>Ga0187892_10001823_pt1 | contig 46431 bp, 48 predicted proteins | sample MA1701073metaG_FD_139345 | JGI IMG/M metagenome (GOLD analysis project Ga0187892, IMG submission 139345) | Bio-ooze microbial communities from a basaltic lava cave in the Kipuka Kanohina Cave System on the Island of Hawaii, USA - MA170107-3 metaG ...
CCCCTGGCTCAGACGATTACAGGCCAGTCAGGCCGACGCTCGCCAGTTCGACTACAGCCCCCTGGCCGATGTCCAGTCCTGGAGCGAGGTGCCCCGCGGTACCCCGTTGTTTGAAACTTTGCTGCTCGTAGAAAACTTTCCCATTAACAAATCGCTGCGCCGCCACGCAGGCAGTAGCCTTGGGATAAGGAGCACCACCGCATACGTTAGGAACAACTACGTACTGACGGTTGTTGTCTACGAAGAGGAGGGCCTTTCGGTTCGATTCGATTACGAGGAAGAGCGATTTGAGGCTGGAGCGATCCAACGAATGGTGGATCATTTCGGGCACTTGTTAAACGCAATGATCGAGTTGGGAGAAGCACGACTAGCCGATTTTCCACTGATGAGCGTTGAGGAACGCAGGCGAATCGTTGTCGACTGGAACCGGACACACAAGCACTTCGGCCCGGAGGCATGCGTGCATGAGATATTCGCTTGCCAAGCCGCCATAACACCTGACGGAATCGCATTGGATGTCGGCGGGGTGCTGATGAGCTACCGCGAACTTAACGAGCGTGCTAATCAGCTGGCGAACTATCTGCGTACGCTGGGGGTGGGGGCAGAGACGCGCGTCGGCTTGTGCCTGGAGCGCTCGGTCGAGATGATCGTAGGGCTGCTGGGGGTGATGAAGGCCGGGGGCGCCTACGTGCCGCTCGATCCCGAGTATCCGCACGAGCGGCTTGCCTATATGCTCGAGGATGCACAACCGCAGATCGTCCTCACGCGAGAGTCGTTCGCACCCCGGCTACCTTCGATTTGGCTACAGTGGGTATACCTCGATTCGGACTGGTCCTTGATTGCCGAGCAGTCTTGCGAGACACCGGTCAACAGCGCATCACCGGACAACCTCGCATACATTATCTACACCTCGGGCTCGAGCGGTTGCCCGAAGGGCGTTTTGGTGGAGCACCGCGGCATCCTATCCCTGGTGCGCGCGCAAGGGGAGAGCTTCCACATCGACGTGAGCAGTCGCGTGCTCCAGTTTGCACCGCTCAGCTTTGACGCCTCTGTGTCGGAGATATTCGTGACGCTCCTCGCGGGCGCCACGCTTTGCGTCGGCGCCAAAGAGCGAGCGGGTGGGCCCGCGCTGGCTGCGGATCTCGGTGATCGCAGGATCACGGCAGTTACTCTGCCGCCCTCGATTTTGCGCACGATTGACATCAACGATGTACCGCCCCTAGAAACAGTCGTGTCGGCCGGTGAAGAGTGCTCGAAGGAGCTTGCTGAGCGCTGGAGCAGCAAGGTGCGCTTTGTGAACGCTTACGGACCCACGGAAGCAACCGTCTGCGCAACCCTCGGTGAATATTTCTCAGGCGATGTGCCGACCATCGGCCGACCTATCGCCAACAGTAAAATCTACATCGTCGATACCGATTGCGAACCCACGCCCGTTGGCGTGAAAGGAGAGCTGTGTATCGCCGGAATCGGCTTAGCCCGAGGGTACCTAAACTGCCCGGACCTAACGGCCGAGAAATTCGTGCCGAATCCGTTTGACGCAGAACACGGCTCGCGACTCTACCGTAGTGGAGATGTCGCGCGTTATCTACCGGACGGCCGCATCCAGTTCCTTGGCCGGATTGACAGCCAAGTCAAGGTTAACGGCGTACGCATTGAGCCGATGGAAATCGTCGCAGCGCTCGAGCGGCATACCTGCATTCGGCAAGCAGCAGTCGCAGTTCGAGATGACATGGGGCATAGGCGCCTCATAGCCTACGTAGTACCAGCGGCGGAGGAAATACCATCCGCCGTCGAATTGCGGCAGTTCCTAAAGGTAACGCTGCCGGAGCACTCCGTTCCGTCTCAGATCATTGACGTGCCGGAGCTTCCCCTCTTGCCCAGCGGCAAGATTGACCGGCGAGTGCTTGTCTCGTTGGAGACTGCGGCATCCGAAAGAAGAGTCGCGTATCTTGCACCCCGGACGAAGGAGGAGCAAGCGCTCGCGCAGATCTGGTCCGAAGTTCTGCACACGGGCCAGGTGGGAATTCACGACAATTTTTTCGAGATGGGTGGCAACTCGCTGCTCAGTATCCTCGTTACTTCTCACGCGAAGCGCGAAGGCCTGCAACTGTCCTACAACGAGGTACTGGAGCACCCAACGATTGCGGAACTGGCGAGTCTTGCGTCATCCCGGCAACAGCAGAGCACGCGCCATGATGTGGGTTCAAGGCTAGTTCTGGTTTCATCGAGTTCGACTGGGTGTCCGTTCTTCTGGGTGCACCCAGCGGGCGGTGGAACCGATTTTCTGAAGCCGATGGCGACGCACCTAACGAGGTATTCAGTTTATGGAATCCGGTCAGGCGGATTCGACCAGGGGCAGGATTATCAGCCTGATATCGTCGGCCTGGCGCGAGAGTACTCTGTACATATCCGAGCTGTACAACCAAACGGGCCATACTTGCTGGGTGGCTATTCACTCGGTTGCGTGATTGCCTTCGAGATGGCCCGGCAACTGACGCGAGAGGGCGAGAGGGTTGCCTTGCTTGTCATGCTTGATGGATCCATCTGCGGTGGGCACAGCATTGCAGACGAAGAAGAGCGCGATATGGGATTTCTACTCCAGCTAGCGACCGAGCACGGCCTCAGTGACCTGTCGGCCAAGGAGATTGGTGCATTCTCGCGAGAAGCGCGCTTGGGCCACGTCCTCGATAAAGTGCGCGAGGCTGTCGATTCCGACCGCTTCGCTCTTGCTGCGCAAGTTGCACCGGTGTGGTATGCACATCATCGTGCAGCGGACGCCTATCGTCTGCGTTTGGAAGCCGATCCCGAATCATACCAGTATCTGAGTGTCATCACGTTGCTGAGCACGCGTGCGGAGTCCGACGGGGTCTTCACTGACGTCGAAGCGACCGCGGGTTGGTCACTGCTCTCTCCAACACCAGTCGAGTTGCGGCGTGTGCCCGGCTCACACACTACCTGCGTTGCCGAGCCAAATGCTGTTGTGCTCGCAGCGAAACTGGAAGAGTGCTTGGTTGCGGCTCGCAGCAGCTGAGAAGAATGTCAAGCCACCCGTGGCCAGCCTGGATTAAGGAGGATTATGATCAGATGGTTAAATGCAAATGATGTTGACGCCTTACCGGTGATAGCTGTGCCGCGAGCCGGATCTGAGAACCGAGTACCCAGCATCGAATTGACACCCTGGGTGTACGCGAACATGGACGATATCCTATCCCTGCTCCACAAGCATGGTGCTATCCTGTTTCGCGGGTTCGTGTTTGGAGGTGTCGGTGAGTTTGAAGAGTTTGCAACGGTATTCTGCCCGAACCTTCAGCATTACATCGGCGGCAATTCACCGCGAACAAGGGTCAGTGGGCATGTGTACACCGCGACCGATTACTCGAAGAACGTCAGAATCTCGCTGCACAACGAGGCGTCGTACCTGCGCAACCTCCCCGCCCGAATCGTGTTCTTCTGTGCGCGTCCGGCGGAGAACGGCGGGCAGACACTGTTGGCAGATTCGCGTCGAGTGCTAGGCCGCATCAACCCAGCAGTTCGGGACCGTTTCGTGCGAAGGCGCGTTAAGTACGTGAACAACCTGCACGACGGTTATGGCGTGGGTAGGTCCTGGACTGCGGTGTTTGAAACGGACATCCGTTCCGAAGTCGAGGAAAGACTGAAGCGCGACGGGTACGAATTCAGCTGGAAGGAGAACGGCCTGCGCACATCCATTGTGGCGGATGCTACAGCTGCGCATCCGGTCACAGGCGCGGAGGCATGGATCAACCAAGCCGAGCAGTGGCATCCCTCGAGCCTTGATCTGAAGCTGCGCAACCAGTTGCTCTCGATCATGGATCCGGAAGACCTGCCGCACAACGCATTCTTCGGTGATGGCTCCCCATTTGCGCAGTCTGATCTTGACAACGTCCGCGCGGGAATGCCGGCGGAAGAGCGCGTTCTTAACTGGGCCAAGAATGATGTTCTAGTGTGCGACAACATTTTAGTAATGCACGGCCGCCTACCGTACTCGGGTGACCGCAGCATTCTCGTGGCCTTCGGGTAAGGCCAACTTTCAAGGGCAAATTGGCACGCCATGCAAACCTTACGGCACAGACAGACAGTCATGCCCGGTCGCGGAAAACTACAAGAGGTCGAAGACCCAACACGGAAGTAACGAGCGACCTTGTAATGAAGCAATTTGGGCTACCTCCAAGCCTTCCACGAGTCGGATCTGGGAGATCCAGAACAGAGTAAAACGCTCGACTGTTCTGGTGGGGCGCTGGAGGACTAACCCCTATGTTGTCCTCAATTTCGTTGGCTCAGCGCTCTGCAAGTGAGACTCTACAACGATTGAGGCCGGACGCGCGAGTTGCCTCAAGCATCTCCAAAGAGAGCTCGTTCGTCGGCTCAAGGCGGCCAACGAACGTGTCGTTGCGAGGGCTCACGCGCCCCAGTCCGATTGGTCTGAAGTATACTGGTGGCACCCGAGAGATGACATGCGGTCTGGCTTGTTGACCCGGATCCGACAACGCCCATTAAGTACTCCTGACCATCGCTCGCTCAACAGTGACTCGTGCCTGGTAGTTTAGCGTCCGCAACAGTAACATCACCCGATCCGTACCTTTCATTTCATACTGGAATACCGCAACAAGGTCCTTCAGCGGACCGTCCCTTATGACGACTTTAGCACCGTAGTTTAGTAGGTCTCCTCCAACCCGAACCAGTTTGTCGGTTCCCATTTGAGATTGAATCATCGCTATTACTTCATTATCCAGACGAGTTGGTTTACCGCCAAAGCTAACCACGTAAGAAACACCCCTCGTCAAATTAACTTTGTGCAGCATCTCATCGGCGCCAAATCTTGCAAACATATAGCCGGGAAACAAAGCCTTGATGATTAGGCTCCGTTCACCAAGTTTTTCGCTATAGCAAGTCTCTCCTATTTTGGGAGAGAAAGTCTCTATTCCAAGGGTTCTCAAATTGCCAGCGGCACGATCTTCCTGCCTCGGTTTGGTGCGAACGGCATACCAAGTTAGTGAATTCATTTCGATCATTGCCGGTGCCTCCTCACTATTTGCATTTCTCGCACACTTCAATGCGCTAGAATCAACTCAAAATGAGAATGATGGATTCGGGCTACCGGGTCATTGACATAGGCTTGTCAAGATATTGATCTGGATCAACCGAATCAAACTTTGGGGACGGCATAAGACAGACAGCTGAGGTACCTGTGCTGCCGTGTTTGAGTGTAGGTCAGAGCCTCCAAAACCAAGAACTTACGCCCCTTTGCCCATTCTTTGAGGTATGGACATCGGCGCGAACCAGGAGGTATCGTGGAAGCGTTTAAAGCACAAAGGGGGGCCGGGATACCGCCAAATCGAATTTTTGACCGCTGGCACATTCGCCAGGATGGTCGAGCAAGTGTTGAAGGGGCTTGCCGAGCCGCTTTGACACCTGTCCTCGCGCACGAGCCAGCCCTCGATTGCTCCCGAGAAACTAAGGTTTACTCGACAACTAAGGTCACACGGCACGGCATTGTCCGGCAAATGTCGAGTGAACGAACTCTTCTGCGTGATCGGCAACAGCACCGACGAGCCACGAGTGTCGACAATCATCCGCTGCGGCAGCTGCGGAAGGTTTTGCTGCAGGTGCTCTTGCTCTACACAGTGCACAGCGAGCCGCTGGTTTTGTGGGCTTGACCATGGACGATCCGGTTTGAGATGCGACGGTCTTTCCCAAGAACTGGGGGCGGCTGCTGAATGGCGCAGTGGCACAAGCGTTTTTCCGAGCAGGGTCTGACGCTGGCCCGACAGCAGGATCTGCTCAGCAATAAGCACTTCACCGCGGATGGGAGGTGGATTGAAGCCTCGGGTAGGACAGAAGAGCTTTGACAAGAAAGATACTTCGGCCGGCCCCCCGACGATACGGGCACAAGGCCGTGGACTTCCGTGGGGAGAAGCGCAGCAACCAAACCCACCTGTCCATGACCGATCGCGAGGCACCGCTTTGCAAGAATGGGCCGAGCAAGGAAACAACCTGAGCTATCAGGGACAAGTGATGATGGAGAACCGCAACGACCTAGTCACCGGAACCAGATTGACTCTAGCCACCGGGACCGCCGAGCAGGAAGTGGACATGGTCCAGCAGATCGCGCTGCGGGATGGGCATTGTGTGAGCGTCGGTGCCGACGAGGCTTACGACACCCACGATTTTGTTCGAGACCTGCGGTAGCTGAGGTGACCCCGCATGTGGCCCAAAACAGCCTGAACCGCTCCAGTCGATTGGCGCATGACGCGGCATGCACACCAAATCCGGGGGCGCCAACTGCCCCACGGCGGTCCTCCCGTTGCGGGCCCGATGTGGAGGCGTCCCTTGGAACTCTGCTGGTGTCTCCGAATGGCCGGGTTGCGTAACCGATGTTTTGCTTTTTTTGGCGATCCTAACTAACAAGACTCTGCCAGACGAGAAACTGTTTCAGTCCAACCTACCTAATCTCTAATGAGCGTTCAAGTTGAGACTAACTATCCAAGGCCGAGCCTTGAGGCTGCGGAGGCGCTGCGAGTCATTGGCCAATTGTGGCAGCCTCTGCTGCAACCTGCTGGCGCACGGGATCCAAATGATAGAAGACTCGGTTCGGAAACTCATTCTCCACGCACTTCGTCCCAGACATGTTCCCGGGTGGTTGAGTGCTGGCGCGTAAGGCGGCAACGGCAAGAGCCCAATATTTTCTGTAACAATCAACTCCTTTCCCTTGTGCGCACTGACTCCGTCCACCACCATCACAATGAAGTCGCTGGGATGAGCTTGGCTGACTTGGGCCAGAAACTCTCCCATTCGGATCGCATTCATCTCACGACACAGCCGCCAGTCCACCTCGACTTCCATCGGGGCTGACCACACCGAAGACGTAGACAAACTTCCGCTCATAGCCATTGCGCAGGACCGGTCGGAAAGGCAGCGGCGCCCAACATCGCTTGGGGCGCACCATCCTTCCAATGCAGGCCTCATCTTCAAACATCAGCCGTACGTGACGCTGGGCCACCACCTCGGGCTTCAACCAGGTTGCCAGCGTTTCCGGAAGGTTTTTTTCCACTCCGCTTGGGCCACGGGATCACTTTTAGGTCGTGTATCGGGCGCGACCTTCCGCCACCCATGCCGCGTCAGCAGTCGGTACATAACCGAGGAAGTCACTTTTCGGCCCAGCCTCTCGGCTAGGGCGGCTCGCAACGGTGACACCACCAAAACCCCTGCCCCGCGAGCTTGCTCGATCCAGGGTTGCAAGAATGCTTTCTCTTCTTCCAGGCTCATCAGAGCCCGCCGCCGACCACCCCAGTGTCTCTGTGGCTGCTGGGCAGTCTTGAGATTTTCACGGAAGCGCTGCCGGAGTCGGTGGACGCTGGCGCGGCCCACTCCCAGCGCTGTGGCGGTCTGTTCGAGGGTCATATTGGCCAAGGCGGGTAGCAGGATCGCTTGGGCGGCCCGCAACTGGCTTACGTCGGTCGCTTGTACAACCAAGGCTTGTGCCTTGGCCACAAACTTGGCGTCGATGCGTCGTGTTCTGGACATGCTTCAATTGAAGCACATTTAGTCTCATCTTGAAAGCGAATCAGAAAATAAATCAATGAAGCAAGAATGAACGGTGATAGCTTTCAGTTGGTCGCTGATAGCGCTGGCGCTCTGCTATTTTTGTGCCATATAATACACGTCTCATCTTGGGGCAGGAAGTAGAACAGTGCATTGCCCACCCTATGTGTGTCAGGCGGGCCCTTCTGAACGGTAATGGGCAATATTATGCGTACTGAGACGAGCCAACCTCAGAACAAAATGAATTATTCTATCGAAAAGAATGGTTCTGAATTCTTTCCTTCCCACGTATTGAAAATGATTGAGAGATTGAGCACCCGACACACGTACCCTCGAGGAATAGAGATCTTCCAACAGGGTTCAGATGCAAGAGTTTTATATTTCATAGAAAGCGGCATCATAAAACTGAGACGAACCGAAGAAAATGGAAACCAACTGATCGTCGATCTCCGCTTTCCGGGTTGGTTACTCGGAGCAGCTGCAGCGATTATGCAAAGCCAGCATCCAGTCACTGCGATAACCCTTACGAGATGTGGATTGGATTGTCTGACTCACGATGTTTTTCTACAGGCGTTAAAGACTGACACTGAATTTTCTTGGCATATTCACCGGATGAACGGTCATGAAACTCTTAATCAGTGCGCTCGGATTACAAGCCTCGCATGTCTTTCGGCCAGACAGAGACTCGAAAATTGGTTGTGGAAATCAAGCGGCGGGCCACTAAGGGAGCTATCTGACCTAGAGTCATTGAGATTTTGCGAGATTGCTGAGCTAATTGCAGTCACTCCCGAACACCTGAGCCGACTAATGAGACAACTGGAAGGAGAAGGTATCCTTCGACGCCAAAAGGGATCGCCAATCGCTGTTGACCGTGACAAATTAAGTCACCAGAGTGATTATTAGCACGGTCGATACTGAAATCATCGGCACTCGTACGGTTCGTAGCCCCATGACGCCTCGCGGATGGCACGACTTCTTGGATGCAAGTTTTCGAAAACGCGTGCCTTCCGGCGTAGGTCAACGATGCCACGCCTTCCTCATTACCAGATCTTTGCAGAGCGGTAGGAGAGGTTTCTAATGAGGCTTTCTACGGTCGGTGCGATCTGGCATCGGGCTAAATCACTTCTGAAAAGAGAGCACGACGAATTCCTCCGAGACGTATCAGGTGTGATTCATGTTGGCGCGAACACCGGGCAGGAACGAGACCGTTATGAAAGACATGCCTTGCGCGTGATATGGATTGACCCGATCCCGGAAGTCTTCGAGACGCTAAAGGCGAACCTTAAAGGCCTTCACCAGCAGCGTGCTCTTGAATACCTTGTAACAGACCAGGACGGCGCGGAGTGCGAGTTTCATGTGGCGAATAACAACGGAGCGTCCTCATCGATTCTCGAACTAAAACACCACAGGGATATCTGGCCTCACGTTGCCTACACCAGAACGATCGCGTTAAGCAGCACGACCCTGGCCTCATTGCTACAGAGTGAACGAATCGATCCAGCTGAATATGATGCATTAATCGTGGACACCCAAGGGACCGAACTGCTCGTCTTAAAGGGAGCTGCTCGTGTCTTGCATAACTTCAAGTACGTCAAGGCCGAAGTGGCAGATTTCGAGTCCTACGCCGGATGTTGCCAACTTGCTGACGTCGATTCATTTCTGCAGGGGCACGGCTATAGGGAGTTTTCACGACACAAGTTCGCAAACCGCGCCCAAGGCGGGAGCTATTATGAGATCGTCTATAAGAGAATAGCATGGCAGTGTGGTGCACTTGACCGGCCATCACCCCAGCCTCACTAATGGGATAGGGACGCAGGCCTCAACGCCTTTTGCATCATCGAGTTTTTCCGCATGGTCTGGTTGTGGAAAACTGTACTCCGGCATCTAGGCGGGGGTTCGGACAGCCAAGTTTCCCACCCCGATTTGGCAACGAACATGACTCGGAATCCTCAATGGTTGTTGGATCACTCTTCGAATAAATACTCTCAGACTGGAGAGGACGGCGTAATCGCAAAGACGTTGTCGTTGCTCCCGGAGACCGATGGCTGGTGCGTGGAGTTTGGTGCCTGGGATGGTGTATACCTCAGCAACGTTAGAAGGCTCATTCTGGAAGAGAGGTATCGTGCCATCCTGATTGAGGGAGATCGCAAGAAGTTTAAGTCACTGAAAGCTAACTTCGCCAACAACAAAGACGTGGAAACGCTCTGCAGGTTCGTCGGATTTGGCGATCGCGACGGATTGGATGAGATCCTTTCTTCTTACAGAATCCCCACAAACTTCGATTTCCTGTCCATTGACATAGATGGAAACGACTATCACGTGTGGGAGGCCGTCAAGGAATACAGACCGAAGGTCGTCTGTGTAGAATTCAACCCGACCATTCCTTCGGAGGTCCATTTCGTCCAAACGCCGGACCCGCGCATCGCCCAGGGCTGCAGCCTGCTCGCTCTTTATGAACTTGCGCGAGTTAAGAGCTATGAGCTTGTATGCGTCTTGCCTTTTAACGCTTTCTTTGTAGCTCGAGAGTACTTCGCTGCGTTCGAAATCGCAGACAACAGTCCGCCGTTCCTGCGAAAAGATCTTTCTGCCATAACATGGCTGTTCTCCGGATTTGATGGTAGCGTACATCTTGCGGGGTCGAAGAGAATGCCTTGGCACGGGCTCTCCATTGATGAGCGTGGCTTGCAGGTGTTGCCTCGAATCCTGCGGTCCTATCCTGAGAACTACACGTTCTTCCAGAGACGACTCCTTCGGCTCGTGAAGACACTCAGGCTGTTTAGGAATCAGCAGTTCTCCTTTGTGCCGCGGTCGATGGAACTCAAGAAGAAACATTGAAGCTGAAGCATGGCCGCTGGTACGACGTGGATCTGCGTTCCGAGTCGACCGAAGCTCTGATTTTCACCTTGAATCCCGTGTCTTATCAATGCTATGCCGCGCGGGCACGCTGCGCGCCGGTGGTCCCAATTCGAGGTGAACTGGCCTCCCAGCGTGCCGCGAAGACCGATAGAAGAACCCATAGAAATCCGGCATTCGCCAAACATAAGTATTCTTGTCGAAAAAGGCCTTCTGAGGGATGCGTGCAATCCAAAGAAGAAATATCTTGTAGTGGGCGCTGTATTCCCGAGGTGGGAAAGAGTTCCATGGGATGCCATGAAGCCTACAACATGTTGTATCTTTCTCCAATCAAGGGTATTGATGTGTGGCTAGCAAGCCTGACCTGCGCTTCCTGTTGGTCAGGGTTTGTTTCTTGGAAGGAGGTCCTGTCTAAGGAAGAATGTGAGCGAGCTCGGCGGTTTGTCTTCGATTCAGACCGCAGGCGCTTTGTGCGCGGTCATTTCTTGCTTCGTTCGATTCTCGGTAATTATTTGCAGCAGGATCCCCGAACGATTAAGTATTGCTGTTCGAAGGGCGAAAAGCCAACGCTGGGTCATGACGTTCTTAAATTCAACATGTCGCATTCGGGAGAATATGCTCTTTATGTTGTAGCCAAAGAGCGTGAGGTCGGAGTTGATATAGAACAAATAAGGCCAATTGATGATTTCCTCCAACTAGCTGAACGCTTCTTCACTGCTAGTGAAAGCCGGACCCTTAGGAGCTTCCCGCTCGGAAGGCAGCTTGAGGCCTTCCTCCATTGTTGGTGCCGCAAAGAGGCCTTGCTCAAAGCGACAGGAAAGGGCTTGGCTCTGGCGCTGGATTCCGTCGAGGTCTCGATCTACGGAGAAGGACGTCTCAGACAGATCAGCGTCGAGTGCGCCCCCGGACTCGTTACCTGCTGGCAGGTTATGAGTCTTCCTCCTGTTCCTGGATTTGTGTCTGCCCTGGCGGTCGAAGGAAAGTTGGCAAAACCTAGCACTGGAGTCTCAGCGAATCTTCAACCATCACCCAGCTGGCAACCGGCTGAATGGCTCTTTTGAAGCATTTGATATGGCTCCACAGGAATCCTTGCTCTCCCAAGAACGGCAGTTCAATAAGCCACCACGGCAACCCCTCGATCCGAGCTCGGTAGGAGCGTCGGCCACCTCCCCTAGCAGCCTGTCGGACTTTCCATTAAACGATTGATTCTAAAGGGAAAATATTTTGCGCCGAATAACCCGACACACTGATTATAAACTACTTAGAGCGTTACGACCGGCCTGAGACCGAGTGACTGCTAGGCAATAAGGTTGACACAGCAATTTCGAAAGCAAGGTTCGCCAGCCCGTCCCCATTCACCATATCAGTCAGTTACAGGTCTATTATGGGCAAGTAAATTCGTGTGGGTGTGCCATGGACCAGAGTGAATACGACAACCTGATGTTGGTGGGGTCAACGGAGTCAGTCGATTCCACAAATGCGAGATTTTATGGAAGATATCCGTTTCCGCCGCTTGCCTCAGCTTTCGATGCTCCAAGTGAGCCACTTTTTGAGGAAGACATGATAGGCCAAAGCTTGGGTTATTGGGACGGTCGCAGGCTTGAACAAAATGCCAAGATCTGGGTTGCAGGATGTGGCACAAACCAGGCAATCTTTACAGCACTACGCTTTCCTCATGCGAGCGTGTTGGGATCTGACTTGTCGACAAAATCACTAGATGCATGCGCCGATACAGCGGCACAGCGGACTTACAAATCTTGAACTTAGAGCCGAGAGCATCAACAATGTTACGTACCAACACCTATTCGATTACATCATTTGTACAGGAGTAATACATCATAATGCAGACCCAGTTGGTGCGATGGGAAGATTGTCAAACGCCCTAAAGCGATCTGGCCTTTTGGAATTAATGGTTTACAACAGTTATCACAGAATACTTTCATCAGCCTATCAGAAAGCAATCAGATACTTCTCTAGCTATACATGCCCCCAAGAAATTGACTTTGAGGCAGAAATGTCAATGACTCGGAAGATAATCAACGGAGGAGTTAATTTCCAAAACTTGATGACTTCGTTTTTGCTAAAGACTCCTCGGAAAATTGTACACCCTTACTGTAGAATCTCTGCAATCGATGGCGAGAAGTTGCCGACTGAAACTCCTCATGCCACGCATTAGTCAATTTGACAAATCGCGTAACAATCTCTTTTGGAACATGGAATTCATGGATGATGATTTGCAAGGAATGTATGAAGAATTGCCCGACTTGGCTCGCTGGCACATATCCAAGCTCTTGATGCTGGAAAGATCGCTATGCTATGGTTCTTCCTTCAAAGGGAAGATTCCACTTATTCCAGACTATCTGAGCATCAGTTGTATGAAGACCTACTAAACCTGAGCTTCAGGAGAATCAACACGACTAAGAAGATGTGGGTTAGATCGTCTGACGGGAAGTACGAACCAAAAAGCACGCCTAGTAGCCTATCCTGGTCCTCATCCCGAAAAGATGTGTCACCGAGTTATCGAGGTTTTTGATTCTCTTCGTTCTTTGCGGATGCGAGATGTTCTTCAGCACCTAGCTATTCCAATAACATTTGGAATGGTGAATAGATTACGAATTTATCTCACGACAGATGCCTTCCCATATCTGAGGGCTGAACACTTGTTCCCTAAGGATTCCAAAGATTGAGAGAACGGTAGCTTCGTTGTTGTCTCGGCGGAAGCCTCTTGGAAACCCGGAGACGATGGAGCATGGGTGCGGACCTTCGTTTTGCTCTTAGGATCCTGTTTCAACGTCGACTATTCACACTCGCTTCGATCTCGTGTTTAGCCCTTGGGATTGGTGCGAATACCGCTGTGTTCTCATTGATGAATGCCGTTATCTGGCGGGATCTGCCGGTTAAGGCTCCCGAGCAGCTCGTTCGTGTCGCAACTGGAAGCCCAGACGGCACTCTCCGACGGGTCCCGTGGGTCTTGTTTGATCAGCTCCGAGACCAAAGGCATGTTTTCGCCGGAGTGTTTGCGAGGAGCGTTGACGGCGTCAGCCTCACGATAGATGGCAGAACCGAACGGGTAGTTGCGGAAATAGTTTCGGGCAGCTATTTCTCTGTTCTGGGTGTGGAAGGAACACTTGGCAGGATGTTTTCGCCGGAAGTCGAAAAGGGCCAGTGGGAACCAGAGGTCGTGCTCAGCTATGATTTCTGGCAGCGACGGTTCGATCGCGATCCGCTTGTGATCGGAAGACAACTTTTGGTGAATGGATATCCCTTCACGGTCGTGGGCGTGTCGGGACGCGTTTTTTTTGGAGTCGAGGTAGGATCCTCGCATGAAATCCGCTTGCCATTCCGGAATTCAATAGAGGAGTTTGCGGCATTACCTCTGGTCCGACCCGGACCCGAGGTGGAAGTATTGGGTCGCTTAGCTCCTGGAGTGGCGTCGAGCCAAGCGCAAATAGCGACTGACTCGATCCTCCAGCGCTTTCTCGCGGAGGATGTGTTCTCTCGCAGCAATCCGCGCATGCGGGGGGCCCGTATTGAAGTCGCTTCGGCAGCACGGGGACTGCAACGCCTGCGCAGCCAGCTCGAGCGACCTCTAACGGCTCTGATGTTCGTTGCCGGGCTGTTGCTCCTGATAGCGTGTGTCAACGTGGCAAGCTTGCAAATCGCGCGCGCGCTGACACGGAGCCAAGAAATCGCGATTCGTTTGGCACTGGGCAGCCCCCGATTTTCCCTTGTGCGCTTGCTCCTCGTAGAGTGCCTAGCTTTGTCACTCTTGGGCGGCTTGGCTGGGTTCGCTGTCGCATTTCCTGGAACTAATGCACTGCTCGGGTTTCTGCCGCACAGTCATTTGCCTGTCGTTTTGAAGATACTGCCAGATATGCGCGCTATGGCCTTTGCATTCATCCTCAGTCTCATGGTTGGGCTCCTCTTCGGTCTGTCTCCGGCTATTCAGGCAACTAAGCTGGACTTAGTAGGCGCACTGAAGAACAGAACTGTCGGAGTGATGGGCTCAAGCAGTAGTGGGCGTCGGATTGAGCTCGGGCAAGCATTTCTCGTACTGCAGGTGGCAGTCTCTACGGTGCTACTGGTTGTGGCCGGCCTATTTGTTCGAACCCTGGAAAGGCTCGGGGCCGTCGCTCCCGGATTCCAGTCGGAGAATGTCACCCTGTACACGATGAAGCATGTGCACGAACGCTACTCTCCCGAGCAATTGCGTAACTTCTATCTTGAGTTATTGCAACGTGTGTCGTCCTTACATGGCGTCCGGTCGGCTGGGCTTAGCGAGGCTGGTCCGCTCAGCGGGCGCGAAGGCAACCGCATGGTGACCGTGCCCGGATCGGAACGTTCAATTGACGTGAGTCTGGACCGCGTAAGTCCGAGGTTCTTCGGCACGCTTGCTATTCCGCTACTGCTTGGTCGAGACTTCGCAGTCCTGGACCGGGAAGGCGGAAGGCCGGTCGCAGTCATCGACATCACATTGGCCGGTGACCTGTTTGATGGCGTCAGTCCTGTCGGCAGGATGATCCGGATGAATCAAGGGCCGACCGCAAGGGATTATGAGGTCGTGGGAGTGGTGCAGTCGGTGAAGCAGATTAGTCTGCGAGAGCCAAGTAAACGTTCAGTGTACCTCTCAATGCTTCAAGGCGACAAGCCTTGGATGCCAACCCTCTATGTACAATCACAGTCGGAACGAGCGACCATCACGCGCTCGGTCCTACGTGAGTTCGAGCGACTAGATCCTGAGCTACCTGTCTTCAATGTGAAGACCATGCGTCAGCAGATTAGCCACTCGCTGAGCAGCGAGCGCCTCACAGCGAGTCTTTCGAGCCTCTTCGGAGCGTTGGGGCTAATCCTGGTGTTCGTTGGCCTTCTGGGGACAATGGGGCTATCGGTGACACGTCGAACTCGCGAGATTGGTATCCGAATTGCCTTGGGAGCAACTCCAGCCGATTTGTATTGGCAAGTCATTGCCAGCAGCGTCCGGTTGCTCGGTCTTGGCTTGTTGTTTGGCGTGCCAGCGGCTCTCGCAGCAGCGCGGCTGATAGCCGTGCAGTTGTTCGGCATCTCTTCGGTCGACCCCGTTACCCTGGTCGGAGTTGCAGTAGTAATGGGCCTGGCTTGCTGTTTGGCGTCGTTTTTCCCCGCTCTCCAAGCCACTAAAGTGGACCCAATCATCGCCGTGAGGTCGGAGTAATCTATCACCATTTGGCCCGAGCTCGGGACGAAGTCTTGATCCAAAATGAAAATGGACCGACACGAAACGCGCAAAGACAATGGACTCCCATGCATTCGTCACCGGGCGACGCTCTCCGAGTTCCGACGGGCCGTGGACCAAGAACCAACGAATGCGGCTGCGTTGCACAGAGTAGGCATAGCGTTAGTAGAACGCGGAGAGGCAGTCGCTGCTACAGAGTTTCTGGCGAAAGCGGCTCAAATTGATCGTGCCAAGTACGGTCGCGATTTCGCCGACACGCTGACGAGGCTGCAACGTTGGGACGATGCGGCACAAGTGTACCGCTCCACGCTGGCAACGCTAGGAGGAGTATCGGAGTTGTGGGCCCGGCTCGGGGGGATCTACGAACAATTGGGTGATTGGGAGGAAGCACGCAATGCCCACCTACAAGCGATTGAGCTGTCGCCGAACTGGATACACGGCTACGCTGGCTTGTACAGAACGTGCATCGTCCACCGAAGTGCACTGGAGGGCGAAGCACTGGCGCGTAAATCGATTCGGTCCAGGGGAAAGTCGTTGATCTCTCTTTTGGGCCTTGCGAAGGCTCTGGAACAGCATGGGCGCTATCCAGAAGCGCACCAATACTGGGAGGAAGCCCTCACTGAGTCTCCGGATAACGTCACGGCACTCCTCGGTGCAGGTACCGCAAAGCTTGCGACGAGGAATCTTGATGGAGCGCGGCAGAACTTTGACCGCGCGTTCGAGCGTTACCCGTTCGACGTCTGGGTCCGACTTGAGCAATTCTTTTTCCGGCTGCGGATAGGGCTGCTTGCCGAAGCACGACAAGTCCTGTGCACGGAGGAGACGCGTAAGGTTCTCCGTGGGGTCGGCTTGCGATCTCATCCGGATGCCGCACCGCACTGGGATGGCACGCAGGATTTGGAGGGCAAGACAGTCTTCGTGGAGAATAGAGGAGGATTCGGCGACACGATCCAATTCAGTCGATTTGCTTGGATGCTGAAACAGCAAGGTGCGCGCGTGATTGTACAATGTCAGCCAGCGCTTCAAAGACTGCTGAGGTCCTTGCCCGGAGCGGATGAGGTAGTGGCTCCATATGACGAATGTGCGCCGTTCGACTATCAATGCCGACCGGATTATGCCGGATTTTTGATGAATTGGGATTGGTCATCGTTGAAGCCGGACCCTCCATATATCACACCGAATATCACACCGAGACAAACGGTCCCCACACTTGGTGCTAACTCCAGTAGGAACTGCCTAAAAGTAGGTGTCGCTTGGCTCAGCGCTGCCCAGGATCATGAAAACTGCTACACGTTCCGCAGCGTCCCTCTCGAAGCGTTGAGGCCGCTCACGTCCGTCCCCGACACTCGTTTCTTTGGATTGCAGGTGAGGGCCCAAGGCCGCGGATCTGGCAACTGGCTCGCGGCAAATCTGGGCGAGCACTTCAAAGATTTCAGCGACGCGGCTGCGGCCACGCTCACAGTCGACGTGGTTGTGGCAGCGGATAGTGCGATGGCACATTTGGCCGGTGCGCTGGGCAAACTCTGTTTCGTTCTGTTGCCTTACTTCGCCGACTGGCGCTGGATCAACGACAGCGCAGCGAATCGCAGCGCCTGTCCGTGGTATCCAACCGTCCGCCTGTTCCGCCAAACCCGGCCCGGTGATTGGGGAGAGGTTGTGAAAGCTCTGTCTAGTGCTTTGAAGGATTTGCTATCACCCCCGGCCGAGCCTCGCGCGTAGGCAAGACATGCTTAAGATTGAAGAGACAGTCCGCCGCCGAATCGACGCTATTCGCACGACACTCTCTGTTCTCGAGAGAGCAATCGAAAGAGAAACTGAGAAGCCCTTCTCGGAACAACCGCGGTGCCTACTCGATTTTTTGTATAAGGAGCGTTGTGTCTACGAGTTTGCTCTATCGACTCTCGAAGGTCTCGTGGGGAGCGGGAACACAGGCCAATGCGACGGGACATCTTTCGAATCATCTCGTGGGGCGGAATAGGGGATGCATTGTTGCTTACACCTGCCCTACGCGCGCTCAAAGCGGAACAGCCCGACCGTAAGGTCGCGGTTTTTTACCCTAAGAAGTCCCACGAGGAAGTTCTCCGGCACAATCCTAATATCGACATTCTAAAGACCGCCAATCCTCTGGCATGCCCATTCGAGGCGTTCTCATACTATTTTGGATTGAAACCATTTCACCTCGTGAACTATGGTCAGTACAGCCCCAGTCGGTTTGCACGGGTGCACGCGGCGGAAATCATCGCGAGGATGCTCGGTGTGAAGCTTGATGGAGCCCACATGGAAGTCTTTCTAACATCCCAAGAGCGGGACCGTGCTGCTGCTCATTTCGTGTACCGCACCCGGACGATTGCCCTCCATACGGGAGCGAATTGTTCATCGAACAAGAATTGGCCCGAGCAGAATTGGAGTAGTTTGGTTCGTAGAAACCCGCAGTTCCGTTTTCTTCAGCTCGGCGCAGCGGACGACCCAAACGCGGAGGGAGCCGTTGATCTCCGTGGCCGCACGACCCTGCGGGAGGCCTTTGCAATCTTGGCGTGCTCGGACTGTTTTGTGGGAATCGAATCGTCACTTGCTCACGCGGCCAGCGCGCTCAAAATACCTGGTATTGTAATTTTCGGCCCTACGACGCCCCAAGTTTGGGGGAATTCCAATCTTACAAACCTGTATAAGCGCGCTCCATGCTCTCCATGTATCGACGTCCTTTTTTCCGACCCCTGTCCTTACGAACGTTATTGCATGACCGATATAACGGTTGTTGAGGTTGAAAACACGCTTTATCGCCTGTTCAAGTAAGCCGCTGGTCAGGGAGCTTACGTCCGCGAAGTCACCCTGGTTTCGAAGTTCTACCGCAAGCGTTCCGTCCGGATCTCTGAAGAAGAACTCATCCGCTATCTGCTGCACCGCAAAAACATCAACAAGCTCGCTCCCACCTCCATGCGCATCAGCTGTAGCGGCATCCGCTTCTTCCATCAGCGGGTGTTGGCCTGGGAGTGGAAGATCCTCTCCCTCTTGCATGCCCGCCGTGAACTCCCCAGGCCGTCGGTGTTAAGCCGAGTGGAGATCCATCGACTCTCCCAAGCTGCCTACTCTTTCCACAATCAGGTCTGTTTCACCACGGTCTGCGCCAGCATCACCAAACGGGCATCAGCCTCCATTGCCTGCCGCCATAATGTCGAGTTCCAGACTATGTCGACCACTGTTCCCGGGACAGCATTAGTCTGGTTACGGGAGGCCTTCGGATGCGACATAGTCTGAGGGCATCCGTCCTGCGGGAATTAACAAGGGTGGCGTCAGGGCGAACACTGTCGAGTCAGGCTCTGCCCGAGGGTCGCTGCCGTGGGCAGAAGCGATGGTGAGTTGGCGGAAGAACTCCGCGGCGGCAGCATGGTAGGCGGTGAAACCTTTCGCGGAAGCCTCTTCCAGCAGCATACAGTAGAGACAGGTTTTACCAACACCGCTGGAGGAAACAACATAACGTAACGCACATCATTTTCGGAACGTCACGGTTTACTACTGGTGGCACGGTCCTTATAGCCAATCCCGTCGTCTGCACGAGCGGAAGACAGATCGTCACGGCCAACACATCTTCTCCGGCCCCCAACTCCCTGGGGAATACGCAGGCTAGACTCACTCAACTATTGATTACAGCCGTGTCTAATCTGCAGACACAGATGGGATAGCATGATCGGCACCGTACCTTGAGTCCTTGCGATGTCAGTAGATGAGTTGCATCCAAGGCTGTATATGTGTTCTGCGCACCTCCTAGAGCATTGTAATTATTCTGACTTTCCTGTATCGCGGAGGCTTGGATAGAGTCCTTCAAGAGGCTGGAGTAATCATGGTTCTGATGTATCGCCATTACGACGGGTGTGACATCGATGACAGGAGCCTTCCGTCTGCGAGCTTCGTACAAGGGCCAATTGTCCCAGTACTGTCGGCCAACCGTCAACCCAGGCGGGATTTTCCCCCACAAGTTTCGAGGGAACACAAAGTAATCGATACCATAACCCAAGTGAATTCCGCTCCGAATAACGCTGTTTCTAAGTTGTACCTCCCAGTCGTCAACAAAACTCAGAGGATCATTGACGCTGAAATTGTAGCGCTGGCCGACCATCAGGAATCGGTTCATATGACACCGCACCTGGTGAAATGCCTGCATGAAGTCGCTCATCAGAATAATGTCAGCGTTGACGTAGCAGAGGAATTCATGACTCGCTTTATCCCTTGCTGCCTCAAACAGACCCTTCACCAGCGGCATGCCGGATTTCCTTCGGGGCACTGCTGAAACATGCCGCACGCCAAATTCTGCGGCGACTTCGGGAGTTCCCATCTCATCTCCAAAGAGAATGACTTCGCAAGACGGGCTGAGTAGGGTCCAACTGTGGATTGCATTGTGTTGAATATTTGCGTTTTTGCAATGAAACGATTTGGGAGTTGTGAACAAGGTCAACACTTTCTGAAGAACTCCGATGAAAAGTATGCCGTAAGTCCATTGAAAATCTGGTCAAGCTGCCTGCCCGCATTTTCATTGGTGAATCGTAGCACTGAGGCAGAGTTGACCTAGGCTTCTAGAGGGTTGTGGAGCAACGGGGCCTTTCCGAACTGTGGGGTTTACTGCGCTTCCGATCCAGTGGTCGCTCGAATTCGGCCCCTCCAGGATCACTTCACCGCACCTGTCGGCCAACTCCAAGTTCCCGAGCCTGTAGTCCAAATGAGGCGGTGCATGGTGCTTCGCTTTGACCACCACTTCCGGAATCGGGAGCTCACTTGAGGATCGCTTGGCATCGGCTTTCGTTCAGCTACCATCCGCAACTGAAAGTATGGCCCTATCTGCGGGCTTAGTACCTTTGCCGGTCCACGACACTTCTTGTAGGCTGAGCCGAAATCCTTGAGTCGGCTTATTGTCGTGACAATCCTTGTCACTTAACTCTGATGCGGCGATGAGTTCGGCAGCGCAATGTCCTTGCATAGGTTTACGCAGGCGTAAAGGGAATGCGGTATAAACCTCGCTGCCAGAGCATCTTGACCTTTAAGAGTCTGCACAAGCATGCCTCTCTCAATTTCAGGCCGCAAGTTACCAGCAAGCACTTTAAAGATTTCAAATGCCAAATCACTTCCAACGTTTATCGCGAGAGGACGGTGCCGTTCCTCCCGCTTTCCTAGCAGCCCGTCCCCCTGAGAGACTCTCTTCCGTAATGCTTTATATCGACGGTGATTGACAAGACAGCGGGATAGGCGGAGTAACCCACAAACCCAGCACCCCGGTTGCTTGATGAGAGGACCCATAAAGCTCTGATTATCGACGATAATGGCAACAAGAAGGAGGCGGCGCTCTTGCGAACAACGCCGATTCAAAAGAAGGACATCTCTGAGTGATGAAGAGTCGGAAACATACCCAATAAGAGAATAGGGACGGAGGTCTAAGGAGGCATTCAATCGTTCAACTATCGAGGAAGACGCCCTGATACCTCTGCTGTGGAGCACTGCTATTGCCCGACCAACTTCCACGGGGGTCTCCAGTAGAGGTTCTGTGGGAAGGAGTGAAAGCTCTTCAAGTCCGTAACGAATAAGCGCGGCTGCGCAAGTGCTAAGAGGTAAACCTGAGCCCACCAGGAGCGTCCGACTTTGTCGAAAATTCTCAAATCGTTTAAGAGGATTGTCTGCGAGGTGCTCTATGAAGTCAATCTGAGGACGAAAGCAAGCGCAAACACTTGATGGTAACTGAACCGAGTCTTCTGTTTTCGAAGCCTTGAGAACTCCGTTTCTGAGCAAATGTTCAATAATCCCAACAATGGATTCACGGGAGTCGGACGGAAATAGGGCACAGATCTCCTGCACCGAGAGCTCTCCTGTAAGGTGGTGGACGACCTCAACGATTAGAGGGTAGAGAGTTTCTCCTGGCACGAAAACACTTAGCCCGTCATTTCGAAAAACAAATCCATTCTTGTCTGGCAGAAAGAACGAATCGTTGCCAAGCTTTGGTCGAATCTCTGAGAGGACTGTCATTCCCCTGTTGGTCCTATCTCCGGCTGCTCATTGGCTTTGTCAGCTAGCTAGCTGACTCACTAGAGCAGTATATCGATCAACGCCTCACTGACATTGATCTAGATCAAATTTACAATTGATTGGAATCAATGTGGGTGTCTTTTCAGCGTGCGAGGATCATGGGAATAAGAAAGGGGACACCTCGATGCCTTTGAAACTGCTCAGAGAAGAGAGGTCCGGCAAGAAGGTTGAGCCCTAAGAAACCGACGTGAGGAAAGAATCCGTTCGCTTCATAAGATGTGCGGGAAGGGACGCTCATCCGGACGGCCTGCCAAAATGCTGAAGAAGTCGCAGTCTAATTGATGGGATGGCCGCCCAGTTAGGCTTTATAAATTTGGTTCCAGAGGTGCCCAAGGCGATTCTCGCCAGATTGGGTCCGCCGGGACGGGGGAATCCTTCTTATCTTACCCTGATTCGCCATCAAGAAAGTGAGAGAAGTGACTAGAGTCAGGAAACCCCCGTTGGATGCAGCTTTCGGCTCCAATAGAATGGGTTTATCGAGAACGACATTCACCAACGTGGTACTGGCGCTGATGCTGATAAATCTGGCCGGTGGAAGCCGGGAATGGGAAATCGGGAGCTGCCGTTTCCGACGGTAGAAATTAAAGTGGCAACGCTGCAAGTGATTGGGATGGTGGCGAATCTGGACTGGGAAGGGGACGGCTGATTGACTCGCAACGTAAGCGCTGCGGCAAGAGCGAAGAGGCGCACCAGGTGATGAAGCAAGATCTGGCGGGAAGGACGCTGCCCTCGACAGACTTTGGAGAGAGTGCGGCTTGGCGGTGGATCATGATACTGGCATTCAATCTGAATGCGGCGCCGAAGCGGCTGAAGGCTCTTCGCTTCAACCTGATTCACCTGCCGGGTCGTGCGATCACGCACGCGCGCCGACCGCTGATGCCTCCCAGCCAGAAGAGCCTGGCCTATGAGTGGGTCCTACGAGCGCGCGCCCACCTCCAGCAATGGGCGCTGCTGCCCAGCGGCTAGACTCATGACAGCTACATCCCGCACTGGATCCACCGTCAACCAACAATAGCGGCGGTGCGAAACAATCCAGTTCCGATCTGCCTTTCAAGCATCTGAACTGGAAACCGACTTCCTGTCAGGCTTCTCGGCGTTGCAAAAATCAGCTGCGGAGTCAACCAATCCCGCCAGTCTTGCCTATCGCCTACTTAGGCGGTGGATTTTTAATTAGTGGCTCCATTGACAAAAAGGCCCACAACCAGTAAAAGCTTGACGTTAATCACGTATCTATTCCTCACCTTCTTCGCATCGCTAGCTATTTATTGGCTACGTCCGCCAGAAGTACAGACTCTGTGCTCGCCTTCACAAGAGTTCTCCGCCCAGCGAGCTATGAAACTTCTTGAGACTATCGCCCGCAGGCCCCACCCAGCCGGCTCTCCGGAGCACCGGGAGGTAGAGATATTCATTCGGCAGGAACTGACGAGAATGGGTCTAACGCCAATTGTCCATGAAGCAATCGGAGTGCCCAAGAGAGGTAGCGCTTCCATTTACAATGTGCACAATATTCTTGCTAAGCTGCCAGGAAGGGCTTCTACCAAGTCTGTTTTGCTTGCCGCGCACTATGACTCTGTCCTGGGCAGCCCGGGAGCAAGCGATGATGGTGCTGCCGTCGGAGCGCTGCTCGAGACTCTACGGGCTTTGGGAACAGGCTATCCTTTGAAAAACAATTTGATCTTGCTTCTTACTGATGGTGAGGAGCTTGGACTTCTAGGGGCAAAGGCGTTTATTGAAGACCATCCTTGGTCGAAAGATATTGGAATCGTCTTGAATTTTGAAGCGAGAGGGACAAGCGGTCCGGTCTTAATGTTTGAAACCAGCAGCGGTAATGGCTGGTTGATACAAGAGTTTGCAAAATCAAGTCCGTTCCCGGTTGCCAACTCACTGATGTATGAGATCTATAGGCTCATGCCCAACGACACAGACTTTACCGTATTTAAAAAGGCTGGATTGAGCGGATTGAATTTCGCATTTATAGATGACTGGGCTAATTATCATACGAAACACGATACCCTCGAAACGCTTGATCAGCGAAGCCTTCAGCACCACGGCTCATACGCACTAGCGCTGACGCGACATTTTGGTAATCTCGACCTGAAAAATACCAAGTCTACTGATGCGGTTTACTTTAATTGTTTCGGATCCAGACTGGTAGTCTATTCAGTTAAGTGGGTCATGCCTTTGATGGCTCTAGTCGGTTCACTGTTCGCAGGAATGACTCTCCTTGGCTTCAAGAAAGGCCAATTGGACTTGTTCGGAATCGCCATTGGGTGGGTCGCTTTAGCTGTCTGTATTATCGTTGCTCTGTTAATCGTCACCTCACTCTTGCATACCTTGCGGGCAGTATACGCTTATTCTGATTGGGCACCATGGAAAAGTCCTCCTCACACTAAACTATACATGATGGGTATCGTAGCCCTTACTTTCGGAATTACCGCAGGGATGTACGAGGTTTTCCTCAAGTGGACGAGGTTGCAGAACTTAACAATTGGTGCATTGTTGTGGTGGCTGATCGTGGGAACACTAGTGAGTTGGTACACACCTGGGGGAAGCTATTTATTTGTATGGCCAATGTTGTTCAATATCGCAATTTCGGGAGTGCTGATCTCCACGAGACAGCCGACCTCCATCTCGATTGGGCGATTATCGATAATGTTGGTCTGCATGGTGCCCAGTATTCTTCTCTTGGTTCCAATGATTTATCTGACTCTGGTTGGATTGACACTAAGTTCGGCTGGACCGGCTATTATTCTTCTTGTTTTGTTTCTTGGGCTTCTAATCCCGGTACTTGGTATCGTCGATGCCACTGTAAAATGGTTTGTTCCCGTGGCGACTCTTTTGGCTGGCTTTTCGTTTATCGCAGCCGGCAGTGTCATGCGAGCGTAAGAAGCCCCCTATTAAGGAAAGAGAAGGGGCGTCGTCTACTTGGGGTTCGCCTTTTCGGCCAATGGAATGACTAACTGGTTTCGATAAGCTGTCGCGTGGCCGTGCTGTTCACGAAGGGCTGATGGCGGTTGATTGTTTAGGACTCGTGTCCTCGATGAATCTCTGGTGGCGATAGCTCGACCGTCGCGCCTCTATCAGTTCGTCAAGAAACGTTGAAACCGTTGGCAAACCCCATCTCGCCCTCCATCTGCGGGTGAGCGGCCTGCTTTTTGGCTTTCGCTTCTAGCATCGATTGCTTCTCGCAATCAAGACGACGCGGTCCTTTCCTTCCTGACGACCGCTAGCTAAGCTACGAGCCCATCTTCATCCTTGCTTTATCCCGTCTCGGATCTTACGACCGGGATCCGATAGAACTTGGCAACCCCATGAACGGCTCGGACATAGGTACGCCGATCTTACGGAAGGCGACCGAGGAAGAAACCTGGAACTTGGGACGCCAAAACCTCGGAAAAGTGCTTGGCACGCCGACTATCGTTTCGGTACGTAAGCCTACCACAACAGAAAAAGTGGTCGAAACGACATTTGTTGCCCGAAGTAGCGGGAAATACAGTCGAGCAGGGCACCACGTATCGGACTCAGAATGGTAATAGCCAACCCATTTACGGGTCCAGAACGTTTCCATCAGCGGCGCCTCACCTCCTTGAGTTCCCTCTCTAGGTTATTTAGGACTTTGTGAACTGCTGACGAATGACGTGCTGCCGTCTTCCTATCGCAGAATTCGGCTCGCCGTTTCAGCACAAAGGATGAGGTAAGATGGGGAGTCTAATGTGAAGAAAGCAGACAACGACGACAAATCGATTTACCAGGCAATTTTAGATCATGAAGAACAATACTCAATATGGCGTGGCTGTCGAGAAAGCCCACCTCCCTTGAGTGACCAGTTGCACAAAAGTGTATTTGCGGCAATGCGCACTGTCATGACCAGTGAGACAGGACTATTGTGGGGATCCATGTCTGCTGAAATAATTCAGATACTTTCACGGACTCTATTTCTCGGGATCGCTGAGACTCTTTCTGAGAGCACCTTTCCAAAAGATTTGCGCTCTCTCCTCGAAAGTGCCTACAGATACAGAAACACCGGTAGATTCTTCTTTGGAATGAATGGACAGTTCATAAGAGCCACCATATTCATCCAACTGCTCAACAAGCTTCCGGTTGGCGCTTTCATTGAGAGCGGCACCTTTAGAGGTGAGACTTCGGCGCTTATTGCTGCTCAGACAAAGCTGCCAATTCTCAGTTGTGAGCTCAATCCGATGGCGTACAACTTTGCAAGATTGACCTTGACGCCTTTCGGAAATCGGATAAACCTTTCACTGGGGAGCAGTCGGGAGTTTTTGCAAAAAGTCATTAGGGACGGATTGCCAAAGTTTTCGTTTTTCTATTTAGACGCGCACTGGTATGAGGATCTGCCACTAAGGGACGAAATTGCTGTTATCGTCTCCTCATTGTCAAGTTTTGTTATTGCCATTGATGACTTCAAAGTGCCAGCAGATGAGGGTTTTAGATATGATCAGTATGAAGATAGTACACTAGAGTTGGCGTATATTCGCTCTTCGCTTTCTAAGTCTAACCAGGATCTCTATGTTTTCTTTCCATCATACCCCAGCAGGACGGAAACCGGGGCGGCTAGAGGATTTGTTTTAGTCGCCACCAGAGACCTTGCCGAACGAATAGAGGATACGGTTCCGGAGTTCCTCCTGTCCCCGTACGCATGGTGTTTGAGGGGGGTTTGGCACACTCGTGACAGCTAGGGCATCACGGAACGACCCTTGGATAACTTGTTTATTGGTATCGATTGCGTCCCTGCACATCCCGTGCTCAACCCGGCACTGGCGTGTTGCTCGCGGCAGGGGGATGGGCCATAACCTTGAAGTGGACGACGCGGCAACGGTCATGTGCCGGAACGAGAAGCACGAATTAGAACCTCGAAGCAAATCGTTAACATGATGAAGAAGTCCATCGAAGCTAGCTGCGACGGGTGATTCTCAAGAAACGTCGCGAGGATTGTGACGGTGGACCGGAAATGCGAACCCTGTACTTCGTGACAGTGATATGTTGATGCCCAGCTCAACAGCTCACCGTGGATTCTCGGCGGCCCCAAAGTGGATTTTCCTTGTCATCTCTTGGATTATCTTTCACATCTCCATGTTGATCCTCGGCCGACCGACTCGCTGGCGGCTCTTCCAAGTCCAGTAGAACCGAAAGTCTTCGATGCCACCCCACCACGGTCTCGGGCTTGATCAGGACAAGATACGAGCGCCACTGAGGCCAGCGACCAGGGACAAAACGATCCAAAGCCAGGTGATCCCCCGACTTCAATGGGACCTCTCGGGAGTTTTCGTCGCAAGACGGCAAGCTGATGCCGAAGAGCGTCGATATCCAGATCCAGTCGGGACTGAGACCGAAGTCCGTAAAAAAGCCAATAGAGCAGGGAAAAGATGAGTTCACGCTAGTGGCGCGAAGATTCCTGCAATCTGCGAGAGTTGGCTCGCTCATACGATTGCTCCCGTCGCGCAATCTCAACTCGCTTGAATCCTATTGCAGCTGCGATCTGGCTTTGGGCGACACTGATCAGGTACCCGTCGACCCCACAGTAGTAGCCACAGGCATTTGAGAGCGCGCTTCGCCGAAAAGCTACAACGATCGCGCCCAACGGAGCGCCGAAAACGAGCATCGGTGCGGCCATCGACGGCACTTCGGGCCTATCGTTTCGCTCGTCGTAAGTGTGGCCGAATTTTAACAGGCCTTTTCTTCAATTGCCCTGCTCGCGCAGTACTCACCTTCTAGGCCCAGACCCGACGCGACTTCCGGTTGAGCCAGCTCACGCTCCGGCATTTTAGTCGGTTTGAATTTCTTGATGTGCGGGATGCCGTCCGCCGCTTACCACTAGCCCCTTAGAAGGCAGACAGGCCAGGGGATACGGCACCTGGTCCTGTGCCTTGATACCAGAAAGATCCCGCCTATAAAGAGGTTTGAAACTGAACGAATGTTACAGACGTAACGCAAAGGTTTCCACTCCTCCAATTGTTTCTGCTTTTCCACAATCTGGCTGTAACAACTCGCACTTCTCAAGCCTCTTAAGATCTAGAAGGCTCATCGCTGAAAGTTCCGAGGCGAAAATGGAAATCTTCGAGCTCTACGACTGCGCGAGGGGATCGGCCGATACACAGCGCGAAATGACAGACCAAGAGGCTGATCTTCGCAACGAAGATCTTAGGGCGAAGCAAGACTCAAGGAGATGGATTGTATATGACTGCCTTGGCGGCTACTCCATCGCACTCTTTTCAGACAACTCAGAAAAGCTGTTGATGAGACGCACATAGGAACTCTGTCTTAAGCGCATCTTAGGCGGCCCACGTGAATCTCAGCTTCAGGAAGAACCGCCGGGGTAACCGATGACAGTTGCTCCTCTCTACCATGATCCAAGATCGACGGCGGTACTCCTGGAATGAAGAATTGGATTTCCTGTTAGAACGAGGCTATCGCGCTGGGCTCGCAGAACGGCGAACTGCCATCGATAGGATAGAGAGCATCACTGGATGGCCACGACAAGCTTGTTGGGACCGCGCCCGTAAGCTCGGCTTCAGCCAAGGTAGCAACTTCCGACGCTGGTCACCAAGAGAGGAAAGCATTCTCTTACGGTACGCCGGATCGCGGAGTGTGCACGTTTTAGCTATGCAGCTCGAACGAACCGAAAAGTCTATCCGCGAAAAGTTGGCCAGAATGAGAATCGGTAGCCGCCAGGGCGTAAGCGCCCGTGTAACCGACGGACATACAAAGACTGAACTAGCTCACTTCTTGGGGCGGAGTCCGCGGACAATTCAACGATGGATTGATTGCGGCTACCTTAGAGCAAGATATGAGGGAAAGCAAAGGCAAGACGATACTCTCCGAATTACAGACGAAGACTTTCGATCCTTCTGGAAGAAGCATCCCTGGGAAATCCCCTTTCGCACGTTGTCCCGCGATGGATTGGAGTGGTTTTTCAGCGTGATGATTGACATCCCTATGAACGAAGTTCGGGGAGACCCTTTGGCACGAGCCGACAGACGCAGAAACAAGCAACTACTTGCCGAAGGCGAAGACGAGCAAGAAATGACTGATCCAGATTTGAGCAACTAGAGAATAGGATCGAGGATAGAGGACAAATGCACGAAGGAACTGTCAAGGCAACCTTCAGTGAGCAGGAGTTCTGCACCGCCGTGGGAATCAGTCGAGTGACCGCGTGGCGTCTGCGCCTTGCTGGGAAGATCGCTTATTGCCGGGTCGGCAACAAGGTCCGCTACCTACCGCGCCACATCGACGAATATTTGCTGCGGTGCGAAAAACAATTAGGGCGCTCTCGTTTTGTTACTGTGAAGGCGCGCGATGGAAATAACCCGAGAGACGAAATGTCCGGCGTAGGTCAAGGTCGCGAGAAAAGCAATGAGTAATCCAACTCTCCCCTCATTTCTTTCCGCCTTCTTTCCTGATGAGAATGAAGAAATACACTTTCGTGCGTTGAAGCCGAAGGGGGCCGCCGCACAAACTGACAACGGACCTGTTCTGATTACCGGGACACGCCGGCAACTCGCAGAGAATCAATCCTTCCGGCAACGCTTGAAGAAACTGAACGAGAGTCGTGGACTGTATTTTGCTCCTAACGCTGGTGGTTCAACAGATGAGCGAATCGTTCGCTTCAATGCTGCATTTTGTGAGAAGGATGATCTTTCTATCGCAGAACAACACCGTTTGCTTGACAGTGCTCCAATCTCACCGAGCATTCGCGTCGAATCCAGGCGATCCGTACACGCCTATTGGTTGCTCAAGGGCAACTGCAGTGCCGACCAATGGGCGAGTCTACAACTAGCTTTAATCGATTACTTCGACAGCGATCCGAAAATTCGGAACCCCTCCCGGGTGATGCGGATTCCCTATTTCGATCACCTTTCCTGCGACACAAGTGGCTGCGTGGTTCGCCAGCGTGTTCTGTTAGTCCATTTTCATCCGGAACAGCGATACTCGATCGATCAGATCCTACAGACCTTCTCACCCAGCTGTGAGGCAAGCTATCAATCTGGTTTGACGGCCAACCCAAATTTTCTGAATTGGAGTGATCTCAATGCGGAGCTCAAGCGGCGCCTTCTCTCGCATTCGACTTGCAAGATCGATCAGGACGGGCAATGGGCACACTGCAAGGGGATTTGTCACAATGGAAAGGGAAACACGGCGCTGGCATTGAACGTTGCCAGTGGTTCCTATTTCTGCCACGCTGGATGCACTACCGCAGCGATCTTGAGAGCCTTCGGATTACCGGCAACTCCCGGCTGCGCCCCTCTCGGACTTTCGACGAGCAGACACAAATCTGAGGCTTCCGTCGCGACGCTGAGATGCGTTGCCGATGTCGAAGCTGAACACGTTCACTGGCTCTGGTACCCATACATTCCTCAAGGAAAAGTCACGCTGGTCGAGGGTGATCCGGGCGTCGGGAAGTCGTGGATGGTCCTTGCACTGACAACAGCCATAGCTGCAGGACAAGGCCTGCCGAATGTTGAGAAGTGTGACCCGAGAAGCGTTCTGCTCCTCAGTTCTGAGGACGGGCTCGCCGACACCATTCGCCCCAGGCTTGATTCTCTGAAGGCAGACGTTTCGCGGATTTTCGCGCTCGATGGGCCGGTTATCTTTGACTCCGGCGGGCTGCGCCTTGTTGCTCAATCCATTGAAAAACATCAGCCGCGCCTTGTGATCGTCGATCCTCTGGTTGCCTACCTGGGAGCCAATGTCGATCTGCACAGAGCCAATGAAACACGCTCAGTCATGGCGGCTCTGTCCCGGCTGGCTGAAGGACACCGGTGTGCGATCGTCGTTGTGCGGCATTTGACAAAATCAGGGAAAGAACGTCCTATCTATCGCGGTCTGGGGTCGATTGACATCACGGCCGCTTGCAGGTCTGTTCTGCTGGTCGGCGCAGACCCAGACCAACCAGCGAAGCGTGCCGTCGTACAGATCAAGAACAACTTGGCTGAGATGGGGTCGGCTTTAGGTTACACACTTAGTGGCGGGACTTTTTCTTGGACTGGGCCAAGCAACTTAACAGCTGACAGATTGCTCTCCGCGAGTCACGGAGATGAGGAACGTTCAGCATTGGAGGAAGCGCAACAGTTTCTTCTCGATTTACTTTCCGGCGGATCGCAGCCAGCGAAGGATGTTGAAAGAGATGCCAAAAAGGCGGGAGTCTCAGCAAGAACCTTGTGGCGGGCCAAGCGATCGCTCGGAGTCATTTCACAAAGACACAAAGAGGTTCGAGCTGGCACTGATGAGCATCAATGGATCTGGGGCCTTCCAGAGAGCTGCTTGGAGGGCTCAAAACAACCCTGCCATCAAGGCTGCCAAGAAAATATGCTTGGCAGCCTTCCCTTGGATCTTGAGTCTAAATGGCTTTCCACTCTTCATTTGCCCAAGGCTGCCAACTATCCCGCTCTTGGCAGCCTTGCTCCCAGGGATGGCAGCCTTGGTCTTCGTGCAAACTCTAATGAGGGAAATGATGAATGGGGAGAGGTATGAGTGCCGTTGAGCTCATGGCCAAGCTGCAGTCCGCAGGAATCAAGCTACAGGTGCGCGGCAACAAGCTTCGCTACTGCCCACGCTGGGCGGTTTCCCCAGCACTACGCCTTCAGCTGATACGGAGGAAGGAAGAAATCTTGTCGTACCTGTCATGTGCCTGCACGCCGCAACAGGAACTCGACAGCAGCCTCTTAGGGTTCGAGTGTCAACAATGTTTCCATTGCGCTGGTTCTGGGCAATGTTTCCAGCAATGCTGCGGTCTTCCACCGATGTTCGATTCCCGCCGACAATTCCTGTGCAGAGCCTGCCAAGGCCAAGGATACTTGCGATTTCTCTTCGTCCACTGACAAGTCCCTACCCCCGCAACAGAGCTGCTCTCTATTGCCGAGCGGATCGCCCACATAGTACTATTTGCGTGGAACCAAATTGGCAACCGTTGCGCTCGTTCCTGGGAAAGTGCTGCGGTGACAACACACTTTCAAAGTGTGAGCAAAAGTGTGAGTGACAGGAGTTGAATGCTCGAAAGCCAAGGACAAGTTATTGAAATGAATGGTGAGCCGCCCCGGAATCGAACCGGGAACCTACTGATTAAGAGTCAGTTGCTCTGCCAATTGAGCTAGCGGCCCAGAAATAACTTACGCGGATTGTTTTTCGGGTGTAGTGAATACCGTAGGGGAATCCTCGGAGGTGGGATGGGACATTTTGCCGATAGCTTCGGCCTTGTGCTGAGTCGAAAGATGAGCATAACTTTCAACCATCTTGATTTCTTTCCAGCCGCCCAATTCCTGCAGCGTTCCGATGTCAACCCCAGCCATCGCCAACCGAGAAGCAAACGTATGCCGCAAGATGTGCGGTGAAACGGCGGTTAAATTAGCATGCCGGCAGGCGGTTGTAAAGGCAGTTCTGACGCTGCGGAACGGCTCCCCCCTTGCTGCTTTTCGGGAGCGAAGCGGACCGTAATTCAACTGGGGGGGCAACTTCCACCGGAGCGTAGCGGAGGTGGAGGTTGCCCCCCAGGTTTCGAGTTGGCCCCCATCCCCGCATCAGTCTCGAAGACGAATCTCTGGCGAATCTCGATCTCGGACTCCGCGCCAGTGGAATTGCGGCAGCGCTTGACCCATTCGAATCGCCTCTTCTTTCGGCTTCACTTGCCATAGCCAGAATCCGGCGATCAGCTCCTTCGTCTCGGCAAAGGCCCGTCGAGTAACACTTTCATGGGATGTTGTCCGTCTGACTAGGGCAATAACAAGGACGCTTCAGGTTGCCTATGTCCCCGAACCAAACATTTTGTTCAAGGGGGGGACGATCCATTTTGTTAACCTCGCACGAGGAACGACGACATGCCGCCCTCGTCACCTTACCGACTCTACTTTCAAGTGCTTGCATTCGATTTTTGACGTGCGGCGTGTTCCTGAAGGGCCTTCGCTGCTGCCAGGTATAGGTTCATTGCAGCGGTGTTCACTGTGCAGTGGGCGCCTTTGAAAACCATGAGCAGTCCACGGCGGGGCCGATCGCTCAGGTTCTTTTCGCTGCGGTGAAGCAGGCAACAGTGATGGAGAACTGAGCTGCCCCGCCCAATAATTCCTGGGATTTCGTCGAGCTGGGTCGGGTCCGGCCGCTCCGCCAGCCCCCAACTGTTGCCCGGAACCAGCGATGCCTTATGTGGCAGAAGTCCCTGGCGGTGGCTCCCCCGGGCGTAGTACACGCAGCCGTTCTCTACGGTACTGTTGTCCAACGCCAGCCAGAACGTCAGCGCATCGGGAGGTGTCAGGTTGAAGTAGCCGTTGTCCTGGTGGTACGGAACGGCACTGCCAACCCGCGCCGGTTTGGCGAAAAGCTCGACGGCCATCAACACCGGTTCCCCATTGACCAGTGTCGCCACCAACTCAAGGATTTGCGGTTGATGGGCAAACTCATTGAAATAAGGACTGTACTTCTCCATTCTCCAAAGGTTGCGAACCCCGGTTCGCTGCCCGGAAGATGGATCGGTCTCGTAGACGATATCCGCTGACGGCAGAGTCGGCACGACGTTTTCATGGTACTGTTTCAACTCGCGTTCCAGTTCCAGCAACTTTCCCACACTGAACAGGTTCTCAACCCGCAAGAATCCGTCCTGTTCGAATTTCAGTTTGCTGTCTGCGAGATTCATTGGCACGCCTCCTTGAAAAGAGCTCCCAGAGACCCAACGTGGCCGTCTGCCTTCAAACTATTCAATATCCTTCAGCGTCCAGCGCACCACTCCCATGTGATACCGCCGGTGTTGGTGAATGCCATTGCTGTAGTAGGCCGTGACGAGGCTTCCGTCCTCCAACTGCACGGTCGCCGGGTAGCCTCCGTCGGTCGTTCCTTCCAGATTCGTCAGGCGCGTCGGAGCCTTCCACGTCTGTCCCCGATCCGCGCTGACGCGGACTCCAACGCCTTGGTGATTCTTTTCCCGGATCCCATAGGTAAGCAGAACTCGGCCATCTGAAAGTTTCAACAAGTGCGCAGGATGCTGACTGGGAAGGGTCAGCGGTCCGGACTTCGTCCAGGCACGGCCTTCGTCTTGCGAAACAAGGAGGTCCAGATGACCGTCTCCATAGGTGCGGGCCGCAGCCAGCCATCGGTCCGACGCCAACCGCAGAACCGTGGTTTCGTTGTAGTCGTCGGCGGCAATGACAACCGCATCACCCCAACTGACGCCGTCGTCTTTGCTGAAGAGCAAATAAGATGTCCCCACCCGCTTGCGCTTTCGGTCGCGCGGAGCATCGAAGATGGTTTGCTCGTGGTAAAAGGGCGCGGCCAAGAGTTTGCCGGAAATGGCAATGACGTCGCCGAAAGGAATCAGGTAGTCCAATCCAGCCGGAAGCGTAACCGCTTCGGAACGCTTCCATGTCTTCCCGCCATCGGTGGAACGATTGGCCCAGGGCTTGAGAATCTTTCCGCGAAACTTTTCTCCACCCCAGCCTGAAGCCAGAACGATGAGTGCCCCATCGTTAGCTGTTCCTGCCGCAACGTTCATGCGGTTTGTTCCAGGCTCGTGCGGAGCCGGAACTCCGCGCAACTTCCAAATCCGCCCGCCGTCAGTGCTGGCCCAGCACTCCACATCGCCTTCTGCCTGGCCATGCGATGGATGATTAAAAATGGACGCGACGATGCTCCCATCCTTCAGCTGAGTCAGATTCGGCCACGCGCAGACATTATCCACTGCGACGTAGCGCTCCAATTCTCCAGCCGTCAGCGAAATGCATCCTGCCAAAGCGATAAAAAGCACCAGCCATTTGGATTTCATCGGTAACTCCTTGAATTGAACTCTTCGTAATCTCTGGGTTCGTTCTTGAAAGAGAGCCGAGTACGACGAGAAATGAGGAATGATTTTCGTGGGTTGTGGCACCTCAGCGCGGCCCGGCAATTTCTCAGAAAATTGTCTCTCCCTCCTTGCACAAAGAAGAAGTAGAGAGGGCGGGTGTATGAAGACTTCCGCTTTCACCCCATGCTCCCCCGGAACTGTCAAAAACTCGCGCCGATCGTTGTTAGGGGAGGGCGAGGCTCCCGCCGAGCCTTGCTGGATCCGCTACACGGCTCGGCAGGAGCCTCACCCTCCCGCAACTGTTTCCCCGTTTTCCTTGGACAAAGAAGGATGTTGCTTCAGCTGCGATGAAGAGCGGTCTGAAAATTCTCTCTCCTTGACGCGGCAGCGCTTCAGGGGCGCCACCACGTTCCTCCGATGAAGAACCTCTGGAACAAGTTGAAGTAGTAGACAGTCAACAAGCGTCCGTCGGCCATCTGCAGTGTCTCCGGATAGCCGATGTCCCCGTTCAGAAAATCCTTGCGGATTTGCACCTCCTGATCAATCTGCCAGGTCTCGCCATTGTCACCGCTGAACGCAGCACGAATGCCACCCGGGTCTCCGTGTCTTCCCGGCCGGTATCCGTAGGTGCACAACAGACGGCCATCCTGCAACTGGATGAGGTCTGGGGGATGGCCAATCATGGGTGTAGGCTTCGCCTTCGTCCAGCTCTGGCCGTTGTCGTCTGACCAGGCCGTCCAGATAGCGTTCTCGGGTCCCTGGTTCCGCATGGCCATCACGAGCCGTCCGGTGCGTGTCCGCACCAAGGCCGGTTCCTGGAAATGCCCCAGCTTGCCGCCGGGGTCTTCAACAACGGTCGAAAGGTGCTGCCATGTCTTGCCCTGGTCCACCGTTTTCAGGACAACCGCAGCTTGGTTTGTGATGTCCCCTCGCACGTTGTAAGCCATGACAGGCATCAGCACAGAGCCGTCTGGCATCTCGATGGGTGCGTCGGCCGGGCCTTCGAGATCAGAAAAGGGCATTCCGCGTGTATCCACATCGCGCGGCGTCGACCAGGTCTTGCCACCGTCTTTGGATGTGATTGTGTAACTTCCAAGATAAACCGTACCTTGTCCGAACTGCACGTCGCGTTCCCAAGAGTAGTTGTATTGCCCATCCGAGCGGTAGAGTTTGTTGAAGAAGACATTGACCAGAATGGTGCCGTCGCGGAGTTCGATGCCGCAGCCTTCGCGCTCGTCCACGTCGGGGATTCCGGCAATCACCTGCCGCTCGCCCCACGTCTTGCCTCTATCGCGAGAACGTAACATCACCACATCTCCGTCGCGGGAGATGTGCTCGCTCGCTTCACGCGTTGTCAGCAGAAGGTCTCCATTCTTCAAGGGAATCAGATCGGCCGGATGCAGATGGCGATGTCCGTTCGTGTAAATGGTGAAGTGCTGAAAGTCGCGGTTGTCGAGCAACTGGTGATACTGCTGAGTTGCGAGCACATGGGTCAGCTCGCCCAGACGCGCCACATCGTTTTGCAGCTGTTCCACCTGTTGCTGCAAAGCTTCCAGGCTGGGTTTGAGTGTGTCTTTGTGAGCTTTGACGCTGAACCAATACTTTGGCCAGGCGTCAAAGGGCAATAACTCCACTTTCAAGGTGTTGGCCTGCCCCGCCGTGATCTGCGAAGCCGGCACCGTAAGCTGGTAAATGCCGCTATTGCCATTCGTCTCGAACTGCCGGTGTGCGTTCCAGTAGGGCCACTCGATCCGCTTGGCGATAAACCGCAGTTCAACGCCGTCCTCCTTCCAGCTCCGATTTCGTTTTACACCCAGCTCGAAGGTCAGCACATACCGATCGTTCACGAACAGCTTGGCGCGCGGCCCTTTTGAAAACTCCGGTGGAGTCGAAGAACTGGAGCCAACGAAGGAAAACAGAGTTCGTTTTTGCTCGGGACAGACGGCAGTCTTCCACACCAGCGTGTTGTTGCTCATGGGCCCCGGTGCCCACCAGGGCGCGGTGAAGCCTCCCGGGTGTTGGCCGCGGAAATCGACACTGCTTCGAGACAGCGTCCCGCTGCCTTGCGGATCATGAGAAAACACGATCGAGTCGAACCCCTCGACCTGCTGCAGCGCGGTGGTTTGGGCTCGGAATTGTGAGCCGGCATTGAGAAGAACAAAGATGGCGGCAATTTCAAGTAAACGTCGTTTCATGTATTTGTGACTTTCATTGAGTGGACACTTTTTCGAGGACCACCGCCAGATGCTGCAAAGTGGCGGCTTCGATAGCTGGGACGTGCTGGCAGACCAATTCTGCCAGGCGACCCTCCAGAACGGTGGTGCCTGAGCCATACAGACTGGCGCCGTTGGTGAGAACGCGGCGGACGGCTTCAGTGACATACGGGTCGTTGTGTCCAAGGAAATGCGGTGCAAAGGCGGCATGGTAATCGACATAACGATTACCTTCGGCATCCCAAAGGCAGGCACCCTCGTCCTTCACGAACACGATTTCGGGATTGGCGGCCCGATTCGTGGACACGACGCCACCGGGAATATAGCGCCGGTTGTCGAGGATTTGTGAAGACTTGGGGAAGGAATTCATGGGTTCGTCCGATCTTGAGAAAGACGGATAGGACATGGCGCCTGCGGCGCCCTCTAGAGCCCGGCGCTCAGCGGCTCATCGCGAATCTGCAGTTGCTGCCACCAAACCCGCTGTGCTTCGATGGTTTCGGGATTCGGAAAGCGCTTCGGTTGTGTGATGGGATGGGCAACGCCAGCGCGCCACACCGCCTGCGGCGCCAGCCTCTGCCTGATCCTTCGGAGCTGCGACTGGCAGTCTTCCAACGCCATATCGACGGCTTCGACGGAAAACACCGCGATATCGGCTTCGCGCCCAATTTCCAACGTGCCGATGCGATCATCCCAACCAATGGCTTTCGCCGGCTCAAAGGTCGACCGGGCAACAACTTCGCTCAAAGGCATGCCGACATGGAGCAGCCGAGTCATAACAGTGGGCATATCGTAGGCCGGCCCTTCGCAGGTCCCGCTATGAATATCTGTGCTGATCGTGTCGGGCCAGAACCCTTCGCGTGCGCAGATTTCGGCGACCGTCCAGTTGAAGGATCCCTGGCCGTGGCCAATGTCAAAGAGGATCCCGCGCTCCCTCGCCTCAATGACGGCCCGATGCGGCCTGCGCGTTACCGAATCGACAATGCTGCTGGTGAATCCGTGATACGCGTGCGTATAGATGTCGCCAGCCTGCATGTGTCCTGGGCAGTCATCAATGGAGACGGTCGACAAGGCATGGTGCACCATCAATGGCAGCTTCAACGCCTCGCTCGCCTCGAGGGCGCGCCGATAGGCCTCGGCTTCGTTCCGGCCTTCATCGGCAATTGAAGCGGACAGCCGGATCTTCACGCCCGCAAGCGCATCGCGGTTCTGCTCCACGCAGTCGATGCAGCCCTGAACGCTCACCAGTTTCAGCAGGTCCAGTTCGCCTGGAACGGAATCATCGCCACCCAGACCGCCGAAAGCCAGACCGCTGCACGAAATGTTGAGGAACGCCAGCAACCGCGTTTTCGCTCGATCGATCGCAAAAGCGCGAAAGCCCGCAAATGTGCCGCATCCCGCGCTGCCGGCGTCCACAGCCGTGGTCACGCCGCGTCCGAGGCAGTAGTGATCAACGGGGACGCTGAGAGGCGAGACGAGATGATAGCCATGGATATGCAGATCAACCAGACCCGGCGTCACAATTTTACCTGAGGCGTCGTAGATTGCGCCTGCTAGCTCAGGGTCGATGGAACGCTCGATCGCCGAAATTCGGCCGTCGCGAATGCCGACATCCAGAACGGCGTCTAGGCCATTGGCCGGATCGATCACGCGACCGCCGCGGATGATTGAATCATGCTCGCGCATAGCGCGTGCCATTGTACGCAGGAATCTTGAGCCGTCAAGGAGCTTCTGCGTCCAAGCGAGTCCATAAAGCCCTCGCCAGGAACGCCGTGTTCGCTCGTTTGACTACTCCCGCATGCGGCGTTAGTCTCACGGAGAACCGCTCCCAATGCGCGCAGCCAGCCAGAGGCTCTTCGCCGTGACCCCGGTTGCAGAAAAAGCTTGACCCTAAAAACACCTTGCTCTATTTTCTCAGCATTCTGCAGAATCCTTAAGGCGGAATCTATTCTCTACTTCATGAAGGTCGGCCGTAAACGTGAGGCCACACCTTGAACACATTGGCTGAAATTGCACCCAAAGCCTTGCAGCGCGAGTCTCTTTCCAAACGCGTGGCCGATTCCATTCGCGCTGCTGTCCTCAATGGGGAGTACCAGTTGGGCCAAAAGCTCCGCGAGGTCGAGCTGTCGAAGAGTTATGGCGTCAGCAACAGCGTTGTGCGGGAAGCGTTCCACATCTTGCAGGGCGAAGGCATTGTGGTCACCGACCCATACCGTGGACGCTCCGTCTTCAACGTCGGGGCGCAGGAAGCACGAAAGCTCGTTCTGATGCGCACCTCGTTGGAGTCGCTGGCTGCCTTTCTCGCCGCCGAAAACCTCGACGCCTCTTCCAAGACCAAGATCAGCCAGGCTTCCCGCAAGATGAAATCGTTCAAACCCCGGACCTTTGCCGAATGGGTCGACCTCGAACTGGAGTTCCATGGTTCGGTCTGGAAAGCGGCGGGCAACGAGCTCCTGGCCCGTCAGCTCAACCATCTGTCCGTTCTCAGCCTTTCGCTCAGCACGCTTCATCTGTTCAAGCCGCAAGCAGGTCTCGAAGACGTGCTTAAGGCAATTCCCGCTTGGGAAAGAAGCGCAAATATTCAGGGGCACCAACTAGTGGCTCAATCGATTCTGGAGGGCAATCCCCAGAAAGCCCGCAAGTACATGATCTTGCACATCCTGGGCGACCCGGTCTACGCGAATTTGCGGCGCGAGTTTTTCCAGCTTTGAGACGATGTGGCTCAGGCAGGCCCTGTTTAGAATGCCGGTTAAGAAGTATCTCCAGGACGTTTCCTCCAACGAAACAGGTCGTGTAGCAGACCTCGCGCCTTTCAGGGAGGTCTGGGCCTTTGAGGCAATTCGGAGACGAAAAGCCGCAGACCGCAGAAAACGCGGTCTGCGACGTGATTTTCAGCGGCCGTGTTGCCGTCGAAGCGGCATGAAAAACTTCTACGCCACGGAAAGTACTCAGAAGTCTTGCAAGCCATTGTTGACCGGTTACAAACCGCTCAGTGCTCTGCTGATGTTGCTGGTTCTGTTGCAGCCATTGACGGGAACGGGAAACGACGCGAGTGTGATGGACATCGGGTCTCGATTAGAGCTCTTTGTCGATGACGCCCTCATTGACCAACTCCATGGGGCCCAGCTTCGCTTGAATCATCCTGTCGATGCGGGCGTCGCCATCAAGTTCGACCGCCCATGGGAAGGAGCATTCAGCGGCTATGTGACGGTAATCAAGGATGGGCCAACTTACCGCCTGTACTATCGCTGTCTGCCTATTGCTGGCAAAGATGGCAGCGAGAATGAGGCTACTTGTTACGCGGAATCGACAGATGGCGTTCACTGGACCAAGCCCGAGCTGGGAATCTACGAACTGATGGGAACCCGAAAGAACAACGCCGTTCTGGCGCACTCCGCGCCGTTTACGCACAACTTCAGCCCGATGCTGGACGCTCGCCCTGGAGTTCCAGCTGCGGAGCGTTTCAAGGCATTGGGCGGCACGAAGCCCTCAGGACTCGTAGCGTTCGTTTCCGCCGACGGACTGCACTGGACGAAATTGCGCGAACAAGCCGTGATCACGCGGGGAAATTTCGATTCGCAGAATGTCGCGTTTTGGTCGGAGGCTGAGAAGCAGTACGTCTGTTACTTCCGGACCTTCAAGACAATCTCCGGCAAGGGCGTCCGCTGGATCACCCGAACCACGTCGGAGGATTTTCTCAACTGGAGCGAACCGGTTGACATGACCTTTGGCGACGCTCCGCCTGAGCATCTCTACACAAACCAGACTCATTCGTACTTTCGCGCGCCTCATCTCTACATCGGAATTGCCGCGCGCTTCATGCCGGGACGGCAGGTGTTGACGGACGAGCAGGCCCGAGCCATCAACGTTGATCCGGGTTACTTCAAGGATTGTTCCGACAATGTGCTGCTCACCAGCCGAGGCGGGGTCCGCTACGATCGCGCGTTTCTGGAAGCCTTCGTCCGGCCTGGCATCGGTCCGGCAAATTGGACCTCGCGGACAAACTATCCTGCGCTGAATGTGGTTCCAACCGGGCCGGACGAAATCTCTCTTTACGTTCAGCACCACTACGGGCAACCCACCCATCATCTGAGGCGGTACACGCTGCGCACCGATGGATTTGCTTCGGTGAATGCTCCCTATCAAGGGGGCGAATTGGTGACCAAAGCACTCCGGTTTGCCGGCCGCAATCTCGTCATCAACTTCGCGACATCTGCACCCGGTGGCCTGCGCTTTGAAATTCAAGATCAAGAGCGGAAGCCGATTCCGGGATATGCCCTGGAAGAATCCGTTGAAGTGATTGGGAACGAGATTGAACGAGTTGTCTCCTGGAGGAATGGCGCTGATCTCAGCCGGCTGGCCGGCAAGCCGGTCCGCTTGCGCGTCGTGATGAAAGACGCCGACCTTTACGCTCTACGTTTCAGGTAATGGGTGAAATCCAATAAAGAGCGAGACCACAACAAGCATGACCTTTTGTTCGTAGCACCGCCATCCGGTGGCCCGGTTAAACCAGGCATTAGCAACAATCTCTTCCACATGACTGCACAGTCAAATCTGGCGTGGAACTTACAACCAGCGCATTGAATTCGAATCGTCAACGTGAATGGAGGCAACATGAAACATCTCAATGAATGTATTCCCGGCAGATTGCAGAGTGGATCCTGCGCGGTTCTTCTGTTTCTGCTCGCATTGTTGATCGCGCCTGCGTTGCAGGCCCAAGTAGTCAATGCAGCGCTAACCGGCACGGTCAAGGACTCCAGCGGTGCCGTCATCGCTGGCGCCAAAGTGGTGGCAACGAACACAGGTACCAACCTGACGCACGAGACTACCACTGACTCTCAGGGTAGCTACCGCTTGCCATCGCTGGCCCCTGGGCGATACAAACTCCAGGCCGAGTTGCAGGGATTCAAGACTTCGGTGATCTCTGAAATCACCCTCCAGGTAGCGCAGCAGGCGCGCGTCGATGTCGAACTGCAGGTGGGCGAAGTGACCCAGACGATTGATGTGGTGGGCGCCGCCCCTGTGATCGACACCGAAAGCCCGACAATCGGCAGCGTGGTCGATCAGAAGAAGGTGGCTGAACTGCCGCTAAATGGCCGAAACTTCATGGAGCTCGCCTTGCTTTCGCAGGGCATCAACGAAGCCGGTAATAGCACGGCCAAGGGCGGCTTTTTGCGCAAAGGCTTCGCTCCTTCGGCTGCAGGAATGCCAACCACCGAAAACAACTACCAGTTGGATGGCGCCGACAACAAGGAGGGCTTCTTCAACACGTTCAACGTCGCGCCTTCTGTGGACGCCGTGCAGGAATTCAAGATTCAGATTGGGCAATACTCTGCGGAATTTGGTTCCGGCGGCGGCGCCGTGATCAACGTGGTAACGAAATCGGGGACCAACGATTTCCACGGAACCCTCTGGGAATTCATCCGCAACGACAAGCTCGATGCACGCAACTTTTTCCTCTCGCCAACAACCAAGAAGGCAGCGTTGCGCCGCAATCAGTTTGGCGTGGCCGGAGGCGGTCCTATCAAGAAAGATCGCACGTTCTTCTTCGGCAACTACGATGGCACTCGCGAGCGGCGCGGTCTCTTCCGGGGCGCGCGCGTTCCCACGGCCGCCGAGATCTCCGGCGACCTCTCCAGCCTGGGCAAGACGATCATGGATCCTGTCACCAGGCAGCCTTTTCCCAATAATGTGATTCCGGCCAATCGGGTCAACCCTATTTCCGCCGGTCTGATAAAGTTTTACGAAGCCCCCAATAACCCGGCAGGGACCGTCCAGAACTACATCGCCAACCTGTCCAGCGAAGACGATGCGAACTCCTATCTCTTACGCGTGGACCATCGTATTTCGAGCAAGCACGATTTCATGTCGCGCTACGCTATCCAGGATCGAGACATCTTCACGCCCGGTACGTTCACTCGCGTGGGTGGCACGATAATCCCGCAGCGCTTCCAGAATATTGTTCTCGGGCTGACCAGCACGCTCACGCCGAATCTGTTGAACGAAGCGCGTTTCAGCTACGGACGGACCGTTAACCGCCAGCAGGGGCAGACCACTGGAATCCCGATCGCCGCCGATCTGGGTATTCCCTTTGCGCCACGCGACGCTGTCAACGCCGGATTCCCCGAGGGAATCGGGTTAGGGACAACGGCTATCGCCGGCATTGGCGAGGGCAAGCCCTGGTTCCTGACGGTCAACTCGTTTCAGTGGTACGACGGCATCACCTGGACTCGCGGAACTCACTCCATCAAGGCCGGCGCGGATATTCGCCGCGTGCGGTCCGATGCGTTTCTGGCCACTCGTCAAAACCACAGTTACACCTTCAATGGCCAATTTACCCGGGACGGTTTCGGCGACTTTCTTCTCGGCATTCCCTCTTCCTCCAGCCTGGCTCTAAAGCCGAACGACCCTGCCCGGTTCCGGCGGACGCAAATGGCTTATTACCTCTTAGACGATTGGAAGGTGAACTCGAAGCTGACGCTGAATATCGGTCTGCGCTACGAGTTCAACGACGTCCCCCGGGAGCTCTCGGGACTGACTCCAATTTTCGATCCTAAACTCGCTAATGGCAAAGGAGGATTGCTCTACCCAAAACAAAACGCCAACGCAAAGGCATTCTTTGAACAGATCCGGCCTGATCTGGCCTTCGGCTTCCTGAATCGTGAAACCCAGTACCTGCCGGACAAGAACAACTTTGCGCCTCGATTCGGTTTTGCGTTTCGACCGTTTGACCACAGTCGAACCGTGATCCGAGGTGGATACGGCATTTACTATTCCTCGTCGCAGCTCGCCAATATCTCGCAGAATTCCGTGACTGGGCCACCTGCACAACTCTGGGCAGGTTTTACGTCAGACACCATCACGCCTACTCTCAACTATGGTGGTGATATCGGAAAGACGCCGGAAGAAACCTTCAAAACCATCCGATTAGGGGTGCTCACGGGATTCGAGAACCAGTGGCTCGAAGCTTACACGCAGCAATGGAGTTTCAGCGTTGGGCAGGAATTCGGCAAAGACTTCGTCGTTGAAGCACAATATCTTGGCTCTAAGTCAACTCACGTTGAGAATATCTTCGACTACAACTACACGACGCCGGGAACGACAGCGCTGGCTACGCGGCTTCCGTTCCCCCAGTGGGATCGTATTGCCGGGTTCAGCAGCGGCGCTGCGGCCAACTACAATGCGTTACTGCTGTCCGCTGAAAGAAGGTTTAGCGATGGCCTGTCTTTCAAGGGATCCTATACGTTTGCCAAGGCTCTGACGATCAACGGGGGGCGGCGAGCCAATGGAAACATCACGCAAGTTCAGGACTCGGCGAATCTCCGCTCGGAAAAAGGTTCCACCGCCGACGACCTCAGGCACCGATTCGTTTACAACTGGGTTTATGAATTGCCGTGGGGTAAAGGCAAGTCCTTGGGCGGCAGCATGAATCCGATCGCCGACAAGATTCTCGGCGGATGGTCGGTCTCGGGAATTGCCACATTTCGAAGCGGCCTTTATCTGGACACACTCGTCGCTTCGGCTAATTGCAATGCGTCGCCGTTCGGTATCTGCCGGGCCGATCTGAACTCGGACCCTTACCTCGACAGCAACGGCGTCAATTCCCCAAAGTTCAACGTCAATGCCTTCAACTGGCCCCGGAAGACGGCGCCTTTTGCTGCGCCTCGTTTCGGGACCGCTGCCGTCAATGTTCTCCAGGGTAACGGGGTCAATACCTGGGACATGGCTGTCCTGAAGAATATCACTTGGGGCGATCGCTACCGAATCCAGTTCCGCTGGGAATTGTTCAATGCCTTCAATCACACTAGCTTTGGACAGCCTATCTCAGCTCCGGACAATCCGAACTTCGGCCGGGTGACTTCGACTGCGGTAAATCCAAGGGAAATGCAGTTTGGTTTGAAGTTCTATTTCTAGGCCGGCCAACGGATGCCTATAGCGCAGATCGCGAATTCTGCGATCTGCGCGCTTTTTCCCGTACCAAGCCGCCGTTGCCATGTTGGATGGATCGTCGAGTAGTGCGTTTCACTAACTCGATCACGTATCTTTGTTCAGAGCTTTACCCCAGCTTTACAGAAGAGGCTACGGAGCTCATTTCCTCCTTTACGGAAGAGGAGATGACGATGCCACTCGGGGAAAAATGATCATCACCGGGCCCGCGAAACCCGTGGAGAGAACGCCTCAGGTACAGTCGTCATTTGCGTCCGATGGAAATATCCCGCCTCGAAAATAGCTGCCGCCCGCAATGTGAATCGCTTTCACAAACAGTTGATGGCGGCTTTCACGGGAATACCCGTGGCTTTCTTGTTTTCACCGTCCTTTAAGGAGAACATGCAAGTGCCCCGTCGTCGCCAATTTCTTCGCCAGGTGAGCGCTGCTTCACTTCTGGCCGCGGCACCAAGCCTGGCGAGCCGTCCGAACTCCGCGGGCGTCCTGGGCCAGCCCAGAAGGATCGAAGACCTCGTCATTTATCAACACAACCAGTTTTATTGCGCTTTTCCGTCGGTGGTTTGCCGGCCGGACGGCGAACTGCTGGTTGCCTTTCGCCGCGCACCCGATCGAAGGTCGCTCGGCGAAGAACGGAACAGCCATACCGATCCGAACAGCTATCTGGTATTGGTGCGATCCAAAGACAACGCCCGCACCTGGAGCACCGAGCCCGAGCTGATCTTCGCCCATCCCTACGGCGGCTCGCAGGACCCCTGCATGGTTCAGCTGAAAGACGGTAGGATCATCTGTACCAGCTACGGGTGGGCGCTGTTAAAACCCGAGGCTGCAGCTAGGATGACGGCAACGCCAAAGCACGGCAATTTTGTTTTCATGGGTGGGTACAACGTTATTTCTGAAGATGGCGGACGCTCCTGGCAAGGGCCGTATGTGCCTCCCCCAGTCTCAACCAGTAAAAATCTGGGACTCTTTGGCAAGCCCTCGCCCGCTTACAATCGCGGCGCCCTGTGCCAGGGTCGCGATGGCCGGCTGTTCTGGGTGGTCGCCGATATGGAGAGACAGCAACCCGAGCTGACTTCGGTCCATCTGATGATCTCAACGGACCAAGGCAAGACTTGGAAGTATTCCTGTCCGGTTGCACAAGACTCCGCAGTGACCTTTAACGAGACTTCGATTTACGAGACGCCCAAAGGAGATCTGGTAGCTTTCATCCGCACCGCTCACTTCAATGACCACACGGTCATCGCCCGTTCGACGGATGGCGGGAAAAGCTTCCAACGTTGGCAGGACGCGGGTTTCCTAGGCCACCCGCATCACGCCTTGCGTCTGCCCGACCAGAGAGTGCTTTTGGTCTACGGATATCGTCACCAGCCGTTTGGCATCCGGGCACGCGTGCTGGACGCTGAATGCACCGACGCTGCCACGGCGCCTGAGATTGTCCTGCGCGATGACGGCGGATCGGGCGATCTGGGATATCCGTGGGCGGTGCGGATGAAAGATGGGCGCATTCTAGTGACGTATTATTTCAACCAGAAGGACGGTACGCGCTACATCGCTGGAAGCATTTTGCAGATTTGATGCTGAATGTCCCCGTTAACAACGGGGAGCTGCGAAGAATTGTAGCGGCCGCGCTATGAGCGGCTGGTCCGTTCTGCGAACGGACATCTGCAGGCTAGAAGCCTGCACCTGGAGTTTCTACATTTTTGTTTTCACCAAACAGGCTGGGGGTCTGGGTGTGAGATAAGAAAATAGGTCAGTCTGTTCATTTTTGTATTGACATACCGACCTGATTCTGCCATTCTTGCTTC
>Ga0187892_10001824_pt1 | contig 46428 bp, 46 predicted proteins | sample MA1701073metaG_FD_139345 | JGI IMG/M metagenome (GOLD analysis project Ga0187892, IMG submission 139345) | Bio-ooze microbial communities from a basaltic lava cave in the Kipuka Kanohina Cave System on the Island of Hawaii, USA - MA170107-3 metaG ...
ATGGTGCGCTGGGACGTGACGCAGCTCGACGCCGCGCTCGCCGCGGTGCGCGCGCCGCTGATGGCGATCCAGAGCACCTGGATCAACGCCGAGCGCAAGCGGCTGCCGCTGAAGGAAGGCGAGAGCTCCCCTTGGCTGGATTTAATAAAGTCCAAAGCACCTACTGCAACCGTCCACATCGTCGCTGGCGTCGGCCATTTCACGCAGCTCGAGGCGCCGCAGCGCGTCAACCGGCTGATCGAAGAATTCTGTCGATGAAGCGATGAACCTTGAGCGCCTCGGCGCCATTCACGCGCGGTTGCCGGTTCTTCTCTATTGAATCCAGGAAGTCCGCCAGCAGGCTGCGGTGCCAGTCGTGCGGGAACGCCATCGGGTCGGCGCCGGTGCCGCCGCCGCCCGACTCGGTTTTCATTTCGAAGGGTTTCTCGTCGTGGATCTGCACCTTGAGCGCGGTGCCTTCCAGCAGCGCCGTGCCGCGCGTGCCGATGAGCTCGATGCGCTCCGGGAAGCCCGGGTAGGCAGCCGTCGTCGCATGCACCGTGCCGATGGCGCCGCTCTTGAAGCGCACCGCTGCCGCGACGAGGTCCTCGGTTTCCATCTTGTGGACCGGCGTGGTGGTGACGAAGCTTTTGACCTCTGCAGGTTCACCCACAAAGGACAAAAAAAGATCCAGCGTGTGGATCCCCTGCGTGAGCAGCACCCCGCCGCCGTCGCGCGCGCGCGTGCCGCGCCCGGGCTGGTCGTAGTAGGTCTGCGGCCGCCAGTTCGGAACCGCCGCCGAGGCCGAGACCAGCGTTCCCAGTTTGGGTAGCATCTCGCGCAGCTTCTCCGCCGCCGGGCGGAAGCGGTGCTGCAGCACCACGCCGAGCTTCACGTTCTTGCAGGCTTGAACCAGACGCTCGGCTTTCCCGGTCGAAACTTCCAGCGGCTTCTCGAGCAGCACGTGCTTGCCCGCGGCGGCGCAGCGCTCGACGATCTCGAGGTGGGTATTTGGCGGCGTGAGCACCAGCACCGCGCGGACCGAGCGGTCGGCGAGGATCGTGTCCAGCGAGTCGCATTGCGGGAACGGGAAGCGCTCGGCGAACTTGGCTCTTCTTTCCTTCGAAGGGCTGAAGGCGTACGCGACCTGCGCGCGGTCCTTCAGGTCGAGCAGGCTTTTCGCGTGTGGCGTCACGGCCATGCCGAGGCCGATCAGCCCCACCTTAAAAGCCATACAGCTCCGCTGGATTGTCCGCGAGGATTTTCCTGCGCGTGCGTTCGTCGGGCGCCCAGTCGGCGAGCAGCTCGAGCAGGTCCTCGTCCGCGGGGCGCTTCTCTTTCGGTACCGAAGGATGCGGCCAGTTCGACGCCCACAGCATGCGCTCGGGCGCTTTCTTCACCAGCGCTTTCGCCAGCCGGCCGACGTCTTCGTATTTCGGGCCGCCGGTTTTCGAGGTTTCGTACGGCGCCGAGAGCTTAACCCAGCAACGCCCGGTATCGACAAGATTCAGCAATGAACGAAACGGAGCTGAATCGGTGCTGACGGGTTCAAGAAACTTGCCGGTATGGTCGATGACGAACTTGCCGGGCAGGCGCCTGATCTGCGCCTCGTATTTCGGCAGCTCGCGCCCGTCGAGCTGGATGTTGGCGTGCCAGCCGAACGCATGCACCTGGGCGACGACCCCATCCATCACGTCGAAGCCGAGCATGCCGCCGTGCAGCGTCATGATGCGCACCGCGCAGATGCCGGCCTTGGTCAGGCGCTCGAGCTCGGCTTCGGGCGTGCCGGGCTTCACCACGGCAACGCCTTTGGCGTTCTTGCCGAGCTGCTTCATCGATTCGAGAGTGACGCGGTTGTCGTCCCGATAAGCGTTTGGTTGGACAACGATCACGCGCTCCAATCCCAGGCGCTTCTGCAGCTCGCGGTACATCGGCACGGTGAAGGTGCCGGGGTTCGGCGTGCCCGGCGCGGCGGCCGCGCCGTCGTAGAAGTGCATGTGGGTGTCGCACGCGCCTTTCGGCACCGAGATTTTCATTTCCGCTTCCCTTTCTTGGGCGCCGCCGGGTTCGGAACCTCCTCCGCCGTGCAGAAGATGCCACCCTGGTATTTCTCGGCGATCGGATCGTTGCCCGACTTCTCGCGCGCCAGCACCTCGGCGGCGTATTCCTCCGAGTCGTCCTGCGGCCGGTAGCCGAGGCGCACCGCGTTCGAGTTGTCGTACCAGGTGCGCTTGTTGCCCGAGACGCCGTAGACGATCTCGAACCTGATGTCCGGGTGCTCGATGCCGATGGTGACGAGCGCCGCGAGGTCGCGCGGGCTGAACCAGAGCGAGAGCCGGCGCTTGTCGAGCGGCATCGGGTTCACGTTGCCGATGCGCAGCATCAGGAACTCCATGCCGTACTTGTCGGCGTACAGGCTGCCGAGCGCCTCGCCGAACACCTTGGACACCCCGTAGCGGCTGTCGGGCTTCGGGTAGACGCGGTGGTCGATGGTCTGGTCGCGGCGGTAGAAGCCGGTGGCGTGGTTGCTGGTCGGGAACAGGATGCGCTTCACGCCGTTGCGGCGCGCCGCCTCGAACACGTTGTAGCAACCGATGATGTTCGCCTGCAGGATCGCCTCCCAGGGGCCCTCGACCGAGTAGCCGGCGAGGTGGACGATGGCGTCGACCCCCTTGGTGATGCGCAGCGCATCGGCCATTTGGGTGATGTCGGCCTTGACGAAGTTTTTGGCTTTCAGTGGCCGCCGGTCCGACAGGCGCAGCTTGTATCTTCCCGACAGCTCGCGGGCAAGGTGCGTGCCGATGTCCCCGGTGGCGCCGGTGATGAGTACGGTTTTCACAGGATTCTCCCGACGATTTCGTTGAACTGCGCCGCGCGCTCGAAATACACCGAATGCCCGGCGGCCGGCACGCGCACCGCCTGCCCTTTCGGCGCGAGGCGCGCAAACGCCGGCCCCGCCGCCGGCGGAAACACCCAGTCTTCGTCCCCGGTAATGAAGAGCACCGGCATCGGCAGCCCCGCGAGCAGCGAGGGGGGGCGCGTGCGCTGCTGCCGGATGCGCTCGCGCACTTCCTCCCGGAAGGAGGCGGCGGACATCTCCGAGATCTGCCAGTAGAGCTGCCCGAGCGCCGGCTGCTCGCGCGCCATGCGCTCGCCGCCCGCCGGGTGGACGCCGCGCGACTGCAGCTCGGCGAGCGCGCCCGGTGCGCGGCGCGACCATTCATCGACTTCAGGGTTTTTGAGCTGGGAAAAATCAACCGCGCCCGAGGTCGACGCCATCACCAGCGCGCGCACCTTCTTCGGCTCGCGCAGCGCGTACTCAAGGCAGGTCCAGCCGCCCATGGACTGCGCGACGAGCGCCACCTCGTTCAACTGCAATTCTTCGATCAAAGCCGCAAGGTCATCGGCGTACAAATCTGGCGCGCTGCGGCCCGGCACGGCGCTCGAGGGCGGAAAGCCGCGGTGCGCGAAGGCGACGCAGGTGTACTTGGCGGCGAACCGCGCGAGCTGCTGCCACCAGGAAAGATGGTTGCCGCCCAGCCCGTGCGCGAAGACCACCGCCGGCCCCCGGCCCACGACCTCGTAGTAGATCTCGGCGCCGGCGCGCCGCAGTTTCCCGGTTTTTCTCAAGGCCGCCGTTTCCAGTGCTCGGCGTTGACCGCGCCCTTCGGAACCTTTCCACGGACGATCTCGGCCGCCTGCGCCACCGTTTCCATCGACTGGTGCTCGATCGCCGGCAGCGTCAGGCCGGCGGTATGCGGCGTCGCGATCACATCCTTGCGCGCGGCGAGCCGCGGCGTGGGCATCTGGTCGGGCGCGCGCCCGACGTCCATCGCGCAGCCCGCGAGCTGTCCCGAGTCGAGCGCCGCTTCAAGCGCCGCCTCGTCCACCAGGTTGCCGCGCGAAACGTTGACGAGATAGGCGCCGCGCTTCATTTTCGCAAACGCATCCTTCCCGATGAGATTCTCGGTCTGCGGCGTGGCCACCGCCAGCGGCACGACGTAGTCGGATTCTCTCAGCAGGGTGTCGAGCGGCACCTGCTCGACCTGCTGATAGGGGTCGTTGACCAGGACGCGCATCCCCAGTGCCTTTCCAATTCTCGTAACTTCTTTTCCGATCGCGCCGTAGCCGATCACGCCGAGCGTGCTGCCTTTCAACTCCTTGCCCATCCGCGCGTTTGGAACCTTGCCTTCGTGATACAGGGTGGCCGAGCGCGTGATGCCGCGGGAAAGATCGACCAGGAAACCGACCACCAGCTCGGTGACCGAGGTGACGAACCCGGCGCTCGCCTGCGTCACCAGGACGCCCGCCTTGCCCGCCGCGGCGACGTCGACGTTGCGGATGTCGATCGCGCAGCGCAGGAACGCGACGAGGCGCGGCAGGCGCTCGAACAGCGCCGCCGGCCCCGGCGACTGGCGGTAGGACACGATGAGATCGCAGTCGTCGGCGGCCTTTATGAGGTCTTCGCCTTCCAGGGATTGGGCACCCTGGTGCAGCTTCACCGTCCCGATGTTTCTCAAACCCGCAAGCGCGCGCGCGCCGTAATAGTTCGCCATCGCCTCCGGCGAATGGGTCAGCAGGATCTTCAAGCAGCCTTTTTCTGGTCGGCGGCGAGCTTGCGGTAGCGCACGAGCGAGCGCGTGAGGTGGCGGCGCATCGCCTCGCGCGCGCCCCTGGCGTCGCCGGCCTCGATCGCCTGGTAGATGCGCCGGTGCTCCTGCTGGATGAGCGCGAGGTAGGCGCGCTCGCCGCCCATGCGCTCGGGCAGGCCGCTCACGGTGCGCCGCGGGATCACGTGGCGCCCGAGGAACTGCAGGAAGCGGGGGAACTCGGCGTTGCCGGTGGCCTCGGCGATCGCGCGGTGGAAGGCGAGATCCTCGTCCACCGCCGAGCGGCCGGCGGCGCTTGCCTCTTCAATGCCATCCAGGGCATTCAGGATGGTGCGGTGCTGCGCTTTCGAGGCGCGCTCGGCGGCGAGGCCGGCGGACTCGATCTCCACGCCGAGGCGCAGCTCCATCACCGCGAGGATGTCGTCGAGCGACTGCATGCGCTCGGGCTCGATGCGGAAGGGCGCGCGCTGCGGCTCGGCCGAGACGAAGGCGCCGACGCCCTGGCGCGTGACCACCAGCCCCTCGGCGCGCAGCGCCGCCACCGCCTCGCGCACCACCGTGCGGCTGACGCGGGCGGCGCGTGTCAGCGCCTGCTCGGTGGGCAGCCGCGCCCCGGGGGCGAAGCGCCCGCTCTTGATCTGCTCGGCGAGCTGCTCGAACAGCCGCCGCGACAGCTTCCTCTCGGCGGCGACGGGGCGGATGCGCATCTTGACGAACTCCCGCGCAGTTGTATGATGACTGACGAATCTTACCAGAGGAGGATTCATGTTCCGCCGTCATTTCACCGCCGCCTCCGCGGCGGCCGCGGCCGTCGCCGCCGCGTGCTTTAGCGCACTGCCCGTGCAGGCGCAGCAGATCATCAAGGCCACCGACGTGCACCCGCTCGGCTACCCGACGGTCGAGGCGCTGGTGCGCATGGGCAACAAGCTGGAGAAGGCGACCAATGGCAAGTACAAGCTGCAGATGTTCCCGTCGATGCAGCTCGGCGGCGAGAAGGAGATGATCGAGCAGGCGCAGGTCGGCGCGCTGCAGATCGCGCGCATCTCGGTCGGCCCGATGGGCCCGATCGTCGACGAGCTCAACGTCTTCAACATGCCGTTCGTGTTCAAGGACGAAGCGCAGATGCGCAAGGTGATCGACGGCCCGATCGGCGAGGAGATGCTCACCAAGCTCTCCAACAGCTCGGCGCGCCTGATCGCGCTCGGCTGGATGGACGCCGGCACGCGCAACGTCTACTCCGACAGGCCGGTGACCAAGCCCGCCGACCTGAAGGGCATGAAGATCCGCATGATGGGCAACCCGCTGTTCGTCGAAACGATGAACGCGATGGGCGGCAACGGCATCGCCATGGGCTTCAACGAGCTGCACCAGGCGCTGCAGACCGGCGTGGTGGACGGCGCGGAGAACAACGAGCCGACGCTGTTCGCGCAGAACCACTACCAGACGCCCAAGGGCAAGGTCTACAGCCTGACCGGCCACCTGATCATCCCCGAGATCTTCGTCTACTCGAAGGCGAGCTGGGACAAGCTGCCCAAGTCCGACCAGGATTTGATCAGGAAGCTGTCGCGCGAGGCGCAGCTCGAGCAGCGCAAGCTGTGGGACGCGTACGTCGCCGAGGCCACCGGCAAGCTGAAGGCGGCCGGCATCAAGTTCGTGCCGGCGGACAAGGAAGCCTTCTTCAAGGCGACCCAGCCGGTGCGCGACAAGTACGGCGCCAAGTACTCCGGCCTGATCCAGCGAATCCGGGACACGAAGTAAGCCTTAGACCCGCAAAACGAGCCGCCAAAGTGAAAACTGCGGCGGCTCTTTTTTTGCCATGAGAGACACCTACCGGCGGCTGATGCAGCGGCTGTACTTCGTCTGCATCGCGCTTTCGGGCCTGGCGCTGGTGGCGATCACCGTGATGATCCCCAGCGGGGTGTTCATGCGCTACGTGATGAACGACCCGCTGCAGTGGCCCGAGCCCGCGTCGGTGATCATGATGGTGTTCTTCTCCTTCGTCGGCGGCGCCGCGGTCTACCGGGCCAACGCGCAAATCGCGGTCGAGGCGCTAATGCGCGCGGTCGGCGCGCGCAGCCGCGCGGCGATGCAGTGGGGCGTGCACGCCTGCATGTTCGTCATCGCCGCCTTCATGCTGGGCTACGGGGCGCACCTCTGCTGGCTCATCCAGGGCAACACCGTCGCCGAGTTCCCCTGGCTCTCGGTCGGCATCGTCTACCTGCCGATCCCGATCGGCGGGCTGCTGACCCTGCTCTTCCTGGTCGAGAAGGTGTGGCTCGGCGAGCCGCCCAAGAGCGACGTCATGTACAGCGATCAGGCGGTGGAACTGGAATAAATGGACGTTCTCGTCCTTCTTGGATCGTTCGCCGTGCTGTGCGCCCTGGGCGTGCCAGTGGCCTACGCGCTCGGCCTCGCCGCGCTGATCGCCGCGTTCTATGTCGAGATCCCGCTCGAGGCGGTGATGCTCAAGATCTCCGACGGCACCGACGACTTCGTGCTGCTCGCGATCCCGTTCTTCGTGCTGGCCGGCGGCATCATGGCCGAGGGCGGCATGGCGGCGCGCCTGATCATGCTCGCCAAGGTGTTCTTCGGCGTGATCCGCGGCGGCCTCGCGCTGGTGAACATCCTGGCGAGCACGCTGTTCGGCGCCATCTCGGGCTCGTCGGTCGCCGACACCTCGGCGATCGGCTCGGTCATGATTCCGCAGATGGCGAAGCAGGGCTACACGCGCGTGTTCGCCACCAACGTCACCATCTGCGGCTCGGTGCAGGCGCTGCTGATTCCGCCCTCGCACAACGCCGTGATCTACTCGGTCGCGGCGGGAGGCACCATCTCGGTCGCGCATCTCTTCCTCGCGGGCGTGTTTCCCGGGCTGCTGTTCGGCCTGTGCCTGATCGGCCTGGTGCTGTGGACCGCGCACAGGCGCAACATGCCCAAGTCCGAGCCGATCCCGCTCAAGGACGTCCCGCGCATCGTGCTCGAGGCGCTGTGGGGCCTGGTGACGGTGGTGATCATCATCGGCGGCATCCTGTCGGGCGTGTTCACGCCCACCGAGTCGGCCGCGGTCGCGTGCGTCTACGCGTTCCTCGTGACGTTCTTCGTCTACCGCGACTACAAGTGGCGCGACCTGCCGCACCTGGTGCACCGCGTGGTGAAGACCGTCGCGATGGTGATGCTGCTGATCGGCTTCTCGGTCGGCTTCGGCTACATGATGGCCATCATGCAGATCCCGGCCAAGATCACCGCCTTCTTCCTCTCGATCTCGGAGAACAAGTACGTCTTCCTGATGCTGGTGAACATCCTGCTGCTCGTGCTCGGCACCTTCATGGACCTCGCGCCGATGCTGCTCATCTGCACGCCGATCTTCATGCCGGTGATCCTCAAGCTCGGCATCGACCCGGTGCACTTCGGCATGATCATGATCCTCAACCTCGGCATCGGCCTGATCACCCCGCCGGTGGGACCGACGCTGTTCGTCGGCTGCGCCATCGGAAAGGTCACGATCGAGCAGGTGTCGAAGGAGCTGTGGCCGTTCTACGGCGCGATGTGCATCGCGCTGCTGCTCGTCACCTACATCCCGGCGATCTCGCTCTGGCTGCCGGGCCTGATGAGATAGCCGATTTCCAGACCTTCGGCGTTCCTGCTGCTCGCCGTCGCCAACCTGTTCTGGTCGGGGAACTGGATCGCCGGTCGCGCGCTGCGCGATGCCTTCGATCCGCTCACGCTCAACTTCTGGCGCTGGGTTGTCGCCGCCTTCGCGCTGGCGCCCTTTGCCCTGCCGGCGCTGCGCGGCAAAGGCGCGCTCCTGCGCCGGCACGCCGGGATCCTGCTGGTGCTGTCCTTCACCGGCGTCGCCGTGTTCCAGAGCCTGGTGTACCTCGGGTTGCGCACCACCACCGCCGTCAATGCGGTGCTCATCAACTCCTCGATGCCGCTGTTCATGCTGCTTTGCTCATGGGCGATCGAGCGCGAGCGCGCCTCGCCGCGGCAGATCGCGGGCATGCTGGTCTCGCTCGCCGGCATCCTCGTAATCCTGTCGCGCGGCAGCATCGCCGCCCTGCTCGAGCTCGAGCTGCACGCCGGCGACGCGTGGATCCTGCTCGCCATGCCGGCGTGGGGAATCTATTCGGTGCTTCTCAAGCGGCGGCCGGCCGAGCTCGGCGGCGTGGACTTCCTGTTCGTGATCTCGCTTGCCGGCGCGCTGATGCTCCTGCCGGGCGCTGCCCTTCTCGCCCTGCAGGCGCCGGTGGAATTGCCCGCGCCGGCGGAAGCGGCGGGCGTTCTTTACATGGGGCTGGCCGCCTCGGTGCTCGCTTTCATCTGCTGGAACCGCGGTGTGGCAACCGTCGGCGCGAACGCCGCGGGCTTCACGATCCATCTGCTGCCCGCATTCGGCACCGTACTTGCGATCGTGTTCCTCGGCGAGACGTTCGCCGGATTTCACGCCCTCGGCATCGCCGTGATCCTCGCCGGCGTGCTGCTGGCGACGCGCGCCGCGCCCCCGGCGGGCCTGATGAAGTAGTAAAGTGGCGGAGCTTAACCCTCAAGGAGGAGAAGAAAATGTCACGAATCACGCGCCGCAAGTTTCTGCAGTACTCCGGAGCCGGCATGGCGGGAATCCTCGCCGCGCATCGCGCTCCGGTGTTCGCGCAGGCGAACACCGTGCACATCCTGCGCTGGAACGATTTCGTTCCGGCGGCCGACAAGGTGCTGCGCGAGGTCTACGCGCCCGAGGTGCAGAAGGCCATCGGCATCAAGCTGAACGTCGAGACCATCAACGCCAACGACATCCCGGCGCGGGCGACCTCGGCGATCCAGTCGGGCAACGGGCCCGACATCATCATGCTGCTCAACAACTATCCGCACCTGTATTCCTCCGCCGCGGTCGACGTCAGCGCGGTGGCCGACGAAGTCGGCAAGGCCGGCGGCGGCATCTACGATGCGTCGGCGCAGTTGAACAAGGTCGGCGGCAAGTGGGTGTCGATGCCCTGGTCGGTGGTCCCGGCGCTCGTCGCCTACCGCAAGTCGTGGTTCGACGAGGTCGGCGCCAAGACCTTCCCGAAGACCTGGAAGGAGTACCACGACGTCGGCAAGAAGCTGAAGGCCGCGAAGCACCCGGTCGGCCAGACGCTCGGCAACACCTTCGGCGATGCGCCGACCTTCACCTATCCGTTCCTGTGGTCCTACGGCGGCCAGGAAGTCGACGCCAAGGGCAAGGTGGTGCTCGACTCGAAGGAAACCGTCGAGTCGGTGCGCTTCATGACCCAGTTCTGGAAGGACGCGCACGACGAGGGCGGCCTCGCCTGGGACGACAGCAACAACAACCGCGCTTTCCTCTCCGGCGACATCAGCGCGTCGCTCAACGGCGCCTCGATCTACGTCGCCGCGCTCAACGGAAAGGACAAGTTCAAGACCGAGAAAGGCGCGCCGCTGCACACCGACATCCTGCACGCGCCGCTGCCCGGCGGGCCCAAGGGGACGCACGCCTATCACACCGCGTTCAACCACATGGTGATGAAGTACTCCAAGAACGCCAAGGGCGCGACCGAGCTCCTGCGCTGGGCGCACAAGAAGGAGAACTACGACAAGTGGTTCACGGTGCAGAAGGGCTTCGCGGTCGGGCCGACGCGCGAATGGGAGAAGCACCCGATGTGGAAGCAGGATCCGGTGATGGCGCCTTTCGGGACCGCGCCGCTGGCGCAGAAGCGGCTGATGGGCTTTGCCGGCCGGCCGGACAAGAAGGCGGCCGAGGCCTGGAACAAGTACATCGTCACCGTGATGTACGCGCAGGCCTGCAGCGGCAAAATGAAGCCCGAGGAAGCAGTGAAGTGGGCGGCGGGCGAGCTCGGCAAGATCTACACCTGATCGGCCGCCCTTGAGGGATCCCATCCCGGCGGGACCGGCGGAGCGCGTTCGCGTTTCGCGCATGACGCGGCTGCTGGAGAGCGAGAAGCTGCTCGCCGCGGCCCTGCTGACCCCCGGGGTGGCGATCCTGCTGCTGTTCATCGCCTACCCGTTCGTGATGGCGCTGTGGTTCTCGCTCACCTCGATCCGGGTGGGCGAAGCCGGCGAGTTCGTCGGGCTCGCCAACTTCGAGAAGGCGATCAACGACACCATCTTCCAGCAGGCGTTCAAGAACACGGTGTTCTACACGTTCTGGGCGACCGTCTTCAAGCTGGCGCTCGGCATGTGGCTCGCGCTGCTGCTCAACCGGCATTTCCGCTTCAAGCGCATCGTGCGCGCCTCGATGCTGCTGCCGTTCATCATCCCGACTGTGCTGTCGGCGTTCGCCTGGCGCTGGATGTTCGACCCCACCTTCAGCGTCATGAACTGGATGCTCTACCACGGCGGCGTGATCACCGACCGTCTGCCGTTCCTGTCGAGCGGCGACTGGGCGATGTGGTGCGCGGTGCTGGTCAATACCTGGCGCGGCATGCCGTTCTTCGCCATCACGCTGCTGGCCGGCCTGCAGACCATCAACCCGGACCTGCACGAGGCCGCGGCGCTCGACGGCGCCAACGCCTGGAACCGCTTCTGGCACGTCACCTGGCCGCTGCTCCTGCCGGTGACCCTGGTGGTGGTGGTGTTCTCGGTGATCCAGACCTTCTCGGACTTCCAGCTGATCTACGTGCTCACCGGCGGCGGGCCGGCGAACTCGACCCACCTCATCGCCACGTACGCCTACCAGATCGGCGTCGCCTCGGGGCTGCTCGGTGAAGGCGCCGCGCTTTCGCTTTTCATGTTCCCGGTGCTGTTTGCCGTCGTGTGGTTCCAGCTGCGCTACCTCAAGAGAATGGAAAACGCCTAGATGCTGATCGAGCGCAAGTGGAAGAAGTGGGTCTACTTCTACCTGCCGATGGCCGCGTTCATCCTGTTCACCCTGTTCCCGTTCTACTGGATGGCGGTGACCGCGTTCCGCCCCGACCCGGAGCTCTACCGCACCTGGCGCCAGCCGAGCGCGACGCCGCTCTGGACGCTGGAACCGACGCTCGAGCACGTGAAGGGGCTGCTGCAGACCACCGCGTTCCCCCAATGGCTGTGGAACACGATGGCGATCGCGATCGTCTCCACCGCCATCTCCCTGATCTGCGGCATGTTCGCCGGCTACGCGCTGGCGCGCCTCAAGTTCCGCGGCTCGGAGTTCCTCGGCACCGCCATCTTCATCACCTACCTGGTGCCGCAGACGCTGCTGTTCATCCCGCTCGCCGACATCATCCGCGACATGCAGCTCGGCAACACGCCGTGGGCGCTGATGCTCACCTATCCCACGATCCTGATTCCGTTCTGCACCTGGCTGCTGATGGGCTATTTCAAGACCATCCCGAAGGAGCTCGAGGAATGCGCGCGCATCGACGGCGCGACGCGCTTCGGCGCGATGGTGCGCATCATCTTCCCGGTGGCGGTGCCGGGCATCCTGTCGGCCGGCATCTTCGCCTTCACCCTGTCGTGGAACGAGTTCATCTACGCGCTGGTGTTCATGGCCTCCGCCGAGCAGAAGACAGTGCCGGTGGGCGTGGTGTCCGAGCTGATCCGCGGCGACATCTTTTTCTGGGGCCAGCTGATGGCGGGCGCGCTGCTGGGGTCGGTTCCGGTCGCCCTGGTCTACTCCTTCTTTGTCGAGTACTACGTCACCGGCCTCACCGGATCGGTCAAAGGCTGATGGCGAACGTCTCGATCCGCGAGCTGAACAAGAAGTACGACAACGGCTTCCACGCGGTGAAGGACGTGAGCCTGGAGATCCGCGACAAGGAGTTCCTGGTCCTGGTCGGCCCTTCCGGCTGCGGCAAGACGACCACGCTTCGCATGGTGGCAGGCCTCGAGGAGATCACCTCGGGCGAGATCCGGATCGGCGACCAGGTGGTGAACGAGCTGCCGCCGATGGACCGCAACATCGCGATGGTGTTTCAGAACTACGCGCTGTATCCGCACAAGACGGTGTTCGACAACATGGCCTTCGGCCTGCAGATGCGCGGCTACGCGAAAGAAGAGATCGCGAAGCGGGTGCGCGAGGCCGCCGAGATCCTCGGCATCGAGCCGCTGCTCGCGAGGAAGCCGCGCCAGCTCTCCGGCGGGCAGCGCCAGCGCGTCGCGGTGGGCCGCGCGATCGTGCGCCACCCGCAGGTGTTCCTGTTCGACGAGCCGCTGTCGAACCTGGACGCGAAGCTGCGGGTGCAGATGCGCGTCGAGCTCAAGCGCCTGCACGAGCGGCTCGAGACCACCGCGATCTACGTCACGCACGACCAGGTCGAGGCGATGACGCTCGGCGACCGCGTGGTGGTGATGAAGGACGGCCGGGTGCAGCAGGTGGGCGAGCCGCTCGAGCTCTACGGCAGCCCGGCGAACCGGTTCGTCGCCGGCTTCATCGGCTCGCCGGCGATGAACTTCGTCGATGTCGCGATCAGCGCCGCCGGCGACGCCCTGTGGGCCGAGGCCCAGGGGCTGCGGGTCAGGGTCCCGACCGAGCTCGCCGAGCGCGTGCGTCCCAATGCCGGCAAGCGGCTCACGCTCGGGGTGCGGCCCGAGGCGCTGCGACTCGCGAATGGAGGCGATCCGGCCGAGTACACGTTCGGCTCGGCGGTCGACGTGATCGAGCCGCTCGGCAACGAGATCCTGCTCAACTTCCGCGCCGGCGGCGTGCCGATGGTAGCGCGCGTGGATCCGGGCGTGCGCCTGAAGGCGCATGAAGCGGTGCGCTTCGCCCTGGATCCCGACCGGCTGCACTTCTTCGACGCCAAGACCGAAACTGCGCTCTGACTTCCCGATCGCGGATGCCCACTTGCATGTCTGGGACCCGCAGGCGCATTACTACCCCTGGCTTTGCGACCCGCAGCCGATCGCCTTCCGGTACGGCGACTACACTTCCCTGCGTCGTCGCTACCTCGTAGAAGATTACCGGGCCGACACGGCGGGATGGCGGGTAAGCCACGGGGTGTACGTGGAAGCCGAGTGGGATCCGGACGATCCCGCCGGCGAGATGCTTTTCATGGAGAAGCTGCGCCGGGACGGCGGTTTTCCCACGGTCGCCGTGGCGCAAGCGTGGCTCGACCGCGAAAACCTCGCGAGCGTGCTCGACTCTCACGCGCGCCGCGGCTTCGTGCGGGGCATCCGCCACAAGCCCGGGCCGGGCATGATGGACGAGCGCCGATGGCGCGCCGGCTACCGGCGGCTTGCGCCGCTGGGGCTGCATTTCGAGCTGCAGGCGCCGTGGCGCCAGCTCGGCGAGGCAACGCGCCTCGCCCGCGATTTTCCTGAAACGCTCATCGTTCTAGATCACACCGGCCTGCCCCAGGACGACGAGCTTGCCGGCTGGCGCGATGCGATGGCCGGCCTGGCCGCCTGCCCGAACGTAGCGGTCAAGATTTCAGGCCTGGGCACGGTGACGCGCAAGCGCGAAGTCGTGCTCGCGTCGATCGAGCTGTTCGGCGTGCAGCGTGCGATGTTCGCGAGCAACTTCCCGGTCGACGGCCTGTGCGCTAGCTTCGACTCGATCTATTCCGGCTTCGACAGCATTACCCGGCACCTCCCGGAAACAGAGCGCCGCGCGCTGTTCCACGACAACGCGGTGCGCATCTATCGCATGGAGTAAATGATGAAATGTCCGCTCGGCTATGTCGGCGCCGGCCTGATGGGCGGGCCGATGCTGAAGCGCCTGGCCTCGCTCGGCTGGCAAGTGAAGGCCTACGACATCGTGCCGGAGCGCTCGGGTGTTGCCTCACCCGCGGAGGCGGCGCGCGGCGCGGACGTGGTGCTTCTCAATCTGCCCACCAACGACGCCGTTGAAGATGTTCTGACCAAGCTCATGCCGGTCCTGCGAGCCCCGCAGCTCGTAGTCGATTTCTCCACCATCCCGGTCGATGCCTGCCGCAGCCACGCCGCGAAGCTTCGCGCCGCGACCGGCTGCCGCTGGGTGGACGCGCCGGTTTCCGGTGGCCCGCCCGCGGTGACCGCGGGATCGCTGACGGTGATGGCAGGCGGCGAGGCAGAGGACCTCGAGCGCATCGCGCCGCTGATGCGCGACATCGCCGGCCGTTGCACGCACATGGGGCCGGTCGGCGCCGGGCTCACAGCCAAGATGATCAACCAGCTCATCGTCGGCGTCGGCCAGGCCATGCTGGGCGAAGCGGTGGCGCTCTGCGAGAACGCCGGCATCGACGCCGCGCGCATTCCCGAGTGTCTCGGCGGCGGCTATGCCGACAGCAACGTCCTGAAGGCCTACTGGCCGCGCATGGTCGAGCGCGACTTCGCCCCGCGCGGCTACGTGCGCCAGCTATTGAAGGACCTGGAGATGGTGAGCGCGTGGGCCAGGAACCTGCAATCCCGAACACCGGTCATGGATAGCGCGCTCGCGGCCTATCGCGAGCTCAAGAAACTGGGGCACAGCGAGCTCGACACCTCGGCAATCGTCAAGCTCTACCTCGGCTAGAAAACGATCACGCCCTTTCCGGTCGACTGCGTGTCGAACACGCGGTAGGCCTCGTCGACCTGCTCAAGCTTCCAGCGATGCGAGAACAGCGCGTCGACATCGATGCCGTTGTCGACCGCGAAGCGCGCGCACTCGAGCTGGCCCATGGCGCTGAAGGTCCACGAGCCGATGATGGTGAGCTGCTTCCTCAGCATGTCGCGGCTCACGTCGATGGTCACGTCGCCGCCCTCGCCGACGAAGCACACCGTGCCCCAGGTCTTGGCCGAGCGGACCGCCGCGAGACGGGCCGAGGAAACGCCGGTGGTGTCCATGGCGAGGTCCACGCCCTCACCCTTGGTGATTTCCTTTATGTGCTCCTCGGATTCCAGGGCGTGCTCCGCGCCGAACTTCTTCGCCAGCGTCCGCCGCTCCGCGTTCTTCTCCACCGCAATCACCCGCGCGCCCATCTTCGCACCGAGGAGGGTGGCGCTGATGCCGACCGGTCCCTGGCCGAACACCGCGAGGGTCGAGCCGCCGGCGAGGTGCATTCGCCGCAGCGCGCCATAGGCGGTGCCAGTGCCGCAGGACACCGCGGCGCCGGCGACGAAGGACAGCTCGTCGGGCAGCGGCACCAGCGTGCGCGCCGGCACCTTGAGGTAGTCGGCGTGGCCGCCGTGGCCGGTGACGCCGTACACCGTGATGCCGGCGCGGCAGAGCTGGGACCAGCCGACGCGGCAGTGCTTGCATACGCCGCAGCCGGCGTAGTGGTGGTCCATCACCCGCTGGCCGATCGGCGCCTCGCGCTCCGACACGCCGGGCCCGCGCGCCGCGACCACGCCGCAGGGCTCGTGGCCGGCGATGAAGGGTTCTTTCAAATTTCCAAGACCTAAAGCGGCTTGCGCTTCTCCAGGCGGCGGGCGGTAGAACTTGAGGTCCGAGCCGCACATGCCCGACGCCTTCATCTCGATCACCACCTCGCCCGGGCCCGGAGTCGGGTCGGGAAAGTTGCGGATCTCGATCTTGCGATTACCGAGGAAGACGGCGCCGCGCACGCTTATCTCCTCACTACAGCGTCCCGGGCGGGAAGAGGCGCGGCAGGAACAGCGGGAGCTGCGGGAACATGATGATCAGCGCGAGGACCACGAACATCGGGATCAGCATGATCATCACGTCCTTGAGCGCATCGACGAGGCGGATCTTGGCCACCGCGCAGGAAATCATCAGGCACAGGCCGTAGGGCGGCGTCACCAGTCCGAAGGCGAGCGACACGATGCCGACGATGGCGAAATGGATCGGGTCCATGCCGACGCTCTTGGCGAGCGGCTCGAGCACCGTGCCGACGATCACTATTGCAGGTATCGCGTCGAGGAAGCAGCCGACCGCCAGGAACACCCCGGCGATGAAGAACCCGGTAGCGACCGGACCCATGCCCCAGGCGGCGACGTTGGCAAGCAGCGCCTTCGGGATCTGGTAATACGCGAGCAGCCAGCCGAAGGCCGACGCGGTGCCGACGCAGAACAGCGCCACGCCGGTCAGCCGCCCGGTTTCGAGCAAGGCGTGGTGCAGGCCCTTCAGGTCCATCTCGCGGTAGATGAACATGGTGAGCGCCGCGGCATAGAGCACCGCGATGCACGCCGATTCCGTCGCCGTGAACCAGCCGAAGATCTTGCCGCCGATGATGATCACCGGCGTCATCAGCGCCGGCACCGCGACGCCGATCGCCTTGAAGGTCTCGATCAGCGTGGCGCGCGGATAGGTCGGGTAGTTACGCAGCTTGGCGTACACGTGCACCGTGCCCATCTGCGCCAGCGCGATCATCACGCCGGGAACGATGCCGGCGAGAAACAGCCCGCCGATCGACACGGTAAGCAGCCCGCCCCAGACGATCATCAGGATCGACGGCGGGATGATTACGGCGAGAACTGCCGAGACCGCGGTGATGGCGACCGAGAAGCTGTCGTGGTAGCCCTCCTTCCTCTGCGCCTCGATGAAGATCTTCGACTGGCTCGCCGCGTCCGCGGTCGAGGAGCCCGAGATGCCGGCGAAGAACAGCGACAGCACGACGTTCACCTGCGCCAGGCCGCCCGGGAAATGCCCGACCAGGTCGCGCGACAGGCGCACCAGCCGCGTGGTGATGCCGCCGACGTTCATCAGGTTCGCGGTCAAGAGAAAAAACGGCACCGCGAGCAGGATGAACGAGTTGTAGGCGTTGAAGGTTTCCTGCACCAGGTTCTGCGGCGTGAGACGGTCCTCGATGACGAAGATCGGCACGCAAGCGAGCCCGAGCGCGAACGCCACCGGGACGCGCAGGATGAGCAGCGCGAACAACACGCCGAACATGATCAGGCTCGCCGTGCCGGGAGCAAGGACGGTCGCGGCGCTCATCGGTTCAATACTGCTTTAAGGTCGTCCCACATCTGCTCGCCGAGGAACAGGATCCAGGTCGCGCCCGCGAGCGGCCAGGGCAGGTGGATGTACCAGAGCGGCAGCTCGGCCAGCTCCGAGATGCGGTTGAGCGCGAAGCGCGTGAAGTCGATGCCCCACCACAGGAACACCAGCGCGAACAGCAGCACGAACACGGCACCGACGAGGCGGATGGCGGCCTGCGCGCGCGGGTTGAGCGGCGGCCACAGGTCGACCACGAAGTGCGTCCCCTCTCTGATTCCGACCATGGCGCCGAGCAGGATCGACCAGATGAAGAAGAAGCGCGCCATCTCCTCGGTCCAGATGTAGCTCGGGATCAGCGCGGTGTAGCGCGAGAAGATCTGCAGCGACACCGGGAAGATGAGGATCGCCACCGACGCGGCAAGCAGCCACGACAGCAGCCGGCTGTACCAGTGGGTTATTCTTCTGAACATAAAAAAACGGCGACGTCCCCTGGCGCCGCCGTTTCCTCCTCGAGCGTTACTTGATGGCGTTGATCTTGGCGAGGATCTGCTCGGCGCCGATCTCCTTGGCGTACGCGGCCATCACCGGGTCGACCAGCCTCTTCATCTCGTCGCGGCCCTGGAACGGCACGCGCTTCAGCTTGCCTTCCTTCTCCATCTTGACGAGCTTCTCCTCGTCCTCGCTCGACTCGATCTGGCGGCCGTAGGCGCCGGCTTCCTTGCCGGCCTTCAGCACCGCCGCCTGCATGTTCTTGTCGAGATTCCTGAAGGTCTTGCCCGAAAACGCGAGCGGCCGGATCGTGATCGCGTGCTGGGTCATCGACAGGTGCGGCGCGACCTCGTAGAACTTCATCTGCTCGACGCCCGCGGCCTCGTTCTCGCCCGCCGCGATGACGCCGTTCTGGATCGCGTTATAGACCTCGTTGTAGGCGATCACCGTGGGCGCCATGCCGGCAGCCTGGAAGGTGCGGCTCCAGATCGGCGCGCCCTGCACGCGGACCTTCAGCGCCTTCAGCTCCTGCATGTTGCGCACCGGCTTGTTGACGAAGATGTTGCGCGTGCCGCCGCCCGCGTAGCCGATCAGCATGACGTCGGCCTTCTGCGCGATCTCGTCGGCGACGGGCTTCAGCACGTCCTGGTCGAGCACCTTGTTCCAGTGCGCCAGGTCTCTAAATAGAAACGGCGCGTCGATGAACGGCGCGGCTTTCGAGAACGTCGACATGTGCGCCGGCGATACGATCGCGTAGTCGACCGCCTTGCCCTGTGCCATGTACTCGAAGTACTGCTTCTCCAGGCCGAGGGCGCTGTTCTTGTGCAGCACGAAGCTGACCGGCTTGCCGGAGTACTTCTTCACCAGCTCCTCGAACTTCACCATCGCCTTGGTGAAGGCGTGCTCGTCGTTGAACTGCGAGGCGCCCTGCAGCGTCTGGGCTTGGACCGGAACGGCGAGCGCTGCGGCCGCGACGGCGAAAACAAGTCTCCTCATGATGGTCTCCTCTCCTCTTTGATGGTGATGCGCCACAGCGTGCGCGGATCGTTCGGGTCGGTCAGCGTCGCCGAATGCAGCAACGACGCATTGTCCCAGATAACCACGTCGCCGATGCCGTATTTCAGGCGGATCTGGTACTTCTCCTGCGTGGCATGGCGCTTGAGCTCGTCCAGCAGGCCGAGCGCCTCGTCCTCGGGCATGCCTTCGATGCCGAAGGAGCTGCCCGAGACCGCGTAGAGCGCGGTGCGGCCGGTGATCGGGTGGCGGCGCGCCACCGGGTGGCGCACCCATTTCATCTTCTCCTCCTGCTCGGCGGTCAGGACCGAAGCCACGGTGCGCGAGCTCCTGTCGAGGTCGTCCCGGTTGCCGTAGTGGTGCAACGCAACAAGATCCTTGATCTTGGTCCTGAATGAAAAAGGCAAGTCGTCGTAGGCGGTGTACTGGTCCGCGAACAGCGTGTCCCCGCCCTTGCTCGGCACCTGGCGCGAATAGAGCATCGTGCAGCGCGCCGGCAGCTCGAGATACGAGTAGTCTGTATGGAAGTAGGTCCCGGCGTCGGCAAGACCGATCGGCTTGCCGTCCTTCTGGACGTTGGACAGGATGAGGATGTCGGCGTGCTCGGGATGATGGAACTGGTCGATCACATGCGGCTCGGGACGCCCGAACCTGCGCGCGAACTCCAGGTACGCCCGCGCGCTCAGCTCAAGATTTCTGAAGACCAGCACCTGCGCGGCGAAGAACGCCTCCCAGATGTCCTGGAAGGGCGCGTCGAAGCGGTCCGCTTCAGCGCCGAAGCTGCCGAGCGCCTTCAGCCTCACGGCTTGAGCCCCGGCACGTCGAGCCACTTCTTCTGCTTCCAGCTTTTCAGTCCGAGCTCGGCGAGCTGCACGCCTTTCGCGCCCTCGAGCAGGCCCCAGCGGAACGGGCCCTCGCCGGCGACGTGCCTGAGAAAGAGCTCCCACTGCACCTTGAACGCGTTGTCGTAGCTCTCGTCGGGCACTTCGTCCCAGCCGGCGAAGAAGTCGATCGGCTGCGCGATGTCGGGGTTCCACACCGGCTTCGGTGTTTTTTCATAACTTTGAACCAGACACCTGCGCAGACCGGCCACGGCGCTGCCCTGCGTGCCGTCGACCTGCAGCGTGAGGAGATCGTCGCGCCGCACGCGCACGTCCCAGGACGAGTTGAAGTGCGCGACCGCGCCGCCTTCGAGCCGGAAGGTGGCATACGCCGCGTCGTCCGCGGAGGCCTTGTACTTGCGGCCGTTCTCGTCCCAGCGGTACGGGATATGCGTGGCGCCGAGACATGAAACCGCCTTCACCTCGCCGAACAGGTTGTCGAGCACGTAGCGCCAGTGGCACAGCATGTCGAGGATGATGCCGCCGCCGTCCTGCTTTCGGTAGTTCCAGGAAGGGCGTTGCGCCGGCACACGATCGCCTTCGAATACCCAATAGCCGAATTCTCCGCGGATCGAGAGGATCCGGCCGAAGAACCCATCGTCGCGCAGCTTGCGCAGCTTGAGCATCCCCGGCAGCCAGAGCTTGTCCTGCACCACGCCGTGCTTCACGCGCGCCTTTTTCGCCGCTTTGTACAGATCGACCGCTTGGGCAAGAGAGGTCGCTACCGGCTTCTCGCAGTACACGTGCTTGCCCGCGGCGATCGCTTTCTTCAGAAGCCTGGGACGAAGTTGCGTGGAAGCGGCGTCGAAAAACACCGCATCGACCCTGTTCTTCAAGGCGGCATCCAGGTCGCTCGTCCAGCGTTCGACTCCGTGCTTCTTCGCCAGCTCTTCCACCTTGGCCGCGTTGCGGCCGACGAGGAGCGGATCGGGCATCACGCGCGTGCCGTCCTCGAGCGCGACGCCGCCCTGCTTGCGGATCTCGAGGATCGAGCGGATCAGGTGCTGGTTCATCCCCATGCGCCCGGTGACGCCGTGCATCACGATGCCGATGCGCTGCTCGCTCAATTCATCCTCCTCATGGCCTCCCAGTCGGGCAGCGCGCGGCTGGCGAAACCGGGGCAGTCGAGCGATGCCACGCGAATGTGCCCCTTTTCGATGCGCAGGCGCACGGCGCCGTGGCTGCGCTCGTAGAGATCCCGGTGCGCATCGAGAAACCGCTTCTGCTCCTCCTCGGGAAGGCCGGACATGCCGTTCACGTAATGATGCCCGTTGCGCTCGACGTGCGTGAGCCCGAGGAGAGCCACCAGGGCGAGGTCCTGCTGCAGGGCGAGCCCGGCCTGGACCGTCAGGTCCTCGCCGCTCATGAAGTAGCCGCCGCCCCACGCGCGGCAGCGGGCGGCGTTGATCAGGGACTTGTAGATCCCCTTGCAGGTCTTGGAGGAAACGCCGCGGTAGCCGAGCGCCTTCGCGCGCGGAAAAGCCTCGAGCGAGTCGTCGGACTCGTCGATGATCACCGGCTTCTCCCCGGCGAGCGCGGAGATGTCCGCCGCGAGCGCCTTCTGCCGCTTGATCGGCTGCTCGATGAAGACGATGCTCGCGGCAAGACGCTTCAGCCTGGCCTCTGTCTTGATTCTCTTCATGAGATCCAGAACCTCGGCAACGTCCGCGTATTGCTCGTTGCCGTCGAGCGACGCGTGATAGGGCTCGCGAATGCCGTCGAGCACCGCGGCGATCGCGCTTAGCCGCTCGACATCGGCTTTCACCTCGCCGCCCACCTTGAGCTTGAACCAGCGATGCCCGTAGCGCGCGATGACCTCCTCGAGCGTCTCGGGCAGCCCGTCGTTGACCGGATTCCTGTTGTCGAGCGACGTGATCGGATCGACCAGGCCCACGGTGTGGCGCGCGGCAATCCGTGCACGGGGTTTAAGCCCTTCGAGGAACGTGGAGGACAGTTCCAAACCGGCGATGTTCTTGCGGATCGCTTCGTAGAACGAGATGCCGAGCGCGCGGCACAGCGCGTCGAGCAGCGCTCGGTCGATCAGCGCCGGCCCGTAGTTCTCCACCAGGCCGACGCTCGGCCGCGAATGGCCGAACGCGGTGTTCGACTTCCCCGGCTGATACGCCGCGCGGGCCTTCCGCATTGAAGCCCGTAGTTGCTCGAAATTGTCCGCGTTGCTCAGTTCTGGATTCTTGTCGAACCACTTGGGCGCGAGGAGCTCCGCGGCCCCGCCCTCCGCTTCCCTGCCGTCCTCGAGTCGTATGCGGGCGCGCACGAAAGCCTGCGGCGACTCGGTGAGCGTAACCATGCCGAAGCGGAACGGCATGCGCAGGCGCACGTCGCGCTCGAAGAACGAGAGGTCCTCGATCGAGAACTTCATTTCTCCTCGATCGCTTCCAGGATCCCCTTGATGTAGCCGATGGCGCGCGCCGCGGCGCCGGGGCCGTCGGGCACGTAGTCGAAGGGCTCCACGGCAACATCGCCGGCGTACTTGTGCTTCTTCAGGGAAGCAAACAGCGGGGCGAAGCGCTGCTCGCCCTGGCCGGGGCCGCGCCGGTTGCGGTCGTTGACCTGCACGTGGGCGATCACGCCTTTCGGCAGCCAGCGATCGACGAGCGCGTTGAGCGGCTCCTTCTCCATGCGCCCGGCCGAGCTGCAATCGATCATGGTTCTGATGGAAGAAGAACCGATTTCCGCCACCATGCGCGCCGCTTCCTCGAGCGTGTTGATGAGCGGCGTCTGCTCGGAAGAAAGAGGCTCGATGCAGTAGGTGACCCCGGCCTTCTGCGCGCGCTCGGCGAGCGCGCCGAAGCACTCCTGCGCCCGCGCCATCGCCGCCGCGCGCGTCTCGCCCGCCTCCACGCGGCGCTGCTGCGGCGAGCCGTGTACCAGGTACTTGCCGCCGAGCTCGGCGCACAGGTCGATCAGGGCAAGCATCACATCGACGGTGCGCTTCCTGGCGTTCTCGTCCTTGCTGCTTATCGACAGGCCTGCGGGCTTGATCAGCAGCCAGTGCAGGCCGGTCACCGCGATGCCGGCGTCCTCGGCGGCGGCGCGCGCCGCGGCAGTGCGCGCCGCGCCCATGCGGTGCGGCTCCTCGGAAAGCGTATACGGCGCGATCTCGAGCCCGTCGTAGCCGAGCTTCGCCGCGTACTCGCACTGCTGCGGGAAAGGCATGGGCGCGATCACCTCGTTGCACAGGGCAATTCTCATGCGCGCCTCCATGCTTTTCTCATGTACATGAACACGGTTATCAGGACGATGGCGCAGATCACCGCGCTAATGGGTCTCGTAAAGAACGGCGCGAGCGAGCCGTCGGAGAGCACCAGCCCGCGCCGCAGGCTCTTGTCGACGATGTCGCCGAGCACCAGGCCCAGCACGAAGGGCGCCATCGGGTAGCCGAGCTTTCGCAGCACGAATCCCGCGAGACCGACGCCGAGCATGATCCAGACGTCGAACAGGCGCGAGGCGATCGAGAACGACCCCACCGTGCACAGCACGAAGATGATCGGCATGATGATCGAGCGCGGCACCTGGATGATTTTGAGAAGCGGGCGCACCATGAACAGCCCGAAGAACAGGATCGCGAGCGTCGCGAACAGCGTCATGGTCACCACGTCGTAGACGAACTGCGGCTGGTTCACCATCAGCATCGGCCCGGGCTGCACGCCGTGGATGATCATCGCCGCCATCAATACTGCCGCGGGCGCCGAGCCCGGGATCGCGAGCGCGAGCGCCGGGATGATGCCGCCCGGGATCGAGGCGTTGTCGCCGGTCTCGGCGGCGATCAGGCCCTCGACCGAGCCCTTGCCGAACTGCTCGCGCTCGGGGCTCGCGCGCTTCGCCGCCGCGTACGACGACCACGCCGCCATGTCCTCGCCCACGCCGGGCAGGATGCCGACGTACACGCCGATGACGCCCGAGCGCAGCACGGTCTTCCAGTAGCGGAACACGTCGGCGATGCGCGGCAGCACCGAGTCCACGCTGTTCACCACCGGCTTCGCCGGCGGCGCGGTCAGTACCGTGAGGATTTCGGCGAAGCCGAAAGCGCCGATCAGCGCCGGGATCAGCGAGATGCCGCCCGCGAGGTCGTTCCAGCCGCCCGTAAAGCGGTTGAAGGCGTGGATGCCTTCCTGGCCGATCTGCGCCGCGAACAGGCCGACGAAGCCCATGATCCAGCCCTTGAGCGCGTCCTCGCCGGTGAGGCTGCCGGTCATCAGCACGCCGAACACGCCTAGCCAGAAGAACTCGAACGCGCCGAAGGTGAGCGCGACTTCGCCGAGGCTCGGCGTGAACAAGGCGAGGCACACGACGCCGAACAGCGAGCCGATCACCGAGCCGGTGGTGGCGATGCCCATGGCGCGGCCGGCCTGCCCCTTCTGCGCGAGCGCGAAGCCGTCGAGGCACGCGGCCGCGTTCGCCGCGGTGCCGGGAATATTCAGAAGGATGGCGGTGCGGCTGCCGCCGTAGATCGCGCCGACGTAGACGCAGATCAGGATCAGGATGGCGTCGTTCGGCGCCATCTTGATGGTGAGCGTGGTCATCAGAGCGATGCCTAGCGTCGCCGACAGCCCCGGCATGCAGCCGATCAGGATGCCGACCAGCGTCGCGCCGAGCGTATAGACGATCGGCCACGGCGCGCTGAAGGCGGCGATGGACTTGCCGAGCGCCGCCAGGCCTTCCATTCACGGCAGCCTGATCAGGAACAGCTCCTGGAACACCAGCGAGATCGCGACGCTCGCGCCGGCACCCACCGCGAGAGAAATTCCGGCGAGACGGATGAGCTCGCCGCGCGCCTTTCGCTCCCGGTACTGCAGCGTCCAGATCATCACCGCGACGAAGATCCAGGCGGCGAGCCAGAACGGCACGCCGCGGCCGACCATGCCGCCCGCAAAGCCCAGGCAGAGCGCGATCGGCAGCAGCAGGCGGCGCCATTCGATGTTTTGCAGGGACAAGTCGGTGCGGCCTCGCAGCACCATCCCGCAACCCAGCACGATGATGAAAACACCGAGGATGCCCGGCAGCAGCCCCGGCGCCGAGAAAGCCTTGACGCCGAGGTTGGCGAGGCGGTCCATCGTCCACGACGCGTAGAAGATCGCGCCGCCGACGGCGATCCAGAACGCGCCCTGGGCGCGGTCGCCGCCCATCAGGGCTTCGGGATCCCCACGCTGTCGGGCGCGACCTTGGTCTTGCCGCCGGCGTGCAGCAGCCAGGCGTTGGCCTGCACCGCGGGCATGGCCGCTTTTTGCGCGTCCTGGCCCGACAGCGGGGCGAACAGCGCGCCGCGGCTGGTGGCGTACTTCTTCAGCGCCTCCGAGCGCATGATGTGGTCGCCCCAGATGCGGTCGAGCGTCGCGGCGACCTCCGGCGGCACGCCCTTCGGAATGAAGATGCCGAAATAGTTGGTCGGGATGCGCATCCCGGGCACGGTGCGGGTGATCGGCTCGATCGGGCCGTGGCCCTCGATCTCGAGGCCTTTCTCGGCCACCACCGCGAGCGGCCGCAGCCGCTTGCCGCGGATCATCTCGGCCTGCTCGACCGCGAGCTGCGTCGTCACCTGGGTCTCGCCCGCGACCGTGGCCACCACCGCGGGATTGCCGCCGTCGTAGGTGACGTGGCGGTAGGTCACGCCGGTGGCGCGCGAGATCGCTTCCATGGCGTTGTGCCCGCCCGAGGTCACGCCCGCGGTGGCGACCGTGATCTGCCCGGGCTTCGCCTTCATCGCGTCGAGCAGCTCCTTCATCGACTTGTAGGGCGTGTTGGGGTTGACGCCGACCAGCGGCACGTTGGCCACCGAGAGGAACAGGTGCCAGTCGCCGAGGTTGGTCTCGAGCATGCCGAGCGCGCGGTACACGCCGAGGTCCTGCGCCGCGCCCGCGGTCCAGGTGTGGCCGTCCTTGGGCGCCTCGAGCGCGCTCTTGGTGCCGATCGAACCGGAGGCGCCCGGCTGGTTGACGATCACCACCTTTTGATTGAGGTGCTTCTCGAGCTCCGCCGCGGTGATACGCGTCACCTGGTCGGTCGAGCCGCCCGCGGCCCACGGCACGATGATCGTGATCGGCTTGGACGGCTTCCAGCCCTGGGAGAAAGCGGGGCTCACGGCAAGCGCCCCGGCCAGCAACAGCAGCAGCTTCTTCATATCACCTCCTCGGTAAGTTCGAGAATTATCTCTTCACCCGAGCCATCGCTCGAGATTGGCGCGCACGAAAGCGTCGTCGGCGAGGTCGGCGTGCTCGCGGCACACGCGCTCGATCTCCTCGGCCTGCCCGGGCGAGAGGGTCTCGCGCGGGTCGAGGCACCAGATGCCCTCGAGCAGGCCCTGGCGCCGCAGCACCTCGTGGCAGCCCGGGATGCAGCCGGCGAAATCGTGCGCGACGTCGAAGAACGCGCTGTTGCAGTCGGTAATGCGGGAGTCCAGGGCGAGATCGATCTTTCCTTCCTGCACTTTCTTGAACATCTCCACGGCCTTCTTGGTCCACACGCCCCAGTGGCCAAGCAGCCCGCCGACGATGCGCACGCGTACCTCGTGGCCATTTCTCTTGATGGAGAAAGGCACGGCGAGGTCGAGCAGGATATGGTCGTCGTTGCCGGTGTAGAGCGCGACGCGCTCCTCGGCGCGCGCCGCAACCACGCCGCGCACCACGTCGAGCGTGCGGTAGCGGTCGAACGGCGCGATCTTGATCGCCACCACGTTGTCGAGCGCGGCGAAGCGGCGCCAGAAAGGCTCGGGCAGCGCAATGCCGCCGACCGCCGGCTGGAGGTAGAAGCCGACCAGCGGGATCTCGGCAGCCAGCGCGGCGCAGTGCTCGATCAGCTCGTCGAGGGAAGCGCCCTTCATCGCGCCGAGCGACGCCATGCCCGCGTGGTAGCCGAGACTGCGCGCCACCTGGGCCTCTTTTCTCGCTTGCGTGGTGTTGCCGGCAAGCCCGGCGATCATCGGCACGCGGCCCCGCGATTCCTCCATCGCCAGCTTGAGAACCGGCTCATACAGTCCCGCTTCGCGGATCGCGAACTGGGTGGCGTGCACGCCGACGGCGAGCCCGCCCGCGCCGGCGTCGAGGTAGTAGCGCGTGAGCGCGCGCTGGCGCCGCGCATCGAGCTTGCGGCGCGCGTCGAGCGCGAGGAGATGCGCGGGAATGACCGCGCCGCGGCGCAGCAGCGCGTGGGCTTCGTCGGGGCGCATCGGGATCGGACCGGCCGGTTACGTTAGCCGAGTTCCGGCCCGGCAACCAGAAATACTTTGTCCTTCTCCCCGGGAGCCGGCGCCGCGCCGCGCACCATGCGCATGTAGGGGCGCTGCGCGGCGAGCCCCGGCTCCGCGAGCCCGGCGTGATCGACGATGTCGGCGTAGATCGGGCCGGGCAGCCGTGCCAGCGCGGCCTCGAGGAGGCTGCGCGCCGCGTCGGGACCGCGCGCGACAAGGGGCCCGAGCTGCCGCGCCTCACGGCCGTCGCGGCCGAGCACGAACCCCTTGCCTTCGATGACGAGCGCGGCTGCCGGCAAGCGGCGAGCGAGCGAACGCAGCAGCGGTTCGCGATTGCCGCCGAAGGCGACGCGGTCGAGCTCGAGCATCCAGCCCCAGTCGGCTTCGCGCAGCGGCCGGGCTTCGCCCTTCCCGGCTTTCTTCGCCGCGTTCAGGACGTAGCGCTTGAACGCCCAGGCGTCGCGAAAGCCTTCCTGCCGGTATACCGCGCGCCCGGCAGGCGTGGCGTCGAGGACCGGCGCGAGGTTGGCCCGCGCGAGCGCGTCGATCGCGGTGCGCAGGAGCCGCGACGCGTAGCCCTTGCGGCGGTGGCCGGGAAGGACGAGCACCATGCTCACCCAGGCAAACGCGCCGTAGGGGATCACGAGCGTCGAGGCCGCGAGCGTGCCGTCGCGGAGCTGCAGGCCCCAGCCCTCGCCGAGCTCGAGCATCAGGCGCCAGTCGGCCTCGTTCTGGTTCCAGCCGGCCGCGGCCGAAAGCGCGGCGCAGCCGCCGAGCTGCTCGGGCCCGAGGCGGACCTCAGTAACGGCCATCGCGCGTGTCGTAGTGCGTCGGCTTGCCGAGGCTTGCGCCGCCGCGCGCGATCCATTCGGCAACCCAGTCGATCATCGCCGAGAGCTGCACGCGCGGCGCGCCGAAGAGCTTCGTCGCCTCGGTGGTGTCGATAAGCCATGCAGTAGGGGCTTCCGCGCCGACCAGGTGCGGTTTTTTGTCGAAGCGCTTGCCAAACTCTCCTGCGAGCCACCTTAGCGAAACCTTCTCCGGGCCGGTGACGTTGATGGGCGATGCCGGGGTCGCGCAGTGCGCGAGCAGCCGCAGCGCCTGCTCGTTGGCGTCGCCCTGCCAGATGACGTTCGCGTAGCCCATCGCCAGGTCGATGGGATTTCCTTTCAATACGCTGGACGCGACGTCGTGCAATACGCCGTAGCGCATGTCGATGGCGTAGGACAAGCGCACCACCCGTCCCGGCGTGCCGTAGCGCCGCGAGCCGTGGAAGAACATCTGCTCGCGCCCGACGCAGGAAGTGGTGTAGTCGCCGGGCGGCGGAATCGTATCGGTTTTTTCGCCGGCGCCAGATCCGTTCACGTCGACATACGGATAAACGCAAGCCGTGGAGAAAGCGACGATGCGCGAATCGCGGAAGGTCTCGGCCACCATGTGCGGCACCGCGACGTTCATCGCCCAGGTGAACGAGGGGTCGCCGCTGGCGCCGAACTTGTGGCCGGCCATGAACACCACGTTCTTCGGCCGCGGCAGGCGCTCGAGCTCGGCGCGGTCGAGCAGGTCGCAGGCGATGCACTCGATTCCTTGCTTTTCGAGTTTTTCCCTCAAACCCTTTTCAGTGAAGCGCGCAACTCCGACGACGCGCTTTCCTGGCGCAGCACGCTTGGCTAGGCGCGCGAGCGTCGGGCCCATCTTGCCGCCGACGCCGAGGACGACCAGGTCGCCGTCGGCGCGCGCCAGGTCCGCGGACAGTTCCGCGGTCGGCCGCGTCATGAACTCTTCGAGCTCGCCGACGTCCCGAAAACCCATTACTTCTTCAGCAGCGGGCCCCAGCTCTTCTGCCAGTCGTTGCCGAGGAAGTCGGTCTCGCGGCCGCCGGGCCTGAAGAACTTGTTCGGGATCTGGAACATGGCGAGGAACAGTCCGCCTTCGGGCCCGGCCCAGGCCTCGTGGCGGCTGCCCGCCGGGCGCCAGACGAACTGGCCTGCTTTGCAGATTCCTTCGCCACAGTGCAGCTCGCCGTCCAGGACGTAGGTCTGCTCGATCCTCACGTGCTCGTGGTCCGGCAGCCTCGCGCCGGGCGCCATGCGCATCAGCGCGGTGATCAGGCCGCTGTCGCGGTCGAACAGCAGCGTTTTCTGCTCGATGCCGGGATACGCGGTCTTCTCCCAGGGCAGATGCTCGATATCGATGAATCTGGATGCAAGCTCGGCGCGGTTCATGGCGTGCGGTGCTCCCCGACCTTGACGATCTTCATGGTGTTGGTGCCGCCGCTCTTCCCGATCGGCTCGCCGATGGTGAGCACGATCAGGTCGCCCTCCTTCACCACCTTGTTCGCCACCAGCGCCTTCTCGGCCTCGCGCAGCAGCTCCTCGCGGTCGTGGCCGACGTACTTCACCATCAGCGGGAACACGTCGCGGAACAGCGCGCATCGGTAGCGCGTCTGGGTCTGCGAGGTGAGCGCGTAGATCGGCACGCCGCAGTTGAGGCGGCTCATCCACAGCGCGGTCGAGCCCGACTCGGTGAGCGAGGCGATGCACTTCACCTTGAGGTGGTACGCGGTGAACAGCGCCGCCATCGCGATCGACTGGTCGACGCGCGTGAACACGCGGTTGAGGAAATCCTGCTCGAGGTTGAGCGGCTGGGTCTGCTCGGCCTCGAGGCAGATGCGGTCCATCGCCTCGATCACCTCGACCGGGTAGCGGCCGCTCGCGGTCTCGGCCGAGAGCATCACCGCGTCGGTGCCGTCGAGGACTGCGTTGGCCACGTCGGAGACTTCCGCGCGCGTCGGCACCGGGCTCGAAATCATCGACTCCATCATCTGCGTCGCGGTGATCGTCAGCCGGTTGTGCTCGCGCGCGAGGCGGATCATCTTCTTCTGCAGCGCCGGCACCGAGGCGTCGCCGACCTCGACCGCGAGGTCGCCGCGCGCCACCATGATGCCGTCGGAGCCGCGCATGATGTCGATCAGCGCGTTCTCCGCCACCGCTTCGGCGCGCTCGATCTTCGCGATCAGGAATGCCTTGCCGCCGGCGGCGCGCATCAGCTCGCGCGCCATGTACATGTCGGCGCCGCTTTTCGGGAACGACACCGCGAGGTAGTCGGCCTGGATCTTGGTCGCGGTCTTTATGTCTTCCATGTCCTTGGAGGTTAGCGCCGGCGCGGTGAGACCGCCGCCCTGGCGGTTGATGCCCTTGTTGTTGGACAGCACGCCGCCGTGGCGCACCGTGGTGTGCACCTCCTCGCCGCGCACGTCGGTGACCTCGAGCACGATCTTGCCGTCGTCGAGCAAGAGCAGCGCGCCCGCCTCGACGTCGCGCGGCAGCTCCTTGTAGTCGAGGCCGGCGCGCCCGTGCTCGCCCACCTCGATGCCGGCGTCGAGGATGAAACGCTCGCCCTTCTCGAGGTTGACCTTGCCGTCCTTGAACTTGCCGACGCGGATCTTCGGACCCTGCAGGTCGCACATGATCGCCACCGTGCGACCGACCTTGGCGGCGATGTCCTTCACCAGCGATGCGCGCTTGAGGTGGTCCTCCGCGGCTCCGTGCGAGAAATTGAGGCGCACCACGTCGACGCCGGCGCGCACCATGCGCTCGAGCACGGCGGGCTCGCTCGAAGACGGGCCCAGGGTCGCGACGATCTTAGTACTGCGTAACATGGGGAACGACGAAAGTTATCTGCTCAGGCGCCTGTGTGCAACATTCCTTGTAGTTGTTCGCCAACGCCCTCTCGTCGGCAATTGCGCGAAGAACAGGAAATCCGGCCGGGGAATCTTCATGTCGTCGCCAATCCTCGCAGGGCAACACCCGAGCACCGCATTAGGAACTACAGCTCGGTGTATTTCCTGCTGCGTCCTCTTGATTTTTCCACCGGGTATTTTCTTGCGTTTGCTTTCATCTTCTGATCAGCCGCGCCTAACAGGTCGACGTCCAATTTGTCCGCCAAGCGGATGAGATAGAGCAATACATCCGCCATTTCTTCCGCCACCTTTTCCCGCGTTGCCGAATCGAGTTCCTCTTCATTCCCGGCCCGCCATTGGAAATGCTCTAAGAGCTCGGCCGCCTCGACACTCAGCGCTATCGCTAGATTCTTAGGGCTGTGAAATTGGTCCCATTCTCTGTCTTTAGCAAAAACGCGAAGGGCATCGCGAAGACTTCCTAGTCGATCACCTTTCATCCCTTGAATCGCTCCTGGTTATGCCATGCAAGGTACTCGCGACCCGGCAAACAATTGGGATCAGCCGGTCGTATCTGAAGCTCTCGTCCGTGATAAGGGTAATACTCGCGGCCGTTTTCCCACTCCGCCCTCAGTCTCTTGCTTACTTGAAGGCGAAGCTGCGGGGTCACAGTTACGTAGCCTCTAGGTCGAACAGTTTGTGCAGGTCGGAGCGAAGCAGGATTCCGTTGTCAACGCGATGCGGCCCGCTCAACGCGTACGGTCGGATGTGCGCTGCCTCCAAGACTGGAAGCGTCCGCTCCCCCGTCACCGCGCAACGCCTCTGGTACGCATCGGTCACCAAGACTCGAAATGCACCTTGTCCGATTCGACCTCTCGTCAAATAGGCTTCGCCAAATCGCGGGCCATCGTTCACCACGTAATCAGCCAATGGCTGCGCGACGCGATCTGACATCGAGATAGCTTCGCGTACGGTTCTCCACAACGCCTCCCCTTCATGAGCGTCCGTGTCATAGCTCTTGCCGGAGACGATGTTCTTGGCGAATGTCGACGGCACAGGAATCCAGCGGGCGCGTTCAAGGAAGAACGGTTCCGCAAGAACATTGCACCCAATTATTGGATCAATTCCAATCTCATCCGATCGGTAGCGCTGGATACGTTGACGCAATTCATGCAGCGACGTGACACCATTGTTCTCGCCAAATGCTTCCCACGCCAGCGAGGCAGGTAGCGCTGAGTACCGCACGAATAGACCGCCGCCGACGATGAAGTTGTTGGGAGCATGAAGCTTGAAAAGGAACGGCTCACCCGCCTGCAAAACCTTGAAGGTACGCGAGCCACTCGGTTGCCAGAAATTAACCTCGTCCGGCCTATTGGCCGCTAGACGATCGAACCAATCTTTATCGGTTACCCCGACCCAAAGCTTCAGGTTTGCGCTCCCCTACTGAATTCTAGTCCTGATGTTGTCTATCGACCCTGCGGGCGCTTGGCCTGGGCGATCAGGTCGGTGAGCCGCGACACGTTGCTATTGCGAATGCACCCGCACGCGGGGCTCGGCCTTGAGCCACGTCGTGCGCTTGGCGATGCGCAGATCGTAGTCCGCCTGAAGGCCCAGCCAGAGCTCCGGGGAAACGCCGAAGTACTTGCCCAGTCTCAGCGCCGTATCCGCCGTGATCGAGCGCTTGCCGTTGACGATGTCGCTAACGCGGTTCGCACCGCAATCTCGCGAGCGAGCGCGTTGATGCTGACGCCGAGCGGCTTCATGAACTCTTCGTACAGCATTTCGCCGGGCGGAACCGGCTCGAGCAGTTTGGCCGCCATCGGAGCGCCTATCCTTAGACGAGCTCGATCGTTGCAGAAGTCCCCGGCGCGTTGGCCAGGCGCCGATCGCGCGTGAGAAGCGGCGCATCGAGCGCCTCGGCCAGCGCGACGTACACGGCGTCGTAGGCGGTCAGATTGTCACGAAGGTCCCACACGCGCTCCATCAGGAGGCCATGCGGATGGCGTGTAAGGGGGAATGCGGAAAGGTCGAGAAGCGCATCGGCGCAGTCCGCGGGATCGGCGTCCCCCATCCGGGCGTAGCGCCGCAGCACCTGCGCCACTTCGATATCGAGAAGATGTGGAACGTGGAGCGACTCGCCGGCGGCGAAGATACGGGTCTCGATCCCGCGGGCCCGCGGCAAGCGCAGCAAGACCTCGAGCACGACCGAGGCGTCGAGGACGATCAACGGCCGTTGCGCTCGGCTCGCACCGCCTGTGCCGCGGAAAGCCTCGATTTCACCGGCGCCCGCCGCTCGAGACGCGCGCGCAGCTCCTCGACCGTCGGACGTTCGGCTACCTGCCGTATTTCCCTGAGCAGGTAGTCGGACAGCGACATGCCCGCGAGCGCGGCGCGCGCCTTCAGGCGCCGGTGCAGCTCGCTCGGAACATTGCGAATCTGGATCATGGCGCTGGACATGTCTCTACCATAGATGCATGTAGCACACATGTCAACGCGCTCAAGCGCCGATGTGCAGAACCACTTCCCGGCGCGAGCCTCGGCGCGCGACCGCGGACTGCACCTGCGCGGTGATCTCGTGCAGCCCGCGGCCCGGCGTCTCGACAGCGAAACTGCTCAACCATCGAGCTCGATCCTGCCGCGCGAGACCACGACCTCGCCATCGGCTTTGCGCGTTTCGAAGGAAATATGGTTTTTCGAGAAAGCAGCAGCCACGTCGAGCGTGTTCGGCATGAGAACCATGCCGGAAAAGCGGCACTGTATGCGACGAACCGATCTCGCGTCCGCCTTGAACGCATGCAGCGCCTTCGAGACGGAGCGCGCGAGCGTCGCCGTGCCGTGCAGGATGATCCCCGGCAGCCCGGCTTGCCGCGCGTAGTCCGGATCGGTGTGGATCGGGTTCCAGATGCGCGCGCATTCGGTGTAGACGTGCGCCGCGGTCGCCGCGACCCCGATGCTGCCGATCGGTTGCAGGTTGTCCGGCGGCGGCGGATCCTCCACCGGCACGATGCGGCGCTCGCCGCCCTCGAGCGGCACGCCGCGGTAGAGCACGCCGAAATCGGTGATCGTCACCAGCGCGCCAGTCGCGTCGCGTGCCGTCATGCGAAACACCACATACGCGCCGGGCTTGCGCCGCATTGCAGCCACCACTTGCGCTGCAATGCCAAGCACATCGCCCTCGCGCGGCGCGCGGTGCACCGTCATATCGTGTTGCGCGTGGACCAGGCGCGCATTGAGCGCCTCGAGCCCCGAAGAAACGCGCAGCGCGTGCGTCGCCGGCCACTCGTAGCAGACCGGGAACAGCGGATGCGGATACTGCGTTTCGCCAAGCCCGGCGCTGTAGGCCATCAGCCAGCGCTTGTCGACACGCTGCTCGACCGCGGGCGCCTGGTGGCCGACGATGTCCGCCGCGATCTTCAAATCTCAACCATCGGCCCGCGCCTCGAGCGCCGCGACCGCGGGAAGCTTCTTGCCCTCCAGAAACTCGAGGAACGCGCCGCCGGCGGTCGAGATGTAGCCGATGCGCTTGGCGATCTTGAACTTGTTGATCGCGGCCACGGTATCGCCGCCGCCGGCGATCGAGAAGCCTTTCGAGCCGGCGATCGCGCGCGCGATCGCCTCGGTGCCCTTGGCAAACGGCTCCTTCTCGAACACGCCGAGCGGCCCGTTCCACACGATGGTGCCGGCATGCTTGAGCGATGCGGCGAACGCCTTCGCGGTCTGCGGCCCGATGTCCAGGATCATTTCGTCTTTCGCCACCGCCTCGACCGGCTTGGCCTTGCCGCTCTCAACGACGACATCGCTGGGCAGCGGCACCTTCGTCTTCTTCATGATGCGCTTCGCTTCGCCGGCGAGGTCGGGCTCGGCGAGCGATTTGCCGATCGGCTTGCCCGCGGCGAGGAGGAAGGTATTGGCGATGCCGCCGCCGACGATCAGGCTGTCCACCTTCTTCGCGAGCTCGGCGAGGATCGTCAGCTTGGTGGAGACCTTGGCGCCGGCGACGACCGCGATCAGCGGCCGCGCCGGGGCCGCGAGCGCCTTTCCGAGCGCGTCGAGCTCCGCCGCCATCAGCGGCCCGGCGCAGGCCACTTTCGCGAAGCGGGCGACGCCGTGCGTCGTCGCCTCGGCGCGGTGCGCGGTGCCGAAGGCGTCGTTCACGTACACGTCGCACAGTGCCGCGATCTTGCGCGCGAGCGCCTCGTCGTCCTTCTTCTCGCCCTTGTTGACCCGGCAGTTCTCGAGCATCACCACCTGGCCGGGCTTGACGTCGACGCCGTTCACCCAGTCGCGGATCAGCGGGACTTTCGTTTTCAGCAGGGAGCTCAGCCTCTCCGCTACCGGCGCGAGGGAATCCTCCGGCTTCAACTCGCCCTCGGTCGGGCGGCCGAGGTGCGAGGTGATCATGACGGCGGCGCCGTGCTCGAGCGCGGTCCTGATCCCGGGGACCGAGGCGCGGATGCGCGTGTCGTCGGTGATGCGCCCGTCCTCGAGAGGAACATTGAGGTCGCAGCGGATGAAGACCCGCTTGCCGCGCAGGTCGACCTGCGACATGCGCTTGAACTTCATCTACTTCGCAGCAACCACTCCGACCTCGGCGAAAACCGCGGCGACGTCGAGCATGCGGTTGGAGAAGCCCCACTCGTTGTCGTACCAGGACGACACCTTCACCAGCGTGCCGTCGGACACGCGCGTCAGGCCCGAGTCGAAGATCGAGCTCGCCGGGTTGTGGTTGAAGTCCGACGACACGAGCTGCTCGGTGCTGTACTCGAGGATGCCCTTGAGGTCCGAGTCGGCTGCCTGCTTCACCGCTCTGTTCACCTCCTCGACGGTGGTCGGCTTCTTGGCGACGAAGGTCAGGTCGACGATCGACACATTGATCGTCGGCACGCGGATCGAGTAGCCGTCGAGCTTGCCGTTCAGGTGCGGCAGGACCAGCCCCACCGCGGCGGCGGCGCCGGTCTTGGTGGGGATCATGTTGTGCCCGGCGGCGCGCGCACGGCGCAGGTCCTTGTGGAACACGTCGGTGAGCACCTGGTCGTTGGTGAACGAGTGGATGGTGTTCATCAGCCCCGAGGAAACGCCGATGCGGTCGTCGATCGCCTTGACCAGCGGCGCGAGGCAGTTGGTGGTGCACGAGGCGTTGGAAATGACGGTATCGCCCTCTTTCAAGGAGCGATGATTGACTCCAAAAACAACCGTGCGGTCGACGTCCTTCTCGCCCGGCGCCGAGATGATCACCTTCTTCGCACCCGCTTGGATGTGCGTGCCGGCCTTCGCCTTGCTGGTGAACAGGCCCGTGCATTCCAGCACGATATCGACGCCGAGATTGCGCCACGGCAGCTTCGCCGGGTCGCGCTCGGCGACCACCTGGATCGCGTCGCCGTTCACCACAATGGCCTTTTCTTTAACTTCGACCCGGGCTGGAAAAGGCCCATGGGCGGTGTCGTACTTCAGGAGGTGCGCGTTGGTCTGCGGGTCGCCGAGGTCGTTCAGCGCGACAAACTGCAGGCCGTGCTTCTTGCCGCCTTCGTAGTGCGCGCGCAGCACCATGCGGCCGATGCGGCCGAATCCATTGATGGCTACCTTGATCATCTGAGTACGCTCCTCACTGCTTTCGCGACATTGTCCGCGGTGAAGCCGAAGTGCCTGAAGACGTCGGCCGCGGGCGCCGACTCGCCGTAGCGGTCGATGCCGACCACCGCGCCGTCCAGGCCGACGTACTTGCGCCAATAATCCGTCACGCCGGCCTCCACCGCTACCTTTGGGAGCTCGGGGCGCAGCACAGAGCTCCGGTAGCCGGCGTCCTGGCGGTCGAAGACGCTGGTCGAAGGCATGGACACGACTCGCACCGGGACCCCCGCGGCGGCAAGCTGCTTCTGCGCCTCGAGGGCAATCGAAACTTCAGAGCCCGTGGCAATGATGAGCGCCCTCGCCCCGGATGCGTCGCTCAGGACGTACCCGCCCTTCTCCGCCCCGTCGAGCGAGTCCCGCTTCACGAAAGGCACGTTCTGCCGCGTCAGGAGCAGCGCGCTCGGGCCGTTCTTGCGGCGCAGCGCCGCGCCCCAGGCGACCGCGGTCTCGACGGTGTCGCACGGGCGCCAGAGCTCCATGTTGGGAACGAGGCGCAGGCTCGCCGCGTGCTCGATCGGCTGGTGCGTCGGCCCGTCCTCCCCCAGGCCGATCGAATCATGCGAGAAAACGTAGATCACGCGCAGGCCCATCAGCGCTGCGAGCCGCAGGGCGTTGCGCGCATAGTCCGAGAACACGAGGAAAGTGCCGCCGTAGGGGATGAGCCCGCCGTGCAGCGCGAGCCCGTTCATCACCGCGCACATGCCGAATTCGCGCACTCCATAGAACACGTAGTTGCCGCCGCCCTCGCGCCCGACCGCTTTCGAGGCCTTGACCATCGTCAGGTTCGAGCCGGTGAGATCGGCCGAGCCGCCGACGAGCTCCGGGGCCGCGGGAACCAGCGCCTCGAGCACGAGCTGCGACGCGCGGCGCGTGGCGAGGGCTTCAGCCTTTTGATTGGCTTCCTGGATCAACGTGGAGATCTTGTCCTCGAACCCGCCTGGCAGGTCGCCCTTGACGCGGCGCTCGAACTCGGCGGCCTCGGCGGGGAATTCCTTCTGGTAGCCCCTGAAAAGCTTCTGCCAGCGGCGCTCCGCGCGCTTCCCCGCCTCGCGCGCGTTCCAGCCGTCGTAGACCGCCCGCGGAATCTCGAACGGCGGGTGCGACCAGCCGATCGCCTGCCGGGTGGCCGCCACCTCCTTCTCGCCCAGCGCCGCGCCGTGCGCCGCGCCGGTGTTCGCCTTGGTCGGCGCGCCCTTCGCGATGATGGTCTTGGCGCAGATCAGCGTGGGGCGTGCGCTCTCGCGCTTTGCCTTGCGGATGGCCTTGTCCACGGCCTCGACGTCGTGGCCGTCGACGTTGGCGATCACCTGCCAGCCGTAGGACTCGAAGCGCCGCCGCACGTCGTCGGTGTACCACTGCCGGATCTCGCCCTTGTCCGAGTCGATCGAGATGCCGTTGTCGTCGTACACCGCGATCAGCTTGCCCAGGCCGAGCGTGCCGGCGAGCGCGCAGGCCTCGTGCGAGACGCCCTCCATCATGCAGCCGTCGCCCATGAAGACGTAGGTGAAGTGCTCGACCAGCTCGTAGCCGGGACGGTTGAATTGCGCGGCCAGCAGGCGCTCGGCGAGCGCCATGCCCACCGCGTTCGAAATCCCCTGGCCGAGGGGCCCGGTGGTGGTCTCGACGCCCGGCGCGCAGCCGCGCTCGGGGTGGCCGGGGGTCCTGGAGCCAAGCTGTCGGAAGCGCTTCAGCTCCTCGATCGGCAGGGCGTAGCCGGTGAGGTGCAGCAGGCTGTAGAGCAGCATCGAGCCGTGGCCGTTGGAGAGCACGAAGCGGTCGCGGTTCGGCCAGTCGGGGTTGGCCGGGGCGTGGCGCAGGTGGCGCTTCCAGAGCGCCACCGCGATCTCCGCCATGCCCATCGGCATCCCGGGATGGCCGGATTTCGCGGCCTCCACCGCGTCCATGGCGAGCGCGCGAATCGAATTGGCGAGCTCGGCCTCGGAAGCCTTGGCCGTGACAGAAGAATCCATCGGAACTTGCAAATTATACTCAGCGCAATGGTGACGAAATGAGCGAGCTCCCGTTCCGCTCGCCGGCGCGTTTCGAGCCGCTGTGCGTATCCGAATCTGCTCCCCAGGGCAGCGGCGAGGGCCACTGGTTCGTGTTCAGCGGCGACAAGCTGCTGGTCGAGATGGGCCCGCTCGAGGCGCCTTCGGACGACCCGCGGGTGCGCGCCCGGCCCGCCTGGGCGAGGCTGCCGTTGCGAAAACACCACAATTGGTGGGGGTCAGAGGCGGCCAGCACCCTGTATCTAGGGCGCCTGGGTGGCGTCGACTGCTGGGCGGCGGAGCTCGCGGCGGATGCCGCGGTGCCCGCCGGCATGTCCTGGGAGGGGCTGCGGCCGCTGTTCTCGGTGCTCGACGACGACCACTTCGCGCTCGCCGGGCGGGCGCTGCAGCTCCTCGAGTGGGACCGCAGCAGCCGCTTCTGCGGCCGCTGCGGCACGCCCACCGAGCCCAAGCGCGAGGAGCGGGTGCGCGTGTGCCCCGCCTGCAAGCTCTCGGTCTACCCGAGGGTGGCGCCCGCGGTAATGGCCCTGGTCAAAAGACAAAACCAGATCCTGCTGGCCCGCAGCCCGCACTTCCCGCCGGGCATGTACAGCGCGCTCGCCGGCTTCGTCGAGCCCGGCGAGTCGCTCGAGCAGTGCCTCGCGCGCGAGATCGCCGAGGAGGTCGGCGTGCGCATTAGCAACAGCCGCTACTTCGCGAGCCAGCCCTGGCCGTTCCCGCACTCGCTGATGATCGCGTTCGTCTGCGAGTGGCAGAGCGGCGAGATCCGGCCGCAAGCAGCAGAAATCGAGGAAGCCAATTGGTTCGAAGTATTGCAATTACCTAAACTTCCAAGCAAAATCTCGATCGCACGCGGATTGATCGATGCAGTTGTCAAGGAATTGATCGATCAACGCGGCAAAACGAACGATGTTTAGGAGGTTTTGAACGAGTTGAGCGCGATCGAAGAGCGCTGTGCGCCGCAAGGCGCGAATGGAAGGCGTGGCCTGGACTCCCGATACGCGGCAGGCTGCGCCTTCGCATTTTGGAGGGTACGGGAATGAACGGTCTGCATCTCATCGGTGACCTCACCGGCTGCCGCTGCGATCCGCAGCTCCTTCTGGACTGCGAGGGCTTCCGCGCCAGATGCGCGCAGATGGTCCAGGCGAGCGGCCTGACGGCCATGGATGCCACCTTCCACCAGTTCGAGGGCTCGGGCTTCACCGGCACGGTGGTGCTGGCCGAATCCCACCTCGCGATCCATACCTGGCCCGAGCGCCAGGGGCTGACGCTCGACGTCTACGTCTGCAACTACAGCGCCGACAACTCGGCCAAGGCGAGGAAGCTGTTCGACCTCCTCGTCGAGCACTTCCAGCCGACGGAGATCGCGCGCCACGAGGTCGACCGCGGCGAGCACCTGCTGATGGAGCCGCTCAACGCCTCGACCGGCTTTTACCTCAAGGCGGCGCGGCAGCTCGGCGAGTGGCAGACGAAGTACCAGAAGATGGCGATCTACGAGACGCCGCACTACGGCAAGATCTTCCGTCTCGACGGGTTCAACATGACCTCCGAGAAGGAGGAGTTCGTCTACCACGAGAACCTGATCCACCCCGCGCTCACCGCGCACGCTGCGCCGCGCAAGGTGCTGATCATCGGCGGCGGCGACGGCGGCTCGTCGGAAGAGGCGCTCAAGCACCCCTCGGTCGAGCAGGCGACCATGGTCGAGATCGACGGCGACGTGATCGAGGTGGCGAAGAGCCACTTCCACGCCGTGCACCAGGGCGTGTTCGACAACCCGAAGCTGCGGGTGATCCTCGACGACGGGATGAAGTTCGTGCGCGACACGCAGGAGAAGTTCGACCTGATCGCGCTGGATCTCAACGACCCGATGGGGCCGGCCGAGGCGCTTTACTCGACCGAGTTCTTCCAGCAGCTGCGGGCCGCGCTGGCGCCGGGGGGCGCGCTCACGCTCCACATCGGCTCGCCGGTGGCGCGCCCGGACCGGGTCGCCCAGCTCGCCCAGCGCCTGAACGGGGTGTTCCGCGTGGTGCGGCCTTACACCATGTATATCCCGCTCTACGGCTCGCTGTGGGCGATGGCGGTGTGCTCGGACAAGCTCGATCCCAAGGCGTTTACCGCCGACGAGATCGACCGCAGGATCGAGGCGCGCAAGCTCGCCGACCTCAGGTACTACAACGGCGAGACCCACGAGGGCGTGTTCGCCCTGCCCAACTTCGTGCGGGACCTGGTCGTCCCGACGCGCCTGAAGCAGCCGGCGCGCGGGCGCCGGCTGGGAGTGGTCAGAGCCGCGGCGAAGTAGCCCTCGGTTTCCTTCTTACCGCCCGCCGTGCTTCTGCAGTAGGCCCAGCATCGCCGCGTCCTTGCGCTCGCGGGCGAGCGACATCGCCCTGCCGGGATCCGCGCCGGCCTTGAGGAGCAGCTCGGCGATGGTGGCGTCGCCCAGGTCGACCGCGATCATCAGCGGGGTCATCCCCCGGCTGTCGGCCTTCTCCGGCCACTTGCCGAACGCGAGCAGGTCCTGCACCGCCTTCACGTCGCGGTAGAGCACCGCGGTCACCAGGTCGTTGAATCTCGGGCCATCGGCAGGCGCGACCGCCACCAGCGCCGGCGCGGCCACTTGGACCGGCGCGGCCACCCGCACCGGCGCCGCCGCCGGTGCGGGCGCAGCCGCCTGCAGCGGGATCGCCGCCGGAATCGGCTCGGGCTTCGGTGCCGCCGCTTCGCGCGGCAGCGCTTCGGGCTTGGGTTTCCTGGCAACCCGCTTGGCAGGCTCCTTCGGCGCAGGCGCCTTTTCAGGTTCCTTTGCTGCGGGCTTGGCCGGCTCCTTGGCCTGGGCGACTACGACCGGGGCCGGCGCGGGTTTCGCGGGCGCCGCAGCAGGAGCCGCTGCCGCGGGCGCTGGCGCGGCTGCGGGCGCCGGCGCAGCTGCGGGTGCCGGCTTCGGCGCTTCTGGCCCCTTGGGCGCCGGCGCCTGCGCGGTCTGCTGGGGTTGCGGCGCGGGCGCCGCTGGCTTGGGCGCGGGCGCGGCGGGCTTGGGCGCCTGCACGGTGACCTCGGGCCCGCCCATCAGGGCGCCGGCCATCCCGCCGGCCATCCCGGCCATCAGCCCGGTGAACAGCACGGCGCCGAACATGAACGCCGCGATGAACGGCGCGAGGAACGCCAGCACCACGATCCCCAGGGCCGCGGCCACGTGGCCCGGCTTGTCGCGCACCACCACGGTCGAGGCGATGAAGTCGTGCAGCGCCTGCTTGCGGCTGGTGAAGCCGGCGATGATGTAGCCGATCATCAGCGTGAGGCTCGACAGGATCGTCGCCAGCGTGCGCGCGAGCGAGCGCAGGAACGAGATCCGCCCGCCCTCGGTGTCGGTGACCTTGAGTCCCACCAGCGCCTTGCCGAAGGTCGCCTGGCGGGCCGACGCCTGCATGCCCGCCCAGTACAGGATCACCACCACGAGGAAGATGAGCTCCTGGCCCGCGAGCTCCAGGCCCATCAGCCCGAGCAGCAGCGCGACCGCCACCAGCCCGACGGTGACGATCAGGCTGTCGACGACGTAGGCGAGAAAGCGGATCCAGAAGCCGCCGTAGGTTTGTTCAGCCATGACTCCCTCCCTTTGTTGCCCCTCAGGACACCGCTAGGACACCGTGCGCAGCATGGTCGCGATGCAGTCGAAGATCCGGTCGATCTGGGGTTTTTCGACGATCAGCGGCGGCGACAGCGCGATCGTCTCTCCCGTGACGCGGATCAGCACGCCCGCCTCGAACGCGCCTGTGAACACCTCGTAGGCGCGCTTGCCGGGCTGGCCGGCGCGCGGCGCGAGCTCGACCGCCGCCATCAGGCCGCAATTGCGGATGTCGACGACGTGCGGCGCGCCCTTCAGGCCGTGCACCGCGTCCTGCCAGTACCCGGCCAGATCGGCGGCCCGGGTGAGCAGGCCTTCTTCCTCGAACACGTCGAGCGTCGCGATGCCGGCGGCGCACGCGACCGGATGGCCCGAGTAGGTGTAGCCGTGGAACAGTTCTATCCCCTCGGCGCCCTGCATGAAGGCTTCAAACACCTCGTTCCTGGCGAAGACCGCCCCCATCGGTACCGTCGCGTTGGTGAGCGCCTTCGCGGTGGTGAAGAGATCGGGCATCACGCCGAAGTATTCCGAGCCGAAAGGTCTTCCGAGCCGCCCGAAGCCGGTGATCACCTCGTCGAAGATGAGCAGGATCCCGTGCCGGGTGCAGATCTCGCGCAGCCGCTCGAGGTAGCCCAGCGGCGGCACCAGCACGCCGGCCGAGCCGGCGACCGGCTCGACGATGACGGCGGCGATGGTCGACGGGTCGTGCAGCGCGCACAGCCGCTCGAGCTCGTCGGCGAATTCGGCTCCATGTTTCGGCTGCCCGCGTGAAAAGCTGTTCCGTGCCGGGTCGTGCGTGTGCCGGATATGGTCCACGCCCGAAACGCCAGGGCCGAACACCTTCTTGTTGGCGGTGATGCCACCGACCGCCATGCCGCCGAAGTTGACGCCGTGGTAGCCGCGCTCGCGGCCGATGAGGCGATAGCGCCCGCCCTCGCCGCGCGCGCGGTGGTAGGCGAGCGCGATCTTGAGCGCGGTGTCGGCCGACTCGGATCCCGAGTTGGTGAAGAAGATGCGCGAGAACCCCGCCGGCGCGACGCGCGCGAGCCGCTCGGCGAACTCGAAGGCGATCGGGTGGCCCATCTGGAAGGTGGGCGCGAAGTCCATCGTCGACACCTGGCGCTTGACCGCCTCGACGATGCGCGGGCGGCAATGCCCGGCGTTGACGCACCACAGCCCCGAGGTGCCGTCGAGCACCTGGCGCCCCTCCGGCGTCCAGTAGTGCATGCCCTCGGCGCGGGCAAGGAGCCGCGGCGCCTTCTTGAACTGCCGGTTGGCGGTGAACGGCATCCAGAAGGCGGCCTGGTCCAGGCCGGCGGCAAATTCAGCGCGCTGGTTCATACGGGCTAGCTTACCGCAGCGCGCGTGCGGCAGTGCGCAATCCGCCTAACCGGCGTAGGCAGTGACTTTTTGCCGCTGTTCGCCGAGCCCGCGGATACCGAGCGTCATCACGTCGCCCGGCTTGAGGTAGACCGGGGCGGGCTTCATGCCCAGGCCCACTCCTGGCGGCGTGCCGGTGCAGATGATGTCGCCCGGCAGGAGCGTCATGTACTGGCTCACGTCGGCGACGATTCGCGCGACGCCGAAAATCATGGTGCGCGTGTTGCCCGTCTGCATGCGCTTGCCGTTGACGTCGAGGTACATGTCGAGCGCCTGCGGGTCGCGGATCTCGTCCGCGGTCACCAGCCACGGGCCGATCGGGCCGGCGGTGTCGAAACCCTTGCCCTTGTCCCATTGCCCGCCCGGCCGGCCGATCTGGAAGCCGCGCTCGGACACGTCGTTCACCACGCAATAGCCGGCGACGTGGCTGAGCGCATCGGCCTCCGCGACGTATTGCGCCTTCGTGCCGATCACCACGCCGAGCTCGACCTCCCAGTCGAGCTTGGCGGAGTTCCTGGGCTGGATGATGTCGTCGTTCGGACCGTTGATGCAGGTGGTCGCCTTCATGAAGATGATCGGCTCGGTCGGGATCGGCTGGCCCGCCTCCTTGGCGTGGTCCGAGTAGTTGAGGCCGATGGCGACGAACTTGCCGATGCCGACATACGGCACGCCGATGCGCGGGTTGCCGTTGACCGGCGGCAGGGTCTCGGGCTTCACCCGCGTCAGCATTTTCAGCCCGCGCGGCGAGATCTCGTTCGGCCCGAGGTTGTCGACCACCTTCGAGAGGTCGCGCAGTCGCCCCTCGGCGTCGATCACGCCGGGCTTCTCGTAGCCCGCCTTCCCGTAGCGGCACAGCTTCATATCGTCATTCCCCCGTCGATCGAATAGGCGTTGCCGGTCGCGAACAGCGATTCATCCGAGGCGAGGAACACCAGGATCCCCATGATGTCGTCGACCGTGCCCAGCCGCCCCATCGGCTGGCGCGCGACGAAATCCTTGCGCGCCTGCACCGGGTCGGCGAAGGCATTGATTCTTCCCTGCAGCGAAGGCGTGTCCACCGTCCCCGGGCAGATCGCGTTGCAGCGCACGCCCTTCGCCACGTAGTCGGCGGCGATCGCCTTGGTGAGCCCGATGACCGCGGCCTTGCTCGCGCCGTAGACGAAGCGGTTCGGCAGCCCGCGGATCGAGGAGGCCACAGAGGCCATGTTGATGATCGAGCCGCGGTTCTTTCGCAGCATGCCGGGCAGGAAAGCGCGCGTCACGAGATACATCGACTTCACGTTGACCGCGAACGCCTGGTCCCAGTCCTTCGGCGTGGCGTCGAGGATCGAGCCGTGGTGCACGATGCCCGCGCAGTTGAACAGGATCTCGATATCGCCGACCTCCTTGCCGATCTTCGTGATCGCCGCCTCGTCCGTGACGTCCAGGACGCGGGTTTGAACGCCCTTGCCGTCGAGCTCGGCGAGCGTCTTTGCATTGATATCGGTCGCCCAGACCTTCGCACCCTCGCGCGCGAAGGCGAGCGCGGCGGCGCGGCCCATGCCCTGGCCGGCGGCGGTGATGAACGCGGTTTTTCCTGCGAGTCGAGCTGACATCGGAAGGGCGCGATTATACTTCGCGCTTCCATGAACAAGCTCGATTTCGCTGGCCGAAACGCGATCGTCACCGGCGGCGCGCAGGGCATCGGCGCCGCGATCGTCAAGCGGCTGCAAGCCTCCGGCGCCAAGGTGATCATCTGGGACCTCGACGGCGCGCCGAAAGTCGACGTCGCCAACGCCGATTCCGTGCAGGCCGCGGCCGAGCGCGCGGTGAAGGAGCTCGGCGGGATCGACGTGCTCGTCAACAACGCCGGCATCGCCGGGCCGAGCATGCCGGTGGTCGACTACCCGATCGCGGAATGGAAGCGCATCATCGACGTCGACCTGACCGGGCCGTTCCTGTGCTGCCGCGCGGTGGCGCCGCACATGGTGAAGGCCGGCTACGGCCGCATCGTCAACATCGCCTCGGTCGCCGGCAAGGAGGGCAACCCGAACGCCGCCGCCTACGGCGCGGCCAAGGGCGGGCTGATCACCTTCACCAAGTCCTTCGGCAAGGAGCTCGCGCAGACCGGCGTGCTGGTCAACTGCGTGACCCCGGCCGCGGCGCAGACCGCGATCCTCGAGCAGGTCACGCCCGAGTTCGCGAAATTCATGCTGTCGAAGATTCCGATGGGCCGCTTCGTCAAGGTCGAGGAGATCGCGGCGCTCGCCTGCTGGCTCGCGAGCGAGGATTGCAGCTTCTCCACCGGTGGCGTGTTCGACATTTCCGGCGGAAGGGCGACCTATTAAGAAGACCAAGACCCGGTCGATCCAGTGGTTCGGCCGGCAGGACATCTACGGCTTCATCTACCGGAGCTGGGTCAAGAACCGCGGCGTGCCGCACGACCAGTTCGACGGCCGGCCGGTGATCGGCATCTGCAACACCTGGTCCGAGCTCACGCCCTGCAATACGCATTTCAGAGTGCTGGCCGAGCACGTGCGCTCCGGCGTTCTGGAAGCCGGCGGCTTCCCGCTCGAGTTCCCGGTGATGTCGCTCGGCGAGACGCTGATGCGCCCCACCGCGATGCTCTACCGCAATCTCGCGGCGATGAGCGTCGAGGAGTCGATCCGCGCCAACCCGCTCGACGCCGTGGTGCTGCTCGCGGGCTGCGACAAGACCACGCCCGCGACGCTGATGGGCGCGGCGAGCGTCGACCTGCCGACGATCCTGGTATCGGGCGGGCCGATGCTCTCGGGCAAGTACCGCGGCACCGACATCGGCTCGGGCACCAACACCTGGTCGATGTCGGAGGACTTGCGCGCCGGCCGGATCACGCTCGAGGAATTCCACGAGGCCGAGTCATGCATGCACCGCTCGCACGGGCACTGCATGACCATGGGCACCGCCTCGACCATGGCCTCGATGATGGAGGCGCTCGGCGTCGGCATGCCGGGCAACGCGGCGATCCCGGCGGTGGATGCGCGGCGCAACGTCCTCGCGCGCATGGCCGGGAGGCGGATCGTCGAGATGGTCAAGGAGAACCTGGTTCTGTCGAAGGTTCTCAAGAAAGAGGCCTTTGAAAATGCCATTCGCGCCCTGGCGGCCATCGGCGGCTCGACCAACGC
>Ga0187892_10001826_pt1 | contig 46417 bp, 47 predicted proteins | sample MA1701073metaG_FD_139345 | JGI IMG/M metagenome (GOLD analysis project Ga0187892, IMG submission 139345) | Bio-ooze microbial communities from a basaltic lava cave in the Kipuka Kanohina Cave System on the Island of Hawaii, USA - MA170107-3 metaG ...
CACACTCAAACTTCGCGGCTACGATCCGATCCGCACCCTCGTCGCGGCCCTGCGAACCTACCTGCAAACCGGCAAACTGCCTCCGCTACCCCCGCCGATCGTTGCAAACGGCTGAAGAGTTACGATCTGTCCATGATGCACCTCGTCTGGCTCAAAGGCCTGGCGCAGTGTCAACCGCTGCGCATGCCGTCGAGCCCGCTACGGAGTTGAGCAGAGTTGCGCCTCAGGTCCGTTGCCCCGAGTTCCCGCGCCCAAGAACCTACCGGCAGAATAGGATGAGAACAAAGAACAGAATCGAGAACGGACACAGAGAACCGGACCGCGGCGGTACTCTGCCACACCTCCGCCATGAATATATGGCTCATCCGAATAAAACTGCAACATTAGAAGCGGCCGAGAGCTCTGCAAAAAGTGCGTTCGAGCGACATTATGTGTTGCAGATTTATTGCGATGAGCCATACCTCTCGAGCGTGTGCCGGTCAAGCGAAATCGGCGATAGCGCAGTGAATTGGAACGCAGACCGCCCCTGCGTGCAGGCGTGACGCTGCGTTGGCAGGCGGCGATAATCGGAGCGTGCGCGTGCCCTGGTTTTATTGCCCGGCGTTCGGTGTCGGCCTGGCGGATCTGCCGGCCGACGAACTCCATCATGCTGGCACGTCGCTGCGCCTGCAGGCCGGCGACGCTGTTGTGCTGTTCGATGGTGTCGGCCAGCTCGGCTACGGCCGGATTGCCGAAGTATCGCGCGGCGCGGCGACGGTCGTGGTCGAGCACGTCGAGTCGCGGGACGACCGTCCGGCCATCCAGCTCACGCTGGCCGTGGCCATGCCGAAGGGACACCGCCAGGCCATGCTGCTGGAGAAGTGCACGGAGCTGAATGTGTCCGCCTTCTGGCCGCTGTCGACCGAGCGATCGGTCGTTCGGCCGGCGGGCGGGCAGCTTGGCCGTTGGCGCCGGGCGACGATCGAAGCCGCCAAGCAGTGCCATCGCGCTTACCTGCCGCACGTCTCTGAAGTGACCACGCTGGCGCGCGCGCTCGAGCACGCAGCGGCCTTCAAGCGAACCGTCATCGCCGACCCCGGCGAACACACCACTCCCATCGCCAGCGTTGTGAGGGACCTTTCGGCCGGCGGCACGCTGCTCGCTTTGATCGGACCTGAAGGTGGCTGGACCGACGATGAGACCGCGCGAGCCCGTGCAGCCGGCGCTCGAGTGGTCAGCCTCGGGCCGCTGGTGCTTCGGGTGGAGACGGCCGCGATGGCCATCGCCGCGGCGCTCTGTCTAACCGATGCGTCCCACTAACGACGGAGGCATCGAGTGTGGCCTGGCCAAGCGTAAGGCGGGCCCTGCCCGGCGGGGTGCACGCCCGCGCCGGGTTGGGCGTGCGGCACGCGGCGCGACTTCGTGCGCATTCGCGTCGTCACGTGCTCATTAGACATCGAGGCGTCCGCTCTGGCACGCCGATTGCTCGCCCATCTTTAGAAGGAGTGTGCCTCATGCCTGAACGTGAAACGCTAGAAAGGGCCCAGCGGGCCAAGCGGCAAGGCAAGTCGCCCACGACGCAGGCCGGCGAGTTCGTGCGCGAAGAAATACACCACATTCGCGAGGGCAAGCACGGTGCGCGATCGACGAAACAAGCGGTCGCCATCGGATTGTCGAAGGCTCGCCCGGCGGGCATGGATCTTCCACCGCCCAAACGTGGCCAGACCTCTGAGCGCACCCACCGCAGTGCGAAACGGGCCTACGAACGCGGACAAGGCGCGCCGCCGAAGCGCCGGCCGTCGAGGAAGCGCTCGCGGGCCGTACGGGCGGCACTGAAACGCGAGGGAGGTTTTGCGGCATCGACGGCTGCACTCTAGCGGCAGGCCAAGGCAGCAGCCGGCGCTCGCACGGCCGGCGAACGCTCCGCGGCCGCCAAGAAAGCGGCAGCGACAAAGGGTCCGGCCAAGCGTCGGGCTGCGGCTCGAAAGGCGGCACAGACCAAGGGACAAGCCGGCCGGTCTGCCGCCGCCCGAAAGGCCGCTCGAACGCGGGCTGGCAAGTAAGGATCGATGCCTCGTTCGAAGGCGCTGTCTTCGAGCATCACGCTGGCGGACACCGTCGGCTGGCCGCGCGAGTCGAGAATGGCCCGCGAGTCAACGCGAACAATCGTTGTAGACATCGTTTGCAGCTCGGGCATTCCACGACTGCATCAATCGCGCCGCGTCGCCAGTCCCGGAACGCGAGAACTGCGGAAGCGAATCGACTCGAGAGCGCACTTTCGCCGCTCCGGGGCTGTGGATGATGCGGCGGCTTCCCAGGGGCTGGCGCCCCTGGCTATGTACTGGCGCCCCGTTCGGGGCTGTGGACTGTGGGGTGGGTGTGGCTTTCCGGATTTGATGCTGCGGCCTGGCCTTGGGTGAACGTCCTTGGTCCCCTGCCGTGCTGATGGCCGGCTGAGTCAGTAGGCAATTCGTTTGTGCCACAGGTATCTGTTCAGCGGGATCGAGGCGAGGATCTCAGCGATCTTGCGGCCGGCGTCGCCGGCGCCGTAGACGCGCGTCGTGCGCGGGCGAGCGCGCAAGGCGCGTTGCAGGGCGCGACGGATCGAAGCGTAGTCTTCGCCGCAGTCGATGACCGACGGTCCGGCGCGGAGGCGGCCGGCCTGGCGGTTGCCGACGTTGACGCTGGGTGTGCCAGCCGTGGCGGCCTCGATGATGCCGGCCGACGAATTCCCGATCAGGACGCGCGAAGTCATGAGTACTTGCAGGAAGTCGTCGCGCGGCATGGAGCGGACGACGTGCACGTCGCCATTATCGCTGGCATTCGCCGCCGCGTGGATGCCGGCCACGATGCCCGTGTGCCCGCTGTCGCTGTTGGGATAGCTGACCAGCGCGTGCAAGCCTTCCGCCCGGACGGCCCGCAGGATTCGCTCGACGACGCGCTGTTCGCGGGCCGGGGCGTGGCCGCACGGGTGTTGCAGCACGATAGCCTGCCGGGCGCGGGCACGCGGCGGCGATACGCCGCCCGCGGCGCGGACGATGGCGCGCAGATGGTCCAAGCCCGGAGCGCCCACTACGAAGACCTGTTCGCCCCGCTCGCCCATACGGACAATGCGGCGGGCGGCGTCGCGCGTGGCGGCCAGATGAATGTGCGCGAGCTTGGTGATGCTGTGCCGCAGCCGATCGTCGAGATCGCCCGGGGCGACGTCGCCACCGTGGATATGTGCGACCAGCCGGCCGGTGAGCGTTGCGGCCAGTGCGCCGCCCAGGGCCTCGATGCGGTCGCCGAGGACGAGCACGATGTCCGGCTGCGAGCGGTCGAGGAAGCGGGCGATGCCGCGCACGCCGCGCGACAGACCGTCGGCCTGATCGAGACGGCTGTCGTCACCGCGCTGCATCGGAACGCGGGCGTCAATCTTCCAGCCATCGGCCTCGATCTCGCGGATCGTTCGGCCGAACTTGGGCAGCAGGTGCATGCCGGTGACAATCAGTTGCAGCGATAGCCGCGGGTGCTGCGAGATCGCTTCGAGGCTGGATTTGAGCAGGCCGTACTCGGCCCGGCTGCCGGTGACGACGGCGATTCGGCGAGCTTGGCCACGCCGCAACTCTGGACACGCCGAATGACCGTGCGCGATGATGTGCCTTTGGGGTGGCATGGGCAAGCGATCGTCGCGGCCTTTGGCGACGAGGGGTCCCCAACCGCGGTCTTTTTGCGGTTGGGGTCCCCCGATCGCTTGCCCGTGATGGTGAGCCAATGTCGCCTGTGCACGGGCAAGCAAACGGCCGCTTGCCCATGCCACCCGGCCTGAGGCGGTCCTGCGATGTTGGTGCGATCTGCCGCTCATTGCACCATTTCCCAGCGGATCGGCGTATCCGGCTCGATCATCGTGAGCGCCACGCGGCCCACCAGGCGGGCGAAGTCGCTGGGCGGAATGCCGCCGTCGGGCCGCTTGATGGCCAGCATGGACGAGGTGAGCACCTCGCCCGATTCGATGCGGCGCGTGGCCACGACGCTCTTGCGGGCCACGCTGCGCGCTTCCATCTCGGCCGGAATCAGGCCAACCACGCCGCTGCCCAGGGCGGCCTCGGCCTTTCGCACGCCTTCGACGTACTCGGCAAGCTGGCGCGCGTCGAGCGACATGGCGTGGTCCGGACCAGACGCCCCGCGGTCGAGCGTGAAGTGCTTTTCGAGCACACTGGCGCCGGCCGCGACGGCCAGCCCGCCCGTGTGCGTGGAGGTCGTATGGTCGCTGAGGCCGACGGGCAGGCCGTATCGCCGCCGCAGCGTGCCGATGGCCCGCAGGTTGGCCAGCTCCCACGGCGTCGGATAGACGCTGACACAATGAAGCAGTGTCAGACGGTCGGGGGTCCCTTCGCCCGCCTCCGACTCGCGCAGCACCGCGACGGCGGCGTCGACCTCGCCGAGCGTGGATGCGCCGGTTGAGACGATCAACGGCAACCTCGATCGCGCGGCGGCCACGAGCAGCGGGTGGTTGTTCAAATCGGTGGACGCAATCTTGATGGCTGCCGGCGCCATCGGCAGCAGGCGGCGGAGGTCGTGCAGCGAGAACGGCGTGGCCAGAAAGCTGATGCCGCAGCGCCGTGCGTGGGCGGCGACGGCCATGAAGTCGGCGTCGCTCAGCTCCAGCCGTCTGAGCATGTCGCGCTGGGCGCTGCTGCCGGTGCCGGCCTTCTGGTAGGCCGCAGTCGGGGCTCGGCGGGCGGCCAGCTCGTCGGTGGTGAACACCTGGAACTTGACGCCGTCGGCGCCCGCCGCCGCGGCCGCCTCGACCAGCGCGATGGCGGTGCCTAGGCATCCGTTATGATTGACACCGGCCTCGGCGATGATGCGCGCACGCTCGACGCCGACGCCGCCGGTTGCGGTGTCGGGTGATGGGGATTCTCCGGTTGGACCCGTCTCGCTCATGCGCCGAACGCTGCACAACCTGTGTCGATTGAAAACGCTTTCGCGTTGCGGGGCGTGCTCCTGAGGATCGCTTCAGCCAAGCATAGGTCGATCGGATCGTCGACATCTACGGTCGCATCCGCCGCCTGCACGATGCCGCGGCGGTCGCGGCCGAAAAACGCGTGCGGATCGTTGCGGGCGTTTGCGGCCGCGAAGAGCGCCGCCCGCCGCACCGCGATCACCGCGCCGTCGTGGTAATAGAGCGGCGACAGGTCTTGCCGACGATGGATGCTGTTGGGCCGGAACTGCACCATGCGGTCGCCGTCCAGCGTGTGCAGCCAGTCGGGATGGTGCTTTCCGATCGGCGCGAGCGTACGGACGGAATCCGCACCCGTCTCGGCCAGGTGCACAATAGCGCGATCGATGATGTTCGGTGCGCGGACCGGAATGTTCCCATAGAGCAGCACGACGGCGTCGACGGTTGCGCCGTGGCCCCGCTCGTAGCAAGCCACGGCATGGCGCGCAACAGAGTCGACGGCGGCTGTGTCGTCGGCCACCTCGGCTGGGCGCTCGATCACCTCGACGCCGCGACGCCGGGCGATCTCCTGGGCCGGCGGCGAGTCGGTCGTGAGCAGCACAGCGTTGAGTCGCTCGGCGGCCAGGGCGTGATCGATGGTGTACTCGATCATCGGCCGGCCCAGCACGGGTCGAATGCACTTGTTCGGCAGCCCCTTGCTGCCGGCGCGGGCTAGAATGACTCCCAGCGTGAACACCCATGAATTATCGGCACGCCCGAGGGCTTGTCCGCAGCCCAACGCGGCGGGTGGCATGGGCAAGCAGCCTTATCGCTTGCCCATGCTCTGCCATGATTGCGACTCGACGGCCGGTAGGGTGGCATGGGCAAGCAGCCTTATCGCTTGCCCGTGCTCGGGATGAGACAGAGGCCCATCAGCAAGGCATGCATCATAGTCTGACTCTTGGGTCGGGTGGACACCCATCCATGGCCAGCTTCACGTCCGCGTATCCCGCATACCACCGCGCGCTCGACCTTTCCCAATCGGTAGGGCCGGCCACCAGCCCGCGCCTGACTGGGTTGTTGTGAATGTATTCGACGCTTTTCCATGCAACATCGGCCGTGACGACATTGCGATCATATCCGCCGCCTTGCTGCCAAAAACGGTGCTCGGTACGCCCGCCCGGCCACGTCACTTTCGACTGTGTCAACCACTGCGGCGCATGCTCTGCCAGGAACCCGACGGCTCGCCGTGAGACCGACTGCTTGATGCCCTTGAGGATCAGCGCAACGTCGTAGTCCAGTTCGCGCGGCAGAAGGGGGACATGGGCGTGTTCTGGCATGATGACGTATGCCCAAAAGTCAAAACGCCAAGTGTGCCGCGCACGGTCGAGCGCTTCAATGAACCACTGGCGCGTGCGGTCGCGCTCGAGCATTTTGAGCCCACGGTGGCATGAGAACGTCAACTCGTGAGCCTGTCCCGGCTGGTTGAAGCACCGCCGATACTTGCGGATGGTCCCGTCTGAGTGCTGCACGAAGTCATCGTACCGGGGCGGGCTGGTGAGAGCACGGGCAAGCGATAAGGCTGCTTGCCCATGCCACCCGACGCAATAAGGCTGCTTGCCCATGCCACCCGACGCAATAAGGCTGCTTGCCCATGCCACCCGATCATCCATGCCGAGCAACCTTTAGTTACTCCGCCAAACTACGGGCGTGTGCGAACGACGGGCGGAGGTCGAGCGAGAGCCGGTCCTGAAGGGGTTGGAGCTCGGCGTAGCGCGCGGCGCTTTCGGGGTCCGGTTGGCAGCGGGAGGACTCGTCGAGGTGGATCCAGCCGGCGCACGCCTGTTCGATCGTGACCGATGGGTCGTCTTGCCGCAGCCACGTCCAACGGGCCTGGATGGCTGCGCCGAGTGCCGCGCTTTCAGGTTCGACCGTGCAGACGACCGGCGTGTTGAAGACGTCGGCCACGATCTGCCGCCACACGCGGCTGCGGGCGCCGCCGCCGGTGAGGCGGAACTCGCGCGGGACGATGCCGAGCGCCCTCATGCGCCGCAGGCCGTAGTTCATGCCCAGCGTTGCGCCTTCCATGGCGGCGCGGCAGAAATGGCCGGGCGTGTGCGTGGCGCGGTTGGCGCCGAACCACACGCCCGTTCCGTCGGGCACGTCGGGGGTGCGCTCGCCCTCCAGGTAGGGCAAAAGCAACAGGCCGTCGCTGCCCGGCGGCACACCGGCGGCCGCCTCGTTGAACTGATCGAGCGAGAGGCCGAACATGCGCCGGACGGCCTCGGTCGCGACGGTAACGTTCATCGTACACAAGAGCGGCAGCCACTGGCCGGTCGAATCGCAGAACGCCGCGATTTCGGCGTCAGGATCGACGATCGGCCGGTCGGAGCAGGCGAAGATCGTTCCCGACGTGCCCAGGCTGGCCGTCACCACGCCGGGACGTACGTTGCCGGTGCCGATGGCCGCCATCATGTTGTCGCCCCCGCCGGCGCTGACCAGTACGCCGGGCGGCAGACCCAACTCGTGGGCCACATCGCCGCGCAGCAGGCCGCACGGCTCCCAGGAGGGCCTCAGCGGCGGTAGCTTGCCTTCCAACTCCGCATCGATGGCGTCTAAGACCGGCCGGCTCCACTCCCTGCTGCGCACATCCATCAGGGCCGTGCCCGAAGCGTCGCCCCACTCCATTCGGCGCTGGCCGGCCAGACGGAAGTTCAGGTAGTCGTGCGGCAGAAGCACGGTGTGCAGCCGGGCGAAGTTGGCCGGCTCGTGCCGTTTGAGCCACAAGACCTTCGGAGCCGTGAAACCCGGCGAGATACGGTTCCCGGCTCGACCAAGGCACTCCGCCAATCCGCCGAGCGCGTCGGTGATGTACTGGCATTCCTGGCTGGTGGACGTATCGCACCACAACTTGGCGGGGCGAATGACGTGCCCGTCGTGATCGAGCGCCACGAACCCGTGCTGCTGGCCGGACACGCCCAGTCCGCGGATGCACGCACGACGTTCGCCAATGTCCGCCAGCGCTTCGGCCAGCGCCGCCTTCATCGCCCCGAACCACAGCTGTGGGTGCTGCTCGGCGTGACCCGGCGGCAGGCCGGCGACTAACTCGGTCGGACTCGCGCCGCGCGCCACGACTCGACCATCGGCTCCGTCACAGATGACGACCTTGGTCGACTGGGTGCCGCTGTCGATTCCGACGAACAGGTCGCTCATGCTCGTTGACCGCCAGTAAATCTCCGTGCGCGATTAAGCGCCATCGGGGTGGCATGGGCAAGCGATCGTCGCGGCCTTTGGCGACGATCGCTTGCCCGTGCTGCCGCGAGAGTGTCGCCAGGGTTGCACGGGCAAGCGATAAGGCGGCTTGCCCATGCCACCCGCTCCGAGCCTACGCATTGCGCACGATGACTTACGCCTACCCGCCGGCGCGTTGTTCCGGCACTCCGGCCGCGCGCGGGACGGGAGACGTGCCGCACAGCATAAACGCCGAAGGCGTACGGGCGAAGCTCGCCACGTACGCCTCCAGGTTGCACGGTTGGATTTGTGAGTCTATTCGCGGCCGGTTGCCGAGATTCGTGACTGCACGACCGCGCGGACTTCGGCGTCGCTGAGCGTGCCGTCGCCGTCGGTGTCGGCCTGCGGAAAGCGCTCCAGCAGGCGTGCCCGGCGGCGCTCTTTCATCCGCTCACGTGCCACGTCGACTTCCTTTTCGGTCAGGACGCCGTCGCCATCGGCATCGAGCCGAGGGAAGCGCTTGAGCATTCCGGCTCGCGCCTCGTCGAAGCTCAAGAGGCCGTCGCCATCCGTATCCAACTCAGGCCGGCGCTCCAAGAGCCGCTGGCCGAAGGCGCCCGGATGCGTCTTGAAGAACTCTCTGGCTTCGTTCGGGTCGAGCCGGCCGTTGTCGTTCAGGTCGACGTCCGGGTTCTGGGCGAGCACTTCCTGGGCGCGCTGGCGAAGCGCTTGCCGAAACTGGCCGAAGCGCCGGCCGAACGGCGCTCGCTGCCGAAGCTCGGGATGATCGGCGACGAAGGCCATGATTTCGTCGCGCGACAGTTGGCCGTCGGCGTTCGCATCGGCCTCGGGATGTCGCTCCAGAAGGCGCTGTTGGAACGCTTCGCGGCCTAAACGCCCCTGTCCCGCCTGCTCGGCACGGACAGGGGTGGTCGTCGCTGTAATGACCAGTGCCGAACCACCCACGACTGCCAGAACCCTGCAAGCTGCTTTCATCGCCAGCGCTCCACTCGATTTCGCACGAGCCGGTTGCATTTCGTCGGCACATCGCCTCAGAATCGGCTCTACCGGACCCAACGACGGCGCGGACGGGCTATTGCCGCGAGTCCCAGCCAGAACGGAAGAATCAGGCCGGCCGCGCCGGCCGCGCCCGCTCCGCAGTCGTTGGCGGACGAAGGCGAGTGACTGACGGTGCTGTCCCGCACGGCGGTGTCGTCGCTGGGGTCGTTCGGCGACTCGATCTGCACGTTGGTCGAGCGGAAATCGGTCGTGACGTTCCCGTCGGCGACACTCACTTCGACCACGATGAGCCGTCCCTCGCTGTCGACCAGCACGGGTCTGCGGCCATCGTCGGCCGTGCCGGATTGCAGATCCGCCCCGACCGTGTTGACCCAGCGGATCGACGCTCGCTCGGTGCCGTTCACGAGCACCGCGGCGGTATCGAGGTTGACGCGGCACGACGGGCAAACATCTCCGGTGCGGAGCACGACGCGGCCGTCGGTCGTGACCGACATCTGGTCGCCATTGGCATCGGCGAAGTCGCGCGACGTGGCGCCGGTGGCAGGGTCACGCCAGACGACGAACTCGTTAAGCCCGCGCGCGTCGAGCCGCCGTTGCGTGGCATCGGTCAGACCGCAGCCGCACGCCAGCAAGAGCGCCAGGCCGGCGGGCAGCGCCGCGCGATCGACCCACACTGCACCCATCCGAACCGCCATCCGCGCCGGTCTTTGCATATGGAGTCCCATTTCCGAACGCCGATTCTCGCGCCTCTCGTGTCGGGAAGCAAGGGACAATAGTTGCCGGCGCCGACAGACGCGACTCTCAGAATCGGAGGTTTGAGCGGCTTTCCGCCCAACTCTCTCAACTCTCACTGTCTCCTGCCCTCAGCGTCCCGCTCGTGCCGCTTCTGCGATCGGTGCGGCGGTTATCCAGAGTGAAGGGACCCGAGGGTCGGGTCCGGGCGAAAGGCACATCGGAGCGGAAACGTGAAACACTGGAAACGAGTCGTGGGTTCGGTGGCCATGGTTTGGTTGCCGTGGGCCGGCGGTTGCGGCGGAGATGCACGGGTGGAGCTTGCGGCGGCCCAGTCGGTCGAGTCGCTGGCCGCGAGCCTGGACGTGGCGCTGGACGAGTATGACGCGGAGGTCGGGGCTGGCGACGATCGGCGCGAGGCGGCGGTGATCGCCGCGTTCGTGGCGCGCGTGCAGGCGGGAGGCGGTGATGCGGCCGCCGCCGCGTCCGCGGCCGACGACTTCGGCGCGGCACTGGGAAAAATCCGGGCGGACCGGCGCGTGCAGTGGCAGCGGCATACCGCGTCCAAGGAAAACGTCGAGACGCTGCGAGAAGTGACGGCCGGCTTGCGGCAGCTCGCCATCGCCAGCCTCACGCTCAGCGACGAGGCGCGGCGGTATTTGCAGGCCATCGTGGCGCCATCCGAGCGTTGATGAAGGACGCAGATCCGGGACACGCGCGCTCCGCCAGCGAGTCCCGGACAGAGCCGCTGAGAGCGCAGAGATTGGCACTGAGGGAAGGAGGAACTGAGAGAGAATGCACGATGTGAGGCATGTTCACTGCCTGCTCCGTTCCTCAGATCCTCAGTGCCCAATGCGCACGGGCGGATGAGCAATCACGAAAACACTAGGTGGCGCGCACGGCCCACTATGGCACGTGTGCTTTCTTGGGAGATCCAGATGAGTACGACGACGGACGGACTTGATCGGCTGGTGGATGAACTGGAAGCGGCGACCGATGACGTAGCTCGCGTCTCGGACGCGATCGATGCGGAACTGGCCCGCCCGGCAAGGGTCACGAACGTCAGCTCGCTTCGGCATGATCCAGCCGTCGCGCAATTCCGCCAGGAGCTGATCGATGGAATGGTGCGCGCGGACACGGTCAACCGCCTGCTCGGTCTGGTTGCCGAGGTCATCGGCCTGATTCGGGCGGGGCGGTGAAGAGAAATGCGTTGAGAGGCACGGCCTCGCCGCGGTGTTGTGCGGCGAGGTCGTGCCCTCGATGGCGCGGAGCAGCCCGCAGTCATGACGTGGCCGTCGATGACATCGTTGGTTGCGGTGCTGGCACCGCTGGTGGCCGCGCCGATGGGCCTGGTCGTGCTCTACCTGAAGGCAGTGCACGACGGCCTGACCGAGCGGTGCCACCAGCTCTCGCGCCAGCTCGAGCAGTGCAGCGAACGGCTCGCGCACCTGGGCGACGAACTGTCGGCCGTACAACGGAACTACACAACCAAGGAAGAGTGGCTGCGCGAGAGCCTGTTGACCCGTCAGGCGCTCGAGCGGATCGGTGAAGCGCTGACTCGTCTGAGTCGAAGCTGATCGGGGCTTGTGTCGGCTGCGCGATATCGCGGCGTCCCGCCGTGTGGAATGAGGACGAACCATGGCCAACGGACGAACGGCAACCGAAATCAAACGGGTGCGCAACGAGGTTCTGGTCGCTTTGCGGATGCTCTACCCCACGGCGTTGATGGCCGAACAACTGCTTCGCAGCTTGCTCGTGGTCTTCCCGACGCTGGAATGGGACTCGTTCCGCCGCGACTTGGTGTATCTGTGCGAGAAGGGCTACCTGGAGCGGATCGTGGCCGACCGGGAGCGCGACGCGAAGCTGACGCCGTGGCGGCGGCGCTGGTTCAAGCTCTCGACGCGCGGCGTCGAGGTGGCCGACCGCTGCGTCGCCGATCCGGCGCTGGAGGAGTGAGTGGCGTCCAACCCCCATTCATCACGAGGCGCGCCGCCGCCGGCCGAGCAACCGTCGCCGGGCGGAGGCGATCGACCGACGAAGCCGAGTCCGGTGGCGGCCGCCGGACCCCCTCTGAGCAAACGCGAGCTGCGCAAACGGCTGCGCGACGCCGGCCAGTTCGCGCGTGCGATCAACCAGGCGGTCGAGGGACTGGATCCATCGCTGGCCTGCTGCTCGGCCATGCTGGTGGCCAAGTCGCTTGTGGTGGCTACGCTCATTCGCCGGTTGGAGACGTTGCCGGTCCGGGAGCTGCTCGAGTTGGTCCGATCGCTCGACGCGCCCGTCAACGCCGACACGCCGCCGCGCGGCCAAGCCAAGCGCAAGCCGGGCATTCTGCCACCCGAGTTTCCGGAGATTGTGCGAAGCATCTACGGAGTTGACATCGACACGTCGAGCAAGACGCCGGCTCAGCCCCACCCGGCCCAGGCGACCGCGGCGGAATCGTCACTCGCAATTTGAGATACGGGGCCTCGTTGGCGGTGGTCATCGCGCTTTGGGTGAGCCTGCGAGTCGTTGTGAGGTGGCGACGCACGGGCACGGGCAAGCAAGAGGCCGCTTGCCCATGCCACCCCGCAAGCTGATCCCAGTCGTTGGGACGGCGCAACGCGTGGGCACGGGCAAGCGATAAGGCTGCTTGCCCATGCCACCCCCGAGGAATCGACGATCCATGCTGAGCGGCGGCCGCAACTCGCGGCGCCCTTGACCCAACGTGCGCTTCGGCAACAATCATCTGCGGCATCGGTCCGAATCGCCGGTCGCCGCTGCCGGAGAGGTGCGAATGGTGCGAGCTCAAACGATTGTGCGCTGCGTCGCGGGGACTGCACTGGGCTGGGTCGCCGGTGTACGCGCCGACGACGCCGTCGAGGTCACCACCCGTGGCGAGGGCACGAACCGTGAGGCCGCGCGGCTGGCAGCCCTGCGAAACGCGCTGGAAGAGGGCGGCCGAGTCGAGATCAGCTCGCATAGTCAGACGGAGAACTTCGCGCTGGTGCGCGACACGATCTACGCGCGGGCGGAGGGGTTGGTCAGCGACTACCAGGTGCTGGAGGAGTTGGAGGGCGCCGGCGGTACGTTCATTTGCCGAATCCGCGCCGTCGTCAACCGCTCGGCCATTGCGTCGACCTGGCTCGAAGTGCAGAACGTGCTCGACCAGCTCGGGCGGCCGAAGGCGATGGTACTGATCTTTGAACGCATCGACGGCCGGCCGCAGGAGGACAGCATTCTGGCCAGCCGGATCGAAGAGCGGCTCGCTGAGAGCGGGTTCGATCTGGTCGACTCCGCCCAGGCCGACGCCATCGCCGCGCGTGAGTCGGCCGACGCGACCTCCGAAGCGAACGTCCTGAAGGCCCAGGCGATCGCCAAGGACTTCGGCGCGCACGTGTTGATCGTCGGAAGCTGCGACGCCGACGCGGCCGAGAACAAGTCAGTACACGGCATCGACCTGATGATGTACAACTGCAACGCTCAGCTCAAGATTGTGTACTCCGATACGGGTCGGGTCCTGGCAAGCAAGTCGCTGGCGAACGTGCGTGGCGGGGCGCGGGGCTACGAGTCGCGTTCGCTGCAGGCCGGCAAGATGGCCATCGACAACGCTGCGGGTCCGCTGATCGATGAAACGTGGGCCGCCGTCATGCGGGCGTGGGCGACGCAGATTTCTGCGGGGGCCGAGCTGATCGTCGAGGTCGAGGGGCTTTCGGCCAGCGACGCCGTCAACCTCAATCGACGGCTGGCCGATATCACCGGCGTCCAGCGCGTGAACCACGATCTTACCAAGGGCATCGCCCAATACCGGCTCACGGCGAAGCTGACGGGGCTTCAGTTGGCCGAACAGCTCGTGGAAGGCGAGTGGCGGAAGTTGATCGAAATCGTCGACATCAAGCCGAATCGAATTCAGGCCAAAGCCGTTTCCCGTGCGGGTTCCGGCGGGCAGGAGTAGATCGGCCCAGCTCGTGCGCTGCGTGAAACATGCCTAAAGAGGTGGTCGGTAGTCTGGTCGTCGGCAAACAGCGCTTCGCGCTGCTGGTCAGCCGGTTCAACGAGTTCATGACGTCGCGGCTGGTGGAGGGCGCGGTCGACACGCTCGTGCGTCACGGCTGCTCGGATGAGCAGATCACGATCGTGCGCGTGCCCGGCGCGTGGGAGCTGCCCCTGACGGCACGCAAGCTGGCCGAGAGCGGCAGCTACGACGCGATCGTCTGTCTGGGCTGCGTGATTCGCGGACAGACGCCGCACTTCGAGTACGTGGCCGGCGAGGCCGCCAAGGGTCTGGCCCAGGTGGCGCTGCAGACCGGCGTGCCGGTCACGTTCGGCGTGATCACGGCCGACTCGCTGGAGCAGGCCATCGAGCGGGCCGGCAGCAAGGGCGGCAACAAAGGCGCCGACGCCGCGCTGAGCGCGATCGAGATCGTCAACCTGCACGTACAGCTCGGACGATCGCGGGCCTGACGATTTCGCATGAACCCGAACCGACATCGAGCGCGAATCCTGGCCATGCAGGCGCTCTGCCATCTCGACGTCCAAGGTGAACCCGCCGTGGCCGAGGTCGGTGGCTTCCTGTCGGAGTCCGAGGACGCCCAGCACGACACGCTCGTGTACGCCGACCGGCTCATCCGCAGCGCCTGGGCCAGCCGCTCGCAAACCGACGCGCTAATGAACGAATACGCCCGCGCGTGGGACGTGACGCGCATGTCGCTGGTCGACCGCAACGTCGTGCGGACGGCCCTGGCCGAGCTGCGTGACGGCGAAGTGCCGGCCCGCATCGTCATCGACGAGGCGATCGAGATCAGCCGCCAGTTCAGCACGGCCGACGCGCCGCGGTTCGTGAACGGGTTGCTGGACGCATTGGCGAAGGCGATGATGGCGCCGGCGGCAGAGCGCTCATGAGCGAGCGTCAGCGAAACCGCGCCGCACGGGGTGTCGCACCCTCAACGGATGAACCCTGAACCCTGAACCCTGAACCCTAACACGCAGGTCTGGAGACCTGCGGTACAACTGCGATGGGATTGTTCGATCGATTCAAACAGAGCCTGGCCAAGACGCGCGACAAAATCGCCGGCGGCTTGCGGGCGGTGTTGGCGCCGTTTCGCAAGATCGATGATCAGGTGCTGGCGGAGCTGCGCGATGCCTTGCTGGCGGCCGACGTCGGGCCGGCCACTGTCGACAAGCTGATCGACGTGGTGCGTGCGGGCTGGAGGGAGGGTGCGCTGACCGACGCCGAGCAGATTCGGCCATATTTGCACGAGCACATCGTCAAGTTCTGGCCTGAGCCTGGTCGGCAGATCCGCTTCGCCCCGAGCGGGCCGACGGTCGTGCTCGTCGCGGGCATTAACGGGTCGGGCAAGACGACCAGCGTCGCCAAGCTGGCCAACTACCTGAAGAAACAGGGGAAATCGGTGATTCTCGGCGCGGGCGACACGTTCCGCGCCGCTGCGGTCGCGCAACTGACGGAGTGGTCCGGCCGGATCGGCGTGCAGATCGTCAAACATCAGCAGGACGCCGATCCGGGCGCTGTGGCGTACGACGCGTGCGAGGCGGCGCTGGCCCGCAAGGCCGATGTGCTGTTGATCGACACGGCCGGCCGCCTGCACACGCAGGATCACCTGATGCGCGAGCTGGGCAAGATTCAGAAGGTGGTGGCCAAGAAGATTCCCGGCGCGCCGCACGAGGTGCTGCTGGTGCTGGATGCCACGATCGGCCAGAACGCCGTCAGCCAGGCCCGCATGTTCAGCTCGCACGTTTCGGTGACCGGGATCGTGCTGGCCAAACTCGACGGCAGCGCCAAGGGCGGCGTGGTGATCGGCATCCGTGATCAGCTCGGCGTGCCGGTCAAGTTCGTCGGACTGGGCGAAACGCCGGACGACATTGAGCCGTTCGATCCGGTTTCGTTCATGGATGCGCTGTTGTCGCAATAGGCTCGGGGCGGCGAGGGAGGTTGCGGCGGATGATGAATACGTGCGGCCTGGAAGGCCGCGGTCCCAGGTGCTGGCAGGATGCCCGCGGTCCCAGCGGCGGGCAGGATGCCTTCGGTCCGAATGAACGTCCAGGAATTCGCGCACCTTTTGGATCAGCTTTACCGTGAGAAGACGATCGCCGAATCGACGTGGTGCGGGCGGTGCGGCTACAACCTGCGCACGCGGCCGTACATCGGCGTCTGTCCGGAGTGCGGGCATCGGTACAATGCTGTGCCGATGCGGATGCAGAACATCTTCGTGCCGCACGACGTTCCCTTGCCTTATGCCGAGGTGTTCTCATCGCTGGTGTCGCTGGGGCTGACGTTCGCACTGCTGCGCGGGGCGGCGGCGGGCGTGAGCGCGTCACAGCTTGTGTTCGGCGGCATGTTCGCGCTTCTCGGGTTGTTGTTCGGCTGGCGTGCGTGGGTTGGACTTCGCGCGTACCGTCGGCACCGCGACGTGATCCGCCGAATCGAGTCGGAGAGCGAAGAATAGGCCGCAAGCACGTGCTCGGCCCGGTTTGCGGTGGTGCCGCCTCAGCCATCCGGTGAGCGACTCGGGCGCGCGACCCCGACAATCGTGCTGCGCATACATCGATGCCTCCCTTGGGTCCGGCGCACTCGATCGGACTTCCAGTGCGTGGTAGAATTCAACAACAGGAGATGCTCATGCACGTCGCAATCTCAGCTCCGAGGCATCAGCGAGCCGGACGTCGCCGAGCCGTAGTGCGCGTCGGGCCAGCCGATGATGGCCGATCGATGTCGCTCAAGCGCTTCTCGCGGGCCGAGGTCGTACCGGGCTATCTGTACGAATTGGCGAGTGGAGTGATCGAGGTGAGCGACCTACCGGATATCACGCATCATCGCACGGTGCGGCAGCTTAACAAAGCTATCACGGCCTACGACCTCGCGCACCCTGGCGTGATCATGTCGGTGGGCGGTGGCGGCGAGGCCAAGATCGAGATGCCCCGGCGGCAGTCGGAACGCCCTCCGGATATATCGATCTATTTGACACCGCCGCCCGAAGGGGTGGACCAGCCTTGGGACCAGTGGATTCCGGACATCGTCATCGAAGTCGTCTCAGCCACCTCAGCCAAGCGCGACTATGAGGTCAAGCCCAGCGACTATCACGCCGCCGGCGTGCGGGAGTATTGGATCATCGACCCGCGGACTCGCTCCGGCTTGTTTCTCGTCCGGCGTGCTGACAGTTGGAGCGAGCACAAACTTGGAGCGCGCGGGAAGTGGCGTTCCAGCTTGCTGCCCGGGTTCACGCTTGATCTATCGCGGTCCGCACGGGCAAGCAAACGGCCGCTTGCCCATGCCACCCATTCGGATGGCTACGCATCGCGCACGCCGACATGGCCCGAGTGTTTGCGGCGGCGACCCGCTCGCGGTGAACCGGGGTCGTTCAGTTATCTTCGATGATGATCGTTCGGCCGTCGGACAGCTCGGCGCGGATGTGGCGGCCGGCGCGGTTGGCGGCCTCGGCGAACTCGCCCAGCGTTCGGACGCGTTTGCCGTCGAGCCGCATGATCAATTCGCCCGAGCGCAGCCCGAAGGCGTAGGCCGGCGTGGTGGTCGGCACATCAACCACGACGATTCCGGCGTCGTCGCGCGTCAGCTTGAGCTGGGCGAGCTGCTGGTCGGTCGGTTCGGCCAGAATGGCGCCGAACCAGGGGGCCAGCGGGACGGCCGGGTCGCGTGCGGCGGCGGTGAACGGGGTCAGGGCTCGCTCGCCGAGCTTGACCGAGACCGCTTCGACGCGGCCGTCGCGGACGTACTTCACGTTGGCGGTGGTACCCACCTGAGTGCTGCCGACCAGGCGCACCAGATGATCGGCGCCTTCGATTGGGACGCCGTCGTACTCGACGATCACGTCGTTGGCCCGCAGACTCGCCGCGGCGGCGGCGCCGTTTTCGTCGGACAGGTCGCGGATAACCGCACCACCGCGGCGGACCAGGTTCAGCTCGCGCCGCAATGCCTCGTTGACATCTTCGATCGTCACGCCGAGGTAGCCGTAGCGCACGCGCTGGCCGGCGGCGAGTGTGTCGATGATCCTGCGCGTGCGGTCCGAGATCGGGATGGCGAAGCCCATGCCTTCATTGACGCCGCTGCGCGATTCGATAGCGGTCACGACACCGATCACTTCGCCGTCCAGGCTGAACAGCGGCCCGCCACTGTTGCCCGGGTTGATGCTCGAGGTCGTTTCGATCAGGTTTCCGTAATACCGCACGCCGGTCGGATCGAGCTGGTCGGTCAGTTGGCGATCCAGGGCACTGACGTTGCCGACCGTGAACGAGATGCGGCCGTCGCGATTGGCCAGCCCGAACGGGTTGCCGAACGCAAACGTCCACTGGCCTTGGCGGACTCGAGACAGATCGCCCAGCCGCGCGGGGCGGAGGTCCAAGCGGTCGACTCTCAGCACGGCCAGATCACTGCGCGGGTCGCTGCCCAGCAGCGTGGCCGGCAGTTCGTCGCTGCTCGACAGGATCACGCGAATCTCGTCGCTGTCTTCGACCACGTGATGGTTGCTTAAGATATATCCATCGGCCCGGAAGATGACGCCGCTGCCCTGACTGTTGGGGACGCGGAAGCCGTCGCCGGCGGTGTCGCCGCGGCGACTCATCCGATACGTGCGAATGGCCACCACGCTCGGGCGCACGCGGTCGGCCAGCGACACGAACGCGTCCTGGAGGGTGCGCAGGTCGCCCTCGCGCAGCTTTTCGGGAACTTGCGCCGGTGCCCACACCGGCGCCAAGAGGAGCGCCAGCGCGGCGAGCCAAGCGGTGCGCCGGCGCCATCGGCTGTGATGCGTCGGACTCGCCTGGTGCGAGAATCCCTGAATCCTGAACCCTGAACCCTGAACCCTTATTCCTGAACCTTGAACCCTGCAATGGTCCACGTGCACAACTCCGTTTGGCGATCCCGGCCGGCCGGGGTCGCCGACTGATCCCGAGTATAGTATAGCACACGAGAGATGGACGACCACACGCTCGAGAAGCTTCAATTCGACCGGATCCGGCAGGCCCTGGCGGCGCACTGCGCCACGGCGCCGGGGCGGCGGCTGACGGCCACGATCCGCCCATCGACCGATGGTCAGCAGGTCCGACGGTGGCTGGCGCAGGTCGAGCAGCTCATGGCGATCGTGCCCGAGGTCGGCATGCCGCCGATGGCGGGCGTGCGCGACATTCGGCCGCACCTGCAGGCCTCGGACACACCGGCCGGGCTGTCGGGCGAGGCCCTGGCCGAGGTGGCCGAGACGCTCAACGCGACCGGACCGCTGGCGGCCTGGTTGGCGCGGCTGCCCGAGTCGGCCGCGCTCGTGCGGGGATTGTCGGAACGGATCGGCGACTTCACCACGATCGCGCGCACCATCGACGACGCGGTCGACCCGCGCGGCGAAGTCCGCGACCGGGCCAGCGAGAAGCTGGCCGGCATTCGCGCCAGCATTGACTCGGCCCGCACGCAGGTGCGCATCGTCGTCGATCGGCTCACGCGGCAAGCCAGCATTGTAAAGCTGCTGCAGTATCCGAACGCGACGGTGCACGAGGACCGCTTCGTGCTGCCGATGAAGGCCGAGTATCGCGGGCGGATTCCGGGCATCATTCATCGCAGCTCCGACTCGGGCGCGACGCTGTTCGTCGAGCCGGCCGAGGCGGTCGAGCTGAACAACGTCATCATCCGGCTGCGCTATGACGAGCTCAAGGAAGTCAATCGAATCCTGTCTGCCTTGAGCCACGCGGTTCACGTGAACGCCGGCGGCATTCGCAAGAGCCTGGATGCGATGGCCGTGCTCGACCTCTTGGCCGCCAAGGTTGGCTACGCCCAGAAGCGTCAGGCGATTGTGCCGCGTGTCAGCGATGGCCGCACGCTCAATCTGCGGCAGGTGCGGCATCCGGTGCTGCTCGAACTGAAAGGTTCAGGGTTCAGGGTTCAGGGTTCAGGAACGGCGGACGCCGAGCCTTCGGCTCGGGAACGGCTATCCCTTGACCCTGAACCCCGAACCCTTAACCCTGATGTCGTACCTATCGATATTCGGCTGGGTGACGATTATGACTTAATGGTCATCACCGGTCCGAACACGGGCGGAAAGTCGGTGGCGCTGAAGACGGCGGGCTTGATTGCCGTGATGGCCCAGGCGGGGATTCCGATCACGGCGGCGGCGGGCTCGTGCGTGCCGATCTACCGCGGCGTGTTCATCGACGTGGGCGACGAGCAGAGCCTGGAGCAGTCGCTCAGCACGTTCAGCTCGCACCTGACCAACATCCTGGCGGTGCTGAAGAAGACTCGCGAAGACAGCCTGGTCCTGATCGACGAGTTGGGGGCGGGCACCGACCCCGACGAAGGGGCGGCGATCGGCCGCGCCGTGATTGATGAGTTACTGGCTCGTCGCTGCTCGGCCATGGTGACGACACACCTGTCGGCGCTCAAGGGTGTAGCGTATACGAACCCGCGGGTCGACAACGCGGCCGTCGAGTTCGATGTCGCGACGCTGCGACCGACGTATCGGTTGCTGCTGGGCGAGCCGGGCAACAGCAACGCCATCGTCATCGCCGAGCGGCTGGGCATGTCGCCCAAGCTCGTCGCGGCTGCGAAGTCGCATCTGGCCCAAGCGCACCGGGCACTGCACGACGCGATTGCGGGCACGATCGAATCGCGCCGCGCCGCCGAGCAGGCCCGGCGTCAGGCCGAAGACGCCCGTCTCGAGGCGGAGCGCAGTCGGGCGGCCTTCGAGGAAGAGCAGCGACGCCTGGCCGAGACCCGCGCCGCGCACGAACGCTGGATCGCGTGGGTCAACGAGCTGGCGCCGGGCGACGCGGTGTTCGTCAAGACGTTCAACCGACCCGGCAAGGTCGTCCGTGTGCAGCTCCATAATCAGAAGGCCGTCGTCGCGACGGGGTTCGTCGAGGTCGAAGTGCCGTTCGCCGACCTCGACCTGCCGCGGGCGGTAGTCGAAACGAGGTAGACTCTGAGGAACTGAGGAACTGAGGGGGATGGGATGGGATGACACCGTTGAGTTCAGAGTTCAGAGCGCAGAGGTCGGAGCTCAGAGGGTGTGGCCGGCACATTTCCACCCTCGCCGGTCGAGTCTGAACGTCGGCACTCAGCCCACTTGACACGCGACAGAAGTGTGCTATATTAGATTGTGATGATACGGTGCTTGTGCTCATCCAGTTTCTCCAGTAGCGATCCGGCGGATCGTTCGGCGAAATTGCGCGGCGCGGGTTGAGTTTTCTAGCGTCAACCAACGACTCGCTGGGCCGGCCGATCCTGTGTGATCGGCCGGCTTTCTTTGTTGGCGGGTAAGTCTTCAGCCGCTTGCGATTAGGCACTGAGGTACTGAGAAACTGAGGCAATCGAATTGACGGTTAGCCTGCTGAATGATTCGTTTTTCTCAGTTCCTCAGCTCCTCAGTGCTGAAAGACGCCGCAGACTGCTGAAGAGTTACGTTGGCGGGATGCTGGTGCGGGAATCCGTTCTCGCACGCTTCGACGCGGGAATCGCTTCCCGCGAGCGCTGTGCGTGCGCGCCGAGCGGACGGGGTTGGGAGGGTGTTGTCACTGTGGAGTGACCGCCGCCTCGAAAGCGGATGGGGCCGATGTGCCTGGGGTTCGACTCCTCCGCCCTCCGAAGAAGGGGGTCAGGGTTCAGGGGTCAGGGGTCAGAGCGCAGAGGTCAAGACTCAGAGCGCAGAGCCGCGACCAGTGCAAAGTTCAGAGTTCAGAGATCAGAGGGCGCGGGCGGCCTGTAGCTCAGCGGCAGAGCGCCTGCCTTATAAGCAGGCCGTCGCAGGTTCGACTCCTGCCAGGCCGAAGTGGGGTGATGCTGGTGAGACATGCTGTGCGATTGCGCACGAAGGGATACGCTCACAAGCGAGCCAGGTGCGAGAAGGGATTCTCGCACCAGCAGTGCGAGCCAGGTGCGAGAAGGGATTCTCGCACCAGCAGTGCGAGCCGGGTGCGAGAAGGGAATCGCGCACCAGCAGTGTGAGCCAGGTGCGAGAAGGGATTCTCGCACCAGCAGTGCGAGCCAGGTGCGAGAAGGGATTCTCGCACCAGCAGTGCGTGCGAGAAGGGATTCTCGCACCAGCAGTGCGTGCGAGAAGGGATTCTCGCACCAGCAGTGCGTGCGAGACGGGATTCTCGCACGAGCATTGATGCTGGCACGAGCAACGAGATTGGAAGCCGAAGTGGGTGTGGACCCACCACCGCCTGCTAAGCGGTCGGCGCTCATCGCGCGCGGTTCGACTCCGCCGGCTCCCGTAAACAGCGGTATCGGTCACCATTCCGGCCCGCCGTCGTACGTGCCATAGACGGTCTTGAGCGTGTCCATCATCTCACCCACGGTGGCGTTGGCCTGGGCCGCGGCGATCAGCGCCGGCATGACGTTGGCGCCGGAGGCCGCGTCGCTGCGCAGGCGCTCCAGCGCGGCCTCGTGCCGCCGGGCGTCGCGCGTGCGCTTGAGCTGCTTGAGCCGGGCGACCTGCTGGTCTTCGACGTGCTGATCGATCTTGAGCGTCGGGATGGGCGGGTGGTCGTCCTGGAACCTGGTGACGCCGACGATGACCTGCTCGCCGCGGTCGATGCGGCGGTTCTCCTCGAGGGCCGACTCGGCGATGCGGCGGCGGAAGTAGCCGCGGTCGATGGCCGCCAGCACACCGCCCATGGCGTCGATCTGCTCGAAGATGTCGTAGGCCTTGGCTTCGATCTCGTTGGTGAGCTTCTCGACGTAGTACGAGCCGCCCAGCGGGTCGGCCATGCTGCTCACGTCGGTCTCGTAGGCCAGAACCTGCTGCGTGCGCAGGGCCAGCGTGACGGCCGACTCGGTCGGCAGGGCCAGCGTCTCGTCCATGCTGTTGGTGTGCAGCGACTGGCAGCCGCCCAGAACGGCGGCCATGGCCTGATACGCGACGCGGACGGCGTTGTTCATCGGCTGCTGCTCGGTCAGCGTGACGCCGGCCGTCTGGGCGTGGAAACGCAGCCACAGGCTCCGTTCGCTGGCTGCCCCGAAGCGATGCCGCATGACGTTGGCCCAGATCCGCCGTGCCGCCCGGAACTTGGCGATCTCCTCGAAGAAGTTGTTGTGCACGTCGAAGAAGAACGACAGGCGCTGGGCGAAGTCATCGACCGCCAGCCCGCGCTCGATCGACTGCTTGGTGTACTCCATGCCGTCGGCCAGCGTGAAGGCCAGCTCCTCGGCCGCGGTCGCACCGGCCTCGCGGATGTGGTAGCCGCTGATCGAGACGGTGTTCCATTGCTGCATGTGCCGCGTGCCGTACTCGATCGTATCGATCACCAGCTTGACGCTCGGGCCGGGCGGGAAGACGTACTCGTTCTGGGCGTGGAACTCCTTGAGGATGTCGTTCTGCAGCGTGCCGCGCAGCTCGTCGGGCGAGTGGCCCTGCTCCTCGGCCACCGCAATGTAGAACGCCAGCAGGATCGCGGCCGGCGCGTTGATCGTCATCGACGTGCTGACAGCCGACAGGTCGATGCCGGCGAATAGCCGCCGCATGTCATCCAGCGAACTGATCGCCACGCCGCAGCGGCCCACCTCGCCCAGCGCCAGCGGATCGTCGCTGTCGCGCCCCATCAGCGTGGGCAGGTCGAAGGCCGTCGACAGCCCGGTCTGCCCCTTCTCGAGCAGGAACTTGAACCGCTCGTTGGTCTGCTCGGCCGAGCCGAACCCGGCAAACTGCCGCATGGTCCACAGCTTGTGGCGATACATCGTGCGGTGGATGCCGCGCGTGTACGGGTAAGCGCCGGGCGGCGGCGTCTCTTCGGCCGGATCGAAGTCACCGAGGTCGTCGGGATCGACGTAGTACTTTTCCTCGGCCTGCGGCGCTGAGGACGCCGTCAGCGGTTTTCGTGAGTGCTTGACCTTCGGTTGTGCGCTCATGCCATTGTGCTCCGCGTCTACCGCATTGTAGCCGAGAATCAGGCGGAAGTGCCAGCTATCGGCAGTAGCCGCGGCAGGCTGGAAGCAGCGCGAAACTTGCTGGCCGGGCCGATCCGGTGGAGAATGGCTGCCAAACAGGAGACCCATCACCCGACGGGTATGGCGACGGATACGCGGCTCGAATGCACCTTCAGCAAACAAAAGCCAATAGCAGGGCTACCGGCGGGCCGCAGTACTATTTCCACAGCATCACCGCGCCGGTGAAGGAGTATCTCCGAAGTCACGGAGCGTGTCCGGTGGTGCTGCAAACGCCCTACGGCATCGCCGTCAGCCCATTCATGGCGGTTGGGCGGGACCACAAGTTGACCGAACATGGGCAGGTCGTCTCTGGGAAGGTCGGCCACGATCGGATCCAGCAGGCGAAGGGCAACTATTCGATCGGCGAGGCCATTCGACACTGGTATGGCATCAAGGGCCAAGACTTTGAGCGGATCGACGTCGAGGCGACCATCCATCCCGACGGGCATTTCATCCTGGCGCCGACCGACGTGCTGATGCGCGGATCGAAGCGCAAGCAGGTGCTCGAGAAGGTCGTCGCCCCACTTTCGTTTCACCGTAATTATCAGAGCAAGCTCTGGCGACAGCAGATCGACATCAAGCGCCGCGAGTCCATGGCTGACGTCGCCTGGGCTGCGACGCAGATCTCGCACGTGGTCGCGGGTCATCGCAGTTCAGAAGCCAAGCATATCCTCGAGTCTGATCTGATTCGTGCCAGCGGGGCGCTCTCGGTGCTGGGCGTTGAACTCGGTCCGTACCTGGGCAAGGGCTACGACTGTGCGGACAGCCGATTTCAGTTCGGCAAATGGCCAATTCACCCATGCCCCGTTGAAGTGAAGAAACGATCCCGCGGGTTCACCTATCAGGTGTTGAGGTATAAGCAGCTTCCGCGGGCGGCGGTGCTGTGCATGACGCACGACCTGATCAACCCACCGGAGCACATCGACTTCATCGAGCTTCCGGTTCTCGCTAAGTACTTGAGTGCACAATGACACGGGCCGAGATCCAGCCAATTCTACAAGCCATACCGGCTGCGAGGCAGAAGGATGCTCGACACTACGGCGTGCATCCCTATTTCACTCGTCGTCCGCCGAATGTCGTACGTACCTATCTTGAGCGCTACTCCCAGCCTGATGATGTCGTGCTGGACCCGTTCGGCGGCACGGGCGTAGTAGCCATTGAGTCGTTCTTACTCGGTCGGCGCGCGATCCACAACGACCTCAATCCCTTTGCCAACTTCATCGCCCGGACGATCGCGGACACCTCGCTCGTTTCCCTCCAGCCGCTGCGCGAAGCATTTGCGCGAGTTGAGGATGCGTGCGCCGCGTCCTTGAGCGCCATCGAATCCGACGAAAACGAGGCAACGGCACGACTGAAGAACCTGCCGCTTCCGGCCAACATTCGGCTTCCGCGGACGTCGGACGCTGAGTACTACTATGACATGTTCACGCCTCGGCAATTGGCCGGGCTAGCCGTACTCAAGCAGGCGATCGATGGCGAGCCGGAGCCGGCTGTTCGCGATGCGCTGCTGCTGGCTTGGTCGGCATCGGTTGCGAAACTGAACCGGACGTTCCTGTCCGCCAAGGGGCGCGCCGCCAGCCGCGGCGGCTCCAGCATCTTCAGTATCTATCGCTACAAGCTGGCATCCGAATGCGTGGAGTTACCGATCTGGGAAACTTTTCGGGGGCGATTTGCCAACGTTCTGCAGGCCAAGAAGGAGGTTCTCGATCTTCGCAACTACATGAAGTGGCAGGCGCGCGAGCGGCGCATATTGGATAGCACCCGCGACCTGCAGGTGCTGGCTCACGATGCGGCAGCGCTGGACCACGTGCTGGAGCCGGAGAGGGTCGATTACATCTTCACCGATCCGCCGTACGGAGCGTTCATCAGTTACATCGATTTGTCGGTCCTGTGGAACCATTGGTTGGGGTTTCCGGTCGAGGAAGCGGTAAAGCAACGTGAGACGATTGTCGGAGGCGAGCGTGAGCTCACGGAAGACCACTACAAGGAGAGTTTGGCAGCCAGTATCCGTGCGAGCCTGAGGCTGCTGCGTCCAGACCGCTGGTTTTCGATTGTTTTCCAGCATTGGGACCTTTCATACTTTGCGACCATTCTCGAGACGGCCAACGCGTGCGGTGCGGAGTTGAAGGCTGCAATCACGCAGACCGACGACGTCATTTGGTCGATGCACAAGAAAAAGAACTCCGAGAGCGTCCTGGCGGGCGAGATGATCCTAACGTTTCATAAGCCCGCCCGGACGCGTGACGTGCGCGTGAACCGCGAGCGGACAAACGACGATTCGCCTGCCGCCGCCCTTCCCGACGTCTTGGACGCGTGCTTGTCGGACGCCCAGTCCGCTTTCACAAGCGAAGCACTCTTCAACCGGCTAGTCATCGAGTTGTGGGAACGCCGCGCCCTCGGATGTCTGAGCCTCGATCGGCGAGAGTTCGCGGACCTACTCAAGAAGCGCGGCTGGACGTACAATCCCCGCGCTCACCGTTGGTCCAGGCTCGACGATTCCGGATGCCGACCGACCGAGCCGATGCTCTTCTAGGTGGCAGAGACCTTGCGTCGCTTGATGTGTCGCGATTGCTTGCTCGCCGCAAGTTGGTCGACCGCCAAGGTCCTTACGAGTCGGTCGGTTATTGTCAAAGACCACGCGCACGGAGCACCTTGCGGCGGGCCTCGTGGACGAGCTGGTGTAGCTCCTGCTCTGAGATCGGAAGCAGCTCGGTGGGGGCTCGCTCCACTTCCCGCAGGAGCTCAATCAGGTTGGCGCGGGTGAGTTCGCGCACGAGCTGCTGGCGGTCCCCCAGCGGCAGCGATTTCGCGTCGTTGAGTAGCGCTTCCAGGCTCGCCATGCGCACGATCATACGCGTGGGCGGACGCATGTCTCAATGCCCTGACCGGGGGCGTTCATGGAGCACTTCAGGCGATGAGGCTGCACGCGCAACGCGTGAGTCCGATTGTTGATGGCATGATCGTCGTTTCGGAGACACGAGTGATCGAATCGCCGACCGAGCCACATTCTACCGGACGCAACGGCCAATCGGAATGTTCGGCACGCGACCACTACGGCGCCGGCCACCTCACGCTAAAGGGCTCGCGGCGCCTGTCCGATCCGTTCTGCAACGGAGATCTGCAATGGTAACTCTTCAGCCGTCTGCGGGGCAATTCAGCACTGAGAAACGGAGGAACTGAGAAAAGCGACGGGTTTCGCAGACAAGGCACACCCGTTCGCCTCAGTCCCTCAGTCCCTCAGTCCCTCAGTGCTTGTCTTCGCAAACGGCTGAAGTCCTACCTGCAATGAATGCACGCGTGTATCGTATCGCTGGCGCTGCTGCGATCGCGACGCTGCTGCTCGGGCTGGTCGGATGCACAGCGCCCGGCGGGGGCGGTGGAGGCGGCGGCAGCGGCGGGGCGGCGAACGACAATGCCCTCGCGAATCAACCCGGTGACGTGCCGAATCAGAATGCGACTGCCGCACCGCCAAACGCAAACAGCGCTGATGGTATGCAGGGCAACGTCAATGCGAGTCCGCCGGCCAATATGAACGCGTCCGCTGGAACCGGCCAGCCGAATGCCAACAGCGATCCGACTCCGCCGGTCAATGAGAACGGCGCGGTAGCGCCGCCGAACTCGAACAGCTCCGATAACGCCAACAGCGACGATGCCGACAATTCCAACGGCTCGGGCACCGTGACGGAGCAAAGCGTGACGATCGAACCAGACGACCATCCGGACGGGACCGAACTGACCGGCGTCAGTCCGCTGTTCGAACTTCACACGGCCCTGGACGACAACTCGATCGCCGGGCTCTTCGAGGTCACCGCCTCCGACGATGGCCAAGGCCTGGCGCCGACGGGGGAGCAGGTCTTCGGCCACGAGGACATCCCGTTCTTTAACGACAACCGCCGCCTGCGGATCGACTTCGAATCGCCGGCCCGCGAGGTCAGCGTGTTGTTCGGCGGCGGGACGTTCTTCGAGACCGAGATCGGCCGGCTGCAAGCGTACGACGTCGGCGACAATCTCATCGCCGAGTACAGCACCTCCCCGATGGGCGCCGGCGAGACCGAAGAGATGTTCATCCGGCGCGAGACGTTCGACATCGCCTGGGTCGTCGCCTACTCCGAAGGCGGCGGCAGCTTCGGCCGCCTGGACGCGCTGACCGTCACGGTTCGCACAGCCCCGTGACCATGAACGTCGTGCGGGCCGCAGGCGCTCACGCGGGCGGGCCTCACCATCTCGAGCGTCGGGTATTTCGCCCGCGGCTTCCCGTCTTGAGAACGAAGCCTGCCGAGCACTCGCGCTCCCGCGCCCGGGGTGATCGAGTATCCTAGCCGTCGAGCGCTCGACCTCGCAAAGCAAAGACGATATGCTATCGCAACAATGTACTCGACGATAGGGAGCCCCCGCCGATCATCGAATGGAACACGGAACACTTGTCGGGTAGAAGGCACCGTGGACGAAGGCACTGGGTCGGCCCGACCCTTCCGGAGTGCGCGGGCTTTTCGGGAAACAGGGGAAGGAAGGAGGTGTTCCATCTTGCTGACGGTCTCCAGTCTGCGCCGATTGCGATCGGGCGGAGGAAGGTATGGCCATCACCAGGGTGGAACAGTCTCGCCCAGTGACGACGTACCCCCGGCGAGAGTGTACGGACCAAGAGGTCGATGCGTATTACAAGGAGCTGAGGGCGTTGACGCGGAACCCGATCACACGATCGGAGCCGATCTTCGATCGACGTCCGGGGTCGAGAACGCTCCGCTATTTCCGGTTCGCTGAGGATAAGATCGCCATCTTCGAGTACGACCCGGCCGAGGACTCTATTTACGTGCTGGCATGCCGCGAGTTCATCGGATAAGTCAACGACGCCCTGCACGGCATCGGTCAGGGCCTTCTGGGCCGGCCTACGTTCTCGAAGGCGGAACGCCGCGCTACGTCCTTGTGCCAATCGAGGAGTACGAGCGTGCGGTTCCATCGGAACTGGTCGATGAGGCCATCGCGATCCGAGACAATCCGGCTACCCAGTGGGAACGGAGCGCCGATGCCGCGCTGCGATCTGCGGGCGACCGGATCGCACGGGCACGAAAAGCGCAAGGCTTGACGCAAAAGCAGCTCGGCCAGAAGCTTGGGCTCCCACAGTCGCAAGTGTCTCGCATCGAGCGCAACCCGGATGCTACGACACTGCGGACCCTCAAGCGCGTCGCACGTGCCTTAGGGGTTGACGTTCGCGCCCTGGTTTGAGTCTGTGACACCGTTGCGCGAGACCTGAGCCGTGTTCACTTCGTGTCAGCACGCTGCGGCACGTCCGTATCGCGCAACTGAGCCAGCAGTTCCTCCAGGCGGGCCAGCGTGGCTTCGCGATGCGGGTCCTCAGCGCCTGGGCGCGCGCGGATCGATTCAATGGCATCCACCACGAACTGCTTGGCGGCCGGCAGCTTGCGCGTCTCGCACAGGATGTGGACGAGTTCGCCATGTCCGGCAGGGTCGCCGGTAGCGACTCGACGAACACGCAGGACCTGCTGCGCCTGGTGCAACTCCTCAACGGCGTGAACACGACGCAGTCGTTCAACGGCGCTGGCGTGACCGCGTGCCCCGGGTAGGCATTTCCGATTGTCGATGGCCGAATTCCGATGAGCTCCGGAAGGCAACGGACTCGAGCTGCAGGTCCGCAGGGCTGGCGCGACGTTTGTGAGCGCCGATTTCTTGGGCGTTTCGAAGCCGATGGATTTGGGGGTCGACCGCGTGAGTCGGACGTGAATTCGTCGCTGGAGAGATAGCACCGCCCGGCGCATGCGACGTAGCGTGCCCGTGGCGACGCCTTGGCCACGCGGGAGCAACGAGCACGACGAAGCGCCCCTCGAAGCCTCAGGAAACGCGACTCGACGATACGGTAGTCATCAATGTCGGCGGCGTCTAGGTCCGCTTCGTGGAGCAAAGATAGCGTCCGCCCGCCCGTCGGCGAGCGTAGACCGCGTGCCGAATCGACGGTCGCGAGCCACGAATCCATGTACACGACCGACGCGAGCGTGAGCCGAAAACTCGACGACAAGGACGTTGTGGACGTGATCGGTGGGCGGCCTGAAGCGGACTTTACCCGGTTTGTCGCCGAGCTGCAGCGAATCCGCGCGATCCAGGCAGATCCTCGCGGAGGCACCAGCGTCGTTGCCCGATTCGGGCCTGGGCCGCTCGCCCTGCGGGCTTCGTTGCACGACCGGCTGGTCGATTTGGGGCGAGGCTGGGCGGGTCGCTTCACGCGCCGGCGCCACTCTTTACGCCTGATGACGTAGTCGGGCCGGGCGCTACTCTTGGAGATGACCGCCCGATACGCGGAATGGCTGTGGCGCGAGTTCGAGATCGTTCTCGACGCACCAGAGATACTCCACCGGTCCCGATGACAGCGTCGACATCCACTGGGTCGTTCCGGCCTACGAACTGCTCATCAACGTTCCGGCGGATGGCCGGCTCGCTGGGTTCTATGGCGACAGCCGATCCGGCACGGCCATCAAGGGAAAGTTCGATCCGCAGGTCGTGAATCAGGGCTTGGTCCTGCGGCTGATGCAGCGAGCGTGAACGCATGGCCACCCGAACCGATTCCGGATTCCGACCGCCTGTTCATGCGCGTTCACATTACGTGGCGCAAGCGGAGCGGTGACATTGCGCCGGGCGCATTCATCGTAATGCAGGAATTCGCCAGACCCGCATCGACCCATTTTCATTCTCGTTCGGGACTGCGCTCGACGACCGCGTGGCCGGCGCCGGCTGGGGCGGGACGCTCGGCCGGGAGCGGGCGCGCCACAGGCGGGCGGGCCGGCGCGGCAGGTGCGACCGCGGCCGTTGCCGGCCGAAACAGCGAGAACAGGGCGTCGCGGGCGCTGATGAACAGCGACAGGAGCGCGGGCACCAGAACCAGCGTGAAGACCGAGGCGACGATCAATCCGCCGACCATCACGGCGCCCAGGCCGCGATAGAGCTCGCTGCCCGCGCCTGGGGCGATCACCAGCGGCAACATGCCGCACACGCTGGTCACCGCGGTCATGAAGATCGGCCGCACGCGCGTCCGCACGCTCTCGCTGATCGCCTGGCGCGGGGCCATGCCGTACTCGCGCAGGTTGTGCAGCGCCTGGTGTACCAGCAGGATGGCATTGTTGACCACCACGCCCACCAGGATCACGAAGCCCAGCATGGTGAGCGTGTCGAGCTGCTGGACCGGGGCGACCGGATCGAGCAGCGATAGCTCGTGTACGATGGCCAGCCCCATCAGGCCGCCGACCGTGGCCAGCGGAACGCTGAACATGATCACCAGCGGGTAGGCGAACGACTCGAACAGGGCCGCCATCAGCAGATACGTCACGAGCAGCGCGATGAACCCGCGGCTGGTCAGCACGGTCATCGGTTGGCGCAGGTCGCCGAACAGAGCCGTACGAGTCTGGATCAACTTGTCGGCGTTGCCAGCCAGGGCCGTGATGACCGAAGGCGGGATGCGGCCCTGTTTACGCAGCGGAGCAATGACTTGGTTCTCGAGCGTGTCGATCACCGTGCCCAGCGCCACACCCTCGGGCGGCGTGATGGTCAGCTTGACGGCCGGCATGTCTTCGATGTGGTTGATTTGCTGCGGGGCCGTGGTGAACTCGACGTTCAGCACCGACGCCAGCGGAACGATCGCGCCGGACGGCGTATGGATCGGCACGGACGCCAGCTCTTCTTTGGTAACGCCGTCGGTCCCTTCGACCAGGATGGCCATATCGACCTCGTCGCCGTCCTGGCGGAAGCCGCCCACATAGGCCCCGTCGACGCAGGCCTCCATGATGAAGCCCAGGTCGCGCACGCTCAGGCCGGCCTCGGCAGCTTTGACGCGGTCGGGCCGCACGCGCAGCTCGATCCGCCCGCGGTCGTAGTTGGCCGGATCGGACTGCGGGAAGCCGAACTTCTCAAGGCAGGCGATCTGCAACTGCGACGCGGCGGCGGTCACCTCATCGAGCCGATCGCCGCGCACCTGCAGCTCGACGTTGTTCCCGGCGCCGCCGCGGCGACCGAACAGCGATGCCTGCGCGAAAAACGCGAACGTATCCGGAATCTGCGACGCGGCGTTGGCCAGCACGTAACGCAACGGTTTGACAACGGCCTCGACCTTGCTGGTGGCGCCCATGAAGCAGCCGCCGTTCCACGAGACATAGAAGAAATTCTCGATTGGGGGCGGTGTGTAGGTCACAGATCCGGCTTCCGGGCCGAGCCCCTTGGGCATCTGGACCGGAGGCAGCGCGGCGGCTTGCGGCGAACCAACCTTCGCCTCCCAGGCCGGCCGGATGGAGCGCTCGATGATCGCGCCCATCCGGCGAAACTCATCTTGCGACAGGCCCGGCGGGGTCAGAATCGCGCCGAATACGAGATTCCGATTGCCGGATGGCAAATAGTCCGTCGGCGGCAGCAGCCACACGCTGAGCCCGACAGACAGCATCGTCAAGCCGGCCACAGTCCCGAGTCGCGCGATGACCGTCCCGTTGATGGTGTGAACGAGCCGGCCGACCGCGTTGGCAAACCGTCCGGACGTGTAATCGACTCCGTGCTCGCCGTTCGATGCCGACGATGGTCGCAGCCACTTGACCTTCGATACGCGCAGGAAGCGGGCCGCCATCGTCGGAATGACCAAGACGGACACGATCAGCGACAGGAACACGGCGGCGCTGATGGCGATGGCAATGTCGCGGAAGAGCTGCCCGGCCTCCTGTTCGACGAACACGACGGGCAGGAACACCGCCATCGTGGTCAGTGTGCTGGCCAGAACGGCACCCCATACCTCGCGGGCGCCGTCGAACGCGGCCGTCATGCGCTCCTTGCCCATCTGGCGATGGCGGAAGATGTTCTCGAGCACGACGATGGCGTTGTCGACCACCATGCCCACGGAGAACGCCAGGCCCGCGAGCATGATGACGTTCAGTGGCCGGCCCAGCAGCGCGACGGCCAGGAACGTGGCGACGACCGAGATGGGAATCGACACCGCGACGATCCCGGTGGCGGTGATGCTTCGCAGGAAGACGAGCAATACCAGCACCGTCAGACCACCGCCGAACAGCAGGTTCATCCGGACCAGCCGAATGGCCGAGTAGATGTACGTCGTCTCGTCGTACACCTGCGTGAGCGACAGCGACATGCCGCGGGCCGACAATACCTCGTCGTTGACCTTCTTGATCTGGACCTTCAGCGCATCCATGGCGGAAATGACGTTGGCGCCGCTTTCGCGTCGAGCCGGCAGCGCCAAGACGGGTTCGCCCAGGCTGCGCACGAAGCCGTAGGCCTTCTTGTGGGTGCTGACGACGGTGGCCACGTCGCGCACGTATACGGGCACGCCCGTCCCGCCACTCACGTCGTCCATGCGTCCGGCATGGGTGCGCTGGTAGCCGATGACCGTGTTTTCGACCTGATCGATCTGCTCGTATTGGCCGACCGTCCGGTAGGTGAAATCGCGCTTGCCTTGGGTGATCGTACCGGCCGAGATGTTGTGGTTTTCGCGCTGCAGGGCGGTGTGCAGGTCTTGAAACGTCAGACCGCGGGCGGCCAGCTTGGCGGCGTCGACGCGCACCTGCACTTCGCGCTCGCGGCCGCCGTAGATGTCCACACCGGCGATCCCGTCGGCCCGCTCCAGGATCGGCTTGACGTTGTCGTCGACGAAGTCGCGCAGCAGGGCCGGATCCTGGCCGGGCGAGCGGAAGATCATCCAGGCGATGGGCGACTCCAGGGCGGCGTCGGCCGCAACGACCGTCGGCTGCTCGGCCTCGATCGGGTAGCCGGTCACCTGACGAAGCTGGTCCGACGTGTCGCGCAGCGCGTCGTCCTTGTTCGTCCCGACGTGGAATTGCAGCTCGACCGTGGCCATCCCCTCGACCGATTGCGACGTCATCTCGCGCAGGTTCGAGACGCTCTTGAGCAGCTCCTCCTGCCGATCGACGATCTCGCGCTCGATCTCCTGAGCGCTGGCGCCCTCCCACATCGTCGTCACCGTGATGCGCGGCTCGTCGACGTTGGGCGTGAGCTGGACCGGAATCCGCGTGACGCTCAGAATCCCGAACAGGCAGGCCAGAATCACACCGACGGTGATCTTGACCGGGTTCTGGATGGCAAACCGAACAACGTCCATTGTCGATTTCCGATTTCCGATTTCCGATTTGTCCCCAACGCGCCACCGAGTTAGGCCGCTAATTGGCAACCCTTGACACGATACAGCCGTGTCAAGGGCGGGTCGGAAATCGACAATCGGCAATTACTCCGCGACGACCACCGGCGACGGAAAATAGATGCCCTCATTTCCCCGCACCACGACCCTTGAATTCTCATCGATTCCGCCGCCGGTCACACCAATCCAGGTTTCGCTGCTGGCGCCCAGCTCGATCGGTGTCGGAACCGCCATCGTGCCCTGCTGGCCGGGCTGCACGACCATGACATAGCTGACACCGTGCCGTTGCACGATTGCGTCTTTAGGCACGGCGACCATCTTTTGGGCCGGACCGGCAATCACCGTGGCACGGGCGAACATGCCCGCCTTCAGCATGCCGTCCGGATTGGCGACTTCGATCTCGACCGGGAACGTCCGCGCGCCCTCCTGAGCCTGTGGGATGACGTGCTTGACCGTTCCATCGAACGTCGTCTTGAGCGCGTCAATCGCCACGCGTGCGGGCGTGCCCGGTGCCGCGTAGTTGACGGCCGATTCCGGCACGCTCACGCGCACCAGCACGCTCGACAGGTCGATCAGCTCGACCACCGGCCCGCCCTGGTCGATCCACTGACCGGTCTCGGTGGCCAGCCGGACGACCACCCCGGCGTAAGGCGCCCGGATGGCGCACTTGGACACGTCGCGCTCCAGGCGGGCGACGACCGACTTCTGCTCGGCGACTTCAAACGCGGCCCGGTCGATCTCCTCCTGCCGCGGACCCTTCTGGCCCATCTCGTACATGGCGCGGGCCCCCTCGGCCTTCTCCTCCGCCCCTTTGAGCAACGCCTTGGTCTCGTAGACCTCTTTCTGCCCGGCGTTGTGCTCGCCATACAGACTGCGGATCCGCTCCATCTCAAAAGACCAGCGTTCCAGGACGGCGGCCGCCTCTTCGTAGAGCGACTTCAGGCGGCGAAGCTCCTCCGGGCGCGTCCCGTTCTGCAACTCGGCCAGGCGGGCGTCCAACGCGCTGAGCCGTCCGCGGGCCTCGGCCAGTTGCAGCGACATCACGTCGTCGTCCAGTTTGCACAGAGCCTGACCGGCCTGGACGGCATCGCCTTGGCGAGCGGGCACCTCGACCACCAGTCCGGCCACTTCGGCGGCGATGACACTGCGCCGCACCGGCTGCACGGTCGCCACCAGTGTCAGCGTGGCGGGAATCTCGCGCATCTCGGCCTGAACGGCCTCGACCAGCGCAGGCGGCGGACCTTGACCCAGCGCCGCCAGCGCCAGCGCCAAGCTCGCAAGGATGACACGCTTGTTCGGCCGGTTCATCCAACCCCTTCGTCGTTACGACTCACCCGCAACGGGCGTCCGCGGATCGCCGCTCCCGCGGCTTGTGCGCTTCTCGCGAAGCACCCACGGCTGAGGGATCCCACCTCGCACACAGTTCGCGAGGTGGGACCCTTGACGGTGTGGGCTGCATCCTTGCGCCCCTGCCGGGGCTTGCCGAATCGCGCCAACCCAATCGGTCGCAGTCATCCGGTCGTTGACCCACTGCAGCTCCACGTTTTAGCGCTGTCATGCTAAGGCCCGCAACTCTCGATACGATGCCCCCACTCTTGATGCTCTGTATTATCATAAGCGATATGCGGACGGCTGTCGTATCGAGTTGGTGGCGGGCGATGCTGGACGCCATTTTGCCCGGCGGCTGTGTGGTTTGTCAACACCCGGCGGCAGCCTCGATACCTCTATGTGATGCCTGCCGGCAGGCGATTGACCGCGAAATGGCCACGCCGGCGTGCCCGCGCTGTGCCCAGTCGGTCGCACCCTTCGGCGTTCAGAACGGCTCGTGCAAGTTCTGCCGCGATCTTCGTTCGCCGCTCGATCGGATCGTGCGGCTCGCCCCGTACGAAGGGTTGTTTGCCGACTTGGTGCGTGCGTTCAAGTATCGGGGCCGCGAAGAGCTGGATCGGTTCTTCGGCGATTCGCTGGCCGACGCTACCCAGGCGGCGGGGGTGAGCGAGGGTGTCGACGCGCTCGTGGCCGTGCCGACCTGCTGGCAACATGAATGGCGGCGGCGGCTTTACGTACCCGACTTGATCGCACGGCACGTCGGCGCTCGGCTCGAGATTCGGGTGCTGCCGCTGCTGAGCCGACGTCATGGCCGTCATCAGGTCGGCCTGCCCGCGTCGGAGCGGCCCGCCAACGTCCGCGGCGTGTTTCACGTCACGCCCGGCGCCGAGGTGCGCGACGCGACCCTCTGCGTGATCGACGACGTGTCGACCACGGGCGCGACGCTCACGGAGTGCGCGCGGGTGTTGCGCCGTGCCGGCGCGCAGCGCGTCTACGGCGCCGTGCTGGCGCGGGCCACGCCGGATGTGCCGACGCAGTATCTCTCCGACGTCTGATTGCCTTCGCCGACCCTCGGGGGACGTGTGAGCCGCGATGCCCTGCCGTAGGCGCGATGCGCGCCAATGCACCGCCGGCGCTGCGGGTTCCGCCCCGAGCGCTCCGGCAGAGCTTTTCGGTTCGGACCGCGGCATTGCGGTCGAGACGTTGGTGCGCGGCCCGCGCCTTCGGCGGGGCCGCGGCTAAACGTGCTGTGCCAGCCACCACCGGAGTATCGCGAGCCAGAATCGCCGTACGCTGTTGGCGCGGCGTCCCCCCAACGGCGCCGGCCAGTTTGCAACGGCGTTGCAAACTGGCCGGACGGAAATCTCATGAACGGTGCACGCGTCACCGGTGCGCGTGCTTGGCTCATCTCGCGCTGCGGCGCCGCCAAACCGTCAGCACGCCGAGCGCCAGCAGGGCGAGCGTCGCCGGCTCGGGCACGATCTTGAACACCTGGCCGAAATCGCCGAACGGGCCGAGATTCGTTCCGGCCAGCAAGTACAGTTCGCCGTCGGCGTCCTGGCCGAAGCCCTTGATGAACAGCCCGAGCGGGTCGGTTGTGCCGTCGAGCAGGAACTCGCTGATCTGGCCCGTGTCGAGATCAAGGTAGAACAGCCGGCCGTCCGGGTTGAAGAACCCGGTCGAGAAGTCGCCGAAGACATACTTGCCGACCAACTCGGGGATTTCCGATCCGCGGTAGACGAAGCCGCCAATGACCGAAATGCCGTCGTCGTGGTCGTACTCGGCGATCGGGTCAATCAAGCCCGGCGGCAGGCCGGTCAGATCGTCCGAAACTTCGCCGGTCATGAAGTCGAACGCGAAGCTGCCCTCCTTGAGCCGCCAGCCGTAGTTGCCCCCGACCGTGACCAGGTCGATCTCCTCGATGTTGTTCTGGCCAACGTCCGCCACGTACAGGTCGCCATTGGCCGTGTCGAAACTGAATCGGAACGGGTTGCGGAATCCGTGTGCGAAGATCTCGTCCAGGCCAGCCGCGCCGACAAATGGATTGGTGGCTGGGTTGCCGTACTGTCCGTTGGCGCTGTTGTTGCCCAGCGGGTCGATACGCAGCATCTTGCCCAGTACCGTCTCGATCTCCTGGCCATTGCCGACCGGACCATGTCCGGGTCCGAAGTCGTTGGCCGCGCCGCCGTCGCCAATGGCGACATACAGCAACCCGTCCGGCCCGAAGGCAAGCTGCCCGCCGTTGTGATTAAACTGCGGATCGTCGATGCGCATCAGCTCGCGCCGCGTCGTCACGTCGACCATGTTCGGATTGACGGCATCGACCTGCCACTCGGCCACCACGCTGTGATTGTCGAACATCTCGCCGGGCTGCAGCGGCACGGTGAAATCTGCCGGACCGCTGACCGGCTCGCTGGTGTACGTGTACAGCTTGCGAAAGCCCGGGCTGGCCGGATTGGAATAGCCCGGATGAAACGCCAACCCCAGCAGCCCGCGCTCGTCGAAGTCGTTCTCGTCCATCGTGCCAAAGAAGCCGAGCGGCACCAGGCGGTCGGTCACGTCGAGGAACGGGGCGGCCACCAGCGCCCCATTCTCGATGATGCGCACCAGACCGGCCTGATCGACGACGAACTGCCGGTTCGTGCCATCGGCGGCGTGCGTCACTTCGAGCGGCGCCGTCAGTCCGGTCGCCACCGTCTGCAAACTGATGCTAATGCTGCCTTGAGGGATCGGCGCCGGGATCGGGTCGGCCAGCCCGCCCGCAACGGCCACGCCCCCTCCGCCGGCCCCCAAGGCCGCCACGAGTGCCATTCCTACGCGAATCGTCATATCGCCTCCTCCATTTCTCCATCCCGATAAGAACAAGACATCACCCCATCGCGTTCACCGCGAACGCCGCACCGGCTTGAGGCGAGTCCCGATCGAGTTGCTCCCGATGACCTGATGTCGCCGGCCATGACGGCGATTGCACGAATTGCATCTATCCAACCGTGTCCAGCAGCGATCTAATGGGGCACACGGTCGGGTCTGGGCCGTCAAGCAACCGAATGGACCGATGCGTATCCCACACGTTGATCGTAAGCGGCATATTCGTACTGGGCGCGAGCGGCTGTGCGCGGAGCCAAAGGCTCGACCGGCCGCTCGACTGGCCGGACCCGTGGTCGGCGCGGCGGCTGTTCACTCGGTCGGGTTCGTTCGCGTACGCCACGAGCGAATCGGCTGCGAACGAGACCGACGACCTGGCCGCTCGTGTGGCCAAGTCGTTCCACGACGAGACGTCCGCAAGCGCGCCGCCGGGCCTGATCATCGTCACCGACGCCGGTGATCCGCCGGTGATCGCGGACGGAGCAGTGCTGGCGCACCTGTATGTCACACGGGCAACGGGCGCTCGACGGCCGTCGGTATGGCGCCAACGGGGACTCGGCTGAACCGGGCGAAGGCGGCTCGGACGCCAGCGAGGTCGAGGTCGGGCTGCCGGGCATGAGTCTTGAGCGATTGCTGACGGCTGTGCCCGGTTACGTCACGTCTGCCGAAGCGACCGGAACGCTCGGACTGCCTGCGGCCGTGGGTCAGCACTGCCCGTGGATCGTCATGCTGCCGACGCACAGACTGTGCCGCCGCGTTGCGGGCGAGCTGATCGACGCCGCACTGACGCAGGCGGAGGTCGGAATCCTCGCGCGAATCGCCATCGCGCCCTGGCGCCCGCTGATCGAATCGATCGCGGCCGACCCGTTCGCCGCCGAGCGCGAACGATTGCTCTACGAGGTGTACATCCTGAGCCAGCCCGATTGGGGCGACGCCGAGAAGCGAGAGCGGATCGCCGATTACCGGCAGCGACACGCGGCGCGGTCACAGCAGCAGCTCCAGATGCGCGTCGGGCAGGCGCTCGAATCGAAATCACCGGCCTCGAAACCAAGCGACGCGGCCCAACCCGACGCTGATCCATGACGGGCCAGCGGTGGGCTGTGTGAACAGGGGTGGCATGGGTGCGGTTGTCCAGGTGGCCTCGGTCCCGGCGCACGGGGATCGATGCCGAGGTTGCGTCGGCGGCACATCGTCACCAAGGCACGGGCAAGCATAAGGCCGCTTGCCCATGTCGCCCCTGCCACCCTCGACGGTAAGCGCGTGGTGCACCCCCGGCGGCGGGCTGCATGGCGTTCGAGGCGCGTGCTCGGTACGATGGGCGCGTCGCGTGTTCAGGAGGCCGTCTATGGCCGCGGAAAATCCCGAAGAGCTGCCGGACATCGATCGCGAAATCCGCATCAACGAGCTGAGGCACGAGCTCGACGACTTGACCGGTGGCGAGATGACGTTTCACACGTCCGCCGAGCTGCCGCCGGATCTCGAAGAGCAATTCTTGCGGAACGTCGTCGAATACGAGCGCGCCCCGCTGGGCACGCACTTCGATCAGCTTGTCGAGGCCGGCTTTGAGCTACCCGCGCCGGACGAACTGGACGATGCCGCGCTCACCCAGAAGCTATGGGAACTGATCCACAAGCTGGCCGAAATGCGCGTGTTCCTGAGTCAGACCGACCACCTCAGCGACCGCGAGCTGTACGCGCATTTGTGGAGCGATTCGCTGCGCGAGACGGTCGCGATGGTCGCGATGGATGGATACTCGGCCTACCACATCGACATCCTGGGCAGCTACGGCGAAGAAGAGGTTTACCTGCACAACAAGTATTACGCCGACGAGCAGACGCGACAGCGCTGGAAGCAGGATTTTCCCGACGACGAGATGCCCGACCACGTCGACCCGCCGTACGACCGCGACCGCCGGCTGCCGAAAGCGACGTACGCGCCGCACGGCGACGTTGACGACAGCGACGGCCTGCCCGAATGGACGCCCTGATCTGCGCTGAAAACGTCACGGTCGAGTTTGGCGAGCTCGTCGCCGTCTGCGACGTGAGCCTGACGCTTGGCTCGGGCGATCTGCTGGGCCTGATCGGTCCGAACGGAGCCGGCAAGACCACGCTGTTGCGCGTGCTGTGCGGCCTGCAGGCGCCAACCGTGGGGCGCGCCCGCATCATGGGCTTCGACGTCTTTGAGCAGTCCGACGACGTCCGCCGGCACATCGGATTCTCGCCCGACTCGCCCCCGGCCTACGAGGAGCTGACCGTCGATCAGTTCCTGCGCTTCATCGCTCAGGCCTACGACATCCCGCCGCCCGAGGTCGGCTCGCGGATCGAGTTCTGGCTGGAGCAGCTTTGGCTGAGCGAGAAGCGCGAGCAGAAGATTAAGACCCTTTCTCGCGGCATCAGGCAGCGCGTCACGGTGGCCCGCACGCTGCTGCCCAATCCGAATGCCGTGCTGCTCGACGAGCCGTCGAGCGGGCTGGACCCGGCCGGCCGCATCCAGTTCCGCCGCGTGCTGGCCAGCCTGCGCGACCAAGGCAAGGCGCTGATCGTCTCGTCGCACATCCTGGCCGACCTGGAGGAATACTGCACGCACATCGCCATTATCGAACACGGCCGCATCCTGCGCTTCGGCCGCGTGCGCGAGCTGCACGGCCGGCTGGCCAATCGCCATCGCTATCGCATGGTTTTGGCGGGCGGCACAACCGACCGCAGCGCGGACCTGGCCGCCACCGACGGCGTCTCGCAGGTGACGCGCAAGGAAGCGGCCTACGTGTTCGAATACGACGACAGCCCCGCGGCTGCGGCCGAGCTGCTTCGCACGCTGATCCAGCACGGCCTGCCCGTGGCCGAGTTCGCCCGGTTCGACGAAACGCTGGAGGAGACGTATCTGCGCGCGGGCGTGCGACAGGTCGATTGAACGAATCGGCTACTGAAGATCAGACTTGCGTCCCGCAATTTGGACACTGCGGGACAGCCAGACCTCGCAACACGGCGCGACAATTGCGGCACAGGCTCTGGTGAGCGCTGTGTCGACCGCGAAAGCGGCTGATGATGGCGTACAGCAGCAAGGCGAGGATGGCGGCGCAGAGCGCGTCCCCGGCCGCAATGGCGAACCGCCACGTGCGGGCGGTGATGGGCTCCAACAACTCCCCAACCGGTGCCAGAATATCAACGGGATGTCCGTCCGATCGCACTCCCGCCGGGACGAGATTGAAGCGTGTCCAGTAGAAGCTGCCCGCCGGAGTCAGCAGCACAACGACCAGCATCACAGCCAGTGCGACCCGTATCCAACCTGGCCAGGTCCGACGCATCAGATCGCCTCGCCACACTCTGGACAACGCGGGATGCTCAGACCGCGCAAGATGTAGTCGCAGCGCCGGCAGCGGGTCTCACCATCGCTGGCTGCCGGACCGTAGCGTCGCGTCACTACGACGAAAGCGAGAATCGCGATCAACGCCGGAGGAACGACGACCGGCAACGTGTAGGTGAGCCGCCAGACTTCGGGGCGGCTGCGAAATCCGCGGCCGCCGACGTTCATGGCCAGATCCTGAAGGCCGCCGACTCCGCGAGACATGAGCGATTCGCGATAGACAACGGCGCCGGAGGGTGACGTAATGCCCTTTCCGCGGACCACTCGCTCGCCCGAATGCCAGCCGGCGTAGGGCCACCAAAGCAGCATCGCTGCGGCAACCGCCACGCCAGCCCGAACGATCCAAGGCCATCCTGATCGCACTGGCCCATCATGCCGTCGTGAAACGATCGCCACCCCGCACCGCCATTCGGCTCAGCGCTGCACCGCGTGCCGAGCCTCGTATCGCGCGATTTCCTCTTTGAGCTGATTGATCGTTCGCGTCGACGACTCCATCGTCCATTCGCGAAGCTCCTCGTCGCCGCCTGTCTCGTTCGCATCCGCTTCATACAGCGCTTCCAGGCGCGCAAGCGTCCGTCGTGTATTCGCCAACTCTCGTTCGTTTCTCAGCTCCGTTCGATACCCTCGAACAACGCTCTAGATCGCGTGCACGGTCACGAACCCGAGGCCAGAATCAACCTCACGACAACGTGCAGGAACACGGACACGCACACAAACGCTACCGCGAAGCGCCTGATGAACCGGCCTTGCAACGCGAGGTATTCCATCCCTTCGACCGGTCCAAACTGCGTGCCAAGCGGTAGGTGCCGCACGACAAACCACAAGCCGACGACGCTGGTGAGATCGCACAGCGCCAGTTCGGCCGGTCCGGGCCAGCGCCCCTTGAGCGCCATGCCGTCCGCAAGTGCGCCTCGCTCGGATGTCAGGGCCATCACGACGCCGAGCCATGTCGCCGGAGTGAAGGGTTAATCTCTTCGCATGGCCAAGACACTGCCCAGCGTTTGGTGATCACCATGCCGACAGCGCGTACGCCGCCACGACGGGCGCGATGCACAACAATCCGTCGACGGCCAGCCACGCCCGTAGCGACGAACGCCGGCTGTCGGTGACGTTGGTAAAGCTCGGACGCCGCTGCCGATAGACGACGAACGCCAGCGTGAACAGATACCAGAGCGTGGCGGTAATGACGTAGGCTGCCGACGTCAGCACGATCGGGATGGCGGCGGACTGTCCGAGTGTGGTCGCGATGACGCCGATGAGCAGGCATGCGCCGCCGATGGACTGCATCACACAAATCGACCAGAGGTTCAGGATCGTGCGGTCGGCCCACTGATTGACCTCGGCCATCGCCCAACCGGCCAAATGGCTCGTACCACATTCCGGGCAGCGCGAGCCGACCGGCAATCCGCGCTGGTCGTAGCCGCACTCCGGGCAATTGAGTGCACGCGTCAGGGGCAGCGTCGCGTCGTGACTCATCAAGTCCTATTATAGCCGCCCGCGAAGCCGATTCTGCACTCGTACCGGAACCGGCAACTCGCTGGCATTGGCTGAAGCACGCGGGCGGTCGTTTTCGGGGCTGAGCAACTCAAGGACACCTGCCCAAGGCTGTCAGCGCGACCCGGAGCGGTGTTGGCTGATCCACTCGACAATGCCCTTGGCAGCGCCCTCCGCCAGGTTGCCCTCGCCGCCGGCGGTCAGGCTCTTGGCCCGGCCGATGATGTTTGCCACGCCGATGGTGCCCCCCGACGCGTCGGCTAGCTCGACGCGGGCGATGACTTCCTGTAAGGGGCCGATGGCTGCGTCGACGGCGCCGCCTGTTTCGTAGTGAATGATGCGCCCCCGGATGACCAGCGCCGGCCCGCCGTCGCCGAACAGCTTCTTCTCGCGAAGCGCCTCAAGCGTCTGACGGCGTATGCGGTCCGGCAGGCTCGACGGCACGTTGGGCATGTCGGTCCCGAGCGAATCGAACGAGATGGAGCCATACTGATCGAGCTGCCTGCCGGAGAGCGGCTGGAGCTCGACCGCCTTGCCGCTGGCGCCGGTGACCACGCCGGCGCCTTCGCGAATCATGCGGCCCATGCAGCCGGTGCACAGCAATAGGGCCGATAGTGGCACAGCGAACGCAGCGAATCGTTGGACGTTCCGAATCATCGAATTGCTCCCGGCGCATCTCGCGCCACAGGCACGACAGTCGTCCGAGCTGCCGTGTACTCACCGATCAGCGACAGTAGCATGGCAACTCTTGTGCCACGCTAGCGACCGCCGCGCTTATGCCGTACCATCCTGCCGCGGCGCGAACTGCCGCTGCGACAGACGCGACACGACGCATGAAGATCGTCGATTTGCTCAAAGCTGGGAAGCGCACGGTGTCGTTCGAGTTCTTTCCGCCCAAGGACGACATCGGCTTCTGGGACCTGTACCGCACGATCGAGTCGCTGCGGCCGCTCGGGCCGAGCTACGTGTCGGTCACGTATGGTGCCGGTGGCAGTACGCGCCGCAAGACGGTCGACCTGGTCAAGCGCATCAAGAGCGACATCGGCATCGAGTCGATGGCCCACTTGACCTGTGTCGGCGCGACCCGCGAGGAGCTGCAAGGCGTGCTCGACGACCTGCTGCGCGGCGGCATGGACAACGTGCTGGCGCTGCGCGGCGACCCGCCGGCCGGCGAGCAGACGTTCGTCAAAACGCCCGGCGGATTCGGCTTTGCGAACGAGTTGGTGTCGTTTGTCCGCGAGCGCTACCCGTTCTGCATTGCCGCCGCCTGCTATCCCGAGGGCCATCCCGAAGCCCCCAGTCCAGCGGCGGACCTGGATAACCTGAAGCGCAAGGTGGACTCGGGCGTCGACTTCCTGATCACGCAGCTCTTCTTCGACAATGCCGACTTTCTGGCCTTTCGAGAGCGCGCGGTCGCGGGCGGCATTGGCGTGCCGATCCTGGCCGGCATCATGCCGATCCTGAGCGTCAAACAGATCAAGCGCTTCACGCAGATGTGCGGCGCCAAGATTCCGCCCGGGCTGCTGGCCAAGATCGAGGCGGTCGAGGACGATCCCGAAGCCGTGCGCCAGGTGGGCATGTACCACTCGGCCCGTCAGTGCGAAGCGCTGATCGCCGAAGGCGTGGCCGGCATCCACTTCTACACGCTCAACCGCTCGACCGCCACGCGGGCCATCTTCCAGCAAATCCGCGGACGCGTGACCTGATCCGGACGAAGCTCGCGTCATCACGGGCGGTTGACCCGCCAGCGTTCCAAAGCCCGCGACCGGCGGCCTTGGCGGCCGGGGTTCTGACACGCGCGCCGGTTCATCGGAACCCGCCTGACTCGCATCACTCGTTGGCAGGCGGGGTGTCGGGCGGCGGTTCCGGCGGTGCACTCGGCGGCGTCGGTTCAGTCGGTGCCGCCGGCTCGGGCGGGGGCTTGTGCATCTCCCAGACGCTGCGGTTGGCGGTGGGTTTGGCGGGCTTGGCGGACAGGTGCCGGCGGTAGGTGCGGCTGGCCCGTACGAAGGCGTAGCCGGTGACCAAGAAGAGCAGGAACAACAAACCGGCCACGAGCAGGACGGCCGTGAGTGTGCGCGCCTCTTCGAGGCGGTGTTCGGCGACAACTTCCGCGGCGTCGGCGGGAATGGAGGCCTCAGGCGAACGGCCGAGGTAGACCAGAAGCGCCGCGGCCAGCAGAAGCGCCAGGCCCACCAGCGCCATGCCCAGCGTGACGCGCACACGCTGGCTGTCGGTCGCTTCGGCACTGAGCGTCATGAGCGGGCCTCCTCGGTCGCCGTCGCGCGGGGCTCGCGCGGGTGACCCTCGAATGCTTCGGCCAGGCGTTCGAACTCGCGGCGCTGCTCGGCCGTGAGGTTCTTCGGCGTCACGATCTTCAGCACGACGTACTGGTCGCCGGCCGGTGTGTCGCCACTGGCCGCTACGCCCTTGCCGCGGATGCGCAGGCGCGATCCGCCCGCCGCGCCCGGCGGCACGGTCACGGTGACGACTCCTTCGAGCGTCGGCACGTCGATCTTGCCGCCCAGCACGGCATCGAAAACGCTGATCGGCGCGTCGACGACGATGTCGCGTCCTTCGCGCCGGAATACGGCGTGCGGCTGCAAATGCACGACCAGGAAGAGATCGCCCGGCTCGCCGCCGGCATGGCCGGGCTGGCCTTTGCCGCGCAACCGGATGCGCTGTCCGTCCTGCACGCCCGGCGGGATCTTGACGCTGAGCGTCTGCCGGCCGCGCCCATTGCCGGCCGCGCCGCTGATGTCCAACTCGATCGACGTCCCGCGGACCGCCTGCTCGAAGCCGATCGCCACACCGTGTTCGACGTCCTGGCCGCGCTGAGAAACGGGCTGGCGGCCGCGACTCCGGCCGGCGCGGCCGCCGCGCCCGAACACCTGCTCGAACACGCTGGCGCCGCCACCGCCACCGCCGCCACCGAAGGCTGAGAAGAGATCCTCCAGGTCCTCGACGTTGACGCGACGGTCACCGCCGCCCCACGTGTAGACGCGCTGTCCGTGCGGCCCGGTCTGGAACGAGCCCACACCCGCCTCGCCGTATTCGTCGTAGTCGCGGCGTTTCTTCTCGTCGCCCAGCACGTCGTAGGCGGCCTGCACCTCCTTGAACTTCTTCTCGGCGCTGGCGTCGCCCTTGTTGCGGTCCGGATGGAACTGCTTGGCCAGCTTGCGGTAGGCGCGTTTGATCTCGTCGGCCGTGGCCGTTTTGGGCACGCCGAGCACGCTGTAGAAGTCACGTTTGGCCATGTTTGCGAGAGATGCTTGATCCCGACGTTAGCTCTAGCGAGGCTGCGCCTCAAACCAACCAGTCATGCATCGCGTTACCGGCCCCGGAGGGGCCAAGGCATCTAGCCACGGGTGCGGACCCCGGAGGGGTCAAACCCGTGGACCGCGACGCCCAC
>Ga0187892_10001827_pt1 | contig 46416 bp, 43 predicted proteins | sample MA1701073metaG_FD_139345 | JGI IMG/M metagenome (GOLD analysis project Ga0187892, IMG submission 139345) | Bio-ooze microbial communities from a basaltic lava cave in the Kipuka Kanohina Cave System on the Island of Hawaii, USA - MA170107-3 metaG ...
AACGTGTCGTCCGCCCTCGCCTTCGCGCCGCTGCCGGCCACGCCGATCTACAGCGCCACCAAGGCGGCGATTCACTCCTACACGCAGTCGCTGCGGTTCCAATTGGAGGAAAGCGGCGTTGAGGTCATCGAGCTCATGCCCCCGGGGGTGAAGACCGCCCTGTCGGCAGACCTTCCCGAGGGCGGTCTCCTCAGTCTGATTACCACGGACGAGCTGGTGAAGCAGTCCTTTGCGTCCCTGAAGGCGGGAGCCCTCGAGATTCGGCCCGGACAGTCCAAAACACTTGCGTTGATGCACCGCCTAGCCCCCGATTTCATCAACGGGCAGCTCTGGAAGGCTTCTAAGAAGCTGGTGCCGGTCGGGGTGGCCTAGTCTACAAAGCTCTGGGCGGCGGCTGGCAATGAGGCTATTTTGAGGTTCCAGGAGGAAGACCAGTATGCGTGAAAAGTTGGAAGGGTGTGCTGGAGCTTTCAGTGCCAAAGCGGAGTTCACAGCCGTAACCCAAACATCTGATCTCGTGCGGCAGAGTGCGCACTTATCTCAATTCATCGAGTTAGAGCTATCTTTTCACAGCCGGGTTGAGCATATTTCGCCATTCGCTGATCAGCTCATGCAGTTCATCAAGCCGCTCACGCAGAGCTGTCGCGACGACAATGTCAGTCTTGATATTGAAATCGCCTTGCGCGAAGCGTTAGCCAATGCGGTGATTCACGGCAATCGTAACACCCCACACAAGCGGGTTCGTGTTACCTGCCGGTGCAGCGTGGACGGAGAAATCTCCATCACCGTCCGTGACGAGGGGCGGGGGTTCGACAGTAGCGCCGTTCCAGATCCAACGGATCGAAACAATGTTCTGCTGAGTCACGGGCGCGGAATCCGCCTCATGAAAGCATTGATGGACGAGGTTAGCTTTGAGGAAAACGGCACAGTTGTGAGCATGCGTAAGAGGCTGCGGGGCGCGTGCTGAATAGAACGGTGGCTGGCCGTAAGGAACTAGAGAACCTGACGCTGAGTCCGTGGGCCACCTGTCGCCGACAGAAGCTGCTGAAGATTGAGGACTGGCTGGACGCGCCGCTCCACGCCCTGGACGAGGCGGTGATGCAGGAAGCCGAGAGCCGCCCTGCCACTCGGCGCCCGATGGAACAGCGGGGAGTGGGTCCAGTCACGGCACTCGCCTTTATGGCGACTATCGGAACACCACTTCTCGAACACGCACGGAGGAAGAACAACAATGAAGATCGGAGTCATTGGAACTGGCAATATCGGCGGCACCCTTGCCCGCAAGTTGAGCGCTGCCGGGCACGATGTCCGCGTCGCGAATTCAAGAGGTCTGGAAGGGGTCAGGGCTTTCGCCAATGAAATCATCGCGACCGCCGTTGACATCCGCGAAGCTGTCAAGGGTGTCGACCTCATTGTCATATCGATCCCGTTCCCTGCGGTAGCCGAGCTTTCGAAGGACTTGTTCGACACGGTCCCTCAGCATGTCCCGGTCATCGACACCGGCAACTACTATCCAGGTTTGCGCGACCCACAAATCCCGGAGATTGATGCGGGGATGCCGCATAGCGTCTGGGTGTCGAAGCAGCTTGGCCGCCCTGTGATTAAGGCATTCAACAACATCCTGGCCTACTCGCTCGCGGGACTCGGCCGTCCGGAAGGGTCGCCCGGCCGCCTTGCCATCGCCGTGGCGGGTGATGATGTCAGGTCCAAACAAATTGTTATGGATGTCGTGAACGAGACCGGTTTTGACCCTGTTGATGCCGGGCCTCTGGACGAGTCGTGGCGGCAGCAGCCAGGAACGCCTGCCTATTGCTGCGATTATGATGCCGAGACGACGCGGAAGGGGCTCGCAGCGGCCATCAAGAGCGAAGCGCCTAAGAAACTTGAGCGTTTGATCGATCTTTACCGCCAACGCGGTTCAAACATGACCCATGCCGAGATGGTCGCCATGAACCGCTCGCTGAACCCGCTCGACCGATCGCGGTAATCTCGAATCAGGGCTTCGGATCGTTCGCTGATGCGCACACTATTCAGGTACAGCGCAGAGACGGCGGGGAGGGCACACCGGAGAAGCATAAATTGGCACTCAGTGCCGATTAATGATTCAAGTAACACGACGACGACTCCCTTCTTCGCGGGGAAAATGTGCGTCTCGGGATTCCAACTATCCAGACATGCGAGCGTACAGCCTGGAAATAAATCGTTGCGCGCAAACCAGGGCCATTGACCTGGCTGCCGCTCGCAAAGCCATGGATCAGCATGTTTGTCTGCCACGTTTTTCGTCATCAGGGCAAGCGGACCGAGTGCGCCGTTTCACGCCTGTGTCGTGGGAGCCCGAATCCCGGCGAGTGTCACGGCGGGCCACTTCATTCAGGAATTCGAAAGAATAAGGACCAATGTGCCCAAGATAGAATGGAGTTCGCACGCTGAAACAAGATGAATTTCGTCGAGCGGTTTGTGTGGCGAGGTCAAGACCGAATTTACGGCAGTTCCGCTGTTCGGATTCTCCGGGAATTGCTGCGCGACACGTGATCGGCGGGATCACACGTCAAAGTGAGATGTCCGGCAGCATGAACCGGGATCAACTGCCCGAGATCCTGGGCGAATCGTCGGCTAACCGGACAGGATGCGGGCAGCCAAGCAGGTCTCGGGTTCGATTCCGATCCGGTCGTTCGCGGCGGATCGAATACGCTGCTTGCAGCCGAGGTTCCGTTGTTTGCACTGAAACGTGAACCAGCAGAAATTGGATCTGCTCCAGCTCGCCGCCCGCCGTGTGACAAAGCCGCGCACACGTCCTCGGGAGGTCGTGTGGCGCTAACTTTTCGATAGCAGCTTTGCAGGCATATTCCCGGACGACGTGCCAGACTGCCTTGTCCGTCAGGCCTTCACCCCATGACTTCCCGTTTTTGTTCACGCGCCGAAACAGCTTGCCACCTGTCAAGTTGGCCGCCCTAACCCAGTCGTTAAGCAGTTCCTTAACCCATTCCGGCATCGGTATTGTCCTAGTATGTCCGGCCTTGCCCATCAGGTCGACTATGGCCCAGTGTTCCTCACGCTGCTGAATATGGCCGCGATTTAGATTGACGACTTCGTGCCGTCGGCGCCGCAGGCGAGCAGAACAGCAAGCAGCGCGCGATCACGCTTGCCTTTCAAGCCTTCCGCATCGGGTGCCTGCCAGAGCCGCTGCTATTGTTCCGGCGTGAGCCAATTGCCGAGCCTGACGCCGATTTTCTTGACGCCTTTAACACGTCGGATGCCAGCGGCCAGGTCCGGACTTAACAGCCCACAATCTGACGCCTCATAGGCAAGACGGCGCACCGCGCCGAGCCGTAGATTGATCGTGCCGGGCGTCAAACATCGAGATTCCAGGTGGATGCGGTACCTGAGGACCACACTCTTGCTGAACGAAAGCCGCGGCTCCGAGCAGTACCAGTCGATGAACTCGTCAATTGCGTGTCGATATCCTCGCTGCGCGTCCGTCGAGCTCAGGCTATTCAAAACCGCTGATTTTGCCTGGTCTAGGTCAGGCAGTCGCAACACCGTCTTAGGCTGGCGCCGGCCTCGCTTGCCCCTCTGTTTCTTTGCCATCGGTCGCGGCCCTCCCTGACCGCACACCGATGATGCCCTTCGCGCCAAAGCGTCCGGATGGCCCATCCGTCAGGAATACGGAAAGTAGCTCGCACGAACCCTGTAACTGGCCGGACGTGACGGAGGTGAGTGCGCTGCCCGCCTATCCATTTTCATCTCACCTTGACGATGACCTTGCCTTTTGCACGTCCTTTTTCGACGTAAGCCAAAGCCTCCTTGGTCGATTCGAATGGAAAAAGCCGGTCCACAACCGGGCGTATCACCCCGGAATCGATGAGAGCGCTAATCTCGCGCAATTGGTCTCCGCTTGCTCTCATAAAAAGAAATGAATAGCTTACGCGATGGCGTTTTGCTTTCTTCCTGATTTGATAGCTTAGAAGGCCCACGACTTGTTTCAAGATCCAACTCGCGCCAAGGTCTTTCGCAAACCCGGGATCAGGGGGACCGGAGAGAGAGATGAGCTTTCCACCAGGTTTTAGCACTCGCAGAGATTTTTCGAGCGTCTCTTTGCCCAGACTATTCAGAACCACATCGTAATCATGGAGGACTTTCTCGAAATCTTCTTTCTTGTAATCGATCGCAATATCCGCACCGAGAGTCTTGACCAATTCGACGTTCGCCGTGCTCGTTGTCGTCGCGACGGTCGCACCAACATGCTTCGCCAGCTGAATTGCAAATGTTCCCACCCCACCGGAGCCGGCGTGGATGAGAACTTTTTGCCCTTTCTTCAGATTCGCTTTTTCGATCAGCACTTGCCAGGCGGTCAGGCCGACCAGAGGGACGGAAGCCGCTTCTTCCATCGTGAGCGTTTTGGGCTTGATCGCCGCGTCGTTTTCGTTCAGCGCAATGAATTCCGCGAACGTACCGATTCGATCTTTGTCCGGCCGGGCATAGACCTCGTCGCCCCGCTTGAATCGCCGCACTCGCGATCCGACCCGGACCACGACCCCGGCTAGTTCATTGCCCAGAATGAGCGGCAAGCGATAAGGCAGAATGAGTTTGAACTCGCCGTCTCTGATTTTGGAATCCAGAGGGTTTACTCCGGCGGCGTGGATCTGCACCAATACGTCATCTTCCCGCAACTCCGGCTCTGGCATTTCGCCAATCTGTCCGCGGTCCTTGGTCCCATAACGATCGACGATGAATGCTTTCATCTATCCCACCCCGACCGGCACCAGCTTCTTGGACGCTTTCCAAAGCTGCCTGTTGATGAAATCCGGGGCGAGGCGGCGCATCCACGCAAGTGTTTTCGACTGTCCAGGCCGGATTTCGAGGGCACCCGCCTTCAGCAACGCAAAGGATTGCTTCACCAGCTCATCCGTGGTCATCAGGCTGGCGCCACCCTCGGAAAGCTCTGCCGTCAGGTCGGTCTTCACTCCCGGTGGCATAATCTCGATGACTTCCACGCCGGTCTCCTCCAATTGGAACCGCAGCGACTGTGTGTAGGAGTGAATTGCGGCTTTCGTGGCGGAGTAGATTGGCGCCGGCGGAAGCGGCACGAAGGCGAGCCCGGAGGACACGTTGATCACGGTGCCTTTGTTGGCCCTCAAGATATCAATGAACGCGGAGGTCGCTCCGAGTACACCGCCCACGTTGATGTTCATCTCCGCCATCAACCCACCGAGGTCGGCCGCCGGGGCCTTGAGGTTCTTGTAGAGAAGGATGCCCGCGTTGTTCATCAGCACGTCGAGCTTGGGGAAATCCGCCCTCACGCGTGCCGCGAGCGCGGCGATTTGCGCGGGGTCCGCGACGTCGCTCTGGATGGTGTGAAGCTTCGGGTGCTTTGCCTTCACTTGATCGAGCACGGCCTTGCGTCGGCCCGTCACGATCACCTTGTTGCCGAGTTCGACGAACTTGAGCGCAAAAGCAAGGCCGATACCGGCGGAGCCCCCGGTAATGAGGATGGTGCGGCCGGTGAGTTTCATACGAGTCCTTTCGTAAATACTGTCCACAAAAACATGCTCATTTTTGGCGGAGCGGAAGATTTTCAGCCCTCACGAGTTCAACTTTCCGTCCCACATGCTACATTAGATTACAGTCATAATCCTATTGTGGCAAGAAAAATCTCACAAGCTGTGCAAAAGATGATCCCGCACGCTCGCCAACACTTTCCGTCGGTCGGTAGGCTTGCTAAGAAGGCGGGCAATCGACACGGCACCCGCCATCGCACTGAAAATGATGAAGAAATTTCGCTCCCGCTCTGGTGTGGTCGTACCCGGCATGAACTCCACCCACCGCTCCGCGCGCTCTTTCATCAGGCCCGAAATTCGTTTCCTGACGGTAAGTTTGGCGCGAGCAATCTCCGGCCCCAACGTGGCAACCGGGCAGCCGGTGTCGGGATGATCACAGTGCTCGGGTGAGAGGTACAACCGGACGACCTCCTTCCACCTGTCCTCACGCGGCACGTTTTGCAGGGAGGAATAGACCTTCTCGCTGTCCGAGAATGCCTGTGCAATGGCTTCGGCGAAAAGCTCGTCCTTGCTGCGGAAATGCTTGTAAAAGCCGCCCACGGTCAAGCCCGATGCCTTCATCACGCTTGCGACACCAGGACCGTTCAGCCCTTCGGCGCGGAGCTTGCTGGCGGTGTTCCGCACGATGCGGTCGCGGGTTTGGGTCTTGTGTTCCGGCTCGTAACGCATATCATCTCCCCATGGATTATACACATAATCCATGGATTCAAAATGTTTCAATCAAGGCAACCAGACCTGGCCACGCGCTTTCGAGGCGGTTCCGAGCGAGTCGTCGGCCATCCGGAAGTTGGAGGTTGTCAGAGGCCGTCCCCGCGAGTAGTCGCCTAGCGTTTACCAAAACCAAGTTGACGTATCACGACGTAACCATCCATTACAACTGAATCGCAGGGAACTGTAGTCTCCCTACAGCCGCAGGAATTGTTCGCGGAGGATGCGGGATTGAATGCGACTGACGGGCAGGCGTTGATCATTCTTGAGCGTCACCACGTAAGTGCCGCCGGGCATTGTCGTCACCCGGCTAATGAGCTCAAGGCGCGCGAGTGCACTCCGGGAGAGGCGGATGAACTGGCTTGGATCGAGACGAGCTTGCAGGTCTTTTAGCCGATAGGTGATTGAATAGGTCTCTTTGCGGGACGTTGTGATGTGGAGCACCTCGCCATCGGCTTCAACCGATGCGATGTCTCGAACTGCCAGGAGAACAACTTCGTTCTGCTGTCGAACTGGAAGGCGTTCCAAATACATTTTGCGGTTGCTGGCTTCGTAGGCGGTCGCAGCGTTCTCAATGTGGGCGATTTCCTCTCGACGAAGGTCGGCCTGTTCCAGTCGATCCTGGGTGCGCTGCAAGGTTTCTGCGAGCCTTGTGGGGTCTACTGGTTTTAGCAAGTAATCGACCGCATTCATCTCAAACGCCTTAATCGCATACTCATCATGGGCCGTGACAAAAGCAACCAGCGGCATGCGGCTCTTCTGGATCAGTCGGACGACTCCCAAACCGTCTACTTCCGGCATTTGCAAGTCTAGCAGCGCCAGATCGGGGCGCTCGCGCTCGATGACTTCTACTGCCTGTGCGCCATCCTCAGCTTCTCCCACGATCTCGACGGAGTCGAAGGATCGAAGGAGTGCAGCCAGGAAAGACCGAGCCGGCCGCTCGTCATCTGCAATCACGACTCGGAGTTTGGGATTCATTCTGGTTGGGGGTCACGGTGTGCGTTCAGAATCTGGGTTCTTTGCCAACTGGCCAAGCGGGACTCAAAGCTTCGATGTTCTCTGAGCGACTTCGTTGTCCCGCGGCAACGGCGCCAAAGGGATGAAGGGATGCTTGCTCCGCTTGCGGTATCACGGGTAAATAAGCTTTCACGCGAAAACCGGTTCCGGGCGAGGTATTGATCCGAAGTGATGCCGAAGGCCCATAGTACCGCTCCAGCCGGCTCTCAACGTTGCCAAGGCCCACGCCTTTCCGCCGTCCCTCATCCAACTCCTTCTTTGAGGCTCCCCGACCGGTGTCTGCTACTTCGAGCGACAGGACGGACTCGTGGCCTGAGCCGTCAGAAACTCGGACCAACTCGGCAGCGACCCTAATCTCTCCCCCACCTCGGCAGGGGGAAATGCCGTGTTTGACCGCATTTTCGACCAGCGGCTGCAGAAGCAGCGGCGGGATGGGCAACGCCCGGAGTTCAAATGGTACATCGATCCTCACCCGCAGGCGTTCTTCAAAACGAGCGCGTTCAATGGCCAGATACATCTCGATGAGCTCCAGCTCTTCCCCAAGAGTGACCAGTTCCCCCGTAGATCGCTTCAGGATACGACGCAACAACCCAGTCAGCCCCATCAGCGTATCCATAGCCCGACTGGGAGCCGTTTGGATGAGATAGCCGATGGTCGTCAGGGCGTTGAACAGGAAATGCGGGTTCAGCTGTGCCTGCAAGGCGCGCAGTTCCGCTTCGGTGGCGAGGCGGCCGATTTCCTGCTCTCTCAGGTCGCGCTGGCAGCGCTCATGAGTTACCCGCACGGCGTCAATCGTGGGGTGACGAAGTGTGGGCGAGCGATCCGTTTGGTCGTAACTTTGCCGGGATGCCACCCGCCAAGACAGGCGACTATGCTTGGGTGCAGCACATGATCAAGTCGATGGCTCCTTCCACGGGCCGCATGGCCGTCGTGTTGCCGCATGGCGCACTCTTCCGCATGGGGAAAGAAGGTGCCATTCGCAAGAAGCTTCTTCCTGCGGCGAAGAGGTTCGCCGCGCAGGTCCACATCGCCAAGCTTCAGCAGATCGAAGACGTAATAGACCAGGGTTCCCTTCTGTGGGCCGCGATTCAGCAGCCATTCAAAGCGCGGGTGGCCATGCTCGTCCAGCGCCACGAGCTCGCCATCCAGGATGGCTGGCTTTTTCAGTTTAGCCAGCGCATCCGCGATCGGTGAGAATCGTTTTTTGAAATCCTTCTGGTTTCGAGAATAGAGCTTCACTCCGTTGGTGCCATCGGTCTCGGCGATCGTCCGGAAGCCGTCCCACTTAAGCTCGAACAACCAGCCCTCGCGGTCGAACGGATCGCGCACAAGCCGCGCCACCATCGGAGTGATCATTTGTTTGTCAGGAGTTTAGGAAATTGAAGCCCGTCCAATGGCGTGAAGATACCACATTCAGGTAGTGGGTCAATTTCCGGTTAGACAACTATGCGACCACTGAGCCGGATAGGTAAACGCTACGGCGTTTGAACGTTTATCGTTACTAATGTCGCCCGCTGTCTACCAACGATTCCGCACACTCAATCTGAGATTGCTCCAGAATCCCACAAGACACCTTCTCGAAGTGAGCACAGTCCCAGTTCCGGTTGGTCGACTGCGCGTCCGCTGAGATGAGATCATTCCTGTGGATCAAACAAGAAGCCTGGCTAGCCATAGTTCCTTGTTCTCTAAACCTAGACTCCTGATCACTTTTCAGGGGAACAACGCAGCAGGAATAGACCGACGATTGAGAAAGCAATTCCGAGCAGACGTATCCATGAGGCAGGCTCCTTCATGAAAAGAATGCCAATAATTCCCATGAGAGCGGCGCCACCTGCCAGCACCATTGGCACCGCTGACAGCGGACCACCCTTTTGAAATAGCAGGAAAAAGGCAATCGTTCCCGCACCAACACAGAGTCCCGTCAAGAGACAGTAAAAGACTCCTGTAGTATCCGCCTTTTGATCCCATTTTCCATACATCCACAGCCATCCCAGGTAGAAGGCGATCGTCAGCGCAGCAGTTATCTCGACGACAAATCCTCCTAGACCATCACCAATGTGGTCTGCCGCCAATTTCGTGAATACCTGATGCAATCCGTACAGAACGGCCGCAACGATCGCATACCAAAACCAGGTCGTCATGACAGCTTCCTTTCTCTGTGCAAATGGACAGACTCATGGGATCGATGTTGCTTTCTGCCCGAAACGAAAATACACAGCTGGGACGACCACCATATTCAGGGCAGTGGAAGACAACAAGCCAAAGAGGATGACGATGGCCATGGGCGCTTGGATCTCGCTACCCGGTTTGCCCAGGCCAAGCGCAACGGGAACGAGCGCCAGCCCAGCCGCCAGGGCCGTCATGAAAATGGGGGAAACGCGCTCAGCCGCGCCGCGCATCACTGCCTGGCGATAGTCTTGCTCGCCCTCCACTTCCATGAGGTGCCGGATGTGGGAGATGAGCATGATGCCATTACGGGTGGCGACGCCGAACAGAGTGATAAACCCGATGAGGGAAGCGACCGATAGCACCCCGCCGGCAAGGAACACGCCGATGACACCGCCCATCAAGGCGAGCGGGAGATTGAGCATGATAATCACTGCGTCCTTGAAGGATCGGAAGGCACTGGTCAGCACCAGCAGGATGCCGACCACGACCCCAATGCCCAGCAGCAACAGCTGCCTGGAAGCCTGCGCCTCACTCTCGAATTGCCCCCCGTACTCGACGCGGTAACCTTGCGGTAAAACCACCGAGGTTGCGATACTCTTTTGAATATCATTAACGACGCCACGCAAGTCACGCCCGGCCACGTTGCACTGGACTACGATCTTGCGCTGGACTCCCTCGCGTGTGATGAAGTTAGGACCACGATCCTCGCGGATGTGGGCCACCGCAGCCAGAGGGACCTGGGGTCCTGGAGGCGTGTCCAGAAGTGTCTGCTCGATCTCGCTCAGGTTGGTCGGCTTGTCTCCCGCGTAGCGGACCACCAGTGGGAAACTGATCTGGCCTTCCAGGATCTGGCCGACCTCTTTGCCCAAAAATGCCGTCTGGATCGTCTCGGCCACCGCTCCCGAGGGCAATCCATAGCGAGCCGCGGCAGCCTGGTCGACCTTCACGCGCACGGTCGGAATGTCAGTCTGCTGTTCGGTGGCGAGGTCAACCACGCCAGCTACACCGGCCATTGCGGTCTGCGCCTGCTTGGCCAAAGCGCGCAACGTGTTGAGGTCGTCACCAAAAATCTTCACCGCGATGTTAGCGCGCGTGCCTGAGAGCATATGGTCGATGCGGTGGGAGATGGGCTGCCCGACCGTCACGTTCGTGCCTGGCAGAAGTGTTGCTTTTTGGCGGATCTCTTCCAGCACGGCCTCTTTGGGGCGTTCCCGCATGCGCAGGCTAACGTCGAGTTCGGCCGATTCCACCCCCTGCACGTGCTCGTCAAGCTCGGCTCGGCCCGTGCGGCGGGCGGTGGAAATGACCTCTGGAATGCTCAGCAGAATGCGCTCCAGTCCCCGGCCCAGTTGGTCCGACTCCGCCAGGCTGGTGCCGGGCAGGGTTACGGCGCTGATAGTGAGTGTGCCCTCATTGAATTCCGGCAGGAATGCCCGGCCCATGAAGAAGAAGCTGCCCAACGCGACTACCAGCAGCACTGCAGAGCAAGCGAGCACGAAACCAATATGGTCAAGCGACCAGTTGAGTTGGGGCCGGTAAACGGACTTGAGCCGGTGCACCAGCCAGGGCTCGTTGCCGCGCAGGATCGATTTCGCCTTAGGCAGCAACAGTGAGCAGAGTGCCGGGGTCACCGTCAGTGCGACCACCAGTGAAGCGCCCAGCGCCACCACGTAAGCGAACCCTAGAGGCTGCAGCAGGCGTCCTTCCACACTACCCAGCAGAAACAGCGGGAGGAAGACGAGGACGATAATGAGCGTGGCAAAAACGATCGAGCCGCGAATTTCGCTACTCGCCCGATACACCACCTCCAGCACCGGCAATCGTTTGCCCTCCGGTCGCCCTGCATTCTCCCGCAAGCGACGCATGACGTTTTCAACGTCAATAATGGCATCATCCACCAGTGCGCCGATGGCGATCGCCAGCCCTCCCATGCTCATGCTGTTGATGGTAACGCCGAACTGCTGCATTGCCAGCACGGCAGCGACAAGGGACAGCGGGATCGCCAGCAGCGTAATCCCCGCCGCCCGGAGGTTCATGAGGAACACCAGCACGACCAGGATCACGAGCGCGGCGCCGTCCCGCAATGCAGCCGTCAGGTTGTCCAAGGCGCGTTGAATAAAGTCCGCTTGCCGGAAAATCTGCCGGTCAATCTTCATGCCTGGAGGGAGAGTTCGCTGGATGCCATCCAATGTGGCGTCGAGTGTTCGGGTCAACTCCAGCGTGTTCGCGCCCGGCTGTTTCTGGATGCCGAGGATAACGGCTGGCTTGGCGTTGTGGGACCCCTCGCCGCGTTTCAGCGCCTCGCCGATGCGTACCTGACCTAGGTCGCGCACCAAGACAGGACGCGTGCCTCTGGCCGTCACAACGACTTGGCCGATCTCCTCCTCGTTGGAGACGCGACCCACTCCCTGGATCAAATACTCCTGTCCTCCAGAGACGCGAAAGCCCGCCGACGAGTTACGGTTGGCCTGCTGCAAGGCAACCTCCACCTGACTCAGAGAAACGTGGTAGTCCCGCAGGCGGCGCGGTTCAATCAGCACCTGGTACTGCTTCTCGCCCCCGCCCGTGGGAATGACCTGCGAGACACCAGGCACGGCCAGCAGGCGGCGGCGCACGACCGTGTCGGCAATAGTGCGTACGTCCAGCAGCGAGTGCCGGTCGGACTCCAGCGCGATAAACAGGATCTCGCCCATGATCGACGAGATCGGAGCCAGGAAGGGCGGTTCGACCGTAGGTGGCAGCGCAGCGGCTACCTGGTTCAGCTTCTCAGTGACGATCTGGCGTGCCCGCAGGATGTCCTGCCCCCATTCAAACTCGACCCAAATGACAGCAACCCCCACGGCAGTGGCCGAGCGCACGCGGCGCACCCCGGACGCTCCGTTGAGTGCGGATTCGATGGGGAGCGTCACCAGCGACTCCATTTCCGTAGGAACCATCCCGCGGCCCTCGACCAGAATAGTTACGGTCGGGGCGGTTAGGTCCGGCAGGACGTCCAGCGGCATCCTCTTAATGACGTACCCACCCCAAATCAGGAAAGCTGCCGCCAGCGCAACAACGACGATGCGATTCCGCAGTGACCACTGAATCAGCTTGTCAATCATCGTGTTCTCCTCTAATGCACGTGGCCATGAGCAGGAATCTGGCTCGACAGGGCAGCCAGTCGAACCAGGTAGGCGCCCAGAGTGACGATCCGCTCGCCTGGTTTGAGCCCATCGATGACTTGCAAGTACCTGGCATCCTGGCCGCCCAGCCGGACAGGCCGCCGTTCGAACGATTCGCCTGCCACCTGAACAAAAACCACGGGTCGGCCGCCATCATCAACGACAGCCGATTCCGGAACTGCAGTCGCCTTCAGCGTCGCTGAGGTGTACAGACGAATAAACACAGACTGGCCAACTGCTAGAAGGCGTTTGGAGTTGTTGGCCGGATAAACCACATTGAGGTTCCGGGACTCCGGATCCACAATGCGTCCAATCGAAATGGCTTTACCCAATACCACTGGCTCATCTACCCCGGGGACCTCGACCTCGGCGCCCGAGATTTGGCGCAGACGAGCGGCTTCACTCTCGGGGACATTAGCGACGGCATAAACAGTGTCCACCGCCACTATCTTGTAGAGCGATTGGCCTTCTTCGACGCCGGCTCCAGCCGTGGCGTGAGACTCCGCCACAACTCCAGAGATAGGTGAACGCAGCAAAAAGAGGGTGTCTTTGCCGGGTTCACCTTCTGCCTGCCTGTTTGTTTCGTATTGATCGAGGCGGCGCTGGGCTGCAGCCAACCGTGCGGCTTCCGTGGACTCCCGTCCTTTGGCCTCTTCCACTCGCTTGGCAGGAATGGCCCCCGCAGCAAGGAGCCGCTCGACTCGGTCCAGATCCTTTCGAGCCAGCCCCAGGGCTGTCGTCGCCTCGGACACAGCCAGGTCTAAAGTCGCCCGGTCTGCGGCATTGGCCGTTCGAGGGACCAAGGAAGCTAGTGCCTGACCTTTCGTTACCAGAGTTCCAATGGCGGCAGGAAGATGGCTCGACGACAAGCGACCGGCAATGGGGGCAGTCACCTCGGCTTCACCACCCGTGCGAGGACGAATCTCACCCGGCACTTTGAAGCTCTGGCGAAGCGTCCTTTCTTTGGCTGTTTCCGTGGCAAATTCCATCGCCCACTGCTGCTCCTTGAGAAAGAAGATAGACTCGCCTTTCTGCTCGGGAGGCACAGCTCCCGCCTGTGCTGTATCTGGGTAAACAGTCACTGAGCCGAGGGTATGCAGGTCGTGCAGATCCGGAGAACTCAACTGCACCGCCATGGAGTAAGTCCCACCCGCTTTGGGTGACAAATCCACACCGAAGATGCCGGGCCGGCTGAGGGCATCGGTTGCAAAAACTTCGGTGGCACCCCCAGTACTCACCAGTTGAATCACGACGTGGCCTGTTGCGACCGGCTTGAAGGTACGCAGGTCGGTGAAATGGACCGCAAAGCGGGCTTTTTCACCAGCGACCAACGGCGGATACTCCATGAACAGTTCCGTTTTATCGCTCCAGCGCGTGACCGAAATGGGTTTGGGGTTTTCTGGAGTCCTGGACGCTGGAGCTTCCTTCTTGCAGCCCGCGAGCAGACACAAAAAGGTCAGAAGTAAGATGATTCCTTTCACGGAAAGACCTCCTCGCCTACAGCGCGTTCCAGTTCAATCTCGGCTTGTCTGGCAGCGGCAACCAAGTCCAGCGACCGCAGTTCGGAACTCAAGGTGACGCGAAAGGCATCCAACAACTCCAGGATTCTGTGTTCGCCTTCCTGGTAGGCAATCCTGGCGACCCGGGTCAGCTCGATATTCTTTTCTCCAACTTGCTGTCTATACTCCTGGGCCAGCCGGCGCCGTTGCTCGGTGGCTTCGTATGCCGCTTTGACTTCGCTGGCAATCTGTTGCTCCAGTGCTTGCTTTTCGGCCTGGGTCCTCGTGAAGTTGGCGTTGGCCACAGCCGCTTCTCTCCGGCTGCGATTGAAGAATGGCAAGGGCACGCTGACCGAGACGATGTGTCCGGTGTCCGTGAAGGAAGAAGTAGCGACCCGTTTCATGCCAGCGCTGACGACAGGCTCAGGAATCCGAAGTCGCTCAGCCGCTCGCCGCTCCCAAACGAGCTGCTGCAGTTGCTGTTCCTGGGCTTTGTAATCTCCCCGAACTTCGAGAGCGCGAGAGATCAAGAGCACGAGGTCTGGCAAGGATCTGTCGATGTCCATTTGTCCCTGTGCCCCCAGTGAGTGCGACTCCGTCCCGGGAGCCAGGAAAGAGGCCACCTGAGTCTGAGAGCGAACTGTCATGGCTTGGGCCGATACCAGATCTGCCTGAACCTCCGCCAGCTCGCGCTCGGCTCGCAGGCGGTCGAAGGAAGAACCCTCTCCCTCTCGCTCGCGCTCGCGCAGAACACGCACCAGCTCCTGAAGTTCTGTTAGGCTCTTTTGGATGGCCGCTTCGCGCTGTTGTGAAAGCAACAGCTCGATGAACGCTAGGCGCAAATCGCTTTGGATGAGGTGAAGGGCATGGTTCGACTGCTCTCGCTGGGCATTGACGGCCGCATCTCCAGCATTGCGGAGCAAACCCAGCCGGCCACTTAGCGGGACCTGCTGTTCGACCAGCAGATAATCTTCCTTAGATCCCGCGGCATCTTCTCGGCTATAAGAAACTCCCGGTGTGGGAGCTAGGGTTCGCAGTTTCATTTCGGCTCTGACCACCTCGGGCCGCGCTCCCAACGCCCGGGCTCGTTGGTTCTCTTCGTTGAACCGCCTGACAAGATCCTTCTCCGTTAGAGCTTCTGCTGCCCCCAATGGGCACCATAAAAGGACGGCGGCCCAGGCGACGCACAGACGTGTGCGACAAGACATGGCTTTACCTCGCTATTTGAACTGGCAGATGGGAAGAAAGCACGCCGGAAGGCGTACCAGAGGCAGGCTAAACCGGAGGGGAACGGGGGATAGATGAATGAACGAACGGAGGATCGTGAGCGCGCGGCGGCGGCTCACTGGTTTTCAAGATCAAGCAGACCAAGGAAGACACTACCGCTTCCTCTTGCTTCAGAGCTGGAAGTGGAGGAGATGTCTCCGGCCTAAAATGAAAAAAGCTGAGTGGTTGTGCCTTGGCAGAACTCTTATGAGTGTTGATCTCCGGCTCGTCATGATGCTGGACCGATGATGTTTCAACTTCGAGGTGAGTGTGGAAAGGCAGCGCCAGAAGCTCGTGTCCAGGTTCGCCAGGCCCGTGCTCGTGTCCATCGTGCAGATGGGCGAGGGGATCACGACTAAAGGAGACGACTAGTAAGAAGACAAGGTAATGTATTCCGAATCGACGCATCACAAATCATTCTATGAACGCTCTCACAGAGTGTCAACGAAACAAGGGGCCAAAGAGGCGTTTTCGTTGGCAGATCGGCCTTCGCCCCAACATCCACGAAATTACCGTGAAGTTCTGATCAGACCATGTTAGAACTTCAGGATCATTTCGTGTCATAAATCAGAACCACGGCGGGTTGATCGCTTCGGTGTGGAACCGCCACGAACAGTTTCCCCCAGTCGGGCACCATCAGACCAGTACGTGCACCCGGTGCGGTAGCAATATGTTCGAGGCGTTCGTAATGGTCCGGGTCCTTTTGCTGGAAGACGTCCACGCCGCCCTGCCCGCCGATCACGTAAACCCGACTCTTGGCTGCGTCATAGAAGAGATCGTCCGTGTCACCCACGATTTCGACGGAGGCTGTTTGCTTACCCGTCTCAGTGTCAAACGCAAGCATGCGTGCGGCGCTCCGACAGCCGATCAACAGCCGATGATGGGCTTCGTCGAGCGCCATCGGATAGTTTCTCAGCGCTGAGGTCACAGGCCACTTGAAAACCACGGACTTCGCCCCCAGGTCGAGCACTTCGATCTGTTTCCTGTCCGGCACGTTCACAAATACCCGGCTGCCAGCTTTCTCAATTTGGAAGGACTCCGGGTGCGCATCCAGCGCCACTTCGCCCAGTTGTTTTCCGTTTGAGTCCAATAGCCCAAGCGCTCCATCACCATAACCGACTACGATTTGCTGATCACGGGCATGGTATCGAATATTGTCGGCATCTCCGGAGAACTTGATTGTGGCAAGGATCTGAAAGGTGGCCGCGTCAAACAGCTTCGTAGTACCGTCCTTTGCACATGCAACAAAGAGGTGGTTCGAAGACGCATCGTAGAGCACACCCTGAGGTTCGTCGAGATCCGGAATCGTGTGAAAACGTTTCCCTCTCTGAATATCGAGAGCTTCAACCGTGTGATTGCCGAGCGCCGCCATGAACAGCCGACGACCCTTCACGTCAGCGCTGAAATGGTCGATGCGGCCTTTTACGTTAGGGAGTTCGATTCTGCCACTTAAGGTCAAAGCCGGTTGTTGCGCGAGCGCAACAAGTCGCAGCATGAGCAAAGCGATCACGGCCCTATTCATAATCGCACCTGTCCCTTTGAAGATGGCTCCCAGGAGGGCTACCTTGCCAATGTCGTCGCAGTCTCCGTCGTACTTTGGTTTACACCGATTATCCTGCTGGGCGTGGTTCGAGGATGGGATGACATTTTCGTTCAGGAGGAGATCTTCTTCAGTAAGGCAGCCATGGTGACCTTCGGCGGAGCCTACTCCGTGCTGGCATATCTGGCACAACAAGCAGTTCAACACTACGGATGGATAAAACCAGAGCAGATGCTCGATGGCTTGGGATTGGCCGAGACCACGCCAGGCCCCCTGATCATGGTTACCCAGTTTGTGGGATTCATGGGAGCCTATCATCATCCGCATGGACTTGATCCCGTCATGGCAGGCATTGTTGGCGGGCTGATCAGCACCTGGGCGACCTTTGTTCCGTGCTTCCTTTGGATACTGGCCGGGGCTCCCTTCATCGAGTATTTGCGCGGCAATCAGAACCTGACTACGATTCTTACCGCCATCACCGCAGCCGTGGTCGGAGTCGTACTGAATCTGGCGGTGTTCTTCACACAACACGCGCTATACCCAAAAACTGGACCAGATTGGTTTGGTATTGGACTGGCCGCGGCAGCCTTCATTGCCCTACTCCGTTTTCATTGGAGCATGCCCGCAGTCATTGGCTCAGCCGCCGCTCTCGGTTTTGTGTGGAAGGCAGTCTGATTTCGGTTCGCAATGCTGCTGCCCTATCACCACCTCCTGCACCGCGGCTCAGGTCTCTCGTTGAGCTTGAATATAGTCTTGACCGGCTCACCCGTTCGACGTGCCCCACTATGGCTTGATACGGATGTGACGCCAAGCGACGGTGTTACCCGCATATGCCTGGACACCGATGAATCCCGGCGCACGTCCACGCTCGGCATCGCTGTTGCGAAATGATGTCGTCTGATTGCGTTGGCCAGTTTGTGTGTTAGTGAGGAAAACCGTGTAATCGTTGCCTTGCACCACGATCTCGTATTCAAACCAAATCCCGGGCACGAGTGCGGGACTGGGGGTATAGTTCTGAACCGCAGGTTCGTTCGTGTTTAGGTGCCAAATCCGGTCGCCAGCCTGGATTTTATAAATAGCGCCAGTGCGGTTCTTGAACAGGCCATTAGGCTCGGGTCGGATTCCATAGAAGTCCTTCGTGGAATCACCGAGCGCATTGTCGTCGATCTGAATTTCAAACCCCGCTATGACGGGTTTCCACGCTGGGTTGCCCGGATCAAAGGCTGCTTCCTGCGAGGCCCGCCTGTTTAGCTCGTTAGTAGCAAGGTCGAGGGTCGGACGTGGAAAGCGGACGAAAACGCCGCTGTTGTGTGCCGCAGGGTCAAAGATACGGAACTGGAGGCGCAACGTGAAATCGCTAAACGTCTCCGTCGCGTAGTAAAACAAACGCAGCCCTCCATCGCCATAGCTGATCATCTCCCCATTCAAGTGCAGCATGCCGCCGCCGGCGGGCCCAGCCAGGCGCCAGCTCTTGAAGGTTGAAGCCTTGCCATCGAAGAGTGGACGGAACCCAGTCTCCGATAGCGGGCTGACGACTGGGTCGGGCTGCGGGAGCACCCCCGTGTTGAGCAGGAAGGCCGTACGACGCCCGAGGGCGACGCCAGTGAGCATCGGGTTTGGCGAGCCGACGGTTGGGAACAGCGCGGGGCCGGCCACATAGCAATTCGTCGTGTCGTGGATGCGCCCGAAGTCATTGGTGACGCTGTCAGCGACATCGTCGCCCATGCGCATTGTGCCGGCATCGTGGTGTGTCGTGCCGAGATCGTCGTGGCGGGCTTTGAAAGCAGCGAGCGTCGCGAGGCGCTGCGCGGTTGTGCCGACGGCGACAGGGATGATGCTGTTCGCACTAGCAAGGATGTCGAACGGCTCGTTTCCCGCGAAGATGAGTGCGATTTTGTCCGAGACCGCGTCCATCGCATTCCACGTCGTGCGGTCGTTCTGTGTCTGCGCGCTTCCTAGAAACTGCTGTGGGCTTGCCTTAGCGTTGCCGAGGTGGACAATGGCCTTTGGGCGCCCGAAGTCCGTTTCCAGTGTCGAAAGATCGATGAAGCTGTCCGGGTTGCGAGGCGTCATATCGCCGATGCCACGGATAGTGATGACTACCGTGTCGTCGGTGGCGCGGAGCATGTCCTGCAAATGTTCGAGCGTTGGGATCTTTTTGAACAACTCGGCTTCGGAGTCTGCGCCGAGTTTGCTCAGCCCGGCGGCCGTAATTTGGAAGTGGAATGTGCGGCCATTGGGGGCCTTGCCTTTCACGAGTAGCGCAGAGCACTGCAGGCTGTTGATCACAGTGGGCGGCAGGTTGGCTGCAATCGCCGCGCGCGGCACTCGGATGGTCAGATTCGATCGCAGATGCGCGATTAGGTTCGTGCCCATACGGCTTGCCGCCCGACCGGCAAGCGACTGGGCGAATGTGGTGCGGGCCACGCGCGTCGTCTCAACGGTCCCGAGGGCGATTACCGCAGCGCTCTGCCGGCCTCCGCGCGGCGGTGCGAGCGCGATATCCACTGACCCTCCGTTTTGCCAGACACGCACGCCCGTGACGCGCACCCAGTTATCAGCTTGCGTCTTTGTGATCAGCTCCTGTACATGGCAGTTTGGAACGATCATGAGCCGCTTACGCGCATCCCCGACGGGGCCGATGCTGTCGGCCTCCACACCGGCGAGCCGCGCCGCGCGAATGAGGCCAGGTACGGCGCTGAATTTGTTCGTCGGAAAGAACCCGGGCAGAGTTGTAGATTGAACCGCAAGCGGTGCTTCGAGTTTGAAAAGTTCCAGTAACTCAGCCTGCGGCGTCGTATCGGTCGGCGGCAACCCGAGCCAAGCCCGAAGCAGTGCGGCGCTAACAGGTGGGTCCCCGGGATCGGGATAGCGCACGGCTGGGTGATCGAGAAGCTCGGCAAAGGTGAACCCAGGCGAATTGCCTGCGACTTTGAGTCCTGCATGGAGCTGCTTTCGGAGAGCGGAATGGAGCGGGCCGTAGATGAAATCGTTTGTCTCTTTCACGCCGATCTGGCGGCTGGCCTCGCCGAAAAATCCCTGGTTGGGAGGCGGGGGCCGCAGCGCCGTTCGCACCGTTGGCGGCCACGCGGCCATCTCCTCATCGAGCAACTCGGGCGACCACCCACCCCATGTGAGCGAGCGTCCTCCGACCGCGAAGATCAGCCCACCATAGTTGAGCGCCGGGTGATTCACCCACGGCACGCGCAGATCGGGAGCGCCGCCCAGGAATGGCATGTTCTGCACATGCTCCGGCAGCACGAACGGTCCGGCCTCAAGCGCGAGGATGCGCCGGCTGCGCGTGGCGTCGGTGACCAAAAGATGTTCGGCGACGACGGCGCCAAACGTACCGCCGCCGATCACGATGACGTCAAAGTCGCGTTTCCGTCCGCCGACGGTCTGTGCGGCGCTATCGAACGCTTCCTGCAACGTAAAGCATAGGAACCGCCCCATGTTGTCTAGAGTGAATGACGTAGGTTCGGACATCAGCAATTGGGCCATTGGGCACCTCCTAGTTATTTGTGTCGGCTGGGCGGGGAGTGAGTCTCACTGCGCTGCAAGGATAGAAATATCTCTTGTTTCCCCTTGGACGTCTGAAGTTTGAGTGTTCTAGGTTCTGATCGAAAGGTCGCGCCAAAAAATGGGCGCAAGTAGCGTGTAATGCGGCAGTCGGCTATCGGACGCAATTCCAAGTTGGGTCTAATAGAGCCTGGAACAGGTGTGCCATCATTGTCAATCAGATCTTGGAAGGTTGATGTTTCGCGGTGCCTGAATTGCTCTGTGTGAGGACTTACAGCTGCGTTAACTCTTGGTGTTTGATCGCTTGAAAGAATGAAAGTGTCATGCGGATCGCAGCAGGGTCGTCAAGAATGGAGTGGTGGCTGGTGCCCAGCGTACTGATGAGTTGCGAATTCTTCCAGACCCCAGCGAGATCCAGGGCGTTGTGGTAGGGAAGCAGAAGATCGTCGCGATCGTGAAACACCAAAAGGGGCGGCGTGGTCAACTGCGGGACGATGCGGACGGCTTCCAGGCTTTCAATGCTGCGGTTGAATCTGGTCTCGAAGATGGCTTTGGCCTTCTGAAGAACGTTGGAAGACATTCGGAGTTTCTCTGCCAGGTAATCTAATGGTCCTCGCAGTCCGTTTAGGGCTGAGAAGAACACCGCCTTTTCAGTCCTCAGGCCCTTTTCGAGAGCAAGGAGTGTGGCCGTAGCGCCGAACGAATGGGCAACGATCCCATAAACGGGGCCGATCTTTTCTGAAACTGCCATCAACGCATCCACATACTCCATCAGATCGATGTGGGTCCCTGAAGATTGCCCGTGTGCCGGTGCATCGAAGGCGACCAGCCGGTATCCGGCATCGGCAAGGACTTCAATCAGTGGGCTAAAACGCAAGCCTCGGCTGCTCCACCCATGAACGCAAAGAATGACCGGCCCTTGCCCCCACTCCATCACCGCGAGCTTGCCGTTCTTGTGGCCGAGATCACAGCAGCGGGCCCTGGCGAGCAGTCCCTCTTCGTCAGGAAGAATCGGGGAGCGGTAGGGCTTGGTGAAGAGCCAGACAGCGGCTCGGCTTGCTGTGCCCGACGAGACTCTCCCTCCCAGTCGGAACCCTAGACGAAGCATTCCGGTGATCCATCTGGAGGTACGATCGCGATTCATTGAAGTGTTGCCTGTGATCGCCATCGTAGAGAACCGGCTCCTCGCTTCAGTTTAGCTGGCCAATCGTAGAAATTCCGTCGCCCCAGAGCGTGAAACCCGCCCAAAAGTACGGCGATAGCGAGGCTTCTCTCTTCAGAATCGACAGCTTCGCATTTCGCAACGCGCCAGCCTTCGTTTCTCCACCAGACAACCTAAAGTAGAACTCTTTCATTAGTCGAGCCGTCATCATGTCGTCAGCGTTCCAGATGCTCGCGACCACTGTCCTCGCCCCGGCCAGCATGAACGCTTTTACCAGGCTCGACAATCCCTCTTGCCCGTGGAGCTTGCCATATCCGCTGTCGCAAGCAGAGAGAGTAACGAGGCTGGCAGGGAGCCGCAGGTTGATTATCTCTCGGTCTTGCAGCAAGCCATCCTCCGGCGAGTTTCGCGACCTGGACAAGACAAGGGCTGAGCGTTCCGGAAACTGGTCGTTGGCGTACCCGTGAACAGCAAAATGAAGCAGGGCGTAGTGATCTAATGGATAGCGCGACTTCAGATTGTCCTCTGTCGCTGCTGGCCCCGTCAGCACCACAGAGTTGCGGGGGAAAATCTCGGCAATCGCGAGCACTTCTTTCTTCGAGAAAGGCAGAGGATCCAGTTCTGCGCCTTCAATCGAGAGCAGTCCGCGCTGAGTGACGCTCCTTGGTCGTGTGTAGCTTGCGTCTCCGACCGCGAGGAGCGTTCCATCCACGCGTTCCCTCTCTTGGTTCAGAGTCCGCAACAAATGCAAGACGGTCGCGGATTGGACGTATCCGACACTGTGCGACTCCAGCAATGGACGCTCATTAGGGCCGATCAAGGATTCAAAGGGCAAAAGATGCAGGTTCTGATCCGGGACGATTGTTAGCAGCGCATATCGGTCCAAGCCGGATACTCCGCCGAGTAGGTCAGCAAACAACTTCCGCGAGATGTCCGTCGCCATCTCCTTTCGACGCACGCGATAGAGATACTCGTCGATCAGTGTGTCGAGAGCGGAACGCCCAGGCAGCTTATGAGTGATGAGTTCCTTTTGCGTGATCTGCAGGCAATAGGATTGCGGCTCGCTGACCAGAAACTCCAGGAGTGCTTCATCGGACCGCAAAGCCGACTGGACACTTCGAAGCGAAGCAGGTCTTGAAACGACATGTCGAAAGTAGTTGTTTCGCTGGGCGATTCCAGGAGCCATACGCTGCTCAGCAACGAAAAGCTGGTCAAGCAGATCCTTTCTTTCAGCGGCTGTTTTGGCTTCCAAAAGTCTGGAATTGAGAAATGAGAGCTCTTTGTTGGGCGCCAACGCATTTGAGCTGCCGTGGGCCGGATCGATCAGATTGCTCCTTATCGCCTCTGCAAGCGTACGGCCCCGTGCTCTTTCCAGAATCGTGCGAGCTTGTTCGGGGTCATTCAACTGATTAACCGCAAGCTTGAAGTGGTTTGTGAAAATATCGCTCAACCAATCAATCAAGGACGCCTTGGCATAGGGACTCGGTGAGTTGACAAGTAGGGCTTCGACGATGTCGGTTACCTGATCGTACAGAGCGTTCGCTTCAGAAATGTACCCACGCTTCACATGAATTTCCGCCAAGCGGCTGAATCTCTGTGGAAGGCTGTAACCGTCATGCCTCGCCCGTGTAGCGTCGATGCACTGCGTCTGGTATTCCTGAGCCTGCTCAAGACTGCCCGTAGCTTGATAAAGAGTCGCCATTTCCTCCAGAGCGTCGGACAGCGTCCGCTGAAAGCGGCCGTCCTTCGCCAAAGAGATTGCTCGGTTGAGCGAAGAGATTGCCTCGCCGAAATTGCCCGTCAATAGGCCTCGCGCACGAAGAATCAATGCTTCAGCCACAGCATTATGATCCCCGGTTTCGTTTGCCTCCTGAAGAACACGGTCCACTAAGCCCATGGCCTCCTTGGCCCGTCCCATTTGAATCAAGCCTCTAGCCTTTCCGATATAGACACCAGTTGGAAATGGGCCGTCTTTATCCAAGCTTGCCGACGTCAGCGCCTTCTGGAAGAAATTCATTGCGGCCTCAAATCGCCGCATGAGGCAGAGAACGTTTCCAATGTCTTTCTGGAACCATACCTGGGCAGAAAGATCATTGGAGCCAATAGCGCCGACCAGCGCCTGTCCAACCTGGCGGGTTGCGGCGACGCTGTCTATGTCGATCACCCAGGAAAAGATACCTAAATGTCCCAATGCGCGAATTTCCCAGTTCTTGTCCTTGAGCTGCTGCGCGAGTGCCAAGACCTCGGTCCACGACTCGCGGGCCAGCAACAGGTCAGGCTGTTCCTCCAGGTAAGCCTTGGCCGCCAGGCACCGGAGTTTGAGATTCAGGTCCTGTTGAACGACTGCGCTGTTCAGCTGCTGATCAAGCAGCATCAGGAGGTTCAGTGAATCTGTGGTGTAAATCCTCGAGAGAATTAGCCCAATCCTGGAAAGCGCGGCTTTCCTCACGTCTCCAGCCGTGATGAACTGTCTCTCGGCAGCGTCGTAGAGTGGCCGGGCTTTGTTCCAGTTGTGAAGCCAGGCAAGTCGCTCCGCGCGAGTCAGCGTTTTGTTGCCCTCGTCATTGGCTCCAATGTCGCACAACCACAGTGGAATAGAGACACAGATGATGAGCGCTACTGAGCTGGCACGCCCTCGATTCCGCTTCACGAGGTCAGGAAGCAAGGACCCAGCACAACTCGTGGCTGATGTTATGCACGATACATTCGCCTTGGTTCTGTGAGGGTTGATGGTTGCCATTCAGTCTTGTTTCTTACTCGTTCGGTTGACGATATCGCGTATCGCATTGACCACAGCCGCTGGATTGTCGAGTTGAATGTCGTGGCCCGCTCCTGCGATGACTCGCTGTTCCCCAACCTTTGAACGCTTCACGAGATCAACCTGCAACTCTTTGCGGAGCGCATGCATTCTTCTGCCCATCTCTGAATCGGGTGGTGTTTTCGAACTGTCACGCGTGAGGACGATAAGTGGGATATCCCCTTCCCAGCGCTTCTGTCGAGCTTGTTCCGACAGCGCTTCGAAATCGAGGTCTTCATCTCCGAGCAGTTGCTTTTCCTCCAGCGTCGGCTCTCGCCCCTTTACCTCGCGAAAGATTTCCCAGGTTCGCGGGATTTCGTTTTCATTAGCAGAGTCGACAAACACCATACCGACCACATCGCGGGAATATTCAACGGCATACCGACGGCAGTTCACGCCGCCGAGGGAATGTCCAACGAGAACGAATGGTGGCTGAATGTCGGCCGCCACTAGAAGGCGGTGCAAATCCGCAATGATCCTGTCCCCATCACCGCGCTTTGGACTCTTATCGCTCTGACCAAGTCCAGCTCGATCATAGCTGCAAACCTTTGCGAACTTGGCGACCTCCGGCTGCACAAGGTTCCAGGCTGTGGAGTCGCTGCCCAATCCCGAATCAAGGGTCACGATGGGCTGACCTCTGTTCGCCTCACCTTGGCAGTTGATAAACAATCGTCGCCCTCCAATGTCAAAGAGCTGGCTCTTGGTAAGTTGCTGCGCCAGAAGAGAGGAGGAAAATAGAAATAGGACCAAAGCAATGAGATCGACTAGAAACATGTCACTCCATTGCGTGGCGGGAGACTCCTCGTTGCGTGTATCGACCATGCTGCACCTCGAGGCACTGAGCACATCAAAATGATACCTTCAGACCAAATTGGATCTGGCGGGGATTGAACGCACTGACAGGACGGCCGGAGAGACTGTAGGCAGAGTTAACCTTGTTGACGTTGACCCGATTGAAGGCGTTGAAGACATCAACAATGAAATTGAGCTTCAGTTGTTCCAAGACTTTCATCTGTCGGCTGAGGCGAAAGTCAAGGGCCCCATAGGCTGATGTCTTGTACACGTTTCGGCCCAAGCTCCCCAGTTGTCCAACTTCGGGAAGCGCGAGACCAGCTTTCCCGTCCGGTGAAGGGAATGATCCCGCAGCTCCCAACGGCACCACGCTGGGCCTTGCCGTTGAGGAGCTATTCACCAAACTTCTGTCGGTCCTGGTCAGCAAGCGATAAGGTCTTCCGGAACCGAGCTCGACCCGAGGAGCAAACGTCCAATTGGACAGCAGTGTTCTCGCAGTGATCGAGCTCAGGTCGTTCCATGGACTCTCAAAGACTCCAGTCAACACGAACCGATGGCGCTGATCGAAGTTGGAATTGCCGCGCTCTAACCGCGTATTGCTGTTGTCCTGCGGCTCTTCGAATGTTTGCACGTCGGTGGCGTCATCGATCGCATGCGACCACGTCCAGGATGCGAGTACCTGATGCGATCGTGCCAGTCGCTTCCGGAGTGTGAGCGTGAGGCCGTGATAGTTGGAGGAAGCCGAGGACTCGTATTGCTTCACGTTGAAGAAAGGAACAAACGCATTCCCAGGAGCCCGGGGAAGATCGAATGCACTGGTCAATTGGTCAAGAACGGGCTTGCTCAACTTTCCTCCCGATACCGCGCTGGCGTAAGCATAGTTTGGACCGGAGGACCGAAACTGGTTGAAGATCAGTTGGCCCAGCGGTGCCAGCGAGTTGGGTGCGGCTCCTCCCAACGCATCCCAAATCCCTGCCAGTTCGCCACCAGCCCCCTGGTAGATTGGATTAGAGCAGCCGTTTGTAGAGACCCCTGGCAGGGCCGTGCACACCGCACGCGCACGCTCGTAAGAGCTGATCAGGCTGAAGCTGCCCTGGTTAATATTACGCGGTCTCACGATGTGAGCACCTCGGATGAAGCTGTAGCCTGCGGCGATAGCCCAGTCTTTTCCAAGCTCGCGTTCGAACCCGAAGGTGCTGTGCTGGGAATAGGTGTATCTGAAGTCATGCTCGATCGACAGCGCGGTTGGGAGGATTGGGCTCAGGGCGAGTGCAGAGTCAACGTTGAGAAAGGTCGGCGAGAGCGGATCGTAGCGTTGCTCCTGAGGTCTGTAACCAATGGCCGGATTGGCAAGCGTGGCCCCGAGTGGAGTGAAGGCTCTCCCTTGGAAGAGATCCTCGACCCCGGTTAGTTGAGACGCCACAAGAAATGGCGAGTTCACTCCATCCACCACGTCTGCCAGGAAGTTCAAAGCCGTGAGTGGATGCCCGTAGTAGATGCCGTAGGACCCACGCACCACCGTCTTTCCCGACCTCAATGGATCCCAAGAGAACCCGATCCGCGGCGCGACGTTGTTCGCATCTCTGGGAAGGGACTGCTGCACCTTCAGGAGTTGCTCTGCGTGCTGAAACAAAGGGAGAGCAGCGCTTGTCCTACTCATGAACTCAATGTCGTATCGAATCCCATACTGTAAAAGGAAGTTTGACGCAGGTTTCCAGGAGTCCTGAAAGAAAGCACCCAAAGTCCTGTTTGAGTACTCTGCAGTGGCCCGCGAAGCTCCCCCAAACTGCTGAACGAAGGATTCGGGCAGGCCCATGCCATAAAGCTGAACAGCTGTGAAACTTGGAGCGCCGGCTGCTCTCAGGGCAGTGGTTAGTGGACCGCCTAGAATGGACGTGAAAATGGGCGAATCAATTCCCTGTGTGACCGGAAAAGCATAAAGGCCTGACTCGTTCAGAGGAAATGACGCGGTTGCCGGAATGAAGTTGACGTCCAGACCCGCTTTGAAAGAATGCGAGCCATTTACATGGGCAATGTTGTCGCTGAACTGCCACCGTTTCTCTAACGATCCGCCGGCGCAAAAGGCTCGGTTCCAATCGAAGCGGCTCCAGAGATCTCGATCGCCACAGAAGAACCGTTTGTTGTCAGGCCTAAGCCGCGACGACCAAATTGAAACCGAAACTCATTCAGCCAAGTTGGACTCAAGGAACTCGTGAGCTGTGAAGAAAGCGACAGGTCGCGAACAAAAAGGTTGTTGGTGCGAGAAAAGGAGTTCTGGGCATCGATTTGAGTCTGGCTGTTGCTGGACCTGCCCCGGGAGTCAGAGGAATTGAAGCCGAAACGGGCAAACAGTGTATGGGCGTTCGAAAGGCGCTTGTCGATTCTCGTTGAATGAACGTAGGAGTCCTCGGTTCTCTTGTAGTTTCCCGCCTCTGCTGTCAGGCCCCGAAAGGAAATCGGCAACGGGTTGGAAGTCAAGGCAAAGGTCGTTGGACCTCCAGGGGTGTTGCCGTAAAGAGCTGTGCGTGAGGCCTGATTTGCGATAGTCGCATATGGAATTGCTAGGGGCGCCGGGGCAGATTGAATGAACTTCGCCTGCTGGTCCGTTACCAATAAGGGAACCGAGCTAAAGGAGCTCGACAAGCCGCGGAGGCCATAGTTGTCCTGGCCGATGGTTGAGATTCCAATTGAGTTAGTCTGCACTGTGTCAAACGCAGCGAAAAAGAACAGGTCGTCTTTTCTCAGAGGGCCCCCAAAAGTGAATCCTGCCTGCGTGTTTGTATCGCCTGGATCCGGCTCGCCCGCGAACGCGTTGGTCGCCGAAAGATTCCGGCTCCGAAGAAGCCCAAAAACATCGCCTTGAAAGCGGTTTGTTCCTGATCTCGAAACGATGTTGATAGACGCTCCTGAAGACCTGCCGAACTCGGCTTCGTAGCCGCTTTTCAGAAGAATGAACTCCTGCACGGCATCCTGGGGGATAGTGACGCGCACCCCGTTGATTGTATTGTCCACCGCGTCAGCGCCATCAATGGTCACCATGTTGGCGCGCATTTGCTGACCGTCCACATTGAGTCCAGTTGCTGGAATAGGAGGAAGACTCGATTGATTCTCTCGACTCACTGCCGAATCGAGCAGTCCAAACTGGAGGGCACCACGACTTTCGCTGGGAAGGTTCTTGATCAAAACTTCAACAATGGTTGTCGCAACCGACGTTCTTCTAGCCTCAAGCAGGTGGGTGTTCGACAACACTTCAACAGCTTCCATCACAGGGCTTATCTCAAGCCTAAACGACAGGTCAGCTTTTTGGCCGACCGTCAGGGCAATTTCCTTCGCAAGTACCGCGCGAAGCCCGGCGGCCTGGATCCGAAGCGTATAGCTGCCGGGTCTCAATCCCAGAAATGCATAGGATCCGTCATCGGGTTTGATGACGTAATGCACCTTGCGGCGCATCTGCTCGTCCTTCTTATTCATTTTCTGAGTCTGCTCGACCCAGCATTTCCTTTTGCTCACCCTGTTTCATCGAGTTTTCCAAGTTGAGCAGCAATTTCCACAAGAGGAAGAGAGCCAGGAAATCAATCGTCGTGGCAGCGATCATGGTGGGCTTGGACGCCTCAGTCCTGGTTTTGGCCTCGGTGAGTTCGAAACCACTCCACTTTCGAAAGACTTCGAGAGAGGTCAATCGAAAATCCCAGATCGCCAATCGGCAATCACAATGCGGCTGGTGGGTGCCAATCCGAATGCGCCGGTTGAAGGGTTCGACCGCCTGCCTGGTATCAGCAACTACTTCATTGGCAACGATCCGAAGAAGTGGCAAACGAACGTCCCGCACTACGCAAAGGTACACAGCCGCGAGGTCTATCCCGGAATCGATCTCGTCTATTACGGGACTTGTGGGCAACTGGAATACGATGTTGTTGTCGCTCCCGGTAGCAGTCCGAGTCTATTCCGGCTGGTCCCTGAAGGTGTCGATCGATTTTATATTGATCAGAACGGGAACCTCGTTCTGATTACCAATGGAGTGCGGATACAACAACCAAAGCCTTTCGTCTACCAGCAGATTGCAGGGCCCGACAGGAGGTAGCAGGTCGGTATCAAATCCGCAGCGGGAAGATAGCGTTTGACATAGCAAGTTACGACCAAAACTTCGGGTTGGTCATCGACCCAGTGTTCATCTACTCGACGCCGCTCCCGGCCCCAGTCAACGCGATGGCGGTGGATGCGGCGGGAAACGCCTATGTCACCGGTTCCACCGCGGCGACAAATTTCGTCACCACCCCTGGTGCAGAGGTTTTCTGAGAACTGAAAACGGCGCGTCAGGCGAAAGTCAAGAGCTTGGTAAGAAGTTGTCCTGTACGCGTTCCGCCCTAGGTTGCCGACTGCACCGAGTTGCGGCAATGCCAGCCCGACTTTTCCATCCGGCGATGCGAACGAACCGGAAGTTCCGATTGGAACCACACTGGGCCTGGCGGTTGAAGAGCTGTTGACCAGGCTTCGGTCGGTTCGAGTCAGCAGTCGATAGGGCCGTCCTGAACCGACCTCCAACCGAGGGGCAAACGTCCAGTTGGTCAAAAATGACCTGGCGACTGCCGAGTCAAGGCTGTTCCAGTGACTGTCGAAAACACCGGTCAGAACCAAACGATGCCGCTGATCGAAATTCGAATTGCCGCGGTCCAATCGGGCATTGCTGTTGTCCTGAGGTTCTTCGAATGTTTGGATGTCGGTGGCATCGTCAATGGCATGGGACCAAGTCCACGAAGCCTGCAGCTGTTGGGTGCCGGAGAGTCTCTTTCTAACCGCAAGAGTCACCAGCAAGACGGCACCATCTGTCGCTGATCATACAATTCACACAACCCAAGATCCCATCCGGCAACTCAAGCAGTTGAGCCCGACAAAACCAAAGGGCGGTATGCTCGGGCATCTCCTGGTAGCTGCGTTCTTGATGCGCTTGCTTCAATTCTTCGTAGTGGCGCTTCTCTTCGGCGCGACAGCCCTCAACGAAGGTTTTCGCTTCATCAAGCGTCGTCGCAAGAGTGAGGTGTCGCTATTCTGCAGACTGCGCGCACACGGCTTTGGCGATAGGTAACTTCTAAATGGTCAGGAAAGGCATCTCGCGATTCACGAGGGAGCCGCCCACAAGAAGCCAGAAGATTCGACGGCGCGCAAACCCTGCACTGCTGCTTTCCTTGCCTGCCCGATAACTCATGCTCGCGGAGCATACCACTGTGTTTAACAGGAGTTCGATTCGCAGACCCATGCTTACAGATCTGCAAGAAGTCCATCCGCGGGGGCCAACCGCAATAGTGCTGGCATCCATGGGCTGTCGCTTGCTCAGGAAATTGAGGGACATACCTACCACATTATGTGACGGCAATCCCACTTAGAGGTGAGCTCCAACGGGCGCAGAAGTGTCTGACATCCCACTTCAGACAGGCGGGAGATGATTGCATGCCTGGATGACGTAGTCAGCCAACAGTACTGCAGGCTAGGAAAATCTATTCATGATTCAACACTTCACGAAAACGCTTGACCTTTGCCACGAGTTTCTCATAGATTCGCGCTGATTTCTTTCCGTACAAAAAGTGGTCGTAACTGCTGGGGCAACGAGTAGGGGCGGCTGATTTCACCCGCTCCCCAGGGTATCAATGCGCGCAGCCGGGTTTCTTCGCCGTGTGCAGACGCCTATTGAGCTATGCGATTGAGATCACGCAGAGCACCAAACTCTCGGCGATCGACAAGCAGTAAGCGCCATGGTTCAACTGCTCTCAAACGCACGGGCTCGGGGGGCAAGTCACCGCCAACTGCGCGAACTCACAACATGTCGGAGGCCTCAAACCACCGGAAGGTGACAATGGCAACGAATTTCCACCTCGCACCTCCTGCGAAAGACGTTGACGGTTTTCATGCCACGCCCATCGACATCCAACGGATTACCGCCCACCTGACGTTCGATGGAGCAACGTCGACAGGTTCCGGAGACGCGACACTTGAGTTCACAACCGGCCCGGAAGACGGCTTCCCGATCGTCGACCTTCGGCAGACGATTACAGGACTGTGGCTGGACAGCAATCCGCTACTACTGACTCAGGCGGCACAGCACGATTTCGCTGGCGGAGCTGGCGCCGAGCTGCGCATCGTAGAGTCGTCTCTCCTCGCCGGCACGGCTCATACTTTGCGCGTCACCTATTCGCTGGGCGCGCCGCAGGCGTCTGGCGCCGGTTCTTATCAGCCCAACTTCGCCTGGGATTTCGGGCCGCGGCTACGGTTCAACTTCGGCTTCACAGATCTCGGCCCCGGGAGGTATCTGGAAGCGTGGGTCCCGGCGAACCTCATCTTTGACCAGTTCGCGCTGGTTCTCGACCTCGAGCTGGTGAACACAGCCGTGGCTCACAGCACTATCACAAACGGCAACGTAACCGTCATCGCAGTGAATCACTGGACGGTCACATTTCCCGCGCACATCACCGCGTTCTCACCGCTCCTTGAAATTCGCGCGACGGACACTTTGGCCAGCCAGTCGGACACGGTTGCCTTGCCCGCGCCAAACCCCGTGGTCACCATTGAAGCCTGGAAGCTTGCTTCGAGCGTGGTGAACCTCACTACGCAGATCAGTAACCTGAAGACATTTCTCACGGACAACGCCAATCAGATCGGACCGTACTTGCACGGGAATCGTTTCGTGGCGTTCTTCATTCAGGGCGGAATGGAGTACGACGGTGGGACGACGACTTCGACCGGCGCGTTGCGTCATGAGACGCACCACAGTTGGTGGGGCCGCGGTGTCAAACCAGCATCGCAGAACGATGCCTGGTGGGACGAGGCGTGGACGCAATATGTAACAGGCGGCGGTACCCCGCTCGCGTTCAATTTCGCTGATCCGCCTGTGGTTCTGCATTCGCAAAACCCGTGGGTTCGTGAGACCGCTGGGGCTTCGTACACGGATGACTTCCGGTTCTTCCAGGGAGTGGCCTCGCTGCTGGGTGAACCCGCGCTCAAATCGAGCATGGCCTCCTTGTTCCAGGCCCACGGGCTAGAGCTGATTACGACGCTCGATCTCGAATCGCATCTGCTGTGCGCGTCCGGTAATGAGGAATTGGTCGATGACTTCCACCGCTGGATCTATGGCTTCGGGGACACGGCGGCCGCGGCGGACCTATGGGTGCGCGATGATCCGGGTCACTCGGGTGCGGAGGCTTGGGAAGGCCGGTTTTGGGACTCTCCCGACCTGTGGATCCGAAACCACGACGACGGCGGTATGGCGCACCAGAATCCGGTGGCGGGATCAGACAACTGGTTCTACGCGCGCGTGCGGAATCAGGGATCAGTGTCCGCGCGCCACTTCATGATGACGTTTACCATGAAGCAGTTTGCCGGAACGCAGTTCGTCTATGCCGCCGATTTCCTTCCTTGCATGGCCGCCACGGGCGGATTCGAATTGGGCCCCACCGAGACACGAGTCGTGAAGGCGAAATGGCCGGCCAGTCTCGTGCCGTCGGCGGGCACGCATGGATGCCTACTGGCCAGCGTACACGCGAGAGGGAATCATCCCGTGGGCGGCAGGTACGTTTGGGAAGAGAATGCCCTGGCGCAGAAGAACCTGACGATCGTCGCGCTGGCGCACGGGCGCTGGGCCATCGTTCCACTCGTGATAGGCCACTGGCGGTTCCCCAGGAGAGTGTTGAGACTTGAGCTGCGCCGCCCCAGGGGGCTGGCGGACCTCGTCGTGTCGGTTCTTTACCCGCTTGCGACCAGCCAGCGCCCGAGACCGGACAAGACCAGGCTGGATTGCGCCGGTTCGGCGGCATCACAAACGAGCGGGCTCGACGCGTTCGAAAACGCGAGAGAACAGGTGATTCCTCGGAAGCGTGTCGCCAAGTGGAACGTCGACTTGCGCTCGGGCTTGCCCCTGCTGATCGGCCTGCGCCTTAAGCTGCCCGAACGCCTAGCCTCCAATAGACCGATCCTGCTGGATGTCGTGCAATTGGACGCCAAAGAGAGACCGGTGGGCGGCGTCGCCATCCGGATCGAGGAGACGAAATGACGATTCGCCGTGTTAGGTACGTTGCGGCGCTTGCGCTGGCGGCGACGCTCGCCGCAGGATGCCAGCGGAGGACGACAACGGTCATCCTGGTTCGCCACGCCGAGCGGGAGCCCATCACACCGGCGACTCCAGACCCGCCTCTCACGCCTGCGGGGCAAGCGCGCGCTCAGGCTCTCGTGCAAGTTGCCAACCGAGCGGGATTGTCGGCGATGTTCGTGACTGAATTTCAGAGAACACAGCAGACGGCACAGCCGGTGGCCACGGCGCTGGGAATTACGCCGACGGTGGTCAACGTCGGAGGCAACGCATCGCAGCATGCGCACGCCCTGGCGCAGACGATCCTCGGCTCGCATCTGGGGCAAGCCGTTCTGATCGTGGGGCATTCCGACACCGTGCCGTTAGTAATCGAAGCGCTCGGCCTCACGCCGGGCCCCGCGATTGGAGCGAACGATTTTGACCGGGTGTTTGTGGTGGTTAAGACCGAAAGTGGTTCCACGCGGCTCATCAGCGCGAGGTACAGTCCTTGATTCTCAAAAATTCAGGAGGGAGAATATGCGAACTTGCATTGGTAACGTGATTTGGGGGTTGAGCGGCATGCTGCTGTGCGCGGTTCCGCAACTTCGTGCGCAGGCGACGTGTCCAATCAGCTATGGAAGTGCTGATTCGGCCAAGCCAAACAAGCTGTATCTGTACTTCCCAACCGCCGACGATGCGACGTTTCCGAATTACGCGACGAACGTCTCCCCGGCGCGCGCTTTCGATATCAGTCTGTTGACATCCTACACTGGCAACGTGGCTGATCTCCGCAACCGTGTGCGCGACGTAGTGATCGACGATTACTGCGAGTTCAATGTGCAGGTCATCTCCACCACCACGTCGCCGCCGACCACGGCCGCCCGGAGGAATGTGGTCGCCGTCGGCACGGACGCGAACGGAACCACATGGGGACAAGCGCAAGCCGTTGATGTCGGCGATCCCACCGCCGCTGATTTCGCGCGAGTTTGGGCAGGCACCTACCAGTCGACTGCCGGCGGGGCAGGGGGCGCGCTTAATGGAGCAAACTCCACGCTTGAGCGCTGGGGGTTCTCGATTGGCGGCACGACCGCTCATGAGGCGGGCCACAACTACGGTCTGTCGCACGCCAACGGCGCGAACATGCAACCAGGAGAAGGAGCTGTCGGGCGGTCCATCATGCCGCAGGGATCTGTGGTGACGGACGAAGAGCGCGCGAGCTTCAGGCGCTTCTTCAACGACATAACTTTCAGTATTCTGGCAGCCAACGTCGGACTGTCCATCCAGACAATGCACAACTGGGACTTCGTCAACCCAAACAGCAGCGCGGCCAGCCGGCTCAGGATCGAATTCCTGAGTTCACAAGCCTCTATGATGCTTACCTGGTCGTACGCTGGCACTTTGAGTCCGTGGGTGAACCCGACGGTCAGCGCCTCGCTCGGAACGCAGACGTTTCAAGGGACCTCATTCAACCGGTTCCAGATCACGTGGAGCACTGGCCAGGCCTGGAGCGGTGGCGCGTCCGGTACAGTGCCCGCCAGCGCAGCGTTTCACATCGGTGCAACATTCTCCGGTGTCGACTACAATCTGTCGAATCCCATCATCATCACCAAGGTCGAACTGCTGGATGGTTCCGGCAATCCGTTAACGCTGAAGCCGCGGATGGTCGGCTATGACTCGGGCGCTCTCGATGCGAGCGACGGCGCGTTCCGCATCCGTTTCTTCAACGCGGATGTCCAGCCTCTCATCATTACAAACCTCCGGATCCGTGAGATGCCGCGCATTTTGTCGATCGACTCGATGGTTCCGGGCGCCCCGATGGCCGACTGGCGTGGGTCGCGCATCCTTCCGTGGACCGAGCAAAGGAACCCGGAATCGGCGGGAGTCCTGCTCGCCGAACGAGTAGAGGTCAAAGAGTCCCAGACGTTCTTGATCTCAAAGCTCACGAATGATCGGCACGTATTCATTGACGTTGATGGCAAGGGCTGCCAGGCTCCGAACGATCAACGCGACAAGAAGGATCCTCCGGATGTCAACGAATGCGTGAACGGTACGGCCATCGGCCTGTTTCCTGCCACGACGATGTACTTGACTGCTACCGTGATCGACCCCAACGCGCAGCATTGGGATCCGGCGCAAAACCAGATGGTCACCGGTCCCATGGAGTCGAAGTTGTTCTATCAGTTTGGAGGCATCAAGCCAGACCTTAACAAGAACGGGATCGACGATTACATCGATATTTTCAAGGGGAGGTCAAAGGACACGAACCGTGATGGCGTCCCCGATGAGGCCCAGGCACGGCATGGATACCTATGGTGGATGTGGCTGTTGATACTTGTCTTGATCCTGCTACTTCTGTTCTACTGGAGGCGGTGGCCTAGGCCGAGGATGAATCCGGCCTAACAATGGGTCCGGCTGGGAACAATGAAGGTCTTGCTGCTTCTTCTTGTAAGTGTTGGGAGTGCGCAGGCTTCGCAGCTAAAGGTCGTAACGGAGTCTAGGCGCTTTTCGTGTTTGCGGCCCGGGTCAGCGACGATCCTGGGCTCCGTGATTGAGGCAGGGTCGCAAAGATTCGTGCTCGATCAGTGTCTGCCGACACAGGATTGTCAGAAGGTAGTCCCGGCCGCGTTCTCTCTGTCCGCGCCAGGATTCATCGGATTCCAAAGGTATTTGGCCAAGGATGGATTCGTCCGGGTCGAATTGGACATCCGGACCACTGGAGAAGTGTGTGAGGAGCGAGTGATGGTGAGCGCGATGGGTAAATGGTTGGGCGCGCCGAATCCCACAGGAGAGGCCGACCGCTTCTATTTCGCCTTTGGTGCTCAAAACACTCTCGCGTTCCCGGACTCCGCCTTCACGATCGAAAGATGCCCGCAGGGGAAGCACTTGCTCCGCTTGCGGACCCGTGCTGGGCTTGCACATGATGCCGCACCGGGCGAAAGCCTCTGGAAAGTCTCTGATCGGGATACGTGGACGGTTAATCTTCTGACGCTTGGATCATGCACCAGCGATGCCAAGTGGAGCTACTGGGTGGCTGGCGGCGCAAATTAGGGAGAGAAGGATTCGTTGGATTCCTTTAGTGCCTTGTACGATTTCGCCAAAGGAGTTAAGGCCATTGATCGCGTCCGTGGTCCTCATTCTGGCGGGCATTAGGATTAGCAGCCTCAATTCTGCTAATTCAACTTGAGCGGGTATCGATACCACGCCCATCCACTCTGGCGAATCGCCAAACTGGAATTCCCGGCTTTAAAGGCGCTGGTGTCCAACTCAACCGTTAGAGTATTGATGCGGTTTTTCACTGCCGTCCGCCCCTTCGCCATCACAATGTGGTCCCGCCGCCCAGAAATGCGGACTTCATAGTCACCCGCCTCGCTTCCAATCGGTAGATAGATGGACAGCCTCAGGCGTCCCTTCGGCAGAGCGAGGTCTTCCTCTTTGTTGCTGTTCTCTCCACGACTGATGCCGCGCTTGCGAAGGTCCAGCACGACAACCTGAATCTCGGGCAGCTTCGGCTCCAGCACCGAAGGTTCTTGAGTCGGAGGCGGGGACGCCGGCTCCGGTGGCGTTTTGACGATCGATGGGGGTTGTGGCACGTGGGTGCCTCGATTTCGCATGAGTGCCCACGATGCCCATGCAGCAATCCCCAGAACAATCAGCCCCAAGGCCGCCACCCGATACACCCGTTGGCGAGATTTGTGCTGCCGAACGAATTCTTCATGCTCCTGGTAGCAGGGGGAACAACTTCCCAAGTGCGAGATGATTTCTTGAGCTTCCGGGAATTTACGGCGCCAGGCCAAGGCCTTGAGTTTGTCCCCGACGTTCTCCGGACAGCCTCGCCGCTCTTGATTGGGGAAATCGGTCGCAAAGATGTCCCTGAGCGCCTCGCGCATCTCGCGCTCTTCCTTGGGACTCAATGAATCGTCTTTCGACGGCTTCGAAGTAGAATTAGCCATGCGCTTCACTCAATCTGTTCCGAAGGGTTGCCCTTGGCTTTGTACTTCACTCCCATGGCTTGGCGAATGCGTCGTATCAGCCGGTAGCACAGCGTCCTGGCACTTTCAGGCGTCATTCCCAGCAACATCCCAATATGTTCCCAAGGATAGCTTTGAGAGAACAAGATCAGCAAGTCCCGCTGCTTTCCCTGGATGTGGGAGAGCGCTTGCTCCACACGCATACGCCGGTGGATGTCCTCCTCAGAGTCCACCGTCCGCAGGTCGACGGCAGCCTCGAAATCGTGATTGGCCGGTTCAGTGAGCCATTCGCGGTTGGCGAGGTGAAAGATTTCGTATTTGCAGGCGGAGTAGAGGTACTGAGACGATTCTTGGATCGACGAGCCGCTGCCATTGTTTCGAGAGGCGGCGTGAACTACTCTTTCAATCGTCTCCGGGATGCAGCTCGTATCGGGCAGTCCCATCTGAATCGCAAAGCTCATGACTTTTGGGAAGAGTTTGCAGCCGATCTCGATGAGCCTTGGATCAACAGATCTGCCGTTCTTATCGCGCGGGCTGATCCAGATTTGAGGTTTCGCGTTCTTGTCGTTCATTGATGCTCGTTCTGATGATCGGTCAGACTCCTCAAATGCAATTGCCCGTTACCCCCTTGGTATTCGCACTAAACGAAGCACCAGTTGACCGTCTCGCGTGGTCAGCCTGCAAAGCCCGTCCATTCATTGAAGAAGATGGCCTCGATTGTGCGTATTTGTCACAAGGCACGGAAAAAAAGTGGCCGACTTTTTCATTCCTGCAAGGTCCTGTTTGAAATCAGGACACTCTGTTTCCCTCACCTACACTCCATCCCTCATCACTTCGTTGAATAGATCGTTGTCGAAGATGACGCCTTCACGTGGGCAGGCGTTTTTGACGTCAAAGACCAAATCCGCAACGCCGTACTTAGACAGTCCCGTGTGGTTTGCGCGGATTCGTCGAATGATCGTGGCGAGGGCTTTTCGCCTCACTCCAAGAATTCGTGGATCGCTCACTGCCAAAATCTCTTTGACGAAGTATGAGAAGCTGTTGACTCTGGATTCAGCTCTTTGAAATGCGGTCTGTATGACCATTTTGACCTTCTCCACGGCAACCTGGCCGACGTGGTGCTGCAGGTAGGCCACGGTGTCGGTTTGAAGCCAGGGGTTCCTGGTTACGCTCGTGTAGGCTGTGATCGTTTGTGCCAGGTGGTCGAGGGGCGGGCTCTCGTTCTTGACGCGAGCAGTTACGGCAGATGTTTTATTCGAACCTAACGGGTCGCACGTCTCTCTCCGCGCAACGCGCGCCTCCTGTGGTTCGATTGTTGGGGACTGTGGAAAACTTGGCTCTTCTCCACTTTGATGATGATTTGTATTTAATAAATCATCATCTTTATTGCTGGCCAAATTGGCCAGGGTGGTCATTTTGGCAACCGTGGTCAAATTGGCCACTGTGGACACAACGTCTAGGGTGGTCAAATTGGCGCCTTCACCAGCCGGTACTTTCACGAAAAACTGGATGCCCTTCGTCCTGCCTCCAAAGCTGGCACCTGTGTAGCGGTTGCGAGCTTTTGCAGCCCCACGATGCAGTTTCCTGTAGCCGCGTGACAGCCGGTAAAGACGCAAATAGACAAGTGCAGCGGCGGGCTCCAGAGTGGGAAGCAGACTGTCGATGATCGTGTTAGGAACCCGCAGTTCGCCCTTCACCTCAGTCAATTTGTCCAGCGTCGCCAGATTGTCGACGGTGGTCAAATTGGCGTGGGTGGTCAATTCGGCTACGGTAGCCATTTTGACTACCGTAGCCAATGGCGAGGGTGAAGCCCCATTTCTGGCCACGGTAGTCATTTTGGCCAGGGTGTTTTGCACAGGGGAACTCACAGCCTCGTCACCCGGTGAACAGTTACCGTTGGAATCGGCTTCAATCTGATCCGCATCCAAGCGACCAGCCAGTGGATCTGGAAGGTCCTGGGAAGCTTTTGAAATGATTGCCAGAGGCTCAACGCGCTCCAGGATTTTCCCTGTTGCCTCAATCTTCCTTGCTGTCGGGTTGATTGCCTTACTCAGACTGGACGACAAGCTGTCGAGTTGTTTCTTGTTCATTCACGGTCTCCTGGAGCAATTCCTGAGTCAACCTGGTGAAGTCAAACGTGCCGGAAGCTACAGCTGAATACTCGACGACAGCCTTATGCAGTGCGGCCGCCTCGGCGATGCCTACGTTCTTGTGGATGGCGGTTTCAAGGACTAGCTCAGGTCCGAAGAATGCCTCCACCTGTCGACGGATCTGCTTGTCGAGGTTCTGGCGGCGGTTGAACATGGTGGTCAACGCTCGGATGACCATGTCGGGTTTATGGGCATCTCGAACGGCAGCGACGACCTGTAACAGTTGGTTCAGTCCCAGCAGGGCAAAATAGCTGCTGCCGTCGACGGGAATGAGAACGGTGTCGGCGACCGCGAGGCCATTGAGTGTGGCGGCCCGCATAGCCGGTGGAGTGTCGATGACAACGATGTCGAACTCCCGGAGAACCGGTCGCAGTTTCCTCCGGAGCAAGAGTTCGCGGTTGACCTTCTTCGCTTCAAGAAGGTCCTCGGCCTCAACGTCGATTGTGTTGGGCAGCAGTTTGAGACGTGAGCGTGGTTCCAAAAGAAGGAGCTGATCTCGGCCTGGTCATCGACCAGCAGCCGATGGGCATTGAGCTTCAGGTCGTTAAGATCGGCTCCGAGCGCAGCCGACAGGTTTCCTTGTTGGTCGAGGTCAACAGCGAGGGTCCGGTAACCTGCTCGGGAAAAGCAGACAGCCAAGTTGAGAGCGACCGTGGATTTACCACAACCGCCCTTCGCGTTGGCCAGCGTGTAGACATTTGCCATCAGTGAAGTCCTCCTTTGAAGAAAAAAGGGGGGGACTTCAGAGGGCCACCAGGGTATGATCCCGTTGGGCTGCCGAACTGAGCTGACAGCTAGACTGCTACCAGAAATGTGCTACCAAAGCAGGAACAATCGAGGTTAAGCAAGATGGAAAACGGTGGGGCAAGGAAGAGTAAGTCGCTGATCATGCTGGAACGCCACGAGTCAGTCTTTGGCTTCCGACCAACTCATAACCCAAAGGTCGCGGGTTCAAATCCCGCCCCCGCAACCAAAGATACTTGCAGGGAGAGGTCGTCGGATTCCGACGACTTCTTCGTTTTTATGGTGGCCCCAAGCATGGCCGCCAGATCCCCCTTCAACTCGATCCTTCGGCCCTGGTCTGGCGTGAGCACCTCCACGAGGCCACGCAGCGCATCCGTGGCTTCGACTTCGCTAAAGTTCTCGAACAATAAGGCCGATTTCACCTACGGTCGATAGCGCCCTGCCCCCCCAGGCGCTGGATGCGATACTCAAAACAACAAGGAGCAATAGTCCATGACTTTCCGAGGTTTGGTCACAGTGCTGGTGTGGTTGGCGGTGGCAGGAACGGCTGCGGCGCAGGATGTCCAGACGCCGGAACGCGCGATTCCAGGGCAGTATATCGTGGTGCTTGACAACGCTCGGGTGATTCGCGCTGCAGTGAAGGGGCAGGCAGAGGCACTGGCCAAAGCGCATAGTGGCCGCGTGCTGCATGTCTATGAGGACGCGCTCCGCGGCTTCACCGTCGCCATGTCGGCGACCCAGGCCGCCGCGATGGCCCGCAACCCGAACGTACGCTATATCGAGCAGGACAGCGTGATGGAGATCGTCGACACACAGCCTAACGCAACCTGGGGCCTCGACAGGATCGATCAACACGACCTGCCGCTGGATGGTGCCTACACGTTCAATACTCCAGCGGTAAACGTTTCCGCCTACATCATCGATACCGGCATCCGGTCAACTCATACCGAGTTCGCCGGCCGCGTGTCGCCTACGGGCTTCACCGCAATCAGCGACGGCAACGGCACGAACGATTGCAACGGCCATGGCACCCATGTCGCCGGGACCGTGGGCGGTGCCACCTACGGGGTGGCCAAAGGGGTCACGCTGCACGCTGTACGCGTCCTCAACTGCGCGGGGTCTGGCGCGACCTCGGGGGTCATCGCGGGAGTCAACTGGGTGACAGCCAACCGGGTGCTGCCGGCAGTGGCCAACATGAGTCTCGGTGGTGGTGCGTCGACGGCCCTCGATGACGCGGTGCGCAACTCAGTCGCGTCGGGTGTGCCCTATGCAATCGCGGCGGGCAACAGCAACACGAACGCCTGCAACTCTTCGCCGGCGCGCGTCTCACAGGCGCTCACCGTTGGAAGTTCGACCAACAGCGACGCGCGGTCGTGGTTCTCGAACTACGGCACCTGCGTCGACCTGTTCGCGCCGGGATCGGGCATCATGTCCGCCTGGTCCACGAACGACACAACCACGAACGTCATCAGCGGCACCTCGATGGCCTCGCCGCATGTGGCCGGTGCGGCGGCGCTGTATCTCGCGGAGAATCCTCTGGCGCTGCCTAGCGAAGTGCATGCGGCGATCGTCGACAACGCAAGCGTCAACAAGGTCTCGAACGTGGGAGCTGGTTCACCGAATCGGCTGCTCTACTCGATCTTCGGCGGCGTGGGACCAGTGGATACGCCCCCGGCAGCCAACTTTACCTCGTTGTGCAGTGGTCCGTCGTGCACGTTCGACGGAAGCGGCTCGGTCGACGACCAAGGAATCACGAGCCACGTCTGGGATTTTGGCGACGGCCAAGGTGGCTCCGGCGCGGTCGTCCAGCACACCTACGCCAGCAACGGTACATTTACGGTGCGCCTGACCGTGACCGATACCGCCGGCCAGATCGACACTGAGTCGCAGTCGGTGACTGTTTCCGGCGTTGGTGGAGGTGGCGCCCCCTGCACGAACTGTGAGGAATACACGGGCACGCTATCGGGAACGGGAGACGCCGACTTGCATCCCAATGCCGCGCCTTACACCAGCAGCGTGGCGGGCACTCACCGCGGGTGGCTGCAAGGTCCGTCGGGCACCAACTTCAATCTCTATTTTCAGAAATGGAACGGCACCCAGTGGTCGACCGTCGCGCGCTCGGTAGGCGTGACCTCCGAAGAACAGGTCACCTATAGCGGGACGGCGGGAAACTACCGCTGGCTCATTGCCTCCGGCGGAGGCGGCGGGAGCTACACGTTCTGGCTGCAACGGCCCTGATGTGCTGGAGGGCGAGACACAGCCTCGCCCTCCATTCACTCCTCACCACTCGCTATCGTGCTTGCCTTTCATTTCCGCTAGGTCGATCTCGGGACCAATCGCGTCGATGCGCTCTTCACGGGATGAGGTCGTCGCAAACAACCCATCGCTTCGAGTCTTGTCTTCCCCTAAGCCCCTCGTTTAGAAGATCGGCTTCGTGGCTGTCATCTCTTGATGAGTTTCCGGCCATCCCGTCGCGCTGTCGTAGAAGTTTGAAGACTTGCACGTTTCCCCCATGGAGAGCGTCACAAGTGAACCTTCGATCTTATAATCAGGAGACTCGCAACGGGCGACTTGGACCGTTGAAGAGAAGAACTTATCGGACTCGAAGAGAGTTTCGAACGGCTTGGCGGCTCCCTGGAAGGTTTATCGCTAGGTGCATCTAGCGCGTTCCTGTAAACTGAATGGACAAATATCGAGATGACTCTGATGCCTCACCGTTTCTTCACAGCTCTCGCAAGCCGAATTCGTTACCGCCACGGATTCCCCTTCATCACAGCCGTTGGTCTCGCTATCGTGACAGCGAGTCGGCTCCAGCCTTGGCGGGCAACGTCCATCTGGACTTTTGCGCTCTTAGCGCTCATCTCAGCTTTTTTCGTCTTGCTGTGCGGTGGCCGGTTTAGGACTTTCTTCATTGTCATCGCGGTTATGCCTCCCTTCCTTTTTGTCTTCAGCTGGTTCCTTCGGATACGGTCCGCCATGCTTTATGTGTCAGGCAAGGCTATTGCTGAATATTTCCTCTATTTCGTAGCGGCGCCGATTCTTCTGGTCTGGATCGTATCTGCGTTGTTGCTGGGTCGCAAAGAACGACACGCCTGACCGGGCGAGGCGAGGTTGCTTGCGTTCCAGCGAGGCTCGTCACTGATCACTGCAGCATGCTCGACAGAATATACCCAAGACCCCGAAACACAGGGTTGTTCGCGACCAGCACCGTAGCAATTCCAATATTGACGACTTTCAGCGTGCTGTAATCGAACTCGCGTTTGGAGACGGTGACTCTGTTGCCGTTGTTTCCTTCGAGCGTCCAGACCAAAGCGGGGCTTGCGGATGAATCGTAGGCGAGAAACATTCCGCTATGATTAATGTTGCCGTCCTTGTCGGTATCTAGAGGCAGGTAGTCTCCAGGCGCAGCCCGGCTGGGAATCTCAATGGCCGGATAGTAACTATCGTAGCTTTCAAGCAGAACGGCCTTCTCGGGTTCCTGGCATCCAGGGTTGGGTTACCCAGGCATAGAACTCCGAGCACCATAGTTCGTTCTGGCTTGCAGCGTATCGCGTCCCGTCAACAGCCACGGTGCCACGGTATCCCACCTTTTCACTGGCAGACTCCGAGAACTCCTTCAGACCCTTCAACACCATCAAGGCCCGTGTGTGGGGCTTGCCCGCTGCGCCGTCAGTCATCGTGTAATACCAGTCGGAGGATGAGCCCAACTGGTCATAGCCAGTTGAAGTCTTCCTGTAGAAAGTAACGTAGGCGCGATAAACAGCGGATGGATCGAGGTTCCAGAGGCTCAGCAAGGCGTTAAACGCGCCTCCATACGATAGGACCTGGGCCTTCGGCAACGTAATTGAGTTCGCCGAGTTCGACAGCTTGGCATACTTCACCTGCGCATAGAGCGTATTGTTGAGGCCCGCATTCAAGACCTCAGAATGGTTCAGGAACACCGACATTCGAAAACTGGTGCTGGTGTTGAGGTTTCCTGTGGCAAAGTATTCGAAAGTCGGCTCATCTGTCTTGCCGTTGCAGTTATCGTCAACCCCGTTGTATCCCACTTCGCTTCGCCCAGGGTGGATGCTTCTTAGAAGATCATTGCAGTCGTCTACTTTGGACACGTAACCGGCCGGGCAGTTGAGTGCATCGGTAGGGTAAGCAAATCTCTCGTCATCGGCACTGAGGCTGCCCAGATCCGCGTAGCCATCGCCGTCTCTGTCTTAGGAGACGGGATAGCACTGCTGGGTTGGAGTGTTGGCGAAGGCCTCCGAAGCAGGCATCAGGACGCCACCAACCGTCGCCAAAAAGAACAGAAGACTCATTTTGAGTGTCAAACCTTGGATTCGTTTCATTGTTTTTCTCCTATTGAGAAATACAGAATATTGTGACGATACTGTTAGTTTCTCCAACGACTTGCCGGACTTCGGTTCCCTGGAGGTCACCTGTGAATAATTCGCCGATTCCCTGTGCCTCTCCTCCTTGACTTTCTACTTCAGAGGTCTTGCCCCAACGTGGGCGAGGAGTGAGGGGGCGTGTACGCTGGTGAGTGTTCTCGTCTCCCCGGCCACTTGGCTGACCTGCGCCTGTCTCGATAAGACCGAAGAAATTCGAGAATGTTTATTCAGATGGACCGGGATTGAAGAACTTGTTCAACGGCTGAGCGTGCGGGGCAAAGAACAGCCGGGCACGAAGAGACCAAGAAGTTGGGCGTTTCAAGGAAGGGAACGAGGTGGGTTGTCTGGAAGGAAGAATGGAAGATTTCTTGAGGTGGTCTCTCCGTGCCCTATTCATTTTGGGAAAGCGATACTGCCCTGGCTGCATGCCGGCCTGATCAGGCCCGATGTTGACTGCAAGAGAAAATCGGAAAGTAACGGGAATTACTGGATCGAGCCACGCTCCGATCGCTTCATCTGGCTAGCGGAGGTCGACGTTGAATGACAGCCCTCCGAAGAACGTGTCAACCTGACTAATGGAAAGGCCGCTGGTGCTGAAATCATTCCAACGGCTGCCAGAAGGCGAAGAGGAGGAGTCGTAAAGCACCAGCGGGTCTCCGACCGCCCACAGTGCTCTTCCTGGGCTCCCTCCCACCCACTCCAGTGAGGCGAACGCCTGTGGGTATGGCCTTGATTCGTCGATATGCCAGATAGCCAACCCCTCGTCGTTTAGTCCTTGTTCGTACAGGCTCTCCCGGGTTCGCACTTCCACAATAAAATACTCGCTCTGCCGGTGCCCTGGAACGCGGACGATCAAGGCCTGAGCGGCACGATGCCCCATTGGCGCTAATCCAAAATCAGTGGAGCTGTTGATTTCTGCATAGGGAAGCCAGCCCAGCTTCAGCTTGGTGTAGGGGTCAAAATGGACCAAGTTGTTGCCCGTCGAGCCTCCCAGCAGTCCGTATCCGTTTCCAGTCCAAATCTGGCCATCGATCTGGCCGACCGTTGCGAACAGAGAGCTGGAGGAACGCATGATTCTGCCGGAGCTGAACAATAGTTCGTTGAATACACCTTCAACTTCTTGGGTAGAGGCGCTTCCAACCAGGACGAGACCGTCATTGACGATGTCCAGGGTTCGCATCTGCAGCAGATTTGACGTGTCGACAAAGGCAATGGCGAGTCGTGACGCAGTCAAGCTGGCGATGGAAGTTTTCGTGGTGAGATCGGTGGCCTGTGCGAGGTTAGCATCTCCGGTGCAGGCAGTGTTTTTGTCGCAAACTTGTTCACCGTCAAATGATCCTTGGCGGGTCACGTCTCCTTGATCGTTGATGCCGAAAAGAATCGCCTTCAAAGTGCCAGAGTTGCTGCGAACGGAAACAGCTACCCGCCGCGAGCTGACGCGGGCGAGGTCGATGTCTCGTACCGCACCCGCTTCCCAATCGCCGCGGCGACTGAAATCGCCGCGGCGACTGAAATCGCCGGCCGCTGAAATGTCAAAGCAAATGACTTTGAGATTGCCTCCGGCCTGCCGCACTGCGGCGACGACGCGCGACGAGCTGATTGTCACCACATTGATTTCCGTTGCGCCACTACTCGTGTAGCTGCCGCGCCGGGTGAGTTCTCCATCCTGGGAAACATCGAAGCACATCAACTTGAAATTTCCGTCGCTGTCCCGCATTCCCGCAACGACCCGCGAGCTACTCACTGCAGCCACTTCGATATCACTCGCCGCACCGGCGGTGTAGTCGCCACGCCGGATAAAGTTCCACGCGAAATCCACGTCCCAAACAATCAGCTTCAAGCTTCCGCTCCCGCTGCGAAGTGCTGTTACAGCACGAAGGGCAGAGAGCTGTGCCACACTGATGTCGCTACCAAGCCCGGCCCGGGCGATT
>Ga0187892_10001829_pt1 | contig 46395 bp, 41 predicted proteins | sample MA1701073metaG_FD_139345 | JGI IMG/M metagenome (GOLD analysis project Ga0187892, IMG submission 139345) | Bio-ooze microbial communities from a basaltic lava cave in the Kipuka Kanohina Cave System on the Island of Hawaii, USA - MA170107-3 metaG ...
ATCGAGCCGCGAATGCGAAAACGACGACCCAAGCCTTACCCATGGTTGAAGCAGCCGCGCTCCCAAGCCCGCCAGCACGTCCAGAAACACGGTCACGCATGTCGGGCAAAGTAAGTGCCATTCCCCTATGCGCGAGTTGTACCTGCACGTGGTCCACGACGACGACACGGCACCGAATCAGGAGGAAACGTTCGTCTACAACAGCCTGGGCGAGCCCGGACTGGACTGGAGCGACATCAACACCGTGGCCCACCAGCTGGCCGCCCTCGGCATTGAGCCTCCCTGCAGCCTGAATTGAAGGGAGCTTCCTCGACCAGTGCCTCAACGCCGGCAACCGGGTAGTCGAACACCACTTCGACCGCCCGCCTGCCGTGCTGCACGCGGGCTGAGCGCTCGGCCCCGCGTGCATCGCGAAGCCGGAATATTCGCAAGAGCGCCATTCGCCACCGGCATTTGGCGGCTGTGGCCGCCTCTTGCGGATGCCGACCGCCCTCGTTGACTTCCCCTTTGCCCCCCACAGCGTCAAACTGAGGACATCTCCCAGTCGGCGGCCCCGTTCGCCACCGACCTCACCCGAGCTACTCGGGCGTTGCGGTCGTTACCCGCCTGGCGCAGCCTCGCTGCCATGTTCCCGAGCCGCCCGGCGGCCGTCTTCCCACCGGTGTGACCGGCCCCGGTTTCCGCGCCTCTTCAGCGCACCTCTCCCTTCGCCCGCGGCCCGGCCGCGCCCCGCCGTTCTCGCCTGTTCGCGGGCCCGGGCGGGTTCACCTCTACCAGAAAGGCCATCCATGACCCACATCACCGACACTCTGTGCGCGATCGAACGCCGTGCAGAACGCGCCGTCGTCCAGGAACTGCGTCTGATGACGCAGGAGATTCTCGCGATGCGCACCCAGCTCACGCTGGAGGACCGTGCGCACGCCGATGCACTGCTGCTCAAGCTGAGCCACCTGGAATCCTGCCAGCAGGTCGAGACCGTTGCACCGTACGCGACGGCGCCGTCCCTGGCATTCACAGGATCACAGCTCCCCGCTCTCACGTTCGACACGCTGGAGCCGCTCCAGCCAAGCGGCTACCTCGTCCATTTCTACGGTCACGACCTCGGCGACCTGGAGCGGGTCGAGCGTACCGAGTCGCTGGCAGCCGCCGTCCAGCTGGTGCGCCAACACCTCTGCGAACAGCGCCGGCCGGTGTGGCAGGTGACTCACGACACCAGCGATGGCGAACTGTCGTTCCTGATGAACGACGACATCGTCCTTGTCAGCATTCGGCTGAGTGAACCGAGCATGCCCGAGATCGAGCGGCCCGTCACCGAGGCCTGTGCGGCCCTGGCCGCGGGAGACCTCACGGCGCTGCGCCGCTTGTTCGTCGCCTCTGCGCTGGCACAGCCGGAGCGCCTGGCCGCCTAAGGCATTTGGCGGATGTCACTGCGTCCGCTTTCTCTTCCACCAACCCGCGGGGCTCGCCCCACGGGGACGGGTTCCGCCCGAACCATCGAGGAACCCGCCATGAACGTGACCCTGAATACCGAGCAAGGCCTGTACGTCATCCCCTGCGGCGACGGCTACACCTGCCTGGGCTTCGACAACGCGCGTGACCACGCCGGCCAGATCGCCGCCCGGCTGGAGCAACCGCTGCTGGCCTTCGGGCCCGGCGACCACGGCTCGCTGGCCGGCTACGACAAATACCATGCCGCCGTCGATGCCTGGGACCGCTCGCGGCTGACACAGCAGACCTACTTCGATCCAGGCACCGATCCCAAGGCGGCCCGGGCGCTGGAGATTTGCCGGCGAGACGGCCGCAAGGTGCGGCTGGTGCTAGGCGATACCGCTACCGGCCAATCCTGGCTGGAAGAACACGACGTGGTCGGCCGTATCGGACGCTCCACCGGCACCCTCAAAGTGCCGCTGCTGATCGAGCCCGGCGCCGATGGCGGCGTGGCCATCCTGACGAACCGCCTGTTGCGGCTCATCAACTGGGAATCCGGCAAGGATCTGTACCGGCATCCGGCCTATCGCACGCCCGACCTGTCGATCCGACGCTCTCAGGAGGAACCCGACCTGCCCTGGCAGGTGCTGCGCGACGGCAGCGTCGAGGCTTGCTTCTCCGACATCGGTAAGGCCGGCGGCTATTTGGCCTTCATGTGCGGTGAGACCGTTGAGCCGCGGGTGTTTCAATGACACCAGCGGCAAGGCGATCTCTATATCGCCACGGCAAACCCACCTGCCCATCGGAGGTTGACGCAGGCATCTCCACCCCGAGGTGTCCGCCCGCCGCCCGTACTTCGATACTGAACGACGCATCCTGGCTCCGGCCAACGCACGCCCTACAGGCGTCCCCGAGCCCGCTCGGGCGTCGCGGTCGATACCCGCCTCACCGCCACGGTAGCCCTGAGCTGCCCGTTCACCGCACACCCTGATCCCTTCGCTGGACCAGGGCCGTGTTCTTTCGTCCATCCCATCCGGGGAGCTCGCCTCCCCGATGGGTCGGTGCGTTCCCCGCCTTCCCTCGGAGAACCACCGATGGCACGCACCACCGCGCCCTCTCTGTGGCTGCCCGGCTTCGACCCGGACATGCCAGAGATCCCCGATCCGTCCCCCGAGGCGGACCTGTTCGCTGAACCACCCGCGCCCGAGGCACACGTCGCCCTCGCAGCCGAAGCGTCGACCGACACCGAAGCTCCGAGCGCATCCCCGTGCGCGAGCTGGCGCGTCATCACAGGCACAAAGCGCGACGAGCCCCGCCCCCTGTGGCCGGCACTGCGCCGCGACCACCTGGCCGGCCTGAGCGGCGCGGTGACGAAGTTCGACGCCAACCTCTCGGCCATCCGTGCCCTGCAGGTTCTCGATACCGGGCAACGCGCCCCGGACGCCGTCGAGCGCAACCAACTGCTGCGCTTCACCGGCTGGGGCGGCCTGCCTGCCGCCTTCAACCTCGAAGGCGACGATCCGGCATGGCGCCGGCGCGCCGAAGAGTTGCAGGCCCTGCTGCCCGCCGAGGACTACGACTCGGCCCGGGCATCCGTCAACAACAGCCACTACACCGAGGTCCACGTGATCGAGGCCATGTGGCAGGCCATCGAACGCTTCGGCTTCACCGGCGGACGCGTGCTCGAGCCCGCAGCCGGCGTCGGCCACTTCCTCGGCGCCATGCCGCGCGCGCTTGCCGAGCGCAGCGCGCTCACGGCGGTTGAGATCGACCGGCTATCCGGCCGACTGCTGCTGACGCTGTACGCGCCCCACGGCGCCGACGTGCGCATCGTGCCCTTCGAGAAGCTGGCGCTGCCCGAGAACTGGTTCGACCTGGTGGTCGGCAACGTGCCTTTCGGCAACTACCCGGTCGCCGACACGAGCACCAAGGCCTACGCGCGCTTTCGGATCCACAACTACTTCTTCGGCCGCGCGCTGGACCTCGTCCGCCCCGGCGGGCTGGTGTGCTTTATCACGAGCACCGGCACGATGGAGGCGCGTGCGGACGCCGTGCGCGAGTACATCGCTTCGCAGGCCGAACTGCTGGGCGCGATCCGGCTGCCGATGGGCGCTTTCGCTGGCATCGCGTCGACCGACGTGCAGACGGACATCCTGTTCCTGCGCAAGCGCCATTCCGGCGAGTCCGTGAGCGGCGCCTGGCTGGAACGCGTGATGGTGCCCGACGAACTGCGGCATCCGCGCTGCCCGCAGAAGTACCTGCAGATCAACGCCTGGTACGCGCGCAACCCCAACTTCTGCATCGGGCGGGTCACGCAGGAGAGCAACGGCTACGAGGAAGTGCCGACCGTCGTTTTCGAGGGCGACCTCGAGCCGGCGCTGGCCGAGCGCATCGCGCTGCTACCCAGCGGCGTGTACGAAGCGGCCAAGCCAGTGGCGCTGACGGCAGTCCGGGCCACCGTTCCGGCCGAGCCCGGCGCACGGCCCGGCAGCTACCGCGTCCACCACGGGCGCGTGCACCGGGTCGACGGCGCCGAGCTGATCGACCTGCACGACAGCCTGAACGCCACGCAGCGCGCCCGCATCGCGGGCCTGTGCGCGATCCGGGACCATGCCCGGGCGCTGCTCGACGCGCAGCTGGTACAGGACGGCGACGAGGGCTTGGCCCATCTAAGGACCATGCTCAGCGGCACCTACGACCGCTACGTGGCGCGCCACGGCTGCCTGAGCACCCGGGCCAACGCGCTGGCGTTCCGGCGCGACCCGGACTATCCGCTGCTGTTGTCGCTGGAGCACTACGACGAAGAGTCGGACACGGCCCGCAAGGCGGCGCTGTTCACGCAGCGCACGCTGCGCCGGGTCTCGGCGCCGACGGCGGTGAACGAACCGGCCGAGGCGCTGGCCACATCGGTGCAATGGCGCGGCCGGGTCGATCCGGCCTACATGGGGCGGCTGCTGTCGGCACCCGAGGACGAGGTGCTGGCCGCGCTGACCGAAGCCGGACAGATCTTCCTCGACCCGGCGGACAACGCCTGGAAGACGTCCGACGAGTACCTGTCGGGCAACGTCAAGGAAAAGCTCAAGCAGGCCGCGCTGTCCGGACCAGCCTTTCACCGCAACGTGGAGGCGCTGGAGCGTGTGCAGCCCGAGGACCTACAGCCTGCGGACATCGAGCCGCGCCTCGGTGCGGTGTGGATCCCTGCCAGCGACGTCGAGGGATTCGTCCACGAGGTGCTCGAACTGAAGGACTGCCAGGTGGCGTACTCGGCGGAAGCCGGCGCCTGGTCGGTGACCTACCCCGAGTGGAGCGCGCGGCAGAACGTCAAGGTGACCCAGGAATGGGGCACGCCACGCATGAACGCGATCGAGCTGGTGCAGGCTGCCCTCAACGTGCAAGTGCCGACGGTGCGCGACGCGCATCCCACCGAGGACCGCTACGTCGTCAATCCGGCGGAAACGCTGGCGGCGCGCGAGAAGCTCGGGGCATTGAAGGACCGCTTCGCGGCCTGGGCCTTCGAGGAGAACGACCGCCGCGAGCGGCTGTGCCGGGTCTACAACGACCTGTTCAACGCCACGCGGCCGCGGCACTTCGATGGCTCGCACCTGAAGCTGCCGGGGTTCTCGCAATGCTTCGCGCTGCACCCGCACCAACGGGATTCCGTGTGGCGCGTCGTGCAGACCGGCAACGTGGGCCTGTTCCACGTGGTCGGCGCCGGCAAGACGGCGGTGTGCGTGATCGCGAGCATGGAGATGCGCCGCCTGGGCTTCCTCGCGAAGCCCTGTCATGTGGTCCCCAACCACATGTTGTCGCAATACACGGCCGAGTTCGTGCGCCTGTACCCGCAGGCCTCGGTTCTGATGGCCGGAAAGGAGGATCTGGAAGGCGACCGCCGGCGCGAGCTGGTGTCGCGCATCGCCACGGGCGATTGGGACGCGGTCGTCATCACGCACTCGAGCTTCGAGCGCATCCGGATGTCGCCGCAATTCACCGAGGACTACATCACGGAGGTGATCCATGAGATAGAGATGGCAGTGCGCGCGGAGAAGAGCGGTGACCGGAGCAACAGGATCATCAAGCAGCTCGAGGCGCAGAAGAAGAGCTGGAAGGTCCGACTGGAGCGGCTGCTGGCCGACAAGAAGAAGGACGATCTGCTGACCTGGGAGTTGTTGGGCATCGACGGCTTGTTCGTCGACGAGGCCCACCTCCACAAGAACCTGTACCGGTTCACCAAGATGACGCGGGTCGCAGGCCTGCCGCAGAGCAATTCGGAGCGCGCGTTCGATCTGTACCTGAAGACGCGCTACACGATGAAGCTGCACGGCAACGCGCAGCGCGGCGTGGTCTTCGCGACCGCGACGCCGGTGGCCAACACCATGGCCGAGATCCACACGATGCAGCGCTACCTGCAGCCGCGCCGTCTGGAGGCCCTGGGCCTGCAGCAGTTCGACGCCTGGGCCGCGACCTTCGGGGAGTCGGTGACGGCGCTGGAGATCGCGCCGGACGGCAGCGGCTACCGCATGCACACCCGCTTCGCGCGCTTCATCAACGTGCCGGAGCTGATGGCCATCTTCGGCGAGATCGCGGACATCCGCACCGCCGAGATGCTGGACCTGCCGGTGCCCAAGCTGCGCGGCGGCAAGCCGCGCACGGTGGCCTGCCCGGCCAGCACGGCGCTCAAGGCCTACATACAGACGCTGGTCAAGCGGGCCGAGGCGATCCGCAACGGGCATGTCGATCCGACCGAGGACAACATGCTCACGGTCACCAACGACGGCCGCGCGGCCGCGCTGGATTTCCGGCTGGTCGCACCCAGTGCGCGCTTCGATCCGGAGGGCAAGGTCGGCGCCTGCACCCGCGAGGTGTTGGCGATCTGGCAGCGCACGACGGCCTTCCGCGGAGCGCAGTTGGTGTTCTGCGACCAGTCCAGTCCGAAGGGCGGCAAGGCTTTCAGCGTCTATGAGGACCTGAAGCAGCGGTTGGTGGACGCGGGCATTCCCGAACGGGAGATCGCGTTCATCCACGACGCCGGCACCGACGTGCAGAAGGCGACGCTGTTCAAGGCGGTCCGCGAGGGCCGCGTGCGCGTGCTGCTGGGGTCGACCGGCAAGATGGGCGTGGGCACCAACGTGCAGACGCGCCTCGTGGCGCTGCACCACCTCGATGCGCCGTGGCGTCCTTGTGACGTCGAGCAGCGTGAGGGCCGTATCCTGCGCCAGGGCAACGAATGCGAGGAGGTCGAAATCTTCCGATACGTGACCGAGCAGAGCTTCGACGCCTACTCCTGGCAGACGCTGGAGACCAAGGCGCGCTTCATCGCGCAGGTGATGCGCGGCGACAAAGGGCTGCGCGCCATCGAGGACTCGGAACTGGCCACGCTGAGCTACGCCGAGGTGAAAGCCTTGGCGTCGGGCAACCCCATGGTGATCGAGAAGGCCGGCGTGGACGCGGAGGTTGCCAAGCTCTCCACCCTGTTCTCGGTCTGGCGCAACCAGCGCTGGGCCAACGAGAGTGAGGTGGGACGGCTGCCGATGCTGATTGCGTCGCTGCAGCAGAAGGTGGCGCTACACGCGGCGGATGCCGGCGAGGTTCAACCGCAGACCATGGCGCAGATCGCCGTGGAACTCGGTGGCCGAAAGGTCACCGGGCCGGACGCTGTGGGCGAAGCCCTGCGCGAACTGGTGAAGGCGGCCAAGGCGGAGACCCGCCATGGCGGGCCGCTGATCGACCGGCCCGTGGGCCACTTTGGCGGCTTCGAGTTGGGCTTGACGGCGGTGCGTGGAGAGGAGAGGCCGGCGCTGTACTTGGCCGGGCGCTGCCGCTACGACGCCGAGCCCAACCAGACGGGACCGGGCCTGGTGTCAGCCCTGTTGGCAGCGCTGGCCTCGGTGGCCGAGCAGCATGCCCGCACGGGCGAACAACTCGCCGTGCGGCGCAAGCGCCTGGAGGACCTGCAGCTCGAACTGGCCCGACCGTTCGAACACGAGGGCAGGCTGACAGCGCTGCTGGTGCGCCAGCGCGAGCTGGTCAAACAGCTCGACCTCGGCAAGGATGAGGCTGGCAGCGCCGCGCTCGACGGCGAAGCAATGTGCCAAGTCGCCTGAGTTTGTGCCCCACTACCGCAAGGTAGTGGGGCTTTTCTTCTTCAGCACCGTGGCGGATGGAGGCGTTCAATGGTCCGCCAACAGGTAACCCCGCAGATCCGTTTGGCCGGGCGCGACGTACTTGTCCTGCCAAGTGTCATCCTCTTTCAGGAAACCCTTGTCGACGGCCTTCTCGACACTCTTGCCAGCAAGCTCGGCTTCGCGCCGGATTTCCTCCTGCACGGCGCGGAAGCGATAGTGCTCGTAGACGTCCAGCACGTGAACCGCTTAGGCGGCCAGCGCACGGTGGCCGCGGATGATGGCCAGGTTCTCGTCGTTGGCGTAGGAGGCCTTGAAGCCGAGGCATCCCTTGATCTTCCCGTCCGTCTCCCAGGCCAGGTACGCCACTTCGTCGTTGCAGAAGGCCTTCGCCTTGGTGATCCTTGCCATTCCACTCTCCTCCAGATGATTCGACGTGCCCCAGATATAACGACAGAACTTTGACACTGGCAAGTCAATGGGGTGACCCCAAGTGCGTCGCCCCTCGCGGTTCCAGCCTGGACAACAGAATTGAGCATCGCGGGCAGCACCGGGTGGTTTCGGGTGGCAAATCGAGGCCGGCCATGCCGACAGTCAGAGGACGCGCATACTGGAAAGGCTTCCCGTGGGCATCGCGTCCACAAAGCCTTCATCGGCAGCTCCGGCTGTCCTGAAGTCCAGCCTCGCTGGCGTCGCAGTCGATACCTGCCCTCGAGTTCCCCGGCTTCGTCTGGGGTGACTGCCTCGGCAGCCATGAGTTCCTGTCGGCCTTCGGGCTGACGCTTGCACATGGACGGTGGCCTTACGGCTGCCGCCCATCGAGCGAAGGCCCGCACCGCAAGGCGTTGGGCCTTCATCCCATGCCGGCCTTCCCAGGCCGGTACCGAGCCGCCTCGCTCACGCGAGGCACACCCGAACGGGGACCCCAGTCCCCGCCAGGGTTGGGCGTTCCCCTTTTTCATCGAAGGAGAACCCCATGCTCGCTGTCATCACAGCTGTAGAACCGCGCCGTATCCCGGTGCTGCTGGGTGGGTCCGGCCTTGCCGGTCACCCGCCCGTCCCGCACCGCAAGCTGCCGGTGCTGTTGCGCCCCCTGCCCTGCGTCGGCAAGTGCATGGAGCGTCCATATGCGGCTTGCCACGTCGGCGGTTGACCATGACGGTCGACCTGTACCGGCGCCGCGTCGCCGCCACTGTCGTCGAACTGGCCCAGGAAGACCCCTTCCTGGTTCAGGAGGTGATTGCCCGCCTGCGCGCCGCAGGCGAGATCGAGGCCGACGATCTGCTCTACCTGGACCGGATCGCCGACCGCTGGATCGGTATCGCTGAAGCCAACGCCCAGCAAGGAGCCTCAACGCACGCGCGTCAAGCGCGCGGGTAGCGAGGCGCCCTTCGCTTGGGCCAAGGCGCCAGCGATCCTGTCCAGCAGTTCCGGACGTTCCTCGGCCAGCGTGCCGGCCCATCGGGCCAGTGCCTGGTCGAGATCGTCCTGCGTTCGCGCGCCGCCGACGTCGAGTCCGAGGTTTCGGAGTTCCTCGACCTCGGTGGGCGTGAACCGGAGTGAGTGGCCTGCACGAAGCATGTGTGGGCAATCCAAGGCGTGTGGGAAGCCAGCTTAGCAGGCCGACACACCGCCACAACCCTGGGAGACTGACGCCTCCCGCTGGGGGTGTGGCGCGTGCATCCCGCAAGCAAGGAGAGAAGACCATGACCGTGAACGCACCCCGCGCCAAGCCAAGGCGCAGTGCCATTGGCATCGAGGAAGAGCGCGCCTGGGTGTCCTTCTACCGGCGCGCCGGCAAAGATCCGGCGATCGCGGCCGAGGTGCTGGCGCAGCTCGATGCCGATGCCGAGATGAAGCGTGAGCACCTGGCGCTGTACCTGTGCTGCCGCGAGGCGCTGCGCCTGCAGCAAGTCCGTGAGGCACGGCATCAGCGCATCGGGCAGTTCGTGCGCTGGCTGTTCGGTGGGCTGTTCGTCCGCACGTCGAAGGTGACGGGCCGTGCCCTCGGACGAGCCCGCGACCTGGCCGTGGCCTGCCTGCCCGAGACCAGCGTGGAGCCTGCCAACGCGCAGGTCCAGCGGATTGCGAAGAGCCCCAAGGTTCGCGCATCGCGGGCGGCATCCCAGGCCACCGCTGCGGCCGCCACACCTGCAACCCCTGCCGCACCGATGGGAGCGGAAGCCGCGGATGCGACGCCCCGAGTGGCTCAAGCCGGCGGCTGAGCCTTTTGCACCACGTTCCCCTGGCCTCACGGCCTGGGGAACGGCCTGGTGTCTCACCTCACCCTATCCCATCCCCCGTTCCCCGTCGCCCACGGCTCTCCGATATCCCAGGCATGCGCTCATGCCGCCAGACAGCGCGCCACTTCCTGGTCAATCATCCAGTGGAGAAACTGGGTGTCATTCGACACGCCCCAATAGTGCGCCTTGCACTTCGCCACGTATGCGTGCAGGTCCGTCAGCGTGCGGATGCCCACCGGCTCAATGTCGGTCAGCCAGTGAAAGTACTCGATCTCATTGCGGGTCAGGCGGATCTGAGCGCCCAAACGGATCATGGTGGATGCCTCGGAAGGCTTCCATGTTGAAGCAATCGCAGGTGCTTGTGTGCGACGTTGACATGCCGGTCGAAAAAATATCTGACGTGTCACCGCAGTGACAGTTGAGTATCCATGGAATCCCGCAAGCCGAGACTCCGCAGGCATAGTGTTCCGGTATCGCCCTATCGCAGACCACCATGCGTGCGCTCGCCACCGCCAACCGACCGCCATGACGCGCAATCTCGGCACGGCGTCAGGCCTCGTACTTGCCCAATCTCCGTCCGTCGATCAAACTGATTGCGCCTTCTGCCTTTCCAGTGAAAGGCCCCCTTCCGGCTTCACGCCGGCGTCGCAGACGTTACCTGCCTTGAAAACCGTGCCGACATCTGTTGTGCACCCTCCTTCCAACGGGGACGCCGTCCCCGCAGGAACTGGCGTTCCCTCCATTTTTCTACATGGAGACCGCCATGAATGTTTCCACCATGAGCCGCGAGGCGCTAGTCGACGCACTCTTCACCACCGCCACCTTGCAGCACGGGACCGTGACCCCTCCGATCGCATCCGACGTCGGTGTGGGCCGCCTTGTCCCGCGCGAGCCGCAACTGCGCGAGATTCTTGGCTTGGCCAAGGAACTGTTGATGCGCGATCTGCAGTGCGATCTGCAGCACGCCCCCTTGATGGACCGCCCGCAAACCTTGCGCGAATGGCTGGCCCTGCGGTTCACGGGCCTGAACCACGAGGTGTTCCTGGTGGTCTTTCTCGACGCCCACCATCGTCTCCTCGATGCCGAGGTGATGTTTCGCGGGACACTGGCGCAGACGACGGTCTACCCGCGCGAAGTGGTCAAGGCGGCACTGACGCGCAATGCGGCAGCCGTCGCATTCGCGCACAACCACCCCAGTGGCGTCGCCGAGCCGAGCCGCGCCGACGAGGCATTGACTGCCACGCTCAAGAGCGCCTTGACCCTGGTGGACATCCGCGTCGTCGACCATTTCGTGGTTGCCGGAGACCAACTGCTCTCGATGGCCGAGCGCGGCCTGCTCTAGCCGCGCCCTCAGCGTCGACCGTCCACCGCCTGTAAGGGAGCCACACCGACCCCGCAGCGAGAACATCAACCGCCGCCGGGGCCGCAGCATGTCAAAGAAGGAGTACCCGATGGAATCTGACTGTATCGAGCACCTACGGGAACAAGCCGAACCCTTGGTCGCTCTGTCGTTGTCCCATCTGACGCCAGGCACGCGCCAGCGGCTGCGAGCGGATGACCTGTCCGTGAATGCCTACCCGACGCACTTCGGAGGCTTTGTTTTCGTGGGTGCGCCCCCCTACCGCCATCCGGCGGAATCCGACCTGGCTTCGATCTTCGAGGTCGCCGAACAGGCCGGCATCGTCTGGCTGAAGTTCGACAGCGAAGCACCCGTCATCACCGGGCTGCCGGTGCTCTCATCCGGAGCTGAGTCGGGTTGAGCCTTGCCAGTGCCAACAACCGGGCACTGGCATTCCCGGCATGCCGCAAGGGGGCAGCCCTTCGTGCATACGCCTGCCGCGCGGTTGTCCTCAAACGAATCGCGTTCATGAGGCCAGCGAATCGCCCACCGGCCGAACCCGGAGCCCGGTGGCCGGCAGTCCCAGTTGCTTGCGAACAAGGTCGCTCATGAAGAGCTCGTTCATGCGAGTGAACTCCGTGGCATGCGTTACGGTGGCCACGACCTTGTGAAACCGGGCGGATCCGGCGATGACCGCGAGCCTGGACCCAGGTTCGAACGCCCCGCCAGGCTTTTCCCCAAGGGCTGCGCCCATCTCGTCGGGCATTTCCAGCGGCGTGGCGCTGATGACGCTGGCCTCCGGAAACAGCACCACGTTCGTTCCCCGCTCCCCCGTCTGCACCGACGGGAAGACCAGGCCGTCCACCTGCGCACCGAAGCGCAGCCTCAGGTATTCGAAGACGACCTGTGTGGACAGATAGCTGAGCTCGTCGTTTCGACCCTGGGGCCTGGACATCTTCTTCACCAGCGAATGGATGAAGGTCTTCAGGTGCAGGGTGTCCAGATAGCCTGTGTCCAACAGAGTGCGTTTCGGCGGCTCCAGCCGCTCCAGCCGGGTCAGGTCCAGAAGCTTCAGCTGGGTCGTGGGGGTCAGGCCGACGCTGACCACGTGATCCCCGGTGATGGAGCGGATCTCGCTCAGGCATGTCTCGCGCTCCAGAGCACAGTACAGGGCAGAGATCCCGTTGGGGGTCATCCGCTGGCTGCCCGCCTTGTCCTTCGGCGTCGGACCGAACTGGCCGGCAAGGTTCTCGACCAGTGCCTTGACCTGCTGATAGCCGTCTGCGCTGCGTGCCCGAAAGAGCGGTTCGCCGCAATCGATGGTCCGAACGCACTCCGGCTTCAACGTGGTCTCGTCGAGCAACAGGAAGGCGAACACCGCATCGAGAAAGCCGCGGGCCTTGGGATTGAAGAAGCGGTGGGCATGACGAATGTCCTCGATGAACGCAGCCCATCGGTCTTCATAGAAATTGCGTTCCAAGAGTCCGTCATCGCTGTAGAAGTGCGTCTCGTGGCCTCGGGTGTTGGTGTTGAACTCCGGCGGCACGCCGGCCAGGAGATCATCGAAGTAAGGTTCATCGCCCAGCTCGAACCACTCCGACAGGACGATGTCGATGCCTTGGACGGCGATGTCGTCGGCCCCCCCCTTCATAGATCATGCCGTACTCGAACTGCGACAGCCCGTCTTCATCGGCCACGTTCTCTCGGACTCGGTCGTAGATGTAGCCGAACAGAGAATCCGCGGCGACCGCTGTACCGGACTTGCCGCAGTATCGGCACAGGTGGGGCTGCCCGTTCAACGCGATGTGCTTCTTGAGCGGCTCCGCTTTAACGCAATTGATGCAGATCATCTTCCTTTCCTTTTTGGCACAACCCGGGGAAGTTTAGGGGTCGACGGTTCATGCCGCACGGAATCCACGCCGCGTGCGGGACGGCGGGACTGCCCTGCAACTTTGGCGACTTGCTGCGCTGACGATCAGCCCGCCGTCAATGCATCCAGGTCGATCACTGCATCGGCCATCGCGGTGAGCTCGGGCGTCTGCGACACGAAGTACTCGCGCTCGTAGCCGCCGAGGCGCAGCACCTCGCGCTTCATCGCCATGAACATGCGTTTGCGCTCGATGTCCAGCGCACCGTCCGCCTCGTCCGTGAACAACGTCGTGTAGCGGCGCCCCGTGTGCATGGCAAGGTAGAGCGCGATGGCTCGGGTGAGGCAGGCCTCGACCCAGGTTTTTTCGCCCCCACTCATCAGACCAACGCTCTTGGCCTCGCCGGTGACACCGTCATGCACGACGATGTCGAAGCCTTCGCGCTGATCCCCTTTGCTGGTTTCCAACAGGGTGTGGATGGCCACCGTGAAGCGCGACCCGTAGCAGGCAAGCAGAAGATCGTTGACCAGCGCCGACAGCGCAGGACCGGCATCGTCGATCGCCAGCGCGATCAACCCGTCGTTGCTCATGCAGCGGCCCAGGAGGGTCCAGTTCGCAAGCTCGTTCTCGACCTTCGCGCAGTGCGCCCCGCCCTGCTCCCGTCGCCCCGCCAGAGCCGACGCCTGCTTGCCCAGAACCTCGGCCGTCTGGGCGTCGCGCACGGCCTCCAGCAGCAGGTGCTGGGCCGCGGCCAACGCCTCGCGGGCGCCGCCCACCGCCTGCGCTGTGGTGGCGAGCTGTCGCTCGTCGCACCCGGCCGGCAACAGTGCCAGCGCGCGGTCGATGCGGGCCAGCGCGTCTTCCGAACGCCGCGTCTCCTGCCCCACCTGCCGCGCGATCTCCCGGCGCGACGCGGCGATCTGACCACGCTCGGCCTGCTCCTCAGTGGTCAGCAGCGACGCGTCGGACACCGGCCCCAGCGTGGCCATCTCCCGCTCGACCTCGGCCAGCGTCGCCTCGGCCTGGGCGCAGGAACTGGCTTTGGCCGCCAGCACCGCCAGGCAGCCGGCACGCTCGCTCGCCACCGCCTCGCGGTGCTCGGCCCGGGCCAGCGCCTGGGGCGCGCCGGCGAGCGCTTGGCATTGCTGCCGCGCTTCGGCCAGTTCGCGCTGGACCTGGGCCTTCTGGCGCGCGCACCGTACCACCAGGGCGCGCGCGTCGGGCAGCAGGGCCTTCGCTTCGCGGGCATCCCCCAGCAGTTTGCAGCGGCCCTGAAGTTCAGTTCCGGCGCAGGGCACCTCGGACGTCAGGCCGAACCGATGGATCAACTCCTCGGTCTGCAGCACCGCCTTGCCGGCCTCTCGCTCAATGGCAGCCAGCTTCTGTTCTGCCAAGCGCACCGAGCCGCGTTCCTGGTTCAACGTCTGAACTTGCGCTCGGCAGGCCAGGACGCGCGAGCGGCGCACCTCTTGCACCCGCTGCGCCAGCGCAAGCCGCCGCGCCGCCCTGGCCTCCGCCTGGGACTGCGCAAGTTCCTCCAGGCACCGGCGCTTGGACTGCGCGAGGGATTGCCGGCGGCCCTGCTCCCGCTGCTGCCGTTCCTTCACGCGCCGCTCCAGCCTTTCGAGCCGTTGGGCTTCGGCCGTCTCCTGCGTCCGCAGCGCCCGGATCGACCCCGCGCCCGCCTCCGCTTCGGCCTCGCGCTCTGCCTGCAACTGGCGTCGCCGGTGCTCCGTGGCGCGCTGCTGCTGGAACTCAGCCGCCAGGCGCGCATGCCGCTCGAGGGCCGTATCCAGGGTATCTTGCGCCGCCAGCTTGGCGGTTTCGGCCTGGCCCACGCGCACAGCCGCGCCATCCAACCGCAGCCTCGCGGTCTCGATGCGGTCGGCTTCTCCTGCCAAGGCGGCTTGTTCCTGGCGAAGCAACCCGAGCCCGGCTTTGAGCAGGCGCACAATCTCGCCGGCCTGCTGCCCAATCCGGCGAATCTCCTCCTGCCCGAGCAAGTCGGCCAGCAAGCTCTTGATCTCGGCGTTGCGGTAGGTATTGAGCTGACGCTTGCCCTGAGGGGCGAACACCGACGTGAAGAAGGTCTCGGCGCTGCCGCAGATGTGCTCGACGCATGCCGAATAGGACTCCATGCGGCCATCGGACACGGTGCCGTCCTCCAGCACCACCGGGCGCCAGTTCCCGTCGTCGTCCAGTCGGTGCAGGAAGGCCTCGGTCTTGCGCCGGCCATTGAGCCGGATGACGATCTGGGATCGGTAGCTGCGGCCCTCATGGGCCCAGACCAGATCCTTCCCGCTCTCGGGCAGGTAGACGTGGTCGTAGTAGGAGAAGCCGCCCGGTCCGCTCGCCGCCGCACGGCTGGCCAGCAGGTTGTAGGGGGTGAGGTTGTCCATGACCGTGGTCTTGCCGCTGCCGTTGGGGCCGGCGATGGCGATCAACTGCGCATCGCCCGCCAGGCGCTCCAGGTCCAGCGTCAGTTCAGAAAGGCCCAGGCCATCGCGGATCCCGCGGAAGCCCTTGAGGGTGAGTTGGAGAGGTTGCATGCGAATCCCTTCATGAGGAGGTCGATGCGATCACTTTGTCCGCCATCACGAGCTCTTCAACCGCGCGTGAATCTCGCCATCATGGGCCAATCGGTCCGGCGGTCGAGCCGAATGTCAGCCTCATCGAACATGTACGCCTTGCGAACCACTGTGCTTAGGAGCTGGTGAATGGGTGAATGCGTACTTGTCGCCACAGCACGCGCGGCTGTCGAACTCACGCCCCCGGCCATGAGCAACCCCTCAGCGCTGCATGCTGACCGGCGCGTTCAGGCTGAAAGCGGACATATGGTGTGCCCTGGCTTCCCCCTTGGCCAACCAGGGGAGCGAGTCTGCCCAAGTCTTTCACTACGCTCGGATACCATTGGGTACAAACTCGCGGGCCGCTCAGCTCCCACCAGAGAAGCTACAAAGCACCGCAGAAGCCAAGAGGCTCAGGAGGGCTAGGAACGATGATTACACGAGGATCTGAGTGGCACCGCTGGGAGCCCCATATTCACGGCCCCGGTACCGTGCTGAACAACCAGTTCGGGGGCGCAGATCCATGGAAGGCATATCTCAGCGCCTTGGAGGCCTGTTCGCCGACGATTGAGGCGCTTGCCGTCACGGATTACTACACGACGGACACCTACGAAGAGGTGGTGCGCCGAAAGGCAGCTGGGGGCCTGCCCAATGTACAGCTCTTGCTCCCGAACATCGAACTGCGGCTCGACGTCGCAGCCAAGTCGGGCTTCGTGAACTTGCATTTGCTGGTAAGCCCTGAGGATCCGAACCACGTCGACGAGATTCGACGGTTCCTCTCGCGGCTGCACTTCACTGCACACGATGATCGGTACGACTGCACCTCGACGGATCTGATTCGCCTGGGAAAGGCCGCGGACCGCTCGATCATGGACGACCGCGCGGCGCTCGTTCATGGCGCCATGCAGTTCAAGGTCAACTTCGACGGTCTCAGGAAAGCCTTCAAAGAGAGCGCTTGGGCAAAGGACAACATTCTGATCGCGGTCGCAGGCGCAGCGGGCGACGGTACTTCAGGGGTGCGCCAGGCGGCGGATCAGACCGTGAGGCAGGAGATCGAGAAGTTCGCGCACGTCATTTTTGCAAGCAGCCCGGCGCAGCGTGAGTTTTGGCTGGGCAAGAAGGACGTCAGTGTCGAACAGCTGCAAGCAAGATACGACGGTTGCAAACCTTGTCTACACGGAAGTGATGCGCACGATCTCGCCTCCATCGGCCGCCCAGCAGGGGACAGGTATTCTTGGGTGAAAGGCGCACTGACGTTTGACGCTCTCCGTCAAGCATGCATTGATCCCGAGGGCCGCGCCTATGTGGGCACTGAGCCGCCTAGGGCGGCGATGCCGTCCCAGGTGATTTCCCACGTGCACATTGAGAATGCCCCTTGGGCGGCCACCAAATCGGTGCCGCTGAATTCCGGCCTAGTTGCGATCATCGGCGCGCGAGGGTCCGGCAAGACCGCGCTGGCAGACATGATCGCCGCTGGGTGCGACGCCATCTCTGAAAGTTCATGGGCCGCCGACGAGGACATCAGCCCGTCGTTTCTCGTCAGAGCACGTCCACTGATTGGGGATGCAAAGGTCAAGCTCACTTGGGGCGGCGGCGAGCTGTCGGGCAGTCACCTCGACGGAAGGGACGCTGACGACGTAATGGCGTATCCCAGAGCCCGCTACCTCTCGCAGCAATTCGTGGAAGAGCTCTGCTCCGCGAAGGGAGCGTCGGAGGGACTTGTCCGCGAGATCGAGCGCGTGATTTTTGAAGCGCATGCCGAAGAGGGGCAGGATGGTGCCTACAGCTTCGACGAGCTTCGTGACCAACGCGTGCTCCGATATCAGCAAGCACGGCGCCGCGAAGACGACGCAATAGCAGCAACATCAGACAGGATCGCAGAGGAGCTGGAGAAGGAAGCGCTCGTGACAAGCCTGACAAGCCAGGTCGCCGCCAAGGAGACGCTGATCAAAGGCTACACTGCTGATCTCTCCAAGCTCGTTGTAAAGGGAACAGAGGCACAGGTCCAACGGCACACCGCTCTCGCCGAGGCGGTGCAGACGCTGACAACGCGAGTGAACGCCTTAGGCAATCAGCGAAGAACCTTCCTCGCGATGCAGGACGAAGTCAAGAGCATGCAAACGGCCAAGGCGCCGGAGATGCTTCGTCAGGCCATGGCGCGACACCAAGCCGGCGGCCTCAACACCCAGCAATGGAACGACTTCCTGCTCGTCTATAAAGGTGATGTCGATCGCGCCCTCATTAGCTATATTGCGTGGGCGGATCAGGAGACTGCAAAGATTAATGGTGTCCCCCCGCCCCCCGACGATCAGAACGTTCCTCTGATTCCTGCTGATGCAGATCTACAGCAGGTGCAGCTCTCGGTGCTCAAGGCTGAAATGGGTCGCCTCGAGAAGCTCATCAGCGCCGACACGGTGATCCGAAACCAGTACGCAGCGCTATCCAAGAAGATATCGACCGAGAAGACGGCCCTCCAGGCCTTGAAGACGCGCCTTGAAGATGCGAAGGGTGCAGCGGAGCGGCGCAAGGGCCTGCAACAAGAGCGGGAGGCGGCATACGGCCGACTGTTTGACGCAGTCATCAGCGAGCAGAAGGCGCTCATCAAGCTTTACGCGCCGTTGATGGGGAGGCTTGCCGCCATGTCGGGCACCTTGAAAAAGCTGAGCTTCAAGGTATCGCGCGTAGCCGATGTTGCAGGATGGTCAAATGCCGGTGAGAACGACCTTATCGACTGCCGCAAGGCTGGGGAATTCTACGGTCGGGGCGCGCTCGAGAAGTTGGCGTGCACCGAACTCAAGCCGACTTGGGAAACTGGGAGCGCAGATCAGGTTCAGGCGGCGATGGCCGGCTTCATCGCGTCTCATTACAAAGCGCTGCTGGCTCATGCGCCCTATGCGGCTGCTGACCAAGAAGCCTTCCGACACTGGTTGAAGCGCTTCGCGCAGTGGCTCTTCAGTACAGACCACGTCTCCGTCAGGTACGAGATCCTATATGACGGCATCGACATCCGTAAGCTTTCGCCAGGTACGCGGGGCATCGTCTTGCTGCTTCTCTACCTTGCACTGGATGACGCCGATGATCGTCCACTGATCATTGACCAACCTGAAGAGAACCTCGATCCGAAATCGGTGTTCGACGAACTTGTCTCGTTATTCATTGCTGCCAAATCGAAGCGGCAAGTAGTCATAGTTACCCACAACGCCAATCTGGTCATCAACACTGACGCGGATCAGATCATCGTGGCGGACGCGAGCCCTCCTGCTGACGGCGGTCTTCCATCGTTCAACTATGTTGCCGGTGGACTGGAGGACGCCGAGATACGCAAGGTCGTCTGCGACATTCTCGAAGGCGGGGCCAAGGCGTTCAGGGAGCGCGCACGCCGCCTTCGAGTACGACTCGAGCGATAGAGGCTTTCCATTGAGCCTCTTCAGATGTCGTGGCTGGTCAACTGGAGCGCTGACGTCAGCTATCGCTTGCGGATTCAACCGGTCGCTCGCAGCGGACCGGTGAAATTCCGGAATGGGTTGTGATTGACTGTTCGACCCAACGTCGGAAAGCCGACCATTCTTGCTAAGTCTGACGCCGCAGCGGGGCCTGTCGGCGGTTGTCATTCCGGGAGCGCCGGCTGATCAGCGACGAGGTCCGCGGGCCTCGCCAGATACGTACAGGACAGAGTCGCGCACCACACTAGCCGCGCGCACGCCTTCGCGACGGTAACACCTTCAATCAACATAACGGGAGCATGCGTCGAGCACGGTGCTCTTGCCGCGCCCGTTGGCACCAGCGATGACCACCAGTTCGGCGCCATCGCACAAGGCCTCGAAGTCCAGTGTCAGGACCTCCAGGCCAAGGCCATCACGGATGCCGCGGAATCCTTTGAGCGTCAGTGAGAGGATGTGCATGGCGGTTTCCAGGTGAAATCGCAAGCGCAGCCGCTCGCGTGCGAACCAGTCTTCCGCTCGAACCGAGGAGTTCAAGGGCCGCGCTGGAATAGCGGCTATGCTTTTCTCCAAGACCGAACCATCCAACGAGCAGCGAATTGAGCCGTACCTTCTTTGCCTATCACCTGACCCACTACTTCGGCGCATTCAGTCGAAGCAGCTATCACACGAACAACACCAATGCGCGTGAGGGCGACCAGGTCTATGTTGTCTCGGGCGACGACGCCCCGGACGGAGGCAAGGACTATGCGTTGGAAGGACTGTTTCGCATCCACCGCCGTACCGAGGGCCCCTTCCAGCTCGAGAACCTGCGGGGCCAGCCGGCATCGTTCCAGTACAAGCTGTCGATGGCGCCCATTCGCGTTCCCGACGCACCGATCCCCCTGGCCCGTGCGGACTGGTATGACCGTCAAGAAGTCCACCGCTTTTTCTCCAGTGGCCAGAACTTCAACCCCCTGCCCACGTCGCCGGACTACAAGGAGCGCTTCGATACGTTGCTCGCCGGCTATGGCCAGTCCACGGCTACCGAACTTGCCGACGACCTTGCAGAGATTGAACGAACCGTGCCGGACACCACGCAACGCGAGGCCCTGATACAAGCGCGCATCGGACAGGGACGTTTTCGCGCAGAGGTCACTCACCTCTGGGGCAAGGGGGAAGCCTGCACGCTGACCGGCATTGCGCTGCCGGAACTACTGATCGCGTCACACATCAAGCCCTGGCGCGATTCGACGAACGAGGAACGGCTCGATCCGGCCAATGGATTGCTGTTGGCCGTACATGCCGACAAGCTGTTCGACCGCCACCTGCTGAGCTTTGACATGCAGCGCGGCGATCTGCGAAGCGTCGTCGCCCCGCTTGCTCAGCAGGCAGCGGCCAGGCTCGGGCTGGTCCCTGGCATGCCGCTAGGCACGGCACACTTGTCGCCCAGCACCGCACGCCGCCTCGAGGACTACATGCATGGTCACCACGCACGGCTCCTGCAGCGCAAGGCCGAGATGTCGGTGAGCACTTGAGCAACTCGAGTGGCCGCAGCCTGGACATGAACGCCCCTTGCCCGCCATGATCAACCCCGGCGACGCGGTGCCTTGCTCGCGGTACAGCGTTGCCAGCTTCGGAGAATGTCGGTCGGCGCGCGGTTCTGACACAGGACGGCCGGTCTGCTCAATGCGGTAGATCGTGGCCCTCCCAGGCCATCCCATGCTCTGGAACAGGCAACAGGTCAAAGAAGGGCTGCGCCTCGGTCATCGACCGCGACCTGTAGAACGCTGGAAGCAATGTCCTCTGGCTCGCCTTCAGACAAGGCGGCCAAGCATGCCAACAGAGGACGCGCGTCCACTGCTGAGGCCTGGGCCCAGACTCGCACCTTGTCGTCCATGCGAGCCAGCCGCGATACCCCCACAGCGCGTGTACGCGCGACCGGAACGATGCGCCCCTCCAGCTTCGCTTCCACGGCTCCCACTAGCTCACGCTTGATGGCCTCACGGTCCACGGTGCATCGGTCCTCCTCCGCCACCGTCCAACGCACGCGCACGCTGGCACCCGCCACGCCCTGGCGGGCCACCGCATCGCGCAGGACCTCGAGGTCAGGACGCCCCTCGAAGACGATGTCGATGATGCGGCGGGCCGGTGTGGCCTCCTGCGCGCAACGCGCACCGTCAGTCCCAACCTCCCATAGCAAGAAGCCCTTCTCACCGTCCTCACCGTAGTGGAAACGGCCGATCGATCCGGCGTACGCGATGATCTGCTCTCCCGCGGGCCCTTGGCGATGCCAAGACTGGTGCCGGTGGATATGGCCGAGCATGAAGGCCTGGACCTCGGCAGCAAACAGGGCCCCGGTGGTGAACTCGTGGTCGAAGCCCGCCATCGGCACGCCGTGCTCGCTCACGCAGCCGAATACCGTGCCATGCGACACGCCGATGGTGGGCAGCCCTCGGCTCCGCGCGAGTCGGTGCGATGGCGCAAACCCCGAGAGCAGCCGCGCGAGTTGCTCGCCCACCGCCTGCGCCGCTTCAGTCGCCCCAACGATGGCAGCCACGGTGGCCTTGTTGACAGTGGGCAGGCACGAGAACAGCGCCGCCGCGCCGGCCGGCAGACTCTCGAAGCGCCATCCCGGCGATGCGATCCAGCGGCCTTCGCGCGTCAGCGCAACCTGCTGGATGCGGTCGGCCACGTGGATGGGATGGCGCCCACCGATCGACCGAAACACTTCCAGCGTGCCAGGCGGCTCGTGCGAGTAGGTGCCCTGTAGCAGCAGTACCGGGCAGTGGTCTGCGAGGCGCCGCACTTGGGCCACGAGCCGTGCAGCAGCAGGCGCGTGCAGATCAAGCGCATGATCCGTTGCGTCACCGGAGATCACGGCAGCCTGCGCGCCCAGCGCCACGGCCCGGTCAATGGCTGCGCCAAAGCAGCGGTCGGCCTCGGTCAGGGTCTTCGCACCGTAGTGCAGATCGGAAAAATGTGCGATGCGCATGGTGCCTCCTGGTTCAGGCTACTGTGATCAGTTCGGTTTCGATCTTGTCGAGGTAGCCCCCGGGATCGTTGCGGTAGCGTTCCAGCTCATCCCAGGCACGGCCACGGCCGTGCGGGTTGATCCGCCAGCCCCTGCCCCAGCGGCGATCCGCGTAGGCCACATAGCGTTCGGGCGGCACGCCCATGGCCTGCGCCCGCGCCAGCAGTTGTTCCAGTGTGGGACGCCCCGGCTGAGGCGAGATATCGTCGCTTTTGCCAGGGGCATTTACGATGTCGGGAGACGCAGGCATGTCTTCGAGCACCTGTGTGGCCAGCCGCGCCTGCTGGATCGCAGTCTCTTCGTCTTCGCTGTCGCGCAGCAGCACGGTCACATCCACAGGGGCTTCGAGTTCGATGATCCACTGGGGAACGCGCACCGCCCGCCCCTGCTCGTCGATGTGCGGCACCTCCTTGAGCACCTTGGTCAGAAAGAAGGTCGTGCGGTCGCGGCCCAGAAAACCGGAGATGCGTCCGCCACGCATCTGGGCGATCGCCTGGAAGCGCTGGATGGCCGCGCTCATCGCGTAGAAGCTCGTGGTAGGAAGCTCCAGCGCGCTGATCGAACGAATGCCCGGGATGAAAAACAGGAAACGGCCGGCGAGATTGCATTGGCGCGCCTGGTACTCAGGGCAGGACTCGGGGTCGCAGATACCGCCGTTCTCTTCCCGCGGCACGGCCTTGCGTCCGCCGAAGATGCGGATCGTGCGTCGGCCCGTGTCATCCACCGGCACCGGTGCGTGGCACATGCAGTGGCGCGCCCGCCCGTCGGGCGAATACTGCGACCAGAAACGCTTCTCGTGCGTGCTCCAGGCTGCCAACTCGTGCGGCATCACCGTTTGCCAGTGGTCGGACGGGAAGACAACAGGAAAGCGATACAGCCGATGCCCCTGGCCCCGATCCTCGCCATACGCATTGAGGATCTCCCGGGCGATCTCTGGGTTTGGAAAATCCGACGCGCGCACCGTGAACCAGGGGACGTTGCGCGGTACCAGGGGCGACTTGAGCTGAGGCAGCGCCTGGACCAGCGCCCGCTCAATCTCCTCGAACGAGCGGCCCGCGGCAACGCCCTGGGTGTAGATGGCCTTGGCTTCGGGCCGCTCGGCGGCCTTGCGCGTGAGAACCATGATGCCAGGGCGAATCTTGCCCCCGGTTGGGATGCGCGCCGGCATCTGGCCCAGCAGCGTGTATGAGGCGGCCGGCCCACCCTGCACCGTGACGATCGCTCGTGCCATGGAGCACTCCTTCATGAACATCGGGACATTCCGACGATTCATGCTCTCGCACCCAGGGCGGGCTTCAACCCCCGAGGCCAGAGCCGGAGGCGGTCATGCTGACACTGGACACGAGTATCGGCAGAGATCTGACTGCTGGAAATACCAGATATTTCCGGGCCTCAGCAACGCAAACGCTTCATGCTGTCAGACTTCAAGATGGTCAGGATGCACGGTGCGGTTGCCCTCCGCCGGTGAGTGTCGCAGGCATTCGGAGCGCGCAGAAGCCTTCGATTCGGTGAAGGCAAGTTCCCACCGTCCAGGTCATGGTGGCCAGGCCACTGACGCCGATACTCCTCGCATTTCGCCGCGATTTCGGCTGGCACAAGTCCACGCGGATGTTCAGCATGTAGCCATGGACTCGTTGGAACAACAAGGAGTTGATGGCGTGCGACTGGAGGAACCGTCCAAGGACACACAAGATGCACCGCAGCGCCCTTGGGCACTTGCGATCGAGATGCTGCGTGCGGTTCTTGAAGGCAACACCTATGACACCGTTGCGGCCCAGCATGGCATCACACGAACCGCCGTAGAGCGACGCATCAAGGCCGTCGCAGTCCATGTCGCCGCGACGGCTGGAATCGAGGGACTGAATGCCGAAGGTGCGACGTTTGTCCGCCGGCTTCGCCTGTATCGAAGTTCGGTCCTCGATGCGCTGGAAGGGCTTGGATTAGAACAACCTGCTCAGGCGCGGGACATCCGCATTCTCAGCGACGAAGAGATCACCACAGGCGCCCTGCGCATTCGCGGCCGCAGCCAGCAGCCCCTGGAGGATCTGGCGCTGTACTACATCTTGCTGGCCACGGGCGCGAGGCCGCTGGAGATCGCACGTCTCGAGATCCACGACTACCTCCATGCGGATGGCAGCGTGCGGCGCACCTCAAAGATCCGCCCGGAAGTGGCCATCACCGGGCGGGCACGCCCGCTGTTTTTCTGCAGCACGCGATTGGAAGTAGCGCTGGACGACTACCTGGCCGAGCGTGTCGCCGCCAAACGAGGTCTTGGCGCCGAAGGAGAATACAGAGGGCTTAGCCCGACAAGCCGCCTCTTTCTGTCGTCAAGCGGCCAAGGCTTCGATATCAAGCCCTATGGCGACGATGGGCAGAAGCGGTTCCGATGCCGGGCCATCCAGGAAACCTACCGGAAGCTGTTTCGCTATGCGGAGTTTAAGCAAGTGACCGCGCTCACCGTGCGTCACACAGTGGCCAACCGGCTCTATGCGAGAGGCGCGGACGAATCCCAGGTGGGGTTGCTGCTGGGCATCGCCGATCGCAGTGCCGTGCGCGAGCAGTTTCCACGACGCCTCCCGGCGCTGGATACGCTGACCAGCGATCTGGTGTAGTCGCCATGGCCGGGGATGCATCCGATCTTTCGCTGGATGTGCAGCGATTCGCCATCCGTGGGCGTGTTTGGTCGGCCGGAGACTCGGACCTGCAAGACGCCCTCGCCCAGATTCACGATACGGCCGAGCGCCCACGCTGCCTGTGCGTACCCGGCGGCGTCGAGATGTACGTGGCACGGCACCGCCAATACCTCGTGAAGCGGATGCCGGAGAGCGGTAAGAATCATCATCCGTCGTGCCCCTCCTATGAACCCGATGGCTCGTATTCGGGACTTGGCGACCTGATGGGCGATGCCGTGCTTGAAACGCAACCCGGCCGCATCGAATTGCGGGTGGACTTCCCGTGGACGCGCATCAACGGTCGCGCCGTCGCACGAGGTGGGGTGGACGAACCGTGGGACATTTCGGTGCCGCGTCGACGGATGTCTCTGAGAGCCGTGGTGCACTACCTGTTCGAGCGCGCAGGCTTCAACCGATGGACGCCTGCCATGGCCGGGAAGCGCAATCAAGGCGTGCTGTGCAAGTACCTCCTCGAAGCCGCTACGGAGATCGAGGTCAAGGGCACGCCCTTGACCGAAAGGCTCTATGTCCCCGAGCCGTTCAACGAATCCGCGAAGGCTGACATTGCGCAGCGCAGGCAGACGAAGCTGACGGTGCTGCAACCCCGCGACGGGCACGCGCCGCTGGCGCTGGTGATCGGAGAGTTCAAAGCCTGTGAACGGGGAGACCACGGCAGCCGCATCTGGATTCGCCACATGCCGGACGCTCCATTGCTGATGGATACGCGCAGTTGGGATCGATTGGCTCGAACCCACGCGGCTCTCCTGGAGGCGCGCGATGCCGACACCGCCCACCGCGCCCGGCTGATCATGGCCGCACTGATCCGTGCCCGGCGCGAGTTCACTTACGAGATCGACGCCGCAAGCCTGATGCTGGTAAGCGAGCAATGGATTCCGGTGGACGGTGTGCACGAACTGCCGCTGATCGACGCGCTGGTCGCTCGCCAGAGGCGCTTCCTCAAGCCACTGCGCTATGACGCAAAGAGCGCAGCCGTATTCCCCAATGCCCTGCTCCTCGACTGCGGCGCTAAGCCTGTGCCCTTGCATCTCATCAGCGAATTCATGAACCCCAAGGATCGAACCCTCAAGGAGAAGGTCATTCACGCCGACAACGGATCGCGAACTTGGCTTTGGCATGCAGTTGACCCGATGCCACCACTGCCCTGAGTTCCGCAATCCTATCAGCCGATGAACTCCGCGTAACCGCGTAACGCCGATGCCTGTGCAAATATTCTGTGCGGACTCCAGACCCTTCAGCTCAGAGCCCAGAGTCAACAAGAGCAATCAATCCAGAATTCAATTCCGTCTTGCTATACCGACCTGTCTGGCGGAGTGCAACCCGTTGCTGTCCTTCGTCCTGGCTGCGTCGAGGGCCCTTTTGCAGCGATTCCCGTCCTTCGTCCCCAGCAGTCCACCGGCAGCTCTACGCCCTACAGCGTAAGTCCTGCAAAGGCTCCAGTCGGTGGGGCGGATTGCCCCTTCAATCCACGCATCCGCAGCCTTGCAAGCCATGACGCTCCTGTGGGCTCGGGGGCTACCCCTTGCTGCGGTCATTCCCTCCGAAGAGCAGCTTTCCGGTCCACCAAACCGCGTGGCCGAAGTTGCCAATCAACTGCTCTCCCTGCCGCAGATACGACGACGTGGTGTCGATGCCGGCGAGCTTGAGAGCGTCTCCGATCTTTGAGCTGGTCGGATGTGCGTCGCCAAGGCGCATGTCGTATGCGCCGGCGATGGCTCCAAAAATCTCCCGCGCCCGCTCGTCCCCAGCCTTCTGGGCCAAAATGCTCTGAAGCAACTTGTTGGAGCCCAGCTTCTCCTTCTCGGGATGATTCGAGAGTTTTCGCAGTGAGCGCACGTCGAGTCGATCGGAGAAAACGCGAACCAGCTCCTTAGCGAGCCTCAAGAGAGATGGCTGATCTTTGCTCGCAAATCGAGAGACGTGTTGCATCGATGAGGCATCGTCAATTTCGTGCGAGAACAGGGAAACATCGAACTCTTTTCGAAATTCTTCTTCGAGCAACCGCATGCACCCGTATAGCAACTCCTCCACTGCATGCGTGTCCGCTGGCTGGGCCCTTACCTGAGACGCCAAGAGTTCAGCGGAGACTTTGCCCTCCGGTGCGACGTTATTCGCGGCCCAGAGGAACTGCTCCCAGGCAGGCAGCTTGGCAATGTCGTAGGCATAGACGGTGATGAGCTCAGATGAGTTGATCCCAAAATGCGTCGAATACCCCGAGCTGGAGTTGATCGCGCCGGTTTCGGCGGTGTACCACTTCAGGGAAAAGCCCCGATGGGTCAGAAGCTCGTTGACCACGGCCGGACGGAACCAGAGCCATCTGCCGATGTCCTCGTCGTCCAACTCGGCAGAAGACTTGCGCGCCCCGTCGGTGTCAACGATGAAATGGGGCAAGTTCTGATCGGCGTCACCTCGGACACGGGTGCTCCTTCCCTGATGGTCAATCCACTCGTCTCGCCAGAACTCGCCTTCAACGCGCACGCCGGGGTAGCCGCTTCGATGGCCTTTCGAACTCTCCGAGGCGGTGTTGTCATCGTTCTCTGGCCCCATGACCGGCGCGTCATCCTCTTCGTCGACGTCGGTTCGCCACATTCGGAACGACGCCCAGCTTCCTCCAAAAACAGCATCCAACTCGCGAATGCGGAGTTCATACCTTCCGCCGTCGCGCTGGTCGCGGATCTCGGACAGTTTGGCATAGGGGCTGTCCTTGAGGCTGGACACGTTCTCGACATGCTGGCGGTAATAGGACAGGCGAAGGGATAGGTCCCGCGCTGCGAGGTAGTCCATCAGGAACTCTCGCTTGATTTCGATTAGACGATGGTCGCCATCGCTATCCACTGTCTCCCTTGCGACCACGACGAAGTCCTCTTCCGGCCTGACCCAGTTATGCCCTTCCTTGATCAGACGAAGTGCGACTACCAAGTCTGGATTCAAGATCCATTGCCGGCCGCCGACGACTGGTTGCGGATGCTCGAAGACGAGGTTAATTCCGACTGGCTCCTTGTCGTTGTACTGGTATTCATCGATCGGGGAGTAGTGACCATCTGCGTAGGCATGAGGGGCCACAGTGTGTCCAATGCCAATATCGCTCCAGCCCAGACCTTCGGCGAGTTCACGATGCTGCTTCGGAAAGGCGACCGAGCCGCAAGCGAACAAGTCGCTGACATATCCGATGTCCTTCACACCGCGCTGTTCTTCGTTCTGCGATGCGCGAAGGGGTATCCACGTTGCGCGTGCAAACGGCCGTCGTATTTCAGATGTTTGAAGAATCCAATCTTCGTTCATGGGGTGGCTTTCGGGGTGCTTTCAGCTGCCGGAGTTTCGATGGGGCAGCTTGCTTCGGAATTATGAGGGGCGCCTGTCGTTGATAGGCCGATTGAAGGGCTACTCACGAGTGACGCTCTGTCGCAGCCTAATGGTGGTCAGTCGTATTGAGCGCGATTCGCAGAACATGTACAGAAGCCCGCAACCCGTCTGGTCGACGGAGAATTTCGCCTCTGTCCTTGGAGACAATGAACAGATCGACATCTTGCAGTATCGCGATTACCGCTTCAACCTGATAGCAGACCTTCTAGTTCGATGACTGGCTTTGAACTGTCGCTCGACTTGGCGCTCGCCGCGTCAGCTCTTGGCCGGCCGGAACTTGCTGCTGGTCACCGTCGCTGTGCAACCCCTTAGGCTGGAACCGTCCGTCCACAGAACGCAGCAGCCGGTGACCATGACCACCGGCCTGCATGAATGCGTTGAAAGGCCGCCCAATCAAAACAGCTTGACCTGTCACTGCCTTGAAGCAGTACCGCACCTTCGGGGGTCAAATTTGATCGGCGATCCAACGTCGAACATCCTCCACCCGCCAGGCCGTGATTCCGACCGACAGCCGGAGCGGGGCAGGAAACAGCCCGGCATTGACCTGTCGCCAGAGCGTGGACTTGGAGAACGGCACGAAGCGCAGCAACAGCTTCTGGCGCACGAACCCCGTGTCGGGCAGCGTGACCGGCTCGGTATGCTGGATGGTGGGCTGAGGAGGATGGGTTGTCGAAACAACTTGCATGATCATTCCTTTCCTTGGCAATCGCCAACGGTGTGAGAGGATGACCAGCTCTGTCACAGCGAAGGTGGTCTTGGAGGGCTTCAGCTGCCAAGGAACGCGTTGCTCCTGCCGCTCTGCTGGCGTTCCGGTCATGCAGAGGGAGATGGATGTGGATGGGCGGGCCAGGATGAGCGAACCGTCAGGCCAGGCCACGTCACGAACACACCCCCGGCGGGCCGGGCAGCCCAGAGGCGGATGGTGTTCAGCGCATTGGGCAGCGAGAGGGACGCTGCTTGGAGGCAGGTGACGACTGCGACGCACCCGGCAAGCCAGGTGACTGCGGGGTGGTGATTCGATCACGTCCCGCGTTTGGCACTGTACCGTCGGCGCGGCCCCCGCGTACTGCCGGATGCATCAGCGCACCGGGAATCGACCTCAACCGCTGCTGGTTCCGCATGGAGATGCCTTGACACTAGACGAGACCCGCTGGGGCCTCGATGCTCTGCGGGGCTTCTGGCAACTGGGCGCCATCAGCCACCTCCACTCGCTCCCCGCCTCCGGCGTTCGAAGGAACGGCCCTTGCGGTCTCGTCTGGCCGCTCTGCGTCGGCGGCAGATTGTTCCGAGTCCGCAGCAACCGCATCGCTGGCAGCGCGACGGCCATCGAGGGCATTCATCTCGCGCCGCAGACGGGTGGCCAGGTTGCGTGAGCCGTTCGCGACGTCCCGCACCTTGCGCTTGAGTGCGGCCCGCTCGATATCGACGGCCTGCTGGGTGATGACCTCATGGATCTCGAGTGTCTGCAGCAGCGGCATCAGCTGGTCGAGCTTGCCCAGGATCTCCAGATACCGTCGGCTGCTCGACGAAAGCACGCCCACCTCCAGTTCCAGGGCCACCGTGTCATACGTGGCAGCGCTGGTGATGCCATTGGCTTTGAACAGCGCCTCGGCGCCATCGATCGCCTGATTCAGTTCCTCGGCCACCTTATCCATCTGAGCCCGGATCAACGCTTCTACCTTCGTGACGTCATCGTGGTTCAGCCGGGTCCGCGAGATCACCGAGATGAAGTGGATGCCCAACTGGAAGGTGTTGAAGTACCGGATGAACAACCGCTTGCCTTCAGCACTTGCGAAGCTCGCCTTGATCTTCAGGCTCGCCGCCTCGACTCGCCGGAAGTCGGCCTTGGTCTCCTTCGCAAGGATGCGGGCGTTGACCCCCCCTTGGTCATGCTTGACGAAATCGATGTCGGCCATGATCGGATTCTCCTGAGGCAGCGCACTTCGAAGGAATGATCGGCAAGACCACCGCGCATCGCCACGCGAAACGGCCACGAACTCGGGCTGCTTTCGGCATTGGCGGGTCTTGGCGGCGCCGCGGGCATTGACGCACGAGGGGGCTGCCCTTACTGTCCGAACCATGCAGTCGCTGGCCCTGCACACCTGGCGAGCCCTGGAGTTCTTACCGACGCGATCCACGCACGATGCGCAGGATCGCTGTCTGGACGCATAACGTTTCCCGTCGGCGGCTTTCGAGGCCAGCCCCGGGGGCGCAAACGCCCCTCGGCCTGGCGCCGAAAGCTTTCTCCCTGCCGGTCGCTGGCACACCGGTCCCACTGCGCATCGCGCCGTGACAAAGTCAGCCCTGGAATCCCCGATCCGCGATGCGGATCCGTTCACCTGTCCACCCCCTGGGGCTAACTGCCCCCATCGGTGCGTTGGCTCCTGCCTTCATCTCAAGGAGTCAACCATGCTGTATCACAGCATCTCACCCGAGATCCGTTCCCTGCCTCCGGCCGGCCTCATTGCCGGTAGCCAGCAGCCCGAGACATCGGTCTTCCTGCCCTTGCTCGACAGGCTGCAGCTCATGGCTATGTCGGCCGTTCCAGCCATCACCGCCTCGACCATGCTCGACGCGGCGGATGACGGTTCACCCATCGAATGGAGCGAGGAAGACGTCGTCCTGCTGCACTGGCGGCTACTCAAGGAGATCGGCCGCCTGGCTGATCCCGAGACGCCGCTGGAAGAGAAGTTCGACACGCTGCGCTGGGTTTTCACCGAGCGCGACAAGGACCACAAGCCCTTCAGCTTCGTGTCCTGCCTGCGCGTGGTGGGCTGCAGCCCCCTGTCGCCCCTGCCCTACTGCGGCCTGGTCGACGCCGAGGAGGTTCGGGACTTCATCCGTCTCGCCATCCCGCAATGGCTGCAGCAGACCCTGATGCGCTACCCCACCTGGGTGCGCGAAGCCATCGTGGACCACCCCGATTGGGTAGAAGCCCGGCTGGCCCGCAACCCGCAGTGGATCAACGAAGAAGTCAGGCGCGTCGCCCTAGAGGGTGACCTCTTCGCCTGACACCCCCGCCGTGGGAGCGCCCTCGCTCCCGCCCTTCAACTTCGAAAGGAGTCCGCCATGACCCCATGGAAGGATGTTCTCTGTCTGCTAGCGATCCTTGTGGCCTACGGCCTGGCCGGCCACCTGGACTACGAGGACGCCGTCGCGATGGAAGAAGCCATCCGCGACGACGTGCCGCCGCCCTGCTCCGCGCCGCCTGGCGCGACGGCAGAGCGCGCGTCGCTGTCTCCGACCGATGTGAAGCCGGCGCGCCTTGGCGCAACTGCTGCCATCTCCCACCCGGCCTGCAGGCCGGACGACCAATGAGAGCTCGAATCATGCGCCACATCGCACATCAACCGACCCACACGGATGCTTGGCTCCCGGTCCGGGCCCTGGGCGACATCGAATACCTCGTGAAGGAAAGCGAGGTGTTGACCGGCCAGGCCGGACGGGGCTTCGTCATCGCCGGTGCCGACCGTCTGATCTACCGGGCGCACTGGCATCCGCTGGGTTTCAAGGTCGAGCGCCTGGATGCACGAGGCGTGAAACTGGATTGCCGGCACCTGCTGCCCTGGGAATTCGAGCACCACAGCCTTGCCCAGGCACTGGACTGCGGTCAGTTGTTCACCGCTTCGGTGCCCCGCGAGATGAGCGGCAGCGCCTGATTTTTCACCACCCACCAGCGGGCTGCTCTCGCTGGGCGGGCGGCGCGCTGGCTTCCCAGGAGATTTCCATGAAGATCCAAATCCGCATCAACGAAGAAGGCGCGCTGCGCAACCAGCGCTTCGCCTTCACCGATCGATTCACGCTGGTGACCGAGCTGTTGCAGAACGCTCGCCGTGCCGGCGCGCACCACATCATCGTCGACCACTTGGCCGAGGAGCAGATGCTGCGCGTCCACGACGACGGGCATGGCATCGAGGACTTCCAGAAGCTGCTGAGCTTCCACGAGTCCGGATGGGACGACGGCACGGTCGCCCAGGAGCACCCCTTCGGCATCGGTTTCACCAAATGCCTGTATGCGGCCACACGTATCGTGGCCGCCTCGGGCCGGCAGCGCGTGGACATCGACACCGCCGAAGCGCTGCGGCGCGAAGCCTTCGAGGTCGAGACCTCGGCGCACGTCGAGAGCGGAACGACCATCGAGTTGCACGGCGTTGACATCGCCGGACTCGCGCAGCGCATGGAGATGCTATGCCAGGGCTTTCCTGTCGACGTGGTGTTCAACGGTCAGCGCATGGAGCGACGCTACGCCGAGGATCGCCTGCCCCTGGTGTCGACGCCCATCGGCTCGATACATGTGGCGGGCAACCGCAGCGGAAAGGCCACGCGCCAGTCGCTGATCTTTCTCCAGGGCTTCTGCGTGGAGCGCCCCCTGCACTTCAACGCCGACGAGGTGAACGTCGTCCATCTCGATCCGCAGCAGTTCATGGCGAGACTCCCCGACCGCGACACGCTGATCGATGCCGACCAGCAGCTCAAGCGGGTTGAGGCCCAGGTCAAGCAGTCCTGGCGGAGGATCCTGGAGGCGGCGAAGACGCAGCTTGCGCCGCAGCAGTTCGTCGCGACGTATTTCGACGTGATGCGCCAGTGGGGTCATGTGGACCTGCTCAACGACATGGACGAGTTGCCGGCTGTGCTTTTCGAGCGCATCGTTGGCTACCCCGTCCAGACCCGCTACGACCAGCGGGACTATGTCGAGACGGTCGCCACGGCGCCCACGCGGCAGGACATCGAATCCGGCCGCGTCGCGCTGGTGTCCATCGGTTGGCCCAATAGCGAGAACGCGGGGCATTGGATGTTAGCCAAGCAAAAGCAATGGCTGACCGCCCAGGCGTACCTTCTGGAAGCGAGCCATTGGATCCACCCCCACGTCCGCTACATCGAGCAGCAAGAAGCCCAGATCGAGCCGCAGTCGGAAACGGCGCGGACAACGCTGGAAGGCCGCTGGGTCTGGCCTCTGGTCATCCTCTGCGAGTCGATTCGCGTCCGCGTGGGCGACCATGAAGCCATCGTCGTGGACGAAGGTGTCTGCCGCGAGGACGACATCCTGGTTCCCGCTGGCGAGACCTCGGGCGAACCGGTGCGTCAACTGTCTGACTTCTACGACGATCATGACCGTGTCTGCGACGACGACATGGAGGCCGACCGCGATGCGCTGGCCGACCTGATCCGCCGCCTGCGGTCGACCGACCCGGTCGCTACGCTCAGCTCGCTGCTGTCCGAGCTCACACTCGGGAGATACCCGCTGCTGCACGGCAGGCGCTTTGAAGTGGCCGTGGGCACCGGCGCCATGCCGGGCTGCTCGGTGGAGCTGCTCTGTACCAACGCGGCGCCACCGTCCGGAGGAGCCGTCCATGCAGAACGCTGAATACGCCGCCCGCGTGGATGCCGTCAAGCAGCGCGCGCATGGGCGCTGGACCGAGGTCCTCGGCGCTCTTGGCCTGGACGAGCGCATGCTCAAGCGCAAGCCCATGCCTTGCCCGGTCTGCAAGGACGGCGTGGATCGGTTCCAGTACACCGACAAGTTCGGCGAAGGGAACTACCACTGCCGCAAGTGCGGTCCGGGCGGCGGCTTCAAGCTGCTGCAGGCCTGCAAGGGGATGGACTTCCATACCGCGATGTGCGCCGTCGAGAAGGCGCTGGGCATGCTGCCACCGGCGGGGCCGGTGGATGGCGCTGCGCCGGAACGGATGAAGAAGCTGGTGCATCGCATCTGGAACGAGGCGCGCGAGGTCACCCTCGGCGACGAGGTGGACCGCTACCTGCGCGGCCGCGGACTGGCCCTGGACAACTACCCGCCGTCGCTGCGCTTCCATCCCGCGCTGGGCTACTACCAGAAGGAAGGGGCGGCCAAGGCCCGCAAGGTGGCCGAGTACCCCGCGATGCTGGCCAGCGTGCGGGATGCTCAGGGCGCCGTGACGCTTCACCGCACCTACCTGAGCGCGGGCCGCAAGCTCGATGCACCGGATGCGAAGAAGGTGCTCTGCAGCGGCTTCTCAGGCGCAGCCGTGCGGCTGGCCGAGGCGACGGATGAACTGGCCGTCTGCGAAGGCATCGAGACCGGCATCGCCGTATTCCTGGCGACCGGCAAGCCGGTGTGGTGCGCCCTGAGCGCGGGCAACCTCGAGAAGCTCTGGGTGCCCGGCACCGTGCGCAGCGTATGCATCTATGGCGACAACGATGCCGACGGCGATTTCACGGGCCAGGCCAGCAGCTACACGGTCGCACGCCGGCTCAAGCGCGAGGAAGCCCAGAGCAGTCCTCGCACGGTCCGCGTCTTCCTGCCCCGGCAGGCGGGCACGGACTGGGCCGACGTCTGGCGGCAGCGGCAGGAAGCCGTCTTGCTGCGCGCCGCGTGAACCTGGATGGGGAGCGGGCACTTTGCCCGCTCCCCGCCTTTTCAGCGCGGGTTCAGGTCCTGAGCCTGCACTGAAAAGGTTTCTCCCCCTGGTCGCTGCCAGACCAGGCCGCCCGCGCGGCAAAGGCAGCCTTGGAGCTTCCCGCGCGACCACGGTCGCGCTTTCGTGGGGCCGGCATTCGCCGGTCCGTCATCAGCCCTTGCGGGGATGCGCATCCCCGCTGGGGGAGAGCCGTCCCTGCTTTTCGCAATCGAAGGAGATTGTCATGAGAAGTGGACGTACCCTGGTGAGCCTGGCGCAGGAACTGCAACGCCAGCTCGACACCAAGAAGGATATGGTCGTGCCCTCGCCCTTTGTCCGCCACAACACCAGCGAGGGTGGCGGCACGACCCTCGTGGTCGAGGAAGCCAACGGCCCCGCCGCCTACGGCGTGACCCCGCTGGCGCGGCGGCAACTCGCGGACAAGCTGGGCATCCCGTATGCGTATTTCGAGCGCATGCGCGAGAACCAGCCGGCATTGCTGGACCGCAACGTCAACACCTGGCTGCAGAGCGAAGCCGACCGGCGGCTGCTGCGCACGCTGGATGGCAACGTGCGTGCCGTGCTGTCCGACCGCTACCGGCGCCTGGACAACTACGACCTGGCCGAGCATGTCCTGCCCATCCTGCGGGGTGTGCCTGACCTCACGTTCGAGTCGGTGGAGCTGACCGAGACACGCATGTACCTCAAGTGCGTCACGCCGCAGCTAAAGTTCGAGATGGCGCCCGGCGACATCGTGCAGGCCGGCATCGCGATCTCGAATTCCGAGGTCGGCCAGGGCACGCTGTCTGTCCAGCCGCTGCTGTTCCGGCTTGTGTGCCGCAACGGCCTGATCGTCGCGGACCGTGCCCTTCGCAAGACGCACGTCGGGCGCTCGCTCGCCCAAGAGGACGAAGGGGTGACGGTCTATCAGGACGATACCCTGCGGGCCGATGACAAGGCCTTCTTCCTGAAGGTGCGCGACGTCGTGCAGGCCGCAGTGTCCGAGGTGACCTTCCGTCAGGCCGCCGTGAAGATGCAGAAGACCATGGGCATCAAGCTCACTGGCGATCCAGTGCACAGCGTGGAGGTGCTGGCCCAGCGCTACACGCTCAACGACGCCGAGCGCTCGGGCGTGCTGCGCCATCTCGTGGCGGGGGGTGACCTGTCGGGCTACGGCCTGGTCAACGCGGTGACCCACTACAGCCAGGAGGTCGAGGACTACGACCGGGCAACCGAGTTCGAAGCCCTGGGCGGCAAGCTGATCGAACTGACAGCCGCCGAATGGAAGCCGCTGGCGATAGCCGCGTGAGCAACCTCTAGGTGGATTGCGATGGGAGGGGGATGTCCCCCTCCTGTCCGTTCTGCTGGGACGCCTCGGACGGCGGCCTCAGAACACCTGCACCCTGATTGCGCCGTGGACCTTACCGAGGATCTTGACGCGACGGCGCACGGCCGAAGCGGCCCCCGTCCACTCGTGATCCTGATAGGCCTTGTTGTCGCACTTGAGCACGACGCTCTGGTCGATACGATGTTCCACGCGGCGGATGAGAAGATTGCCATCGCACGTCAGCGCATAGATTCCGTTGCCCGCCAGACGGGTCACCGTCGTGTCCACGAAAACCAGATCCCCGGCCTTCAGGCGAGGGGTCATTTCATCGCCGAGCACCCGCATCGGAACGCCCAGTGGGCCCCGGTGGGCCAGCGAATCGGTGATCGCATGGATGCAGTTGGCCACCTGGATGAGTTGGGCGCAGTGAACCGAATCACGCGCCTCTTTGCGCAGCACCCCGATCATCTCGTCGGCGCTGCAGCCCAGGCCCACGCACAGCCGCGCGAAGGATTCGAGATCCGGCAGACCCGGCTCCCGGGCGTCGAACCAGCGGCGCACACTCTGGGGCGCCCGCTGCGTGATCCCGGCCACGTAGGAAACCGCCTTGTCGGCAGGAACGCCCATGGTGACCAGCCTGGCTTGCAAACGATCGCGTACGCCCGGGATCAGATCCAGATCACTCACAGGAGTCGAAGGTAAACGGTCCGCCGCTCCGATGCTTCGGCCGCTGTCCCGCCTTTGCACTCGGATCGTCGGCGCACGGCTCACTGTGCGGCTCGACAGCGGTGTCTGGGTAGTCACGCAATTCCCTTGCTGAATGGAAGCGCGTGTTGTACCGCTACTTATATTACCAAATGTGTCCAATTTCGGAAACGACCGTCAGCGCCGTCCTTTTCCGGTGGCAAGTCGAACCTGCCATGAAGAAAGCAGCAATTGATGCGAACTAGTCCACGATCCGGAACATATGCTGTACCAGACTCGAACACTCTTCAACTCGATCCGAGGACGTCGTGAAACATCGTTAAACCACCCCGTCGGGGGGATTGAGGAACCGACCATGCGCCACCTGCATTTATCCGATGTGCAATCCACCAACCTGCAATTGCTCCATGTGATCCTCATCGGCACGGAGCGTGACATGGTGGGAACCTGCCGCAAGTTCAGCCTGCATGCAGCCCAAGCCGAGCGCCTGCGAGCGATGAAGCCGGCCGAAATCTGGTCCCTCGTGCACGCGGTCGGCGAGACCTCCCTGTTCGTGCCGAGGAGCGATCTCGTCGCATTGATCGACTCGCCGCCAGCGCTGGCCGGCACGTTGGCCGCTGCGCACCCGCCCTTCCCCGCACCGTTGATGCCCATACAGGTAGCTCGATAATGCCGGGAACGAAGATCAACCAACGCATGCGGGCGTTGGCGCTCGCCCGCGATTGCGCCGCGTTGGGAGCACGCATCCGGACCATCCACCACCTCACCGGACTGCGCCCACGCGAACTGCTGTACCTTCTGTTCAGCTCGCACACGCCACCGCCTCGCGGCCGGGCACCGGATTCCCGCGAGTGGTACCACAACGCCAACCTGCTCTTTCGGACTGAGGCGTCCATCGTCATCGCCAGTTTCCTGCGAATGCGCCATCTGGGATTCCCGGCAGCGGAAGCCCTGGTCGCTGCCTACCGCTACTACCAGTCGGTCTACCTTCCTCCTTGGCGCATCAGCTTCGACCGCGCGTTCGACCTGGCCGCGCACACCGAAGGACGGTGGATCGCAAAGGTTCCGAGCTTCCACCTGGCATCGTGCGCACGTTGCGGCAGCGAGTATCTCGACACGCTTGGCGGCACGGACACCACCGTACGCCCCTGCCCGTTCTGCCAACTGCTGGATCGGCACGGCCGGGATCCACGCCTAACCGCAGCCTTTGCCAAAGCGCCGCCGGTCTCCGAGGACATCATCGTCCATATGACCCCAGTCCTGGGCACGCCACGGGATGCCGATGGCGAAACCCCAGCCACTTCGTTTCCATTGCCGCCAGCCAAGCCCTAGCCTGACCCGAACAATGGATCTTCATACGCCCGCGCAGGCGAGGAGATTCTTCATGGTCAGGGGCACCTCATCCACCAGCACTACCGCACAGCCTTTCGCATCCGCGGATCCTGGCTTCGAGGCCCTGCCGCTAGCCGCTCTCCTGGCAAGCCAGCAAGCGCTGCTGGGCCGCATCAAGCTGTGCTTCGGCGCGGATCGCGCCACCTTCGAGCGCGAACTGATGCCGCTGATCCACGGCTACACACGCTTCGTGCACCTGCTGCCCGCGACCGCGGACAACTACTTCCACACGCCGGGCGGCCTGCTGCAACTGGGGCTGGAGACGGCCTTCTTCAGCCTGCAGGGCACGGACGCGCACATCTTCTCCGGCCGCGCGACGATCTCGGAGCGCCGTGAGCTCGAGCCACGCTGGCGCATCGCGACCTTCATCGGCGGCCTGTGCTGTGAATTGCACCGGGCGCTGACCCACTTGATCGTGACGACAGCCGATGGCGAGGAATGGCCGGCGTTCGTGGGTGGACTGGCGCCATGGCTCGAGCAGCGAGGTTCCGAACGCTACTTCGTGCGCTGGCGTCCTCATGCGCGCGACTCTCGTGGCCTGGGCCTCTTCGCGCTTCCCCATGTCATCCCGGCCGACGTGATGCAGATGCTCGGCAGCGGCAATGCCATCGTCGTGCCGCAACTCATGGCCAGCATCGCAGGCGTGCCCCAGTACCGCGAACACAACGTACTCGACGAACTTGTGCGGCGATCCATGGCCCTGGTGATCGACCGCAACCTCATGGCCAACGCCGACCGCTACGGCAAGCCCCAGTACGGCTCGCACCTAGAGCGCTACCTCGTCGACGCACTGCGCCGCCTCGCCGCAGGGCATTCCGCTTGGATCCCCAACCGCGACAAAAGCCGTGTCTGGCTGGGACCGGAGGGGCTCTTCCTGGTCTGGCCCGGCGCGGCCGAAGACGTCCTGTCTTTGCTGGAAAGCGACCAACTGGCCGGCATCCCGAAGTCTCCGCACACCCTGCTGGACCTTCTGCTGGAAGCAGGAGCTTTCGTGGCAGCAGACACGACACACCAGACCTGGACCATCCAGCCACAGGGCGTCAAGGCGCCGATCGAAGCCGTCAAGCTCGCCAACACAGCGCTCCTGCTGACGGGTCTCGATCCACAGCCGGCCGCCCTGACGGCCAGCCTGCTGTCGGCGCCTCCGTCGCAGGCGAATACCAAGACACCGCAATCGGGTACTTCAGCGCTAGCATCGGCCACGGTCCTTTCCCCACCAACGGCGCCACCGGCCGCGGCGCCCTCGGCACCCTCAGCCGTGGGTGCTACGGCAAAGCAGTTGTCGTTGCTCGATGCCACCGCCGAAGCCTGTGAGCAAACCCCAGCCCCTGTAGCAGCGCACGCGGCGCCATCCGGAATCGAAGGTGCCCCTCCATCTGCGCCCACCGAACCGGCTCCTGAACGGCTTGTCATCAGGCTCCAGGCTCCGATGCGGCTGAATCCTGCGGTACGCAATGCGCTTGCCGACATCCTCGCTGCCCTCAACGACAGCGCCCGCACGGACGTCTGCATGGTGTCCGAAGGTATCTTCGTGCCGTTAGCCGAATTCGAACGGCGCGGCATCCAGCCCGGAATCGCGATCCGTGCCCTCGACGACACCCGGATGATCCGGCGCCCCCAATCAGGCGGGCCACCCACGGTCTCACGTCAGATCCGCGATGCCACGGTGCTCGGCGTGGTGCTCTCGCCCTCGCACGTCGAAGGCCTCGACCCCCAAGCCTTTGCCCTCACTGGCGAGGTGGCGCCCTTGGCCCCTCCCGGTTCTTCCCCCACAAGCCACCGGAGCCACTGACATGCTGGTGCGCCGCTACGAAATGCCCTGGCGCCGGGCCTTCGAGGCCCATGCGGGCCTGGTCTGGCTGAGCGCAGCGCTCTACTTCACGGTCATCGCGGTCGCCGGCAGGTTACCGGTCCTGCCCTCGCTCGCGCTCGCCGCCGCCTGTCTGTTGATGGCGTTGCGGCGGCTGGCCCAGGCGGTACGAGTGCTGCGCCTGCGTGGCTCGCTGGGCGGACGCCGTATCCAGGTCTTGAGCGCAAAGGAACTGGGACGCCTGTGCACCGACCCGGCCCAGGTCTTCCTGGGTTTCGGCTTCGAATGGCAGCCCGTGCACGCGCAGCGCCTTTACGAACTCGCCAAAGTGGACTACCGCGAGTTCGCCGTGCCACGCTGGCTCCAGCATGCCCTCGGACAAGGGGATGCCGCCCAACCCGACGCCGAGATCGGCCTGCCCTACATCCACGGCGTCGAGCCGACCGAGCGCCCGCTGCACCGGCCGCTGCAGAACTTCGAAGGCGGCACGCTGCTCGTGGGCACCACGCAATCCGGCAAGGGCGTGGCGCTGGCCAACCTGATCACCCAGGCCGTGCGCCGCGGCGACGTGGTGATCGTGATCGATCCCAAGAACAGCCGGCGCCTGAAACGGGTGGTCGAGCGAGCCTGCGAGAACTACCGCGAGGCGGACACCTTCATGGAGTTCCACCCCGCCTTTCCCGAGCGGGGCGTGCGCCTGGACTTCACGTTCAACTGGCAAAAGCCCACCGAGATCGCGTCGCGCATCCAGTCCATCATGCCACCGGACACGGCCGGGGCGTTCTCGGCCTTCGGCTGGGATGCCGTCAACGTGGTGGTGCAAGGCCTGGTCGAACTGGAGGAACGGCCGAATCTCATCAAGCTCACCAAGTACATCGAAGGCGGCATCGAGCCCGTGCTGGAAGCCTCGCTGCGACGCTTCTACGAGCGGGTGATCGGCAGCGGCTGGCGCGATCAGGCAGAAATGCGCAAGCTGCTGCATGAGGCGCACCGGGGCAACATGCGGCGGCCCTCGGAGGCGGCCAGCGCCGACCTGATAGCCTTCGTCGCCTACTACGAGCACCACGTGGCGCAGAACCAGCGCAACAAGGTGCTCGACGCCCAGGTGCGCGTGTTCCGGCACAACCGTGAGCACTACCAGAAGATCACGGCCAACCTGCTGCCCATCCTGTCCATGCTCACCTCGGGCGATCTGGGACGAAGCCTGTCGCCGGACCCATTCGACGCGGACGATCCGCGCCCGATCATGAATTTCGAGAAGATTGAGCGCGGCGGCCACGTGCTCTACATGTGCCTGGACTCGCTGCCCGATCCGTCGGTGGCCTCGGCCATCGGCGCGCTGGCCCTGGCCGACCAGGCCGCCCGCGCGGGCATGCGCTACAACCTTGGCACCTACCAGCGCATCTCGCTGTTCGTCGATGAAGTCAGCAACGTCATCAACCAGCCGCTGATCGAAATCCTCAACAAAGGTGCCGAAGGCGGGATCTTCGCGACCTGTGCGATGCAGACCCTGGCCGACCTGGCGCGGCGGCTGGGCAGCGAGGACGCCGCACGCATGGCGCTGGGCAACCTGAATAACCTGATTGCGCTGCGCACCAAGGACCGGCCCACGCAGGACTTCGTGGTGGAGACCTTCGGCAAGACCGCGATCCACACGGTGCGGGTCGGCCTGAGCCACGGCGCCGACGCCCATATCGGGGACTTCTCTTCGAGCTACTCGACCCAGCTCACCGAGAGCTTCGAGGAGGTGGTTCCCGCCGACATCCTGGGCAAGCTGCCCAACCTCCAATACTTCGCATCGGTGTCGGGCGGCCGCATCATCAAGGGGCGCTTCCCCATCATCGACCCGGACGCCGGGATGCAGCCTGGCGGAGCACGCACGTGATCCGGGCGGTCGCTGTCGTATCCCTCGTGCTGCTGCTCGTGCTGGTGCTCTATGTCCCTTCGGCACATCCGCCCGAGCGCTTCCTGGAACAGTTGCGCAGCGAGCACGAGACCGCCGTCGACTTCTGGGGTGCGGAGCCGGCCTATCGGATGCTGGACCGCGCCATGCGGATGCAGTCCGACGCCGGCGCAGCCAGCCCGATCCCATCCCCGCATGACATGCCCAGGACACCCGGCGTCAACGGCGCGGTGGCCACCGAAATGGCCTCGGTCAACCAGCGACTGTTCAACAACGCGTACTTCCGTTCGGTCGATGCGCTGCTGATGCTCGCGAGCTACCGCCTGTCGAGCCTGTTCGAATGGCTGCCATGGCTGATGCCCCTGGTGCTGGCAGCCGGCATCGACGGTGCCCTGGTGCGCATCATCCGGGCCAAGGAGTTCCTGCAGCACGACCCTGAGATGTTCGCGGTTTGGTGCTCTCTGCTGATCATCACAGCCTGCTCCACCGTCGTCGCGTTCGCCGTGCCCATGCAATTGCATCCGGCGATGTTGGCCGGGTCTCCCATTGCGATGGCGATGCTGCTCGGCCGTGCCATCACCCATTTCCATCGGCGCGCGTGACGAAGCCCGCACCTCCTACAACTCGGCCTCGACCATCAATTCGGTGACCGTCATTTCCATCGCTTGCTCAATGCGCGTTGGCATGCCCGATCATCGACGGGTTGCGGTTATTCGATTCGTAGTAGGCAATAGGCACCATGCCGGTTCGCAAGCGGGATAACCGTCACGACGGCGCGTTGAGCCTGCATTGCAGAGCCATCTCGTAGGCAGTTTCAAAGTGCGGAGCAAGTGGTCTATCCATAGCCTCATGCTGCGCGATCACCGTTCCCTTGTCGGAATCGCCCAGCCGCCCCTTGAAGATCAACCACGAGAAAAGATGGGGTGTGGTTTGGGTGAGGGCATGGCCTGAGTCTTCAGCAAGCTTGCGCGCCTTCTTGTCGTCGGTGATGACGGCTTGCCCAATCTTCATGGCGAAGGCGATGGATGACAACTCGCCCTTACCCAAACGCCTTCGGCTCTCGAGTATCTTGATGGCCTGCAGGTCGCCGATGCCGCAGGAGTGGGCCGCGAAGCCGCCACGCCCTTGCTCCAGGGCCAGACGTCGCATGAGTTCGGTCTCTGCAGCGGTGGGCTCCTTTTTGCGCGGCTTGGTCAAGCACTCGTAGCGCACAAAGCTGGTGATGCAGAACTCGCAGCGAGCTTCCTTGGCAGCAGCGAGCAGGCGGGCCGACGACAAGACGTTCCACACCGAGCAGGTGTCGGCGACGTTGACCAAGTGGAACTTCGAGGGATCAATTGCCATGAAGCGTCCGGCCGTAGAGGCTCGCAAGTTCGGCGAGTTCGCCGTGGCTGCACAGTAGCGCCTCGGCCAAGCGTCCGATGCTGATCACTCCAGCGCTGAATCCCTCAAAGCACAAGCCAACGTAGAAATCAGAGAGGCCCAACTCTAGGAGGTGGGTTTTACGCTGGCGCTGCACGGCGTTGAGGTTCTGGGGAAGCTCGGGGTCAATCTTTGCATCACGCTGCACGCGCAGGCCGCGGATGCGGTCATAAGCAGCTTTGTCGATGAGTTTGGCCTCTTTGAGGGCGATGGCGAGCGCGACGCAGCTTACGCGCAGGTCGTTGGCCCATCGCTGCGCGTCCACATCCGTCCATCGGGCGGGATTCGGAAGCTGCGCCAAGACGGCGGGCGGCATGAGAAAGCACGAGGCAAAGCGGTTGGCTCGCAGTTCCAGCATGTCCGATCCGCTGGGGCGTTCAAAACTGACGCTCGCGCCTTGTGCAGAATCAAATATGGCGTGAGCCATCTCATGCGCCGCGCTGAACCGTTGCCGATAGATGTCCTCGCTGTGGTTGACCAGGGCGCACTTGCCCGCCACAGGATGCATGATGAAGAGGCCGGAGATATTTGAGTTCCCGAGCTTTCGCCGAAAGATATGGACGCCAACGTTGCGGAATTCCGCGTAGATATCGCGTGGGACTTCGCGGTCGCTGTGCCCAAGCGTGGCGCGGAGGTTGGCAGCGGCGGCCTCGCCGTGACCCTTGAAGAAATTGCCGCTCGGGACAAAGGAAAAATCCTTGGGCGGCCGGCCCAGTTCTCGCATCAAGAAGTCTTCCGTTTCACACAGGTAGAGGAAGTCTTGGACGGCACGACGATCCTCCTTGGTAAACTCGTTGCCGTGCGCGCGGTAAAGCGTCTCGGTTTGCTCGAACGGGGCGACCTGTTCGTTGGAGATGAAGAACTTGAAGTCGCAGCGATAGTGGTCCGCCAGGATGAGCACCTCGTCGCCCGTGGGCTCGGCTCGGCCGGCCTCAATGGAGGTCAGGCGGGCGGCGTCAATGCCGGTCGAAGATGCGACCTCGACGATGGACTCTTTGAGTTGTCCTCGATATTTGGCGAGCTTGGAGCCTAGGGTTCGCAGGTCGATGGCCATGGATGTTCATCATAGACGGACGGCGAAACTGCCTTCGATTGCAAGCACGCAACGCTGAGTTCGGCGACGCTAAGGCGCGCGCTCATTGTGAGTCTCGGCTAAGAACACCGCCAGCGTTGAGGCAGCTCCTACCGCGAGCTTGGCGTGGCGAGGCTGAAGGCCTTTGGCGCCAGCCGCCTTGCCATGACCGGTTCCGTAGTGATTGCGCAACTCCGCTACACCCTGCGTGATGCTGGCGAGGTTGCTGAGCAGCCGCTTGATGGTCTCGCTGGCTTTGGCTTGCTCGGGGATGTCTGCCGGAGTCAGGTCCAGCTCCTTTGCAGTGAGCTTCACGAGCTCAGGGATGTCCGCGTTCTTAGAGAATTCGACGCTGCGCGCGGTCAGGATCGTCTTGCAGCAGGTTTCGATCAGCTCTTTGGCGGTGCCGATGGCAAGACTGGGGTCGTTGCTGACAGCCGATTCCATGCGCGTGATCTGTTGACTCACATATCCGGGATCTGTCCCTGCGAGCGTCTCGCGTGCGGCGGCCAAGCCTGGCGTCTGGCCAATGCCGATGAAGCGGCCGACGTAGACAGGGCGGCCAGAGATTCGCGTGCGCTCGGCCAGCTCGAAGCCGTCATTTCGGAGGAACTGGTTAAACATCTGGCGCAGTCGCTCTGCTTCCGTGGCGTCGGGGCGCACAACCGGATGCAGCATTTCGCAGAGAAAGCGGAGAAACGCGTCATCGTCCCCCCGGGCCAGGTTGAAGCGCTTGTCGTGGAACACCCAATCAGCGTCCCAATCGTCGTTGTTGACGCGGTGTTGCCAGATGTCGCCAGCCGCGTCTTTGAATCGACTATCCGTTGAGGGCAGCTTTTGTAGATCGAACAGTCGGCCCAAAAATTCGGCCTCTTCGAGCCGCCCCGCCCAACTGGCTGTTTCGGAGCCGATGGAGTCGATGATGTCCCGGCGCGTCAGTTCAGTAATTCTCATGGATGGAGTGCTTGTGGGGAAGTGGATGCGCCGGAAGACGCCAGAAGACTTTGGACAGCGATTTGCCGGCGCTTCTCTTCCATCGCCAGGATCTTCCGCCCAGCTTCAATCTGCGCTTGCGACATGTCCTCGAGTGGAGGCATTTCAGCGAAGTGCCGCTCCCATCGATGTTCGATGGCACGCAGGGACCTTCATCAGTGTTGCCACGCGTTCGTTGAGCATGAACCAGCGGCATCAGCTCGGCGGCCATGTCTTTGCCGTCGATGAGCCGCTTAAAAATCCACAGGTAGACATCGACGAGTTCGAGGCCCGCGCTGTCTGTCCCTGCCGCGAACTCGATGGGCGTCTTGGGCATTCCGGCAAAGCTGACTTTGGGCATGCCTGGACCTGTCACGCCTTCCATGCCCGATGCGGCAGCAAAAAACTCCGAAAGGGTCTTCTGCGCCTTGTTGAACTCGGACTGGCGGTCCACGACGATCTTCGACGCGCGCTTGCCGCGTTGGATGATTCGTTTCGCGATGCCGTACATCACAGACTGAAAGCCGATGATGTTGGGACTGATCTGTTTGATGTCGTTCTGGTGGTCTACGTTGTAGCCAATCGCATTGGGGTTTTGCGCCGCCCATGTCAGGGCGTCGCCGATCAACTGGCGCGAGCGCGCGTCTGGGAGTTGATCGACTCGCTGCGCAATCCGTTGGCATACGTTGATCAGCTTCTCGTTGGCGCGGCTACGGTCTGTATCGATGCGGGCAGACCAGGCGAGGCGGGCGTCTTCCTCATCAAACAGGGACGCCAGCTTCAACAGAAGGATGTATCGGAGCGGTGTCCAGTAGCTCGTCCAAGTGACGGCCGGATTCATGGCTTGGTCGAAGACTTGATCGTAAAAGCAGATGACCGCATGGTCGGGCTTATTGACGCGATAAAGATCGAAACGTAGAGTAAATTTTTTTTGGACGGCCACCAATTCATGGGCGATGGCGGCGAGCCTCCCCACTCCGAGCTGCGCCGCGTGCAGCCGGTCCACACCAAGGCGTTTGCGCAAGGGGACGAGTCGTTCCTCGGCCAGGACGTCCAAGTTTACGTCGCTCGATAGGACTCCGTAGTACAGGACGGGTTGGGTCGGATCAAACAACTCCGAACCCGTGTGCCCGCTCTCGTCGACGTAGAAATACATGCCTCACCCCCCTTCGTGTTGTTGCGGCTTGAGTTCTGCGGCTACCTTCGACTACGGTTTATAGCCGAATGGCACTTACTTTGCCCGACATGCGTGACCGTGTTTCTGGACGTGCTGGCGGGCTTGGGAGCGCGGCTGCTTCAACCATGGGTAAGGCTTGGGTCGTCGTTTTCGCATTCGCGGCTCGAT
>Ga0187892_10001830_pt1 | contig 46392 bp, 36 predicted proteins | sample MA1701073metaG_FD_139345 | JGI IMG/M metagenome (GOLD analysis project Ga0187892, IMG submission 139345) | Bio-ooze microbial communities from a basaltic lava cave in the Kipuka Kanohina Cave System on the Island of Hawaii, USA - MA170107-3 metaG ...
GATGACGTACGGCACGCTGAACAACCGGCTGCTCTTTTACGAGATTCGCGACACGATGAGCGAGGACCTGCTCGAAACGGTGTGGAACCAGTTCGACGCCGAGGGTAAGATCACGCGCGTGATCCGTAAGCTGGAAAGCGAGTCGACGTACCGGGCCACGCGCATGATCTACAACGGCGGTAAGCAGGTCGAGTACGTCGTCGGTGAGGAGTGGACGGTCGAAGACGACGCGGTGGCGTGCGAGGACTACTGCCGCACGTTCGTGTGGCGCTACCGCTACGACGGCCCGCGGCAGCGTTACATGCGCCAGAAGCTCGATCCGGACAACGTCACGACCGTGCTGGAGACGTCGTGGAGCGACTACGACGGCACCGAGGTCTACACCGACTTCCACGTCGATTCGGGGGACCATGTCATCGACCGGGCGTACGAGACCGCCTTCGGCGAGTTCCCCGATCCGGACAGCGGGACCACCTCGATCGAGTATTACCACCGCGACCAGATCGGCTCGACCCGCGTCATGACGTGCGACACCAACCTGAACAACTGCACCGCCGGCGGCAACGGCCAGCCGCCCATCACCCGCCGCCGCGTCTACACCGCCTTCGGCGAAGAAGTCAGCACCAGCGGCTCGGTCGACTCCCGCTACCGTTACGCCGGTGTTTGGGGCTACCAGTCCCACGATGACTTCTCGTTCCTGCATGTCGGTGCACGCTGGTACGACCCGGAGACCGGTCGCTTCCTTCAACGCGATCCCATCGGCATTTCCGGCGGCATGAACGTTTACGGCTACGCATTGAACAATCCGGCGTCGGCAACGGATCCTGATGGCCTTCGATCACCTCGGCCAGGGCCTTCAGGCGGTGGGCGTGGTGCGTGGAGGCCATACGAGCCGCCCGGCTTCAAACCGCCATTCGTCGCGCCGGACTCGCCAGGGTATGATTGGGAATCGAGGCCGAAATACACCGATAATCCTTCGCGTGACATGTACAACTCGTTGGCAGGAATGCTCTGTTTTATTTATATCCCACCCGACGCGCCGAAGCCCAAGCTGCCTGACCAGGCGTGGTACTGCTCAGGCTGCCGTAATATGGTGCATGGAGGCCCGCACATGCACAGCGGTTGGTAGAGTGATGACTCCTCCAGCTTGCGAACGAGGTGACCAGTTCCCTGGGAGCCAATGCGACTGCGGGCGGATCGCTCCCGAGCCTGTTGGTCCTGGGGCACTCGATGAATCGCCGAGTCGCCCCCGGCTGCTCCCGATCGCAGGGCAGCTCTGCGCAGCGTTTGTGCTTGGAACGATATTTGGATTCGTGCGCGACGCACTGATGGAGTCACGTTACTACCCCGGCCCGTTGCCGGTCGCCTCGATGCTGACATTTCCGCTCATCCTGATCGTGATGGGCAATTCGTCGCGCTCGTATTTCCGAGCCATCATCGTGGCCAACGCCGGCTGGGCGGGCTTCTGTGCGCAGATCGTCGTCTGGCATTTTGTAGTGCTCCGCACGACGGCAACATACCTGAACACGTCGTTCGAGGCCTGGCATCAGGTACTTTCGAGCGCTATTTGGGCGGTGATCACGTCGGCCGTCAGCGCCGGCGTGCTCGCCGTTCGGATTCGCTGGTTACCCGTTTACGGCGATGGTCGGTGCCGCCGGTGCGGATACCTGCTTCGCGGGTTGCCGACGTCGCGTTGTCCGGAATGCGGTACCGACGCCGCTGACTCATCTGCCGCTGACGAGGAGGTCAAGCTCTGATGACTGCACGATGGCTGGGTGCAATCCTGCTGGTTCTGGTCGGCTGTGATCGTCGCAGCAATTCACCGAACGCCACCTCCGACGCCGACCTGCGGCGCTACAACGAGGGCTACGATAAACGCGCCGACGAACACGACGCGCAGCTCAAGCGGACCGCCGATCAGATACGCGTTGCCGACGAGCAACAGGCTGAATTCGAGCGGCAGCTTCGAAAGGAAGCGGAGTTCCAGGCTCGCTACGAAGCGATTCTCGCCCGGTGGGAAAAGCAGGCCGATCGATTCGACGCGCTGCTCGCCAAGTGGGAGCGCGTCACGCCTGCGACCGCACCCGGCGGCGAGGCCGATTCGCGTTGATGTTATGAATTCAGATTCGCGTCGGGCAGCGTCGCAGCCCTCGGCCGTCTCGCAGGGGCCGGAGGCTTGGCGTGCTGATCGCCGCGCTGCGCGATGTGCTTGCGGGGCAGCATGATGTCAACCTCGGCCCCGACGACTGGCGGCGAGCGCCCGACGACCAGTGGCTGTGGTTCTGGCTGCACGCGTCACAGATCAGAACTCACCAAAGGCGCGCCCTCGCATGAGGCAGAACGCAGTGATGATCACGTCCTCGCACGTCTTGGCGTGTGCAGCGAGCCGCCGCCGCGGGAGCGGCGGCAGAGTGCGGCGATTTGCGACGTACTTTCGCCCCTATTGGGACTTGTTGCTCATTCGCGAGCAGACCCACGGCTTGCGCCGTGGGCTCGAGTCTGTCGCCCCTGCCGGGGCTTCGGGGAAGTTGTTAGCGCTGTCATAGGAGAGCTGCCGTGAAGAGTTGGTGGGGATGCACACATCAGCAGGTGGCCAGGTAGTCGGCCAGCAGGCCGGCCACGGATTCGACTTTGAGGAAGTCGTCGCAGAGCGCCCGGGCGCGGGGGTGGCTGTCGGTGCAGACGATGCGGGTGAACAGGCCGCTGGCGCGCAGGCGGTCGAGCGCATCACCCGGAAAGAGGCCGTGCGTCGTGATCGCGGCGATCTGGGCGGCGCCGGCGGCACGGTAGGCGCGGGCGGCGCCGAGCAGCGAGCCGCCGGTGCGGATCATGTCGTCGTAGATGATGACGGTCGTACCGGCGACGTTGGCGCTGATGCCGGTCACTTCGGTGCGCTCGCCGTCCAGGCGGCGCTTGAAGACGAACGAGGCGTGCACGCCAATATCGTTGGCCAGCGACTCGACCCACTTGGCCCGGCCGGCGTCGGTGCAGGCGAAGACGAAGTCGGCCCCCGCCAGCTCGCGGGCGGCCGCCAGGATGATCGGCTTGGCGTAGACGTGGACGGTGCGCATGCCGCCCTCGAAATAGTGCGGCAGGCCGGCCGAGTGCAGATCGAGCAGCACGGCCCGGTTGCCCGCGCTGGACGGCGGGATGCTCGACAGCAGCCGGGCACGGTTCTTGGCGCTGACCACTTCTCCCGGTTGGGTCGCCCGCTCCATGGTCGAGCAGCCGAAGTAGGGAATGACCAGCGTCAGCGAATCCGCGCCATAGTGCACCAGCCCGCAGGCCAGGTCATACAGCTCGAGCGTGTCCGCATCGCTGATCGTCCCGCCCACCAGCGCCACGTCACGGCCAGCCACATCGGCCAGGATGCGCTGGTATCGCTCGCCGTCGGGGAACGTCTCGACCTTGACCTCGCCCGGCTCGAAGCCGCCGCGCAGGCAGATGGCCTGCTGAAGATAGGCGTACTCGCGAGTCGAGAAGACGCACGTCGAGTGGGCGGTCATGCCGGTTCTCCGCGGGCCTTGAGGATCAGCTTCGTTCGCAGGTCAAACAGGCCTTGCTCGAGACCGACCGGGTACTGGTGCGGATTCATGAAGCGCTTGATGCCGGCGTGCAGGCGGGCGAGCTGCGACTGGGCGTGCGTGCGGGCGTGTGCCACATTCGGGCAGTCGTAGACCAGCTTGCCGCCGCGGAAGATCGGCACGAGCAGGTCGGTGTGGTCCGTGCCCGGTTCGATGTGCTTGCGGCGGGTCATGTCCATCGGGTCGACGATCGTGGCAGCTTCGGGGATGCCGCGTTGGGCGTCGTAGATGGCGTCGGCGATGAACTCACCATCGGCCTCGAAGCGGCGGACCTGCTGAATGCCGGGGTTGGAAATCTTGATGGCCTGCTCGGACAGCTTGACCTTGTAACTCCAGTCGTGGCCGGGACGTCGGACGGCGGTCAGCTTGTAGACACCGCCCATGGCCGGCTGATCGTAGGCGGTGGCCAGCTTGGTGCCCACGCCCCACACGGCGATGGTGGCGCCCTGGTCCTTGAGGCTGGCGATAATGTGCTCGTCGAGGTCGTTGCTGGCCACGATGACGGCCTTGGGGAAGCCGCCCTCGTCGAGGATGCGGCGGGCCTCGATGCTCAGATAAGCCAGGTCGCCTGAGTCGAGCCGCACGCCGACCATTTCATGCCCGCGCGAGCGCAGGCGTTGGCCGACGTCGACCGCTCGGCGCACGCCTTCGAGCGTGTCGTACGTGTCTACCAGGAACACGCAGTTGTTGGGCATGGCCTGGGCATAGGCCTCGAACGCCTCCGGCTCCGAGTCGAAGCTCATCACCCAACTGTGGGCGTGCGTGCCCTTGACCGGGATGCCGAACAGCTTGCCGGCCAGCACATTGGAAGTCGCCGCACATCCGCCGACGTACGCGGCCCGGCTGGCCGCCAGCGCGCCGTCGATGCCTTGCGCTCGGCGCAGGCCGAACTCGAGCACCGGCTCGCCGCGGGTGGCCATGCACACGCGGGCGGCCTTGGTGGCGATCAGCGTCTGGAAATTGACGATGTTGAGCAGCGCGGTCTCGAGGATCTGGCACTCGATGATCGGTCCGGTCACGCGCACCAGCGGCTCGTGCGGGAAGACGGCAGTGCCCTCAGGTATCGCATCGATGTCGCACGAGAACTTCAGGGCCCGCAGGTAGTCGAGGAACTTGCGCTCGAACAGCGGCTGCCCGTCGTTACCGCGCAGCTCGGCCAGGTAGGCCGTGTCGTCCTGATCGAAATGGAAGTTGCTGAGCAGGTCGATCACATAGCTCAGCCCGCAGGCGATGCTGAACCCGCCCTTGAACGGGTGCTTGCGGAAGAACAGATGGAACGCGGCCTGCCGATCGTCGACCTTGCTCTTCCAATAGGCGTAGGCCATGGTGAGCTGATACAGGTCGGTCAGCAGGGCCAGCGACGGACGATAGAGTGCAATGGGCGAGGTCATGCAAAGCTCCCTCTTAGTGTACATCATACACTCAGGTCGCACTTGCATCAAGTACGAGCGATCTGAGCACGCGTTATCGGCGGAGCCCGTCTTGTCGCCGCGCGAGACTGTGGTTATTAATCTTGTGTCATGACGGTGAGAACTGCAAATTCGAAACGACATGAAGTGGTCCAACGCGGCGAGGCGGTTTATTCAAACGAGATCCGGGCGCGCGTCGAGCCGACATACAACGGGCAGTACGTGGTACTCGACGTTGAGAGCGGCGACTACGACGTGGATGCCAACAAGCTCGCCGCCTTGGATCGGCTTCTCGCTCGACGGCCCGAGGCCGTTCCGTACATCGTTCGGGCCGGGCATCTCACGGCGGTGACGTTCGGCATCGCCCGTGGTGGGCACGGGCGATGATCACCGGCGCGGTCAACGCATCGCGGGAGGCGATCATCAAGCTTGTGGTGCGCGGCCCGTCCGGAGCAGCAAGAGAGTTCGACGCCGTTATTGACACGGGCTTCAACGACGAACTGACATTGCCCGCCAACGTGATCGATGAACGCGGTCTGCCGTACGCAGCCCCGTCGTCCGCCGCGCTCGCTGGCGGCCAGGTCGTCGAAGTCGGCTTTTTTCGGGCGGCGATTGTTTGGGACGGTCGCCCGCGCCAGACGCTGGTGATCGAACTGGCCGGGATACCGCTCGTCGGCATGGGCCTGCTTGACGGGTATCGGCTGACGCTCGACGCGATCTCGAACGGGCGGATTCAGATCGAAGCGCTTCCGCTTGAGACGGGCGCGGCCTAACTTGCTTCTCCCGTGCGCAGGTCGATCAGACTCGACGAAACACTCTGTGGCCGAAGGCGTGGCAGTAGCCTTCCAGCATGCGTTTGGCTTTGTCGCGCGTGTGCGGATCGCTCAGGTCGGTCAGCGAGCGAATCTCCAGCGGCGTGGCGAAATAGAAGAACTTGCCCTGGTCGCGGTAGTGCTCGACCGGGGGCTCGGGCCAGTCGAGGTCGGCGTCGGCAAAGCCCTGTTCGATGAACTCGACCATCGTATCGCCGGACTCCTCGATGGCCTCTTCCAACTCTTCGCTCTTCCAACGGTCGTCGGTCAGAATCCCGGCCCGCACCTGCGGAATGAGGGGCCGCAGGGCCAACTCGAACCACACGCGCTCACTGGCGGCGAAGCGCGTGGCCAGCGTCGATTCGTCCGGGCGGTCGAAGCGCTCGACGCCGACGAAGCGACGATCGCCGGCCAACTGCCCTTCGAACCACTCGCGAAACTCGGCGATGGTCCTTCGATCCAACTCGCTCAACGGCATTGCTTTGGATGCTCCTGTTGTCTGGCGCCGTGTGTGACGCCGCCTGGAATCCAGACTATGCGACGCCCTGAGTTCCAGCAATGGGCGAGATCGTCGCGCACGACGCCGGTTCGCACGCAGACCGGGCCGACTCACAGCCGTCTTGGGCCAGGAATTGAGCCGTCGTCTACGGCCGGGCGGACGTCCGTTTCGAGCGCCATTGGGCGGCCGCTTGGGCGTGACCGGCCGCGGGGTCGAGCGAATCCCAGCGATCATGCAGCCGTGCAAGCCACGTCAGCGCGTTCTCGTGAGCCTCCGCTCGGATCGAACCCGCCATGCCCGTGGCGCGCTCGGCCGTCGCTTGTTCGACGCGCCTGAGCAGCACTTCGGCCTCGCGAAACTCGGCGAAGGTCGCCGCTACTTCCGCGGAGCTCGCGTCAACTGGCAGCGACAAGCCCTTGGTGACGAGCGACATGGCCAGCGCCAGCCGGGTCGGGTAAAGGACGCGCTCGGCGTCGCCGTATTGGCGCTCGCGAATGCGCAGCGCTTCGCGCAATACGTCCACGCTTTCGGCGGCCGGGCTCGCAGCGCCGGCGGAATCTCCTGCTTCGATCCGCTTCAGCGCCAACTCGCGCAACACCTCCCCGAAACTGTGACAGTGGATGGCCAAAGCCGGATGGTCTTGTGGTGACGTCTTCCGGTAGATCGCGATCGCTTCGCGGAAATTGGGTGCGGCCGCCGCCGGGTTCTGTCGTTCGCTTTGCACGGTCGCCAGCGCCGCCAGCGCGTCGGCCACACGGACGCTGTCGCCGGCGAACAAGCCTCTCACCACCCGGAGCATTTCTTGGAACCACGGCTCGGCGGCCTCGTAATCGCCCTTGTTCTGTAGCGCCAACCCAAGCGTGCCGATGGCGTTTGCATAGAGGACCGTGTGATCTCCGCCGATCTTCTTGGACAAGTCAACCGCGTCGCGGGCCAAGTCGATGGCCTCATCGGCTCCACCACTCGCGGCCAGGATCGACGCCAGCGAAATCTGGTTCTCCACCGTCGTCAGGTGCTCGCGCCCGAACACGCGTATGCCCCGTTCCAGCGCCTGCCGGGCGACCCCCCGAGCCGCGTCCACATCATGCCTGTTGACCAGCACGCCGGCGAGGATGCGCAAGAGCGTCACGAGGCGTGGGTGATCCGGACCATGTGCCTGCTCGGTTTCCGCCAGCGCAGTGCGGAGCATCGCCTCGGCCTCGGCGCTTCGTCCCAGGCGCTGAAGCAAGTCAGCCAGGTTGTCGCTCGCCTCGAGTGTGTCGGGATGGTCGGGACCGAGGAGCTTTTCAAACCACATGACGGCCTCGCGCATGTCCGCCTCGGCGGCAGTCAGGTCGCCGCGTTGCCAGCGCAGCCGGGCTTGGTCGTAGCGCGAACCGATGGTGTCGATGTCGTACTCGCCAAAAAGCCGCATCCGAATCGCATAGGCCTCGTCATAGAGCGCTTCGGCGCCGGCGAAATCGGCCTGTGCCTGCTTGATCCGTCCGAGGGCGTTCATCGCCGTGGCGTATTCGCGGCTCTCGACGCCATGCGTGGATCGGGCCAGCTCGCGGGCGCGCTCGAGCATCTGCTCGGCCTCGGGGAACTTGGAAATCGATGCGAAGGCGTCGGCGAGCGCGATACGCAGCTCGGCCTCGACATCGGGCTGGTCCTTCAACTCGCCAAACCGTTCGGTGGCCCGGTTGAGGATCTCCTGGAGCAAGGACGTGTCGCGGCCCTTGGCCACTCCCGGATTGATTCCGGAGATCATTTCCTGCAGGAACCGCGAAACTTGCTGGCTCTTGGCGGCGTTCGTCTCAGCGATCTTCCGCGAGGCTTGTGCCCGGCGCAGGCCGAGCAGCGTGCCTGTCAGACCGACACTGAGCGCGGTCAGCAGGGCGATCAGCATCGCCGTGACGGCCATGTTTCGCGCCGCCAGTTTTCGCAATCGGTACCAGCGGCTCGGGCGGCCCGCCGTCACCGGCTCGGCACGCAAGTAGCGATCCACGTCGGCCGCCAGAGCGCTGCACGATTCGTAGCGCCCGGCGCGGTCCTTCTCCAGCGCCTTCATCACGATCCAGTCCAATTCGCCGCGGACCTGACGCGCCAGATTGATCGGGTGGGTCCGCCTGTGCCGCGCGATCGTTTGGATCGACGAACCGTCAGCCGTAGCCTCCAGGTTTGCGGCGCTGCGCCCGGAATTCGAGCCTCGAACGGCGCGCCACGCCGACTGTACGCGCGTACTCGGCCGCGGCGGCTCGACCTGGCGGAGGGTGCGTTGAATCTCCCCGATCGAGCGCATTTGCCGCACGTCGAACGGCGTCGAGCCGGTCAGCAACTCGTACAGCAGCACCCCCAGGCTATACACGTCGCTGCGCGTGTCGATGTCCACGCTGCCGTCCGCCTGCTCGGGGCTCATGTACTGCGGCGTGCCTACGATCTGATGAAACTTCGTGAAGAGCGTCTTATCTGTGAGCCGCTCGCACACCGCCTTGGCCACACCGAAATCGATCACCTTTGCGTGCGGCCGGCCGTCGAGCATCGCGGCCAGAATATTCGAGGGCTTGATGTCGCGGTGGATCACACCCTTCTGGTGCGCATGCTGCACGGCACCACAGATCGAGCCGAATAGTTCGAGTCGTTCGCGAATACGAAGGCGGTGCGTGTCGCAGAACTCGGTAACCGGCACGCCGCTGACCAACTCCATGACGAAGAACGGCCGGCCGGACTCGGTCGCTCCGCCATCGAAGACGCGTGCGATATTCGGATGGTCCATGAGCGCCAGGGCCTGGCGCTCCTGCTCGAAGCGCGCGACCACCTCACGCGTGCTCATGCCGAGTTTGATGATCTTGAGCGCCACGCGACGGCGAAGCGGCGCGGTTTGCTCGGCCACGTAAACGCTGCCGAAGCCGCCTTCGCCGATCCGTTGCAGGAGCTTGTACGGACCGATGTAGCCGCCAGGTTCGTCGACTCGGGCGTCGGGCGTTCGCGACCACGACAGATCGCGGTTCGCGTCCCTGGGCGCCGCCGGATCCGCCGGGCCGAGCGCTTGGCCGACCGTGTTGCTGAGCGGAGCATCGGGCAAGCTGGCGGCCAGAAAGGCCGCGCCTGCGCCGACTTCGGAGTCGCCCATGGCCCGCGGAGCGGCATCGTGTGCGAGCAGCCGCTCGACATCGTGACGAAGCTCCTGGTCTTGCCCGCAGGATGACTCGAGAAACGCCAGTCGATGGTCGGGCGGCAGCGACCAGGCCCGCTCGAACAGCTCCAACGCCTTGCGCGATCGATCGCGCTCACGCTGTGCCTTCTCCGCTGAGCTGGACGCTCAGCCAGGCGCGGGCCGCATGCCAATCTTTCTCGACCGTGCGCTTGGAGACGCCCAGCAGGTTGGCCACTTCCTCGACCGTCAGTCCTCCGAAATAGCGCAACTCGACCACGCGGTGCTTACGTTCGTCCAGCGCAGCCAGGCGCGTGAGTGCCTCGTCCAACTCGACCACGTCGAGTTCGGCGCCGGATGAGGCTTCCAGCCGCTCGCTGAGCGTGACGCGCTCCCACGAGCCGCCGCGTTTGTCGGCCCGCACGCGCCGGGCGTGGTCGGTGAGAATCTGCCGCATGGCCGTGGCGGCAATCGCCAGGAAGTGCTCGCGGTTCGTCCATGAGATCTGAGTCTGCTCCACCAACTTCACGAAGGCCTCGTGCACCAGAGCCGTTGGCTGGAGCGTGTGACCGGCCGGTTGCCGCCGAAAGTAGCTGCCGGCCAAATCGCGAAGCTGATCGTACACGAGCGGAAGCAGGCGCCCGGCCGCGGCGGAATCGCCGTCCCTGAAGGCGTCCAACGCGGAAGTAATCTCATGCGCCAGGGCCTCGGCCACAAGCAATCCTCCGGGGTCGGTGCAGGCATTATAGCTCCGGCCGGTCCCGTCGCAAAGCGGCAGCTCGTAAGCCCGCGGCAATACCGAAGTTTCCGCGGGCGACGTGCCCAAGTGCGGACTTCGGCCCGGGGCTACGTGGAACCTGATGAGGAGTGCTCACATCGGGCCGGCGCAGGTCCGGGAGCTCCGATCATTCGGCCGGCCGCCGGGACAGCCGCGGCCGGTACAGAGGAGGTTTCACCATGACGAGTACACGGAACGCAGGCGGATATCGAAGCGGGGCGGGCGTTGCATTTGCCGTTGCGATCTGCCTGGGAACGGCGGCGGCCGCTAACGCCCAGTCTGGATTCACGTACCAAGGGCAGCTTCGTCAGGGCAGCACGCCGGTTAACGGCACGGCCAACTTGGAATTCGGCATCTACGACTCGGCCAATGGCCCCGGCCTTATCGGCTCGGAATTGCATAACGGCGTTCCCGTAAGCAACGGTCTGTTCACGGTGATCCTGGGCCAGGATTCGCAATGGGACGGCTTGTTTAGCGCCGACCTGTGGCTCGAAATCACGGTCAACGGCACGACGCTGGCGCCGCGCCAGCCGATCACGAAGGCCCCGCGCGCCATTAGCGCCGACTCGCTAACCTTGCCGTTCGACTCGAGCCCGAACCAGTACGCCAGCGCCACGCCCGTTTTCTTGGTACAGAACCAGGGCACAGCGTCGGCGGTTCATGGTCTCTCGCTTGGATCGAGCGGCGTCGGCGTATGGGGCGAAGCGCTGACAACCACCGGGCTGGGCTACGGTGGGCACTTCGTCGCGCACAGCCCGACCGGATACGGGGTTCTCGGTACGAACCTGGCGACGACTGGGGCTGCTCCGGGGGTGTTCGGCAGCAGCAGCAGCGTCAACGGCTTCGGCGTGTACGGCGGCGCAACCGCCGGCTACGGCGTCGGCGTGTATGGCACATCCAGCGCACCGAACGGAGTCGGCGTGCTGGGACGTGGTCTGTCGGCCGGCAGCTTTGGCGGCTATTTCGATCACCTGGCCGGTGGTATCGCTCTGCACGTGCAAGGAACAGCCCGCGTCAGCGTGCTGGAAATCCTGGGCGGCGCCGACATCGCCGAGCCGTTCAACATCAACTCCGTAGGAACGGTCTGCGACCGCGACATCGACTTCCATTCAGACCGCCAGACAAACGACATCGCGATCCAGCCCGGCATGGTCGTGAGCATTGATCCGGCTCGTGTCGGTGAACTGCGTCTGGCCACCAAGGCCTATGATTCCGCCGTGGCTGGCATCATCAGCGGCGCCAACGGCGTCGATCCGGGCATGGTCCTCAAGCAGGAGGGAACCGTCGCCGACGGCAAGCACCCGGTTGCCATGACCGGTCGCGTGTGGTGCTGGTGCGATGCTGACGCCAATGGCCCGATCGTGGCCGGCGACCGCTTGACCACCTCCAATACGCCCGGCCACGCCATGCGGGTCACGGCCCAGGGTGCTTCGGTCGGCGCCGTGATTGGGAAAGCCATGAGCAACCTCGAACACGGCCAGGGTCTGGTACTGGTGCTCGTGAACCTCCAGTAAGCAAGTCATCACGCACTTTACGAGCAAGATCATGCAGAATAGGAGCATGGTGATGCGTAACTTCCCAGAGACAATCTGCGCGGTGCTGACGGCCAGTACGATAGCTGCTCACGCCATCGCGAATGCTCCGGTGGCTGAGGTGCGATCAAGAACTCAACCGCTGGCGATCGACTCCGGAAAACACAATGGTGCCGCGCTCGCCCCTCGCGGCTTGCTGCCCGTTCGCGGGCTCCAAAACCAACCCCCGGGCGCGAGGACGCCACGCTCGGCGCCCGATGCCCAGGCGGTGTACGCCACCACCATCGAGTTTCCCGGGGTACCGTGGATGCGCGTGCATTTCGCAGACGCGGACCTCGGCGCCGCCAGCTATGTCACGATCAGCTCACATTCGGATGGGGGCATGCAGTGGCTCGACGCCGGCAGCATGTCGGAGTGGAAACACCGCAGCGCTTTCTTCAACGGCGGTGCGCTGACCATCGAGCTGCATGTCGCCCCTGGCGACGAAGGGGTATTCGTACGCGTGACCGATGTGACCCTGGGTGAGCCGCCTGAGGAGCCGCCGGCTCCGCCTGGCGACGAACCGGAGACGCTGTGCGGTCCAGACGACCGGGTCGCCTCCAGCGACCCGCGTATCGGCCGGATATCGGGCATGATGGGCGGCTCGCTAATCGCCGGCTGCACCGGATGGATGGTATCGAACGGCGCGTTCTTGACGGCTGGTCACTGTGTCGACACCGACCCCGACCAAGGCGGCCCGATGCTGCCGGATGGCAACGCTCAGCAGTCATTCCTCGACGGCGTCGTCGAGTTCAACGTCCCGCAATCGCTCTTGGCCGGAATCGTGGTCTTCGCCGCGCCGGAAGATCAATACCCGATCGATAATAGTCCGCTGTTCAACTTCGACGGCGAAGGGCAGGGCTTCGGCAAGGACTGGGCAGTTTTCTCGTGCGGGAAGAACTCGAATACCGGCCTCACGCCCCAACAGGTGCAGGGGGCCTTCTTCCGCATGACCAAGCTGTTCCCGAATGACGGAAGCACGATCCGCATCACCGGCTACGGTAACGACAATACGCCACCCGGCCCGTTTGGCGGCTTCAACTCGCAAAACCAGACCCAACAGACCAATGCTGGCCCCTATGTGGGCGTCTCAACGTCTGGCCAGGACATTTACATGGAGTATCAAGCCGATTCGATGGGCGGAAACTCCGGTGGACCGATCATTTGGGAGGATGTGTCTAGCTTCGCCGTGGGCATCCATACCAACGGCGGCTGCCAGAGCAATGGCGGCGGGGCCAACAAGGGCACCTCCTTCGAGCACGATCCGCTCGAAACGGCCGTTCAAACGTATTTCGGAGCGAACATCCAGCACGTCGACACGGTGAACATCGTCGCCGGCGACGGCCATGTGCTCTCACCCTGGCCCAGCGTGTGGCAAGGCGTCAGCTCAGTCCTCCCGGGCGGGACGGTGAGCATCGTCAGCGGCACGTATCACGAGACGATGACGATCACCACGCCGATGAAGCTGAAAGCACCGTTCGGCGGCGTGTCGATCGGCAATTAGTCGCAGGCAGCCAGCCTCTGCCCGCGAACCTGACGCCGCACGACCGTGAGCGCATGCCCGCCGCGGGTCCGGGAAAAACCGCCGGCTACGGCACCCGGCGGTTTCGGGCAGCGCCGCGCTTCGGCTGAGGCGAACCGAACGACCACCCCAGCCGATACTCCCCTGGCGCCGCTTCGCTCCACGTCACGTCCGTTGGACGATGCATCAGACCGGCGCGATCGGGAGTGCGTCATGCGAAGTTCTACTCATGGTTCGGCATCGACGGTTCGTTGGCTGGGCGTGTTGCTTGCGTTTCTGCCAGCAGGGTGCAGCTCCCGTTCGGGCGGCGGGTCGACCACGCCGACGCCCGGCGACGGAGGCGATGAGGACGCCTTATTGACCGTGGCCTTCACCGGGAACCCGACCGGCATGTTCGCCGTCGCGACCGACGAAGAGGGCAACGAATACACGTTCTTTGCCGACCAGACGGCCAGCGGCACGCAGATCAGCGAGGTCAACGCCCGGACGAGCGACGGCACGGTGGTCAAGGCCACGCTCGACGAGAATGGCCAGCCGCTGAATCTGCGCTCGTCGGACGGCAGCAGCGCCAACGTCATTTACAAGGACTCGGGCGCGGTCAAGGTGGCCGTGGCGGATTCGTCGGGCAGCGAGATGGTCGTCGATGATCTGGCCGTCAACTCGGACGGTGGCGCCGGCCGGGCGGTCGATGGACCGGCGTTCCAGTCGACCGGCATAGCCGAAATCGACCTGCTGGCGTCCGACCTGACTTCGTATGACCGTGTCATTCGCAGCCTGGTCGACACGCGGCTCAATCCCAACTCACCCCTGGCCACCAGCAGCCTGCGCCGCCCGGCGCTGATCATCGCGGCCCTGCTCGAGCGGCTGAACTTGGCGGACATTGTCGACGCCGGCTCGCTCGACGAACGCCTCTCGGTCGATGACCTGCCGCCCGAGCTCGCGGCGCTCGAGGGTACGTGGGTGCTGTGCACACGCAACGGCTTTCCCGCGGCCGAGCTGGGCATCGAGAACCGCCTGACGTTCGGCAGCCAGACCGGCCCGCACGTGCTCGTGACCGAGTTCGACCGCCAGAACGTGTTTGACCTGGCGCACATCGGCGGCGGCACCTCCGGCGGCGTCACGATCAACTACCTGACCCGCGCGCCGCTGCCGCCACAGATCGCCGAGGGGATCGAGCTGCGGCTGACGCCCGTGTATACGGCCACGTCGCTCGACGCGGCCGGCCGGAGCGTGGTCGAGCGCCGTTTCGGCGCCAACGTCACGCTCACGTCGAGCGAAGCCCGCATCCCGCTGGCCGGCCGCCAGCAGATCAACGCGGCCCTCGAAGGCGGCCTGATCGAGGGCGAACCGGGCCGCGAGACGCTCACGTTCCAGCTTCGCATCATCGATCTCGAGAATGACACAGAGTTCTCGCGGGCCGCGGCGACGCTGCGCTATGTGCGCGAAGGCGCCGCCTGCGGCGGCGGGCGCGATGTGCCGCTGCAGCTCGAAGTCGCCTGCCCGGTCGATCCCGTGGACGTGTTTGACGAAGTGCCGCTGGCCGTGACGCTGCCCGACGGATTCGAAGATCCGCAAGCCGACTGGCACGTGATCTCGGGCGACGCCTTCTTCAGCGATCCGCACGCCACGCAGACGAACGTGATCGTGCTCGACAGCCGGCCGCTGCGCGTCGGCGTCATCATCTTCGATCGAGCCGAGGGCCACAGCGCTGCGGCCGAGTGCGTCATCCCGGTCGGCAACATCGACGGTGGTGACCTGCTGGCCAACCCGGACGATCTGCCCTACTTCTTCGATTGTGCGTTCGGGCCGGTGGCGGTCGGCCAGACGATCGACTTCGCGGCCACGCCTCTCCGCGTCAGCGAGCTGGTCAACCCGCTGTGGGAAGTGCGCTACCGCGACGGGGGCCAGTACATCATCGAGGATGACTCGGCCGAGGAGACTTCGATCACGTTCCTGTCGCCCGGACCGGTCGAAGTGCGCTTCAGCGCGCTGGACGAGTCGGTCGACGACTATCCGATTGTCTTCTGCCGTTTCGATGTGGGCGGCGGCTCGCTTCCGCCACCCGACGGGGCCGACTTTGTAAGTATCGAGCTCACCTGGGACAACGGCGACGACCTCGACCTGCTCGTGTTCGACCCGTTCGGCCAGCTCATCTCGCCCGTCGCGCCGCATAGCTTGTCGGGCGGCAATCATCTGGGCGACGACCGCGACGGCTTCGGCCCCGAGGTGGTCGAGTGGGCGGCTGGCGCCCCGCCCGGTCCGTACCAGTTTGGCGTGCGCTCGTTCGGGACCGGCACGGTCCATTTCAGCATCGTCGTCAACGTCGATGGCGTCGAGCAGGTGTTCGAGGGGACGGTCCTGGCCGACCAGCAGATGTTCGCCGGAATGGTGTTTGTAGGTGCGCCACCGCCCCCGCCGGGCGGGACGATGCCTCCGCCGCAACCGCCGCCACCCGGAGGCGGCACGGTTGGGTCATTGCTCGTGCGGCTCGACTGGGACGTGGCCGTCGACCTCGACCTGTCGGTCGGCGATCCGGCCGGCGAGGTGATCGACCGGTTCAACCGCGAGAGCCAGTCCGGCGGATCCTTCGGGCAGGACGTGACCGACGGCTCCGCGCCCGAGATCATCCAGTGGGCCAGCGGCGCGCCGGCCGGCGTGTACGAAGTCATGGTGATGAACCTGTCCACGCAGTCCGCGCCGTTCGTCGTGACGGCCGAGATCGACGGCGTCCTTCAAACCTTCCCCGGCCAGGCGCCGCCGGGCATGCTGGTTCACGCCGCGCAGCTATTCGTCGGTGTTCCGCCGCCGCCACCCCCGCCGTGAGCGGCGCGGGGCCGGCAGCCAAACCACCGCGCTAATCTCGGCAAACACAACCAATGAACCAATCGTGACTGCCTTCTCGGTGATTCTTCGTGAACGACGTACCACCGACTTCGATGGCTTTCGTGGTATCGAGCTCGATACCCAAAGCTGTCGCGTCATCCGCATCGCGGCCGATCTTGGACGGCCGATTCACGCTGCTGACCGGGGGTTCGCCCACCAGGACGCCGGTCTGGATCCACACGCTGAATTGGACGCCCGACTGGCGCTGCCCCTTTCCTTGGTCGCTGTGGGTCACGAGCATGGTTGCGTAGGCATAACCATTGGTGCTCTTGGGGTTCGGCCGCGGACCTGACTGACCGCCGGTAATCGTCCCGTCCTGGTTGCACCAATACCTGGCGGTCCACGCGAGGCCCACCTTATGTTCGACGGGCGCCGCGCCCCAACCGCCCGGATCGTGCTTGTACAGATTCGTCACTTCGGCGCTGCCCCCGTCAGCCGTGGGTTTGATCTTCCAGGACCCGATCATCACTGAGTCGTCGAACGCATACACGTCGCCGGTGCCAGTCTCTCCCTTATCAAATACGCCTCCATCACCGCCAATTGGACCCGAATCGGGGCCCGACTCTCTTTCATTGGGCTGGGCCGTCTGCGCCTTGAGCACCCACTTCTCGAGGCCATACGGATCGACGGCTGAGAGCGGGCCGTTGCCGACGTAGGTGTAGGCGTTGCCCAGTCCGGCGTCGTCGCCCCAGGGGCCGATCGGGTCGCGCCGCGTAAAGCGGCCGGTGACGGGGTCGAGGTAGCGCTGGCGATAGAAATACCACTGGGATTCAAGGTCTGCTGGATCGTCCGGCCGCCCGCATAGGCGCAGGTGGGCCGGGTCGATCGCCAGCCAGTCTTCCGGCTCGCATTTTTCGCAGTCGCAGGGACTGGCCGGTGGTGAGTGCTTGGCGCCGGGTTCGGCCAGGACGGCGCCCGGCGGACAGAGGCAGTCGGCGGGGCAGTTACCGCAGTCCTCGCCCGGCGCGTTGCAGGTCCCGTCGCCGCAGGTGGTGGTCACATACTTGATGACCGCGAATCCCGGCGGCGCGCTGTTGGGCAGACTCTGGCCGAGGTCGGTCTCCACCGACGCCGACGTAAAAATCGCGACGGGGAGGCTACCCTGGCCCGCCAGAGCGCGTGTGGCCGTCAGAACGAACGCAACGGCAAGTATCAACGCTGTGCAGAGAGTCAGACGTCGGCTGCCGCTTAAGATCGGTGTCATTTCTCGTTCTCCGATTCGCTGCGCGCACCAGCTGCGGGAATCGAACGTGTACCCGCGTTCGTACTTATGGAAGGGGTTCCGTGGGCCGGTGGGGTCCGTGACATGATCGGCAGGTGTCAGAACCCCGCCCGCGAGGGCGCGGGCGTGCTTCGGTGTGCCGAGTGGCTCTAAGCAGCGGGCGTCACCGGCCATGCAGCACGCCCCCCACTCGCGTGGGGGGTTCCGATGCCCGCCGCCGAATCTGTCACGCACCCGGGCCGGTGGCGTGCTCCGAAAAGTATTGGTGCGAGGGCGGGCGTTTTCTTATGACGCTGCCCGATGGCCAGATCGGCGCCTACCGCATCATCCGTGAGATTGGCCGGGGCGGGATGGGCGTCGTCTACGAGGCCGAGCCGGCCAACCCGCGCCGCACCGTCGCGCTCAAGGTGATCCAGCCCGGCCAGACCTCGCGCCAGGCGCTGCGGCGCTTCGAGCATGAATCGCAGGTGCTCGGCCTGCTGCAACATCCCGGCATCGCACAAATCTTCGAGGCCGGCGTGGCCGAGGTGCCGCTACCCACGGCTATCGGTCCAACGAGCGGAGCCGACTGCCGGCATCCGACGACTGCCCGTGTGCCCTATTTCGCAATGGAGCTCATGCGCGGCCTGCCGCTGCTGCGCTATGCCGAGCAGAATCAAATCGGCACGCGTGAGCGCCTGCAACTGATCGCCGGCATCTGCGATGCCGTGCAACACGCCCATCAAAAGGGCGTCATTCATCGCGATCTGAAACCGAGCAACGTGCTCGTGGCGGATGCGGAAATGCCAACACTCTGCAGTCAGGGTTCGGCAGTAACGCCTCGAAACCAATCGAAAACCCTTGACGCGATCCGGCTGCGTCAAGGGCAGGTCGGGATTCGGAAACCCTTGACACCGGCGGATGGCGTCAAGGGCGGGTCGGCAATCCCCAAGGTTCTCGACTTCGGCGTCGCCCGCGTGACCGACAAGGACCTCCAGGCCACCACGATGCACACCGACGTGGCCCAGCTCGTCGGCACCGTTCCCTACATGAGTCCGGAGCAGGCCTCCGGCGATCCGCAAGAGCTGGACACGCGCAGCGACGTGTACGCACTGGGCGTCATGACGTACGAGCTGCTCAGCGGCCGGCTGCCGCACGACCTGGGCGGACGAAGCCTGGCCGAAGCCGTGCGCATCATTCGCGAAGACGACGCGACGCCGCTCAGCTCGGTCGATCGGCTCTTTCGAGGCGATATCGATACGATCGTCGGTCGCGCGCTCGAGAAGGACAAGTCGCGGCGTTACCCGTCGGCGGCAGACCTGGCGGCCGACATCCGCCGCTACCTGGCCGACGAGCCGATCCTCGCGCATCCGCCCAGCGCACTCTACCAAGTACGCAAGTTCGCGCGGCGCAACCGGGCGCTGGTGGCGGCGAGCGTGACGGTCATGACCGCCCTCCTGGCCGCGACGATCGTCAGCACATGGCAGGCCAGGCGTGCCCGCAAGGCTGAGCAGCTCGCCAGCCAGCGGCTCGACGACACCTTGACGGCGCAGCAGGGCATCGAGCGCGAGTCCGCCAAGGCCAGCGCCGTCAACCAGTTCCTCAAGGACATGCTCGCGTCCGTCAACCCGTTGGCGCTGGATGGCCAGCACGACGTGCTGGTGCGGGACGTGCTCGACCGGGCCGCACGCAGGGTCGATGAGGGCAACCTGGCCGACCAGCCGGACGTCGGGCTGACGCTGCGCCTGACGCTGGGCGACGCCTATCACGGCCTCGGCGCCCACGAACTGGCTGAGCAGCAGTTCCGCGCGGCGCTGGAGCTGCTCGAGCAGGTGCCGGAAGGCGCCGATCGCAACCGCATCACGCTGCTCAACCGCGTCGCGATGATGCGAAACGAGCTCGACGATGACGCCGGGGCCGAAGCGCTTTATCGCGAAGTGCTGGCGCTGGCCCGGCAAACCGACGACCCGGGCGTCGTCACCGCGCTGAACGGGCTGGGGGCCGTGCTGCTCGAGCTGCACCGGTCTGAGGAGGCCGATGAGCTGCTCGGCGAAGCCCTGCCGATGCTGCGGGCCAGGCCGGATGACGGGCTGGGGTCCGTGCTGAACAACCTGGGAGCGCTGCGCGTGTCGCAGCGCCGACTCGACGAAGCCGAGGCGTTCTACCGCGAGTCGCTGGATGTGACTCGGCGCAAGCACGGCGACCGCCGCGCTGCTACCGCCAACCTGCTGAACAACCTGGCTCGACTCCTGTACGAACAGGGAGACCTGCCCAGCGCTGAGGCGATGTTTCGCGAAGCCCTCCAGATCGATCACGACGTTCTCGGCGATGAGCATCCGCACGTCGTCACCGTTCTGCTCAACCTCGGCCGCGTCCGCCAGGATCAGGGCGACATGAAGGAGGCCGAGGAGAACTACCGCCGCGCGCTGACCGTGGCCCGCAAGGTGCTGCCGACGGACCACCACGTCCTGGGCGCGGTCTGCCACGGCCTGGCGTACGCGCTCATGCTGCGGCGCGAGTATGCCGAGGCCGAGCCGCTCATGCGCGAGGCCCTGGACGTGCGGCGTAAGCAGCTCGGCGAAGAAAATGACATCGTCCTGGGGATCGCCAGCAACCTGGCCTACCTGCTGGAATGGAAGGGCGATCCGGCCGCGGCCGAAACGCTGTACGCCCACGTGCTCGAGGTGCGGCGGCGCGTGTTCGGCGACGACCATCCGCACACGGTGTTCGCGCTGCACAGCCTGGGCTCGGTGTACCTCACGCAGCAGCGCTATGCCGACGCCGAGCGGCTGCTGCTCGACGCCTTGGATCGGGCCCGCCGCGTGCTGCCCGACGGCGACTGGAACATCGGGACGTTTGTCTGGCGCTACGGCGTGCTGCTGCTCAAGACCGACCGGCTGGCCGACGCCGAACGGGTGCTGCTCGAGTCGCACGCCATCATGCAGCCGGCCCTGGGTGATCGGAACCTGCGCACGCGGGCCGTGGCTCGCTCGCTGGCCGAGCTATACGAAAAAATGGATCGGCCGGAGGACGCCCAATCCTGGCGCGCTCGGGATCGGGCCGAGTAACGGGCGTTCGACTCGACGTGGATGGTCGCGCGGCGGGCGGCGGACCCGCCCGGCTACCAGGTTCCATCGGCGTTATCGGTGCTCAAGATCTATGGAATGCCGAGTGGCAGCGCAGGCGTGCGTCGCGCCGTCGCAAGCGTGCCAGGATTGCCCGCTAAGCAAAGGAAATCGTGTGCTACGGCGTGAGGGCCCCGGTCGGTGCGAAGCCGTACTTCTCCTGCACCTCCATGCCCTCGCGCTGACCCTGGGTCTGCGCTTTGCGTTTCTTCTCGCCGCCAGAGCCGTATTCGACAGCCACGTACACCCCGGCGATGACAATTCCGAGCACCAGCAGCAATTTGATGATCTTGCCCATGAGTTCGCTCCCAATCGCGGGAAGTCCACGAAACGATCAATTGTAGCCGTCAAGTATCGGCCTTCCAAGACCCGTGTTTTTCCGGCATACTCTGCGGCAGGAGTCAGGAGGTTGAGCCTTGAGCCAAGCGGAGCGTCATCGCCTGTGGCGTCTCGCCACGCAGGCCGTCCACGTGGGCCAGTCGCCCGATCCGTCAACGGGGGCGACCATCCCCCCCATCTACCTGAGCAGCACGTATACGCAGGCCGCGCCCGGCCAGCACAAGGGCTACGACTACGCCCGAGCTGGTAGCCCGACGCGCGACGGCTACGAAGCTTGCTTGGCGGCCCTCGAAGGCGGGGCCGCGTGCGCATCCTTTGCCTCTGGCTTGGCGGCCGAGACAGCCATCCTGAGCACGCTGCGGCCGGGCGACAGCGTCGTGGCCTACAGCGACGTGTACGGCGGCACCTACCGGCTGATGGAGCGCATCTTCCGCCCCTGGGGCCTGGACGCCCGCTATACGCAGGACACGTCGCCGCAGTCGTTTGCCAAGCTGATGGACAAAACGACCAAACTGCTGTGGGTCGAGTCGCCCACCAACCCGCTGCTGCGCGTGCTCGACATCCGGGCCATCGCTGACGTGGCCCTGTCGGGCGGCGCCCGGCTGGCGGTCGACAACACGTTCGCCACGCCGGTCCTGCAGAAACCGCTCTCGCTCGGGGCCGACTACTCGTTTCACAGCACGACCAAGTACATCGGCGGCCATTCAGACGTGGTGGGCGGCGCCGTCATCACGCGCGACGCGATACTGCACGAGCCGATCAGGTTCTACCAGTTCGCGGCCGGAGGGGTTCCCGGGCCGTTCGACGTCTACCTCGCGCATCGGGGGCTCAAGACATTGCACCTGCGCATGGAGCGGCACGTCCACAACGCCCGCTACGTGGCTGAGAAGCTGGTTGGCCACCCGGCACTCGAACAGGTGATCTATCCGAGCCTCAAGCACCATCCTGACCAGGCGTTGGCCGCGCGGCAGATGAGCGGTCCGGGCGGCATCGTCACCATCGTGCTCAAGGGCGGCCGCGACCAGGCGTTCCGTTTCGCCCAGCGGCTGCGCGTGTTCTCGCTGGCGGAATCGCTCGGTGGCGTCGAGTCGCTTTGCAATCACCCCGCGGTCATGACGCACGCGTCGATCCCGAAGGAGATCCGCGAGCCGCGCGGGATTACGGACGGGCTGTTGCGGCTCTCGGTCGGAATCGAAGACGCCGACGATCTATTGGACGACGTGTTGCAAGCGCTCGGTTGAGCACCACGACAGCGCACTGCGGTCTGATAGCGTCGCCTCGCTGCGGCCGTTCTGCTCTGCAAACGAACCATGAAAAAAGGGCGCCGTCGTTCTGCGACGGCGCCCCCAATGTGTCTCGATTCGGTCAAGACCTAACTGGCAAGCGGGCGGACGCGGGTCGCCTTCAGACCCTTGTCGCCCTTGGTCACCTCGAACTCGACCTGCGCCCCCTCGGCGAGCGTGCGGAAGCCCTCGGCCTGGATTTCGGTCTGGTGGACGAACACGTCCTTGCCATCCTCGGCCTGGATGAATCCGTAGCCCTTGGTGTCATTGAACCACTTCACGGTACCCTTCGGCATGACTGCTACCTCTACAAAAACGCACGGCCGCTTCGGACCTGGTAGGAAACAACCACTGCTTCGTCAGATCAGGCGCCGCCAGACGGACATGCATTCTGAGCATTATGAGGGCTGGTCTGGTCGAAGTCAACCGTTAATTTCGTAAAAATGGCGGCCACAAACCGTGGCCGGGCGTCCCGAAGCGGCGGTGGCAAGCGTGAAGCTCGGTTTTTCAGAAGCCGCTACGAGCGGGCCTCGATGAAGGCTTTCTGGAGCCGGCGAGTGATCTTGCCCGGCTTACCATCCCCGATGAGTCGCTTGTCAAGGGAGACCACAGCGATGATTTCAGCGGCCGTGCCGGTCAGGAACGCCTCGTCGGCAATGTAGATGTCGTGGCGAAGCAGGGTCTTCTCGAAAACCTCGTAGCCGCACTGCACGGCCAGCTCCATCACGAAAGCGCGGGTAATGCCGTCCAACATGCCCTCGCTGGTCGGCGGCGTATAGAGCGTCTTGCCCTTGACGATGAACAGGTTGTCGCCGCTCGCCTCGGCCACGCGCCCCTCCGTGTTGAGCATGATCGCCTCGTCGGCGCCCGCGTCGTAGGCCTCGAGTTTGGCCATGACGTTGTTCAGGTAGTTCAGCGATTTGACGCGCGGGCTGAGGCTGTTGGGGTGGTTCCGCAGGTAGCTGGACGTGATGCAACGAAGGCCGGTTTCGTAGCGCTCGGGCGGATAGAGGGCGATCGAGTCGGCGATGACGATAAGCGACGGGCAGGCGGCCTTGGTCACGGAAATGCCGAGCAAGCCGACGCCACGCGTACACAGCAAACGAATGTATCCGTCGACGACGGCATTGGCCTCCAGCGTGTCGGCCACGGCCTGCCGCACGCCGTCAGGCGTCATCGGAATCTCGAGCCGGATGGCTTTGGCCGACTCGAAAAACCGCTGGACGTGCTCGGCTTCCTTCCAGATGCGGCCGCCGTAGACGCGGATGCCCTCGAAGATACCGTCTCCGTACAGCAGCCCGTGGTCAAACACGCTGATCTTGGCCTCGGCCGCGGGAACGAGTTGGCCATCGAGCCAGATGCGCAGCTCGGGGTTCGGATCGAACGGGTTTTTGCGCACCGTCCAAATCTGCTCTTGCGTCGTCGTCATCGGGCGACCTTTCTGACGGGTGCGGCCTGCAATCCGCTCCCGTGTTGGGCACCGCGTGTCCCCGGGGTCCTCATCCCGAGGCGCGGCCCGGAGACTTCGGCCGCACCCCTCCAGCTTGCGGCCACGGGCCGGGTTCCGGCCGCGGCCGATCGACGATCTTGCCGTCCGTCAATAATACGCCCCGATGGGCCAGCCCGGCGACATTCGGGTCGTGCGTGACCATGATGATCGTCTGGCCCTGCTCGTTCAGTCTCATAAGCAGCGACAAGATGTCCTTGCCCGTACGCTCGTCAAGATTACCGGTCGGCTCATCGGCCAGCAAGAGCCGCGGCGCTCGAACGAGCGCTCGGGCGATGGCCACGCGCTGACGCTCACCGCCGGACAGTTCGCCCGGCCTGTGGGTGATACGCTGGGACAGGCCGACGCGTTCGATGGCTTCGAGGGCGGCCTGCCGCGCGGCCGGGCGCTTGCGCCGCCACGACCAGATCGAACTCCCGACCATCTCCGGCAGGAGCACGTTTTCGAGCACGTTCAGCTCGGGCAGCAGGTGATAGAACTGGAAGACGAAACCAACTTCCACGTTGCGGTGCCGGTCGCGCTGTCGTGCCGGCAGGTCGAAGAGGCTGCGGCCGTCAAACCGCACTGTCCCGGTGTCGGGCACATCCAGCCCGCCGATGATGTGCATGAGCGTGCTCTTGCCCGAGCCGCTGGCGCCCATGATGGCCACGAACTCGCCCGACCGGACCGACAGCGTCGCGCCGCGCAGCACCTCGATCGGCGCGCGGCCCATCACGTAGGTCTTGCGGATTCCTTCGGCGACGAGCAGGGCTGGATCGGTGCGTGCCACGAGATAGTCCTGAGTCCTGAGTCCTGAGCAGTCCTGAGTGCGTCGCATCCATACTCAGGACTCAGCACTCAGGACTCAGGACTTCCTTATTCGTAGCGCAGTGCGTCGACGGGCCAGATCCTTGCTGCCAGGATGGCCGGGACCAGGGCGCCCAGGATCGACGAGACGATGGCCACCAGGACGATCATGGCGGCTTCGTCGAACTTCACGACATTCGGAATCCGATCGAACGTGTAGACTTCCGGGCTCCAGACCAACAGTTGCGGGTTCAAGCGGGCCAGCACGTCCTGGATCTCGTTGATGTAACGGACGAAGATCGCGCCCGTGATCGTGCCCAGGATCGAGCCCAGAATGCCGACGGCCGCGCCGTAGCCGATGAAGATGCCGGCCACACCGCTTCGCGTACCGCCCACGCTCTTGATGATGCCGATGTCGCGCGTCTTCTTCTCGACGATCATATAGAAGATGCAGCCGATCAGCACCACTGCCACCACGCTGATCAATGCGAACAGGATCGTGACCAGCACCTTCTCCTTCTCGACGGCGGCGATGAACTGGACCTGACGCTCCTGCCAGGTCTCGACTTCGACGTAGCCGAGCAGGCGGGCGTCGGTACTGAGCGGGTCGACCGGGAGCCCGGCCATGAACTCCTTCCAGAGCTTCTGCACCTGGGCGCGGGCGGTGACCGCGTCCACGCCGGGTGCCAGCTTGATCAGCACCTGCGACGTTCGGGCCGACGTCAGCGAGCCGTCTTCGCGTTGCTGCGGGTCCATGCGCAACAGCTCCTGGATCAGCTCGAAGTCGGCATAGACGCAGATGTTATCGATTTCGTAAACGCGGGTGCGCGAGTCGTCGGCGTAGCGGAACTGCTTGGTGATGGCGTTGTCCACGCGCAGGCCGCCGCTGCGCGACATCGGCAGGAGCGTGACGATGACTTCGCTGCCGCGCGGGTAGACGCGGTCATAACTGCCGTCGGGGGCACGTTCGTTGATCAGGTCGCAGCCGATGATCAGGCCCGGCCGGGCGTCTTCCGGCTCGCCGGCATAGCCGGGCTGGTCGAGGCTGAACTCAAATATACCCGGCCCAGAGAAGCTTGCGCCCGGCCGGCTCGTGGACGGCTCCAGGTCCTTCCAGTTGGGGTGGCTGGATCGCCAGGCATCGAGCGCCGCCTGCTGATCGGGCGGCAGGGTGATCGTTCCCTCGGGCGTCAGGCCAAGCTGCGGCTGGAGCTGCGGCGCGAGCGTCGTGGTGCCCGGGTAGTACTTGTCGTAGAACAGACTGTTGGCGAAGTCGTTGACCTGCTTGTATTCATCGAGCTTGATGGCCACGACGCGGACGGGCTTGGTGTACGTCTCCTTCACCCGCAGGATGCCGTAGTTGTAGATGACCGGCGTGGCCATGGCGATCTGGCCAGGCATCTGCTTGTGCAACGTTTGGATGAACTCTTCGTAGTACGGAAAGCCGAGCAGCGTGGCGTTGTCGACCACCAGGTCGCCCAGCAGGCCGCGCGAGCGCTCTTTGACCATGTCGAGAAAGCCGCCCATGACGCTGATGACGATCAGCACCATGGCCACGCACAGCCAGACGCTGACCACGGCGGCGAGGGCGATGCGGCGCTTGCGGAGGTAGCGAAGGATGAGGAAGAGCTTGTACATGTGCGGAGCCCGTCAGGACTTTGGGTAATCTTCGAGCAGCGCGTCGAGGTCGCCGTAGTCATACGGTGGCCGCTTTCGCACAGCCAGTACGTCGACCAGCTTCTCGTCTTCGGTCACCGCATAGATCCGCCACCGGTCGAGTCTCAGTCGCCGGACTTCACACTGCAACCCGCCCACGTCAAGCGCCTTGCTTTTTGGCGGACGTGGGTCATTTACAAACCCCGCCACAGCGCGTCGCACGCGTTGCCGCACATGACCCGGAAGGTCTTTGATTTCTTTCCATGCCGCAGGCGTGACGTAGACGGTGTAACGGCTCACGCCAGTTCGCCTTCTACGGCGTTCCACTCGAGCCAACCGGCCTTGGCGCGGTCACCGCCGAACTGTTTCAACTGGGCGAACGCGCCCCGTGCAATCTGGGCGTCCTCCAACGACTCCAGCCAGTCGATCAGAGACTCCCAGTCGTCGGCGGAGAGCACGGCGAAGCGCTGACCCTTCTTCTTGACGAACTGCACGGATTGCAACGCATCGAGCCCGGTCATGGCGGTCTCCAGAGTCTTCAATCAGTCCCTGAAGAATTCGGCAACATGACACCTGAAGCCAGGCAGAATCGCCTCGTCCCGGACTTCGTCCTGCACCGGCATTGGCTCCGCTTCGCCTTGCACGACATGCATCGTGCGCCGCTGAGGATCAAGAATCCAGACGCGGTCGACGCCCATTCGCAGGTACTCTCTGGCCTTTTCGACCAGCCGGTCCCAGCCCTGTCCCTTGCCGACAACTTCGACGACTAGATCGGCCGGGACGGTGGAGAAACCTGGGGGACGCCGCTCAGTCGGAAGACGTTGGTACGAGAAGTACGCCACATCGGCGCCGCGCACCGTGTCAGGATCGTGCTCAGTGATCAAGCCGGTCTCGCCGGTGAACGCCCGCCCGAGCCCGGTCTGCCGCGACCATTGCTCGAGCAGGAAGTACGCGTTGCCGGTGCAACGGCTATGAGCTAATCCACCCGCGCTCAAATGAATCACCTCGCCGCGCTCGAGTTCACAGAACGGTACGTCCACGTAGCGTTTGGCGAACTCGCGGGCGGTCATCGGCCTTTTGCGCGTCGCTCGAATCGTCCTCATACATCACCTGTCGTATTGTATCGGTCCTCCACCGGCCGCTGCAACGGAAACAAGATCACGTCCCGAATGCTGTGGCTGTTGGTCAGCAGCATGACCAGCCGATCCACCCCGACGCCCAGCCCGCCGGCCGGGGGCATGCCGTAGTCGAGGGCGGTCAGGAAATCCTCGTCGAGCACGCGCATGGTTTCGTCGCCCTCGCCGGCCAGCGATTGTCGAAAATTGTCCTCCTGAATCTTCGGGTCGTTCAGCTCGGTGTAGGCGTTGCCGACCTCCATGCCGGCCACGTAGGCTTCGAAACGCAGGGCAATCGACGGGTCCTCGGGATGGCGGCGCGTCAGCGGGCACAGGGCAGCCGGATAATCGTACACGAACGTCGGCTGGACCAGGTGATACTCGACCGTGTGCTCGAACAGGTCGTTGATGATGACGGCGTCGTCGCGGCCGGCGGTGTCGATGCCGAGGTCGGCGGCCTTGGCCCGCACCGCGGCCGCGTCGCCCATGCGCACGTGGGCGAACTCCTCCAGCAAGTCGGCGTACTTGCGGCGGGGCCAGGGCACGGTGAAGTCGAGCGTGTGCTTTCCGTACGGCCGTTGCAGCTTCCCGTCCAGCCGTGCGATGGCCGCCGCGGTCATCTCTTCGACGCGCTGCATCATCACGTGGTAGTCGGCGTAGGCCTCGTAGAGCTCCAGCAGCGTGAACTCCGGATTGTGCTGCGTGCTGATCCCTTCGTTGCGGAAGTTGCGCGAGAATTCGAACACCCGCTCGATGCCGCCCACCAGCAGCCGCTTCAGGTACAGCTCCGGGCTGATCCGCAGGTAAAGCTGCCTGTCGAGCGTGTTGTGGTGCGTGACGAACGGCTTGGCCGCCGCCCCGCCGTAGATCGGCTGGAGGACGGGCGTATCGACCTCGAAGTAGCCCTCACCGACCAGGTAGTCGCGGATGGCCTGGATGATGGCGCTGCGCTGCTTGAAGACCTCGCGCACCTCGGGATTCACGAAGAGGTCGACGTAGCGCTGCCGGTAGCGCAGCTCGATGTCGGTCAGGCCGTGCCACTTTTCGGGCGGATGGTGCAGCGACTTGCACAGGACGGTCAGCTTGTCGAGCCAGAGCGTCAGCTCGCCGGTCTTGGTACGGCCGAGCTGGCCATCGCCCCCGATGATGTCGCCCAGGTCGAGCTGTTTGAAGACTTCCCACTGCGAGTCGCCGAGCGCAGCCTTCGACAGGCCGAATTGCAGCTCGCCGTGACCGTCGCGGACGGTCAGGAAGGCCAGCTTGCCCATGTCGCGCAGCAGCATGATTCTGCCGGCCACGCGTGCCCGCTGGTCGTCGGCCGTCTGGCCATTGGCGAGCTGCAAAGCATCGCCGCGCTGCCGCACGGCCGTGGTTAGGTCGACGCCGTCGAAGCGATGACCGTACGGGTCGATCCCCAGCTCGCGCAGTTTTTCGAGCTTCCGCTGCCGTTCGATCTTGAACTTGTCCTCACCGCTCATGGGTTTTGACCCCGGAGGGGTCTTGGGTTGTCGCCACGGGTGCGGCCGCCGCAGGCGGCAAACCCGTGGATGGTGCGCATCCCCCATAATCTCCACCCCGAAGGGGTGGAGGACGGTTCGACGACGCCTTCGGTTTCGACCGCGCCGTCGCCGACACATCGAGCATGCCTCCGCCCCTGCCGGAGCGGGATCATTTGTTGACTCGTCCGTGTCCACGGGTTTGCCCTTCGGGCCGCACCCGTGGCTACGGTCCCTGGCCCCTCCGGGGCCGGCATCCGGCCGCCGAAATGCGGATCACGCACGGAACGCGTCGCAAGAATCGTCGTTGCCTTAGTCGTTGCCGTCACGAAGCGAATCGTATCAGTCGCCTCGCGGACGGGCAATCAGGCGGAAGGTTGATCGGTATCGCCGTCGCCGCGCGGTCGCAGGTCCGCAATCCGAAACGGCGTGCCGCACTCCGGACAGCGATCGCTGCCGGCGCCGGTCAGGTCGTAACCGCACTCGGGGCAGTACGGCCGATTGCCAGGAATCGCCTTGTCGACGATCCAACGGCCACCGAAGAAGAGGTAGCAGCCCAAACCCAGTTTCACGGCGCACGCGCCGAGCTGCATGGCCATGCCGGGGATACTGTAGAACGTGCCCGTGCTGCCGAACATGAACTCCACCCACCAAGATCCATGATACAGCGCAGAGGCGACGCCATCGGCAGTGCAGTAGATGCCCAGCAGCTTCAACATCAACCGGAACAGCGGCTTGTATCGCACGTCGATCTCCTCGCGGCTGTCAGGCCGCCGGGTCAGATTGGACGGTGAACCGAAGGTGCCCATAGAATACGTCAGACGCATGAACGACGCGATCTTCAATCGAAGCATCCGGCTTCAGATCGAAGCCAATCAAGCCCGTACGCCGACCGAGCGGATGCGGGCGATGCTCGATCTGCTGGCCACCGCCCGCAAGATGGTCCCGCCCGGTCCAGAGGCCGAGCGTCGCCGTCGGCTCTTCGAGCGCGAACGGGAAAAAGACCGTGAACAATTCCGACAGTTTCTCCGGCGACTCCGCGCCGCCAGCGACGGACGCGGTCGGCCAGGCGTTTGAGACGGTGATCGGGACGCTGAACGAGCGGCAGATTCGCTATGCGCTGATCGGCGGATTGGCGCTCTTGCAGCACGCACGCACGCGCACAACCGAGGATGTCGACATCATGCTGACGGCGCCGCAGATCGCTCTTCCCGGCCTGTTTGAGGCCCTTCAGGCCCGCGGCTGTACGATCGACCTGTACAAGAACCTGCGCGAACTGCGCGACGACGGGTACACTGCGATCGCCTTTCGCGGTGTGATCATCGACCTGATGACGCCGCTCGTCGAGGCCTACCGGCACGTGCTGGACCGCGCCCAGCCGGTGCGCATCTCGAACTTCGACGTGCGCGTCGCCACGGCCGAAGGGTTGATCGTCATGAAGCTCATGGCCATGCGACCACAGGATCAAGCGGACATTCGAGATCTGCTGTTGGCGCAGTTCGGCCGACTCGATCTCGACTACATCCGGGCCGAAATCGACACGTTTGCGCCGGATGACGACCCGCGGCGTGCGACATTCGAAGACTGGGTACGGGAGTTTGGCGAGACAACACGCCAATCCGACGCAAGCTGAGTGCGCGACGCTCGCGGGCTTGCATCAACCAGCTTGACTCGAACAGTACCGAAGGGCGTCTCGGAATTCGCCATAGGCCGGCTGGCCGAAGAGCACGAACCGCACCTCGTTTGACAGCTCGCTCGTCGCAAGCACCTCGGCTACCGTTCCAATCGCGATTCGCGCCGCTTCGTCGATCGGATAGCCATACACGCCGCAACTGATGGCCGGAAACGCGACCGTGCGGCAGTCATTCTCGATGGCCAGCCGCAGCGATTCGCGATGGCATGATGCCAGCAGCTCGGGTTCGCCGTGGCGTCCGTCGCGGTAGACCGGGCCGACGGTGTGGATCACGAACTTGGCCGGCACGTTGTACCCACGCGTGATGCGGGCCTGGCCGGTGGGGCAGCCACCAAGCTTGCGGCACTCGGCCAGCAGCTCCGGACCGGCGGCGCGGTGGATGGCTCCGTCCACGCCGCCGCCGCCCAGCAGCGTCTCGTTGGCGGCGTTGACGATGGCATCGACCGCCTGGCGCGTGATGTCGCCTTCGACGAGTTTGATGCGCTGATACGGCGATGTTGTCGACACCGAAGTTCGCGGTCGGAGACCGCTCCTACGAATCCGTCACGCCCGATCGCGGTCCGTGACCGCTCCTGCCGATCAATAGGGCGCGCCGGCGATGACGAGGGCCAGGATGGTTCCGGCGATCACGGCGTAGGTGATGTAACTGCTCGGTTCCTGAAGCTTGTTGTAGACGGACTGGCTGTAGGAAGCCCGCACGTCTAGAGAGGCCGCGTGCTGCGGCTGCGCCGCGAGTGCCGACAACGCGTCATATTGATCGACGGTGATCGGCAGCGGTCGGGAGGGTGGCTCGGCGGCAGCGCTGCTCGCTTGGGCCATCAACGCTGAGCTGCACATCAGGACCACGCAAACGCCGGCTGTCGTCAGTTTTTTCATGACCACTCTGCCCTCCAGCGCCGGGTGAGCGCCGCACCGGGGAGTAGCTGTCGTGCAGCCGTCTCGGCTGCACGGTGCAGGCGGGGACGCCTGCGCCACAAACGTCGATCAACGCATCACGCTTTGAGCCGTCCGGCCGTTCGGCCTCGGTACGACCAGCGCCATCGTGTTCTGGCCCCGCGACCAGTATGTCTCGAACGTGGCCCGGTCGCAACTCTCGACCCGCTCCAGGGCGGCCGGGTCGAGGTAGTGCACGCGTTCGACGGACGCGGCCGAGGCGGGGGCGAGTCCGATGACGACCACCGCATGATTGTAATCGGCATTCCTGCCGGTTTTGTTGATGACGCACACGACCGGGTAGCCGCGATCCAGCAGCCAGTAGGGCAGTCCCGTAGGCGGCTGGCCGGACAGGCTGCCCTGCAGGACGAACAGAGCCAGCTCGTCCTGCGTCCGGTGGAACCAATCGGTCACGTCGCTGACCCGCGATTCGTCGCCTTTCTCAGCCCGGATGGCGCGAAGGGCGTCCGGCTCGCTGAACCGCTCGCGGCCGTCGACATAGTTGGCGGCCATGATCACCGCGGCCAGCAGGCACGATGAATGCCCCCCGGCCGGATGGTAGCGAACGTGCAGGCAGCCGGGCGGATACGAGTCGATGGCGAAGCGCTTGAATGAGCAGCCGCCCGCAGTGATGAGTCCGGCGATGACGGGAACGATCAGCCGCCATCGATCCAGGCGAAGCTGAACCCTGAACCCTGAACCCTGAACCCTATGAAACACGATTGCCGGAGGTGGGAATCGAACCCACACTCCCTTGCGGGAACGGGATTTTGAATCCCGCGCGTCTGCCAATTCCGCCACTCCGGCGCGGGACCGAGCGTGCGGTCCGACTGGGTAGGGCCGGAGTTGAACCGGCGACACACGGATTTTCAGTCCGTTGCTCTACCAACTGAGCTACCTACCCGGCAGCGGTCGGCCATGCCGGACCGTTGTCCGCAGGCGGATTCTATCGCCTTGGCGCCGCGCGGTCCAGCAAAGGGCGACGGTGCCGGCTGTTCGGGATAGACTAAGTTACGGTGAGGCAGCGAACATGCGACAAACCGCGGCCGGCTTGCGCAAGCGCCTGCAGGGCTGGGTCGTCCGTCTGCGCGGGGTACCAACGGGCGCTCACTTGGACCTCTATCTCACCATGCGGGCGTCGCAGGAGGCAGGCCGTGCTTGCGCTGACCACGATGCTGCTCGTCGTGTGCGGGGCGTGGCAGGCGGGCTGCAGCGAGGGTGATGCGGCCCGGGGCGGCGAGACGCCGAAGGCCGCACCGCAGCCCGTGGTCGAGGTCGAAGTCATGACGGCTGTGCCTGAGGCACGGGCGTGGCGGATTCCGATCGTCGGGACGCTGGCCGCGGCTGAACAGGCCATCATCTCGACCAAGACGGCCGGCATTCTGCGGCGCACGTTCGTCGACGTGGGCGGCATCGTCGCGCCTGGCGACCCGTTGGCGCAGGTAGATCGTGTGGACTACGACGTCGCGGCTGAGCAGGCACGGGCATCGCTGGCTGAGGTGCTGGCGCGACTGGGCGTGGCCGAGGTTCCCGACGAGTCGTTCGACCTCAAGCGGGTCAGCGCTGTCGCCCGGGCCGCGGCCCAACTCGAAAATGCTCGTTTCACGTCCGAACGGCTGACCCGCATGGGCACGGCCTATTCTGAGCAGGAGCTCAACGATGCCTCGACGCAGCTCCGCGTTGCGGAGGCCAACCACCAACTCGCCGTCGACGAGGCCGCCGCCCTGGTTGCCACTGCCCGCGAGCGGCATTCGCTGCTGCGCATGGCCGAGCAGAAGCTGACCGAAACGCTCACGCAGGCGCCGCCCATTCCGTCGACCCGCGGTGAGCAGGGCGCTGACCAATGGATCGTGGCTGCCCGGCTCGTGACCGAGGGTCAGTACGTGAACGTCGGTGACCAGCTCTATCGCCTGCTGGTGACCGACCCGCTCAAGCTGCGCAGCCGCGTTCCCGAGCGCTACGCGGGCGACGTCAAACCCGGCCTGCAGGTCGAGCTCGAACGGGTCGAGGACCATCGGCAGCTTGCCGGACGCATCGTGCGGATCAGCCCATCGGTCGACCCCGCCAGCCGCACGTTCGAGATCGAGGCGGTCATTGACAATAAAGGGGGCGAACTCATGCCCGGGGCCTTTGCGATCGGAGCGATCGTTCCGGATGCGACGCGGCAGGCGATCTACCTGCCGTCCAACGCCGTGCTGACCAGCGGGGGTGTCATGCGCGTGTTCGTGGTGGAAGAAGGGGCCGCCAAGCAGCGCCCGATCCAGACCGGCCGGCAGGAAGAAGGACTCGTGGAGGTTGTGTCCGGCCTGCGCGAGGGTGAGCGGGTCGTCACGCGCGGCGCGGCCATCCTGACCGACGGGATGGCTGTTCAGGTGCGGCCGAGCTCCTGATGCACGATGCAGAAACTCGCTGAGATATGCATACGCCGGCCCGTGTTCGCGATCATGCTGATCATGGGGCTGGTCGTGGTGGGCGTGGTCAGCTACTTCAAGCTGGGCGTCGACCGCTTTCCGGCCGTCGACCTGCCGATCGTGCGGGTCAACACGTCGCTGCCGGGCGCCTCGCCCGAAGAGGTCGAAACGCAGATCAGCGACCGCATCGAAGAGGCGGTCAACACGGTCGAGGGCATCGAAGAGCTGCGCTCGATCTCGGGCGAGGGCCGCTCGATTGTCATCGCCACGTTCCGGCTGGAGCGCGACATCGACGCGGCCGCCCAGGACGTGCGCGACCGCGTGGCCACCGTGCTGCGCGACCTGCCGCGCGACACCGATCCGCCGATCATCAGCAAGGCCGACAACGAGTCGACGCCAGTGCTGTCGCTGGCTTTGTCCGGGCCGTACAGCCAGCGCGACCTGACCGACTTTGCGGAGCGAATTGTCAAGGTCGAGCTCGAACGCTCGAAGGGCGTGGGAGAGGTCGAGATCAACGGCGGGCTGCAGCGCACCATCAACATCTGGGTCAGCGCCGACCGCCTGGCGGCCTACAACCTGCCGGTGACGGCCGTTCGCGACGCGGTCGTGCGGCAGAACACCGACATTCCCGGAGGTAACGTCACCGGACCGCTGCGCGAGCAGACGCTGCGCACGATGGGGCGCGTGCTCGACCCGAAGAAGTTCAACGAGATCGTCATCACCACGCGGAACGGCGCGCCGATCTACGTCCGCGACGTGGCCGTGGTCGAGGACGGCACGCGCGAGCAGCGCTCGTTCGCCGTGCTGAACGGAGTGCCGACCGTCACGCTCGAAATCCGCCGCCAATCCGGTGCCAACACGGTCGAGGTCATCGAGGGCCTGAAGGACAAGCTCGTCCGCGTGGCGGACCAACTTCCGCCGGACATCAGGATCGACATCATCTCGGACCAGTCGCGCTACATCTACGCCGCCCTGCACGAGATCAACGTGCATCTGATCGTCGGGAGCGTCCTGGCGTCGGCCGTCGTGCTGATCTTCATGCGCAACTGGCGTTCGACGGTAATTGCGGCCGTGGCTATCCCGACGTCGGTGATCTCGACGTTTGGCGTCATGCGGGCGATGGGGTTTACGCTGAACAGCGTTACGATGCTCGGGCTGGTGCTGATGGTCGGCATTGTCATTGATGACGCCATCGTCGTGCTCGAGAACATCTTCCGCTTCATTGAAGAAAAGAAGATGAAGCCGTTCGAGGCCGCCCGCGAGGCGACCCGCGAGATTGGTATGGCCGTGACCGCCACGACGTTCAGCCTGGTGGTCATCTTCGTGCCGGTCTCGTTCATGTCGGGCATCTCCGGCCGATTCCTGTACCAGTTCGGCATCACCGCGGCGGCGGCCGTGCTGGTCAGCCTGCTGGTTTCGTTCACGCTGACGCCGATGATGAGCGCCCGGCTGCTCAAGACGGTCGAATCGGGCGGCGACGGCGCTGAAGTGCGCTCGCGGCGCGGCTTCTACCATTGGATCGAGCGCGTGTACGACTGGCTGCTGCGCCTGGCCCTGCGTTTCAAGCCAGCCGTGCTGGCTGTGGCTGCGGCCGTCATCGCTCTGTCGTTCCCGCTCTATCGCTGGGTGCGGCAGGAGTACATCCCCAGCAACGTCGACGAAGCCGAGTTCCAGGTGCGCGTCACGGCCGATGAAGGCACGAGCTTCACCGCGATGCGGCCGTTCATGGAGCGCATCGACCGCGACCTGCGCGAGACGCCCGGCGTGCGGCTGGTGCTGACGACCACGGGCGGCGGATTCCTGGGCGGCGTCGGCCAGGGCCGCATGTATGTACGCATCGCGCCGCACGAGGAACGCGTCTTCTCGCTGAGCAGGCTATGGAAGGCCACGCTGGCCGGCGAGCCCATGTCGGCCTTCCGCGGCAACTACTCGCAGCGCGATCTGATGCAGCAGCTTCGCGCCAAGCTGCGCCAGCACAAGAACGTCCGCATCGCCATCAGCAATCAGCAGTCGTTCAACATCGGCACCGGGCCGTTCGAGGTCGATTTCGCGCTGCGCGGGCCGGACCTCGCGCAACTCTCGGCCTACGCCGACGAGCTGGCGGCGCGCGGCGAGGCGGCCGGCGGGTTCACCGACCTCGACACCAGTCTGCGGCTCGACAAGCCCGAGCTGCGGGTCGAGATCGACCGCGACCGGGCGGCCGACCTGGGTGTCGATACTCAGGACATCGCTTCGGCTCTGCGGCTGATGGTGGGTGGCGACACGCGCGTCTCGCGCTTCCGCGATCCGCAGATCAACGACGACTACGACGTGCAGATCCGCCTGGCCGAGGCCGATCGCAGCGATCCCGACACGCTTACGCGCCTTTACGTCAGCGGCGCGGCCGGCGAACTGGTGCGGCTCGACAGCGTCGCGACCATCACGCCCGCCCTGACCGCCTCGCGCATCGATCGACTCGACCGCCAGCGGCAGGTAAGCGTGCGCGGCGGCGTCGCGCCCGGCTTTGCCCTGGCCGACCGCATCGCCGTCCTCAAGGAAGAGGCGGCCGAGATGAACATGCCGGCCGGCTACTCGACGCTGGTCACCGGCCGCGGCCGCGAGCTGGCCAAGACCTACGGCGAGTTCGCCCTGGCGTTCCTGCTGTCGATCGTGTTCATGTACATGATCCTGGCGGCCCAGTTCGAGAACATGCTGCACCCGTTCACGATCCTGCTGTCGCTGCCGCTGGCCCTGCCGTTCGCGTTGTTCTCGCTATGGATCACATCCGACACGCTCAATCTCTACTCGGCGTTGGGCGTGCTGGTGCTGTTCGGCATCGTCAAGAAGAACTCGATCCTGCAGATCGACCACATCGACCAGCTTCGCGAGCACGGCCTGGACCGCGCGGCTGCCATCCTGCAAGGCAGCCGCGACCGCCTGCGGCCGATCCTGATGACCACGCTCTCGTTCGTGGCCGGCATGTTGCCGCTGGCCATCGGCGCCGGCCCGGGCGCCGAGGAACGCCGCACGATCGCCATCGTCATCATCGGCGGGCAGACGTTGTCGCTGGTCCTGACGCTGATCGTCACGCCGGTCGCCTACGCGATGCTGGAAGATCTGGTGGCGCTCGCGCGACGACTAATTGGTGTGGCCCCGAGCGACGTACGTTCGAGACAAGTCGAGTTGGCAGAGGGGGCTCGGGCCATGCGACAGAATTAGGGAGACTCACTCATGAAGTTCTTCACGATGGAGTGGTGGCTCAGTTGCCAGCGGCCAGGCCCCAGGCGAGACGCCGCGGGCGAGTGGCGCCGGTACTTCGAGCAGATCCGACCGCGCCTTCCAGCATCGGTGATGACCCTTGTTGAAACTAACCTCCATGATGCATCGCTACGGGACTTGCACATCTCGGTCGCCGACGCCAAGGTCGTCATGCTCTTCGATGGAATCGCGTGGGACGAGAACGTGAGCCGACGACGCCTGACGTTTACCGGTACATCTGCCATGCAGTTTTCAGTCGATTCAAAGAACGGTCTTGATCCCCTCGCTGGGTTTGGCGACTTTGGATACTGGGAGATCGATGTATGCGACGAGGGTTTTGAATACCGAGGGCTGTTCTCAAACGGGATCGAGCTCCTGCTACGGTTTCAGGACGTGGCGATTGAAGACTACGCCAAATGACTCGACGCTCCGACGCCGGTGACCCCGAGCTGGCCATACCACCCGCCGCCGCTACGCTGCCGAGAAACTCACGTCGCGATGCCATCGTGCGTCCGCCTCTTGCCTGTTAGCAACTTGAATGCGCCGCGGGCCGACGTTGCTTGCGCCGGATCGAACCCGTCTCCTCTGTTCCGAGCATAGCCTCGCGCTGCTCCGCGTCAAACCGCGCGCAACCAGGCAAGGGTTGCCTTGCTTCCGTCGTTAGCCTGGCGAGGGCGCGGGTGGGCAGAACACTGCGATCGGCTCGCTCAACTGGCCCAGGTGGTGCAGGGCCTGCAAGCGCTCAATTAGCGGTTGGGTCAGTTCAATGCCAACGGCTACCAGGAGTTTGTGGGTCGAACTGCGAATCTCCTGTTCGGTGATCATCCCGCTGCGCAGTTGGGCACAGCTCACATTCCGCAGCTGCCGCGCGGAGTTTCCATAAGGCTCGGTGCTCACGTCGTCTAGAGCAGCCAAGAGGCGCGGGTCATGCGCAGGCGCTCGCCGCTGAAGCAGGCCCAGGCCGGCTTCCAGCCGGTGTCCGCCGGACAGTTGGGCGTCCAGGTCGAAGGCCGCCCGCAGCAGCCCGGCGCCCACGGTGACTCGACTGTTGATATCCGAGAGTTCGCCCGGCAGGGCGCCACCGCTATCGTTCAGCGCGGCGATCATCTGAGCCGTCTCCTCCAGGCGCGGGACGTGGGCGATCAGCCGGCTGCTGATGCCCGGATAGCTGTCGAGGATCTTCCGCTCCTCATCGGACAGGAGCGTGCCGTCGTTGCACTTCGACGTCAGCGATGGAGGTAAGACGAGATAACCGACTGACGACAGCTCGGCCGCCAGCTCGTAGCGCCAGGCTTCCGGCAAGCCCAGCTTCTGGACCATGTGCCCGACGATCATGCGAACGCGCTGGCAGCGGGCCGACACCGATGGGTGCGAGAGGCTGAGCACCTCGCCCAGCACGCGAACCGCGCCCATGAGGGTCTTTTCGACCAGCTGGCGCTCGGCGGTGATGAGCTCGTGCTGACGCAGGGCAGCCCGCAGCGTCGTCTCGAGCGCGTTCTGGGCGACCGGCTTGTTCAGGAAGCGAAAGACCTGGCCACGATTGACCGCGTCCACAGCCGTCTGTTGGTCGGCGTTTCCGGTCAGCATCAGGAATACGCTATCGGGACTCTTCTGGCGAGCGGTGCAGATGAACTGGATGCCGTCCATCTGGGGCATGCGCATGTCCGAGACAATCACGGCAAACGGTGCTGAACCGTCGATCAGCTCGAGCGCCGCGGCTCCGCCGGTCGCGGTTTCGATCTTGAAACTGCGCCCGATTGAACGACGGAACGCGTCCAGCACGTTCGGCTCGTCATCAACAAACAGAATACGGCTCATGATGCGGCTCTCCGGCAGCCAGACCGTCTGCCCGTGACCAAGCGTTTGACTTCAGCTCAATACCGAATCTCGCCAGGAACGCAGCGTCGGGCCGTACCGACTCGTTGAGGGATTCCGTCTGGCAGTGCGCCAGGTGCACGGCCGCCAGGATCAGCGCTCGCTCCACCTGGCTGGCCGATGGCTGGCGATGGAACGCCACGGCTTCGACGATCTCGTCGTCGAAGCCCCACAGGCCGAGCAGGTAAGCGCCGACCTGGGCATAATCACCTGCAGCGTCGTGGCCGTCGGCCGAGTCGTCACAGAGCGAGGCTGGCGCCACGATCAACGTCCCGACCAGCGACAAGCTGCCAGCCAGATGGGCCTGATCGGATTGGAATGGCGTCGCGCCCAGCCGGGCTGCGACCGTTTTGGCGCACTTGCCGGCGGCCAAGCCGCGGTCGAGGGCCCGCTGCGCGTCGGCGATGCCGGGAGCTTTCGTCGCGACCGCCAGCGTCTCGAACAACTTGGCGCTGAGGGCCAGCGATCGAATCAGGTTGATCCCCAGCATTCCCACGGCTTCTCGAATTGTCGCGATGCGGCGCGGAGCGCCAAAGAAGGCCGAATTGACCAATTGAAGAACTTTGGCCGTCATCGACAAGTCATGCATGATGATGTCGGCGATGCGGTCTATGTCCGCCTCGGGGTTATCGAGCGAAACGACGAGCCGGTGATAGCTGTCCGGAAGAACGGGCAGCGAGTTGATCCGCGCCGCGGCCGCCCGCATGGGCTCGCTGCACACCAGACGATGCAGCTGAAAAGTCCGCTCGATGGTGGAGCGCAGGGCCTCAGGCGAGCACGGCTTCTGCACGAACTGATGGATCGGGGCGATGCCGGCCAGCAGTTCGTCGCGGTCGGCCTGCCCCGAGAGAACCAGGCGCGTCATGTGCGGGTATCGCTGTTGGACGATGTTCAGCAGCTCGACACCCGACATGCCCGGCATCCGGACGTCGCTGACGATGACGTCGAAACGCTCGCGGGCCAGCAGTTCCAGGGCCTCAGCCCCGCTGTTGGCGAAGGCCATGTGCCAGGCGTTGCGATGGGGATAGAGCATTCTGCGCAGACCGTCGAGGACGCGTGACTCATCGTCCACGAAGAGTACGCGATTGGTGGGGTTCATGTTCTGCTCTCCTGCGGATCGTACACGGCGCTGCTCGCTCCTGAAGCGACCGGCTCACGCGGCAGCCGGATGGTGAAGGTGGTGCCAACCCCGGGCTGGCTGGCGCAGTCGATCGTGCCGTCATGCTTATCGACGATCACGCTGCGGCTGATGGCCAGACCCTGTCCCGTGCCTTTGCCGATGCGCTTGGTGGTGAAGAAGGGATCAAAGATGCGCCCGCGAATCTCGGCCGGAATGCCAGCCCCGTTGTCGGACACGCTGACCTCAACCGATGATGCAGCCTTGCGGGTGCTGACCCGAATCAGGCCCCGATCCGCGCCGCCTTCTCCGAATCGTTCCACGATGGCATCGGCCGCATTGACCACCAGATTCAGGATGACCTGGTTGAACTCGGCCACCAGGCACGGAACCAACGGAAGCTCCGCCGCGAGCGCCGTCTCGAGCCTGGCTACGTACTTCCATCGGTTCCGACAGACCGTGACGGTGCTGAGGATGGCGGCGTTCAGGTCAGCCGGGGCCTTCTCCGCCGAGCCCGGATGCGAGAACTCTTTCATGGCCAGGACGATGGACGAAACCTGCCCGAGCCCTTCCAGCGACTGGTCAATCGCTTTGGGAATCTCATCTCGCAGAAATGCCAAGTCGAGTTCTGCCAGGCGCCGTTGCAGGTCCGGAGCCGCGCCGCCGGCCTGTCCCGAGCCATTCAGGGCCGACTCATAAGCATCCATCGCCGCCAGTAGTGACCCGAACGTGTCCTTCAGGAACCGCACGTTGTCGCCCACGTATTGCGTGGGCGTGTTGATCTCGTGCGCAATCCCGGCCGCTAAATGGCCGATCGACTCGAGCTTCTGACCCTGCAACTGCTCCCGTTCCACCCGTTTTCGCTGGCTGATATCGCGGGCAAAGGCATTCAAGGTCCAGCGTGAGCCCACTTCCAGCGGCGAGACGGACAGCTCAATCGGGAAATGGCATCCGTCGCGGTGCAGAGCTGTCAGCTCAATCGTCGTACCCACGCTCTGGCTCTGACCAGGATGGCGAAGACCGGCCAGCCGCTCACGGTAGGCCTGCCGGTCACTCGGTGCGATGATCGTCTCGGCCAGAGGCTTTCCGACGGCCTGATCGCACGGCCACCCAAACGTTCTCTCGGCCTGACTGTTCCAGGCCGCAATCAGGCCCTGCTCGTCCATCGAGACGAACGCTTCATGAGATGCTTCGACGATCATTCGGACTCGCTTCTCGCTATCGGTCAGCTCTTGCGTGCGTTGCTGGACGCGCTGCTCGAGCTCTCCGGCGGATCGCTGCATCCGACTGAAGACCAAGCTAATCGCCAATAATCCCACCGAAGCCATGGCTATGGTAATGAACGTGGTTCCACGCAGACCGGCCCGTGTCTGGGCGATGAAAGAGTCCAATGGCATATTAACTTCGAGTACGCCACGCACGTCTCCGGCTTTCCAGTCAGCTTTGGGTGACTCTGGATGAGAGTTGTGGCAATTCACACAACTGGGACGCAGCACGTCGGCCGTGGCGTAGCGCAGCGTCCCACCTTCAAAGCGATAAAAGGGCTGATCGGGATGGCGCGTCAAATGATCCCAGGCCTCGGTTGCAAAGGGATCTTTCAGCCCGCCTGTCTTGCGGCGCCAGGGAAACGGATAGGGGGAGTACAGACTGGATTTGGCCCCGCCTTCCTGGGATCCGATGAGCTCGCCCAGCTTCATGCTCAGCGTGGCTGGCAGGGGAATGGCCCCGTTTCGATCTTGGTAGTCATGCGCTACCTCTACGCCGCGAGCCCGAACCGTGTTGACCACTTCCGAAGTGTACAGGGTGCGAAATGCAGCCAGCGCCTTGGAGTACATGCCAGCATTCTGCAACGCCGCGGCCTTGACCAGGCTGGATTGCAGACTCGACACATGCCACACCATGACCACCACGCCACCACATAAGAGCAGGGCGAGAACTGGAATCAGGCGCGCATGCAGTACGCCGATGCAGGTGGACCATGCTTTGCGGATGATCGATGTCATCTCAGCAAGCTCCCTGAATCACCTGATTCCTTCGCGGACGCTCCGTGACGGCCATTCGAAACGCTCTCCTCCAGAGGCAAGCGGATCGTAAAGGTCGTGCCCAAGCCGGTTTGGCTGACGCAGTCGATGGTTCCGTTGTGCTTGTCGACGATGACGCTGCGGCTGATGGCCAGGCCCTGTCCCGTGCCTTTCCCAATGCTCTTAGTGGTGAAGAAGGGGTCGAAGATGCGCCCGCGAATTTCCGGCGGGATGCCACCGCCGTTGTCGGAGACGCTCACCTCGACCGACGCGTCAACGCTGCGGGTGGCAACTTGGATCAGGCCCTGATCCGCGGCGCCCTCTCCGAATCGTTCCACGATGGCGTCGGCCGCATTGACCACCAAGTTCAGAATTACCTGGTTGAACTCGGCCACCAGGCACGGAACCTGCGGAAGATTGGAATCGAGATCGGTCTCGAGTCGGGCTACGTACTTCCAACGATTTCGGCAGACGGTGACGGTACTCAGGATGGCGGCGTTCAAGTTCGCGGGTGTCTTTTCGGCCGAGCCCGGATGCGAGAACTCTTTCATGGCCAGGACGATGGACGAGACCTGCCCCAGCCCTTCCAGTGACTGATCAATCGCCTTGGGAATCTCGTCGCGCAGAAACGCCAGGTCCAGCTCGGCCAAACGCCTGCGGACGTCGCGGGCCGCCGGGCTGTCCTCGGCCACCCCGTTCAGCGCCAGGTCATAAGCATCGATCGCCCCCAGCAGTGATCCGAACGTGTCCTTGAGGAAACGCACGTTATCGCCGACGTATTGGGTGGGCGTGTTGATCTCGTGCGCAATCCCGGCCGCCAACTGGCCAATCGACTCGAGCTTCTGCGCCTGGGCCAGCTTGGCCTCCGCGGCCTTGCGGTCGGTAATGTCGTGAAGAAATGCGCTGAAGGAGATCTCCCCGCCCTCCTCGGGCGAGGCCGGCACGGCCGTGACCGCCAGCTCGATGGTGATCTCGCTGCCATCTTTTCGCACGGCCGGCACTTCGACGCGCTGGCCGATGATCTTCGGATCGCCGCTCTTCAGGTAACGGGCCAGCCCCGCCAGGTGTGCCTCGCGAAGCCGGGCCGGAATGATCAGGTCGGACAACGGGCGTCCGACCGCTTCGTCGCGGCCGTAGCCGAAGGTCTTCTCGGCTTGCGGGTTCCAATCCATCACCGTGCCGCGCATGTCGATCGCCACGCGCGCATCCAGGGCCGTGTCGATCACCTGCCGCGTGCGCCGCTCACTGCGGGCCAGCGCCGCCTGCACGTTGCACCGCTGCACCACAATGCCGATTTCACGCCCCAGTGATTCGGCCAGCGTAAGCAGCGCCGCGTCGGGCGCCATCGGTTCCGTATGAAAGAACTCCAGGACCGCAACGACGCGGTCGTCAACCAGAACAGGAAAGCCAAACGCCGCGTGCAGGTTGACGTCGGAGCTTGGTTTTGCCCGCGGGAAGTTACGATCCTGGTGAATATCCGAAATCCAAACCGGGGCCCGTTCCCGATAGATCCGTCCCGGCAGGCCAATCCCGGGTGCGAAACAGCAGCTCTCGCTCATGCTCTTGAACGCGGCCACGCCGATCGCCGTCGCGCCCTTCCCAAATCGTCTGCTTGAGTCGTGAGCCTCCTTCGGAAGGCGCCAGAGATCGGCGGACTCCAGAAGCCCGTCGGGACCAGCCAGCAGGGCGTGTGCGACCGGCCAGCCCGTCTCGGCGCACACGGACTCCAGACAGTGCATGATGATTCCCTGGACGTCGGTTGCACGGCTGGCGAAGGCAACCGTCTCGTGCATCAGCCGCGCCTGATGCTCGCTCTGTACCAGCGCGGTCGTGCGTCGGGCCAGCAGCCGCAGGGCTGGCTCGTAGAGCAACAACCACTCCAGCGCCAAAGTCACCGCGATGGCCACGGCTAACATCCAGGCCAGGCGCGTGTCGCGACGCTGCGCCGCGGCGCGGTCGTCGCCTAGGTGCGTGATCAGATCGTCGACGGCCGTCACGAAGGCGGTTGCGTGCCTGCCCAAGTCAGGGGGCAGACGGTCCCACCCGTTCGGGCTCGGCGCCGGCTCGGATCCGGCGTGAGCGCTCAGCGCCAACGCGGCAACCCCAATCTCCCGGAGCGCGTCTACGTGCCGGCGCGCCCGGGCAACGATCTCCATGTCGTCGTCTTGCATCTCGATAGCGAACCCCAACGATTCTCCACGCTGCTCCAGTTGCGCCTGAACAGCGCCCAATCGTTGCATGGAATCGCGTAGCTCAGCAGCCGCATTCGGTTCCGGTGCTCCGCTTACGATCATGGCCACGTTCTTGGCGATGCGCTGGCTGAGCATCCGTTGCCGGGCCACGATGTTGAGGGCTTCGGGCTCGCGGTTGTACGACGCGAGGTTGCGATACAGATATACAAGCCCGCCGATTGAAACCGCTCCGACCGCCAGCACCGCCACCCGCAGCAGCCAGCGCAACTGCAGGATCTCACGCGGGACGGGCCTGCTCGCGAGTGTGGCACTCTGAGTCATGTCGCGGCCGCTCCTGCCGGCGTGCGCTCTTGGGGAAGCGTCAGGATCGGGCGAGTGATGCTGGATGGCGACCATTCAACGGAATACTGCCCATCCGGTTCGCCCCAATCCGTGGCAACCCGCTCGATGTCCGCCAGCCGCTGCACGAAGGCGGCCACGATGCGTGGATCAAAGGCACGCTCACTCTGCCCGCGGATTTCCTCGACCACCGCATCAAGGGGCCAGCGGTCTTTGTAGGGCCGCACCTGCGAGAGCGCGTCGAAGACATCGGCCACGCCCACGATGCGCGCCCCAAGCGGGATGGCTTCGCCCGACAGCCCTTGGGGGTAGCCAGTCCCGTCCCAACGCTCGTGATGGCTGAGGGCGATGTTCGCCGCCGCGTGAAGAAGGCTGTTGTCCTCAGGGCTGCAGCGCAGTATCCGGAAGCCAATGTCGCAGTGCGTCTGCATCACTTGCCGTTCCGCCTCCGTGAGCTTGCCCGGTTTGAGCAGGATGGCGTCGGGAATGCCCACCTTGCCAATGTCATGCAGCGGGCTGATAAGGAAGAGGCGCTCACAGAACTCACGCGACTGGCCCATCTGCTCGCTCAGAATGCGGCTGAGGTGGGCCACACGGACGATATGCCGGCCTGTGTCCGAGTCGCGCAGCTCTCCCAGTTGTGCCAGACGCCAGATGATCTCGCGCCGCGACGCTTCCAGTTGTCCGGTCCGCTCTCGGACGCGCTGTTCCAGCAGGGCATTGGCGGCGGCGAGCTGGTCCTGATACGCCTTAATCCTCAGGGCGCCGCGGATCCTGGCCACAAGGTCCTCGTGACTGACCGGTTTGTTCAGCAGGTCGAAAGCGCCGGCGTCCAGAGCGCGGCGCTTCAGCGCGCATTCGGCGTTGCCCGTGAGCATAATGAATGGGACTTCTGCCAGGGCTGGATCGGCCTTGACCCGTCTGAGGAAGTCGAAGCCGTCTTCTTTGGGCATGCTGACATCGCTGACGATCACATCGGGCTGTTGCGAAGCGAGTTGTTGCATGGCGTCTTCGACTGACTGGGCAAGGCGCGGGCGCCACGATTTGTTGTGCGTGCGCAGCATCCTGCGCATGCTGTCCAGCAGGCGTACGTCGTCGTCGACGAATAGGATGTCGGCGTGCTCGGGGTTCATGCGCATGACAAAACGACATCGTGCGGTGCACGACCAGTCGAGTTCGCTTCAGTTCTGGTCCTGCGCTTGGTATGTATCGGTCGTGCGCGACCCGCACTTGATGGACTGCGGCGTGTCTGTCCCGATCAGGACACCTTCAATTGAATCGGATGATCAGGCTCTTGGCATAGTCTAGATCGGTCAAAACCGGGCTGGCAAGGCGTCGCTGCGACAACTGCGACTAGCCTGAAAGTGCGCCCCCGGGCGCTGGCTTCGGACGCGTGTGTATGGAACCAGCGGGCCGAGTGCGCGCGGCTGTTCGTGCCGCCGGGGTCGAGCGGTGGTTGCCCGATGGTAAGGCACAAACCGCCTCCGTTTCTCGGAAGTTCGCGGGGCCGGATGACTCTTTGACATGGCTGCCCAAAGCGCCTAGAAACACCGGTCCTGCAGCCGGTTGTCGCGGCGCAGAGGCCGGCATGTTGCCGCTGGCCATCGGCACCGGCCCGGGCGCCGAGGAACGCCGCACGATCGCCATCGTCATCATCGGCGGGCAGACGTTGTCGCTGGTCCTGACGCTGATCGTCACGCCGGTTGCCTACGCGATGCTGGAAGACCTGGTCGCGTTCGTTCGGCGTCTATTCTGGAGTTCCCCCGTCGCACAGAATCTATCTCCATGTTCTGGCATAGTTTACGTCGAGTTTGGATTTCCCGGTACTGGGTACATTTCGATCAGTTTCATGGCCCGTTGGTGGAGGGCGGTGGC
>Ga0187892_10001831_pt1 | contig 46375 bp, 44 predicted proteins | sample MA1701073metaG_FD_139345 | JGI IMG/M metagenome (GOLD analysis project Ga0187892, IMG submission 139345) | Bio-ooze microbial communities from a basaltic lava cave in the Kipuka Kanohina Cave System on the Island of Hawaii, USA - MA170107-3 metaG ...
AGCCAAGGACAAGGGCAAGGAAGGCAAGTGCGGCGAAGGCAAATGCGGTAGCGACAAAGCCAAGGGCGCGGAAGGTTCCTGTGGCGAAGCCAAGGACAAGGGCAAGGAAGGCTCCTGCGGCGAGAAGAAGGACGGCGGCGCCGCGTAAGCGCCTCACCCGCATGGCGAACTGACGGGGCCGCGATCATCGCGGCCCCGTTTCACTTGCGGGGACCGTTCGGCACGACAGCGATTTCTGGGAAACTCGACGATGACGCGTGGGCGCACGCATCCCGCGGGAACCTCGTTCCCCCAACCGGAGGCCAAATGTCCGAGAAGCACGGCAAAACCCTGGCGCTCGCGATCGGCGCGACGTTCCTCACCGCCGCCGGCGCGGCGTTCGCCTCGCCGCAGTTCGCGCTGCTCGATCTCGCGGGCGGCTACATGATCGCGGCGGGCAGCATCGAGAAGGTCGACACCAACAAGGACGGAAAGGTCTCGCGCGCGGAGCACGCGGCGCACGCCGACGCGATGTTCACCGACGCCGACGCGAACAAGGACGGCTTCGTCGACCAGGCTGAGATGGAAAAGGCCCACCACGAAGGCAAGTGCGGCGAAGGGAAATGCGGCGAAGGCAAGTGCGGGCAAAGCAAGGGCAAGGAAGGTCACTGCGGCCACGATCACGAGCACGACAAAGGCAAGGACGGCTCATGCGGCGGTGCCGCGTGACGCTGATGCGATGAACGCGACACCGGGCCCCGAAGCGCTCCACGGCGCCGGTCTCGGTCTGCGGCGGGCCCTGATGGGCCCGCTGCAGAATGCGGGCCCGGGCGATTTCGATTTCGTCGAATGCGCCCCGGAGAACTGGATCGGCGTCGGCGGCAAGCTCGGCCGCCGCTTCCGCGAGATCACCGAGCGCACGACGCTGGTCTGCCACGGGCTCTCGCTCTCGCTCGGCGGACCCGCGCCGCTCGACGAGACGTTCCTGCATCGGCTGCGGCGCTTCCTCGACCAGCACGAGGTCGTGCTCTACTCCGAGCACCTCTCGTACTGCAGCGACGACGGGCACCTTTACGACCTGATGCCGATCCCGTTCACCGAAGCCGCGGTGAAGCACGTCGCGGCGCGCGTGCGGCACACGCAGGACGTGCTCGGCCGCCGCATCGCGATCGAGAACGTCTCGTACTACACCCCGGTCGGCGCCGAGCTCGCCGAGATCGATTTCGTGCGCGCCGTGCTCGAGGAAGCCGACTGCGAGCTGCTGCTCGACGTCAACAACATCCACGTCAACAGCGTCAACCATCGCTACGACGCGCACGCGTTCCTCGACGCGATGCCGCGCGAGCGCGTCGCCTACTTCCACGTCGCCGGGCACTACGACGAAGCGCCCGACCTCATCGTCGACACACATGGTGCCGCCGTGATCGAACCGGTGTGGGCGCTGCTCGAGCGCGCCTACGCGCGCTTCGGCCCGGTGCCGACGCTGCTCGAGCGCGATTTCAACTTCCCGCCGTACGCGGAGCTCGTTGCCGAGGTCGCGCGGATCCGGACGCTGCAGGCGGCCGCGCGCGCGACGCCGCAGGCCGCGGCCGGCACGGCACGATGAGCGCGAGCGATTTCCGCGCGCTGCAGTACGCGTTCGCCGCGCACCTGCGCGATCCCGAGCACAACGCGCCACCCGCGGGGCTCGAGGACCGCCGGCTCGCGATCTACCGCGAGCTCTTCTACAACAACGTCCAGGGGCTCATCGCGGGCAACTTCCCGGTGATCCGGCGCATCGTGCCCGACGCCGCGTGGCACGCGCTCGTGCGCGAGTTCTACGCGCACCACGAATGCCACACGCCGCTGTTCCCCGAGATCGGGCGCGAGTTCGTGAAGTTCCTCGAAGCGCGCGAGGCCGATGCGACGCGACCGTTCCTCTCCGAGCTCGCACACTACGAGTGGGTCGAGCTCGCGCTCTCGATCGACGAGGCGTCGATCGAGGAGGTGTTGCACGACCCGGATGGCGACGTCGTGGCCGGCGTGCCGGTGATCTCGCCGCTCGCGTGGCCGCTCGTCTACCGCTGGCCTGTGCACCGGATCCGCGAGGACCTGCAGCCGGTCGAAGCGCCGGCGCAGCCGACCTGCCTCGTCGTCGTGCGCAACCGTCGCGACGACGTCGCCTTCATGGAAGTCTCGCCGCTCACGATCCATCTCCTCGAGACCGTGAAAGAAAACCCCGGACGCACGGGTCTCGATTGCGTCGCGACGCTCGCCGAGCGCTTCGACGCCTCGCAGCGCGCAGCCGCGATCGAGGCCGGAAGCACGATGCTGCGGCAGCTGCGCGATCGCGACGTGCTGCTCGGCACGGCGTAGCGGCACACTTCGACGACGTCGTTGCTGCAGGAGGGGCCTCAGCCCCGACCAGCGCGGCGCCGGTCGGGGCCGAGGCCCCTCCTACAATCGACGAGACTCGACATGGCATTGGCATACGCAGACCTCCTCAACGCCTGGGAAACCCTCACCGAACGCCTGCGCGGCGCGGGCGAGGTGATCCCGCGGCTCGCGATGCGGCTCGTGATGGGCTGGGAGTTCTGGGAGTCGGGGCGCGAGAAGCTCCATGGCGAAAACTGGTTCGCGGACGCGCAGTCGAGCTTCCCGTTCCCGTTCGACGTCGTGCCGGCGGGATTCTCGTGGCAGATCGCGACGTGGTTCGAGCTGGTCGGCGCGGTCGCGCTGTGGCTAGGACTCGCGACGCGCTTCTTCGCGTTCAGCCTACTGTTCCTCACCTTCGTCGCGACGGCCGCGGTGCACTGGCCGGACATGTGGACGATGTGGAGCGACCTGCTCGCCGGCTACTCGATCAGCGATCACGGCCACGGCAACTTCAAGCTGCCGCTGCTGTTCGTCGTGATGCTGCTGCCGCTCGTGTTCAACGGTGCCGGCAAGCTCTCGCTCGATCACCTGATCGCAAAGCTCGTGAGCCTCGACACGAACGCGCCGCCGCGCCTCGACACCTACGCGTGGGCGCTCGCGTCCGCGGTGCTCGGCATCCCGTTCCTGATGCTGATGCCGACGCTCGGCGCGGCGCTGCTGCTCACCTCGATCGCGCTCGCGGCGTTCGGGCGGTACGCGCGCGCGTGAGAGTCGTCATCGTCGGCGGCGGATTCGCGGGCGTGAAGTGCGCGCAGACGCTGCTCCGGCGCGTCGCGCGCCGCGCCGAGATCGTGGTCTTCAGCCGCGACAACCACATGGTGTTCGTGCCGCTGCTCCCGGACGTCGCGGGCTCGAGCCTCAATCCACGCGCGGTCGCGCCGCCGCTGCGCGCGCTGCTGCCGGGTGCGCGCTGTCGTACCGAGGAAGTCCTCTCGATCGATCCGGCTGCAAGGACGATCACCTACGAAGGCCACGACGGCGCGCCGCGCGAGCTCGGCTACGACCATCTCGTCGTCGCCTGCGGCAGCGTCGTGAACCTCAATCTCCTGCCCGGCATGGCGAGCCACGCGCTGCCGCTCAAGACGATCGGCGACGCGATCGCGATGCGCGCGCACGTCATGCAGATGCTCGAGAAGGCCGACGTCGCCGAAACCGCGGAGGATCGGCGGCGCTATCTCGGATTCGTGGTCGTCGGCGGCGGGTTCAGCGGCGTCGAGGTCGCGGGCGAGCTGCACGACCTGATCCGGTCGGCGCTCAGGATGTTCCCGCGGCTCGTGCTGCGGGACGTCACGGTGACGCTGCTGCACGGGCTCCCCGAGATCCTGCCGGAAGTCTCGCCGCCGCTCCGGCGCTTCGCGCACCGGCGCATGGAGAAGCGCGGCATCGTCGTGCGCTGCGATGCGCTCGTCGCCGAGGTGACGGCGCGCGGTGCGCGGCTCGAGAGTGGGGAAAAGGTCGAGGGCGCGACGGTGATCTGCACGGTCGGCACGATCGCGAGCCCGCTGGTCGCGAAGCTCGACGTCGCGAAGGAGCGCGGGCGCATCGTGGTCGCGCCCGATCTCTCCGTCGCGGGCCACGACGGACTCTGGGCGATCGGCGACTGCGCCTTCGCCGTCAATGCGCACGACGGCGTGCCGTCACCGACCACGGCGCAGTTCGGCGAGCGCCAGGGCAAGCAGTGCGCGCTCAATCTCGAACGCCGTCTCGACGGCGTCGCGACCCTGCCCTTCCGCTACAAGCCGGCCGGCATCGCGTGCGGCATCGGCGGGCACTCCGGCGTCGCCGAGCTCTACGGCGTGCGCTTCTCGGGGTTCGTCGCGTGGTGGCTCTGGCGCAGCGCGTTCCTGGTCAAGATCCCATCGCTCGCGCAGAAGCTCAAGGTCGGGATCGACTGGGCCTGGGAGCTCGTGTTCCCGCGCGACCTCTCGCACTTCCGGCCGGTGCAATCCGACCCGATCAGCGAGGCGCACTACGCGCCGGGCGAGGTGCTCGTCGCCGCCACGTCGCCGATGAAATCGATCTATGCGATCGAGCGCGGCGAAGCGGAGGTCGCGCTACCCGACGCGGCCGGCGCATGGCAGGGCGTCTACACGCTGCGCGCGGGATCGGTCGTCGGCGACGCGACGCTCGCGGACTTCGGCCGCGACGCCGTGCTGCGCGCGCGCACCGCGCTCGACGTGCACGTGCTCGGGAAACAATCGCTGTCGCGGCTCTCGCGCGCCCTGCAGCCGTTCGAGGAGCTGCTCGAACGCGCGGTGACGCGGCCCAAGCGCAGCATCTGGCAGCATCGTCCCGATGCGCTCGCAGCGCTCGAGGCGCGCCGCGTCGACGGGCTCACGACGAGCTACGCCCCCATCGTGGTCGCAGCATCCACGCCGATCGGCGACGTGTTCCAATGGCTGATCGACGAGCGCTCGGGCTGCGCGCTGGTGACGATTGACACACGGCTCGCGGGCATCGCGACGCGGTCCGACCTGCTCGCCGCGCTCGCGCGCGGCGCGACACGCGGCACCGCGGTGGCCGAAGCGATGAATCCGCGACCGGTTTCGATCGGTGCGGGCGAAAGCGCCGCGCGCGCCGCCGAGCGCATGGCCGACGGTGCGCTCAAGTTCCTGCCGATCGTCGACGAGCGCGGTGTGCCGCTCGGCGTCCTGACCTCGGACGACTTCGTCCGCGTCGCGCTCGCGGCGCCGGAGACGTCGTCGCCGCGCGGCGTTTGATCGCCGCGGCCGACAAGTGCTGGCGGCGCTCGGGAGTGGTCGCACCGCGGTGGCGGCCCGTGGCCGGGTTCGCCCGAGCGAGATGCGCCCGCGGCTTCGCCGCGGGTTCCCTGCGCTGCTCGCCGGAAGCCGGGGAAAGCCGAACTGTCTGAGCACAGGGATGTGCGAGTCGTTCGGCGGCCGGCTTCCGGCGAGCACCGCAGGGAACCCGGCGCGTAGCGCCGGGCGCCTCTCGCTTGGTCGACCCCGGGCACACGCCGCCACCGCGGTGCGACGACGTCACGAGCGCGGCGAAAGCAAAACGGCGCCCCGAAGGACGCCGTTTCACAACCGCTAGAACGCTTCGGCTTACTGAATCGCCGTCGGAGGCAGCTGGACCATGTACGCGTCGACGTCGGTGTCCGAGGTCGTGCCCCAGTTCGAGTTGAACAGGATGCGCGTCATGTCGTGGTTCGCCGTAGCGTGCGGCTCGGTCCGGTAGCGCTACTTCGCGTCGCGCGGCTTGAGCAGATCGTCCAGCGTCTTGTTCATGTTCGCGAACTTGTACGCCGGCAGCACGAAGGTCCAGCCGGCGAACTTCGCGTCGAGCTTCGCGACCTCGTCGTGCAGCTTCGCGAGCTGCGCCTCGCGATCCTTCGCGGGATCGGTGACGGCGAGCGGCGCTTCGACCGGCGGCGTCGCCGCCGCAGCATCGGGCGCTGGTGCTGCCTCGGCTGCGGGCGTTGCGGCGCCGGTCTTCGCGGCATCAGCCGCGGGGGCTTCCGCCGGCTTTGCTTCCGCGGCCGCGGCGGCGACACGCTCGGCATGATCGGCCGCGGCCTTCCGCTGCATCGTGTCGATCCACGCGCTCGCGAGCGCCTCGTCGAGCGAGGCGTCGAACGTCGCGTAGGCCTTGCCGTCGCGCTCGAAAGCCTTAGCGTCGACGAGCACGCCTTCGAAGGTCTCGTAGCGCACGTCGTAGGTCTTGGCGTCGCCGGGCTCGACCGAGCCGGCCTTCACGACGTCGTCGAAGCGCAGCCCCGACAGCACCGAGGCGAGCCCGTTCGCGACGAACTCCGACGAGAGCTCGCGACCCTTCGGCACGTCCGCGACCTGGTAGTTCGGCGCTGCCGAGTCGGTCTTGAACGCGCGCACGGTCTTGCCGCCGTGCGCGATCGCGACCTTCTGGACGCGTGTCGACGAAACGTCGGCGAGCTCGCGCTGCAGCCAGTTCGCCGCTTCCTTGTCGATCGTGAGGTTGCCCTTCGCGAGCCAGGACTGCGCCTCGTCGGCGCGGCGCACGAACGTACCGTCGCCGGCGCGACCGTTGTAGTTGCCGACGATCAGCTTCACGGGTTTCGCGAGACCGTCGATCTCGAGCCGCACGCCCTTGGCGTCGGCGGCCGCGACGTCTTCGACGCCGAGCTTCGCGTACGAAGCCGGCACCGAGGTCTTCGGCTCGATCAGCTTCGCGCCGGAAAGCTTGAGCAGGAGCTCGCGCACCTTCGAGACGTCGGCCGGATAGGTTTTCTCGACCACCGTCCAGCCGCCCTCGCCCTTCGACAAGGTCGCAACGACCTTGTCGCCGGCGCCGACGATGCGGAGCTGCTCGACGTCGTTGATGCCGGCGGAAAGGCCCGGCACCGCTTCGCTCGCGACCGCGACCTCGTTCTTCGGCGCGCGCGAGTTGCCGACCCAGATCGCGATCACGAGCGCGACGACGGCGACGACCGCGAGACGCAGGAGTTTCGAATGCATCGTTCTGTTCTCCTCAGGCGACCTGCCGGCGGCGGCGCCAGAACGCGAAGCCGGCCGCCACGAGCGTCAGCAGCAGCGGCATCAGCGCGATGTTGACGAACTTGAGCCTCGAGCCGAGCGACTCGATCTCGGCGTCGAGCTGGCGGCGGACCTGGCGCAGGTCCTTGCGGATCTGGACCTTCTGGTTCTGGAAGCGCTCGAGCTCGGCCTTCTGCTCGGGCGAGAGGATCAGCGCCTGCTCGGCGCTCTTGCCCTGCTGCAGCTCGTTGAGCTTCTGCTCGGTCTCGCTGAGCTCGCGGTTGAGCTCCTGCTCTTTCGCGCGGAAGCGATCGTCGGCGTCGCGCCGCAGCGCATTGACCGTCGTGAACGGCCGTTGCGCCGTCGCACGGCCGCGCACGCTGATGAGCGACGACGAGCCGGTGAGGTTGTCGATCGCATTGACGATGAAATCGCCGTTGTTCGCGAACGCGTTCATGATCTGCTGGCCGAAGAACTGCTGGATCTGCACCCAGAGCCGGTCGGTCGCAAGGTCCGTGTCGGCGATCACGACGATGTTCGCCTCGCCGGTCGACTCGGCGAGATGGCCTTCGCCGCTCTTGTCCGGGAACGCGGTCTTGAGCTTGCCCTGCAGGCGGCCGGCGACGACGTAGGTTTCCTTGGTCGGCACGAACTCCGCGAACAGCGAAGTCGGATCCGCAGCGAACTTCATGCGCTCGACCGGCGCCTGCATCGCCTGCTCGCTCGACTGGATCAGCGGGACGAGCTTCAGCGTCGAGCCCTCGGCGAGCTTGAACGAGCCCGCGCTCTGCATGTTGACGCTCGAGAGCTGCGCCGAGACGACGTCCTCCTGGTTCATCGCTTCCGCGGTGAGGCCGAGGATGCCGAGGTGACGCACCGGCTGGCCGGTCGGCGAGCTGACCTGCAGCGCGTACTTCGCGTCGAGCAGCACCTTGGTCGGGTCGTACTGGATGCCCCACGCCGCGAACAGCTTCGGCATGTCCGAGGCCTTGTTCGCGAACATCGCGGCGCTCGGGTTGTTCGGATCGGCGCCGGACTGGTCTTGCTCGGCGTTCGGATCGACCAGCACGAACAGGTTGCCGCCGCGCAGCACGAACTGGTCGATCGCGTATGCGAGCTCGTCTGACGGCTTCGGATGGACGAGCACGAGCGTCTTGACGTCGTCGTCGATCTTCGTGGTCTCGGCCGCGTTGAGCTGGCGGACCTCGAACAGCTCCTGCAGCGAATGGAAGATCGCCGCGCCCGGCTTCATCTGCCGCGTCGCGGGATCGAAGCCCGGCGCCAGGTCGAGCGTCGAGAGCACGCCGACGACCGGCTTGGTCGTGGTCGCGAGGCCGTGCAGCAGCTTCGCGACGTCGTACTCGAGGAACGACTCTTTGTCCGGCTGGAAGAACGGGATCACCATCTGCCCGTCGGTCGAGTTCGTGCCGGCGAGGCCGAAGTAGATCGTCTCGCCGGCGCTGCCGAACGGCACGGCCTGCAGACCGAAGCTCGCGGCGCGGTCCTCTTCCTCCGAGAACGGCAGCGGGTCGATGACCTGCAGGTTGATCTTGCCCTTCGAGCGCGCCGCGATCTCCTCGAGCATCTCGCGCACGCGCGTCGCGTAGTTGCGCAGCAGCGGCACGTCCGCGGCGGTCTTGTCGGAGAAGAAGAAGTAGAGATTGATCGGCTCTTCGATCGTCCCGACGATCTCCTCGGTCCCGTCGGACAGCGTGTAGAGATCGTTCTCGGTGAGGTCGAGCCGCGCGCCGCGGAACACGAAGTTCACGAGCACGATGACGGCGACGAACAGCACGGCGAGGATCGCGAGCGTGCCGCCCGTCAGAGCGGAGCGATGCTTGGCGGATGTCATGGTCAGTCGGCTTTCTTCAGGTCGATGACGACGGCGTTGGCATAGAGCCAGAAGCCGATCATCAGCACGAAGTAGAGGAGGTCGCGCAAGTCGATGACGCCCTTCGAGATCGAGTTGAAGTGCGTCAGGAACGACAGCGAGGCGATCGCGTCGACGAGGACCTGCGGCAGCACCGCGCCCGCGAACTCGAGCACGAGCGGGAAGCCCGCGAGCAGCAGCAGGAAGCAGACGACGACCGTGAGGATGAACGCGATGACCTGGTTGCGCGTCGTCGCCGAGATGCACGAGCCGATCGCGAGGAACGCGCCCGCCATCAGGAACGAGCCGACGTAGCCCGCGAAGACTGCGCCGTTGTCGGGATCGCCCAGGTAGTTCACGGTGACCCAGACCGGGAACGTCAGCACGAGCGCGATGCCCGCGAACGCCCACGCCGCGAGGAACTTGCCGAGCACGGCCTCGATCATCGTGACCGGCAGCGTCATGAGCAGCTCGATCGAGCCGGTCTTGCGCTCCTCGGCCCAGAGCCGCATCGAGATCGCGGGGATCAGGAAAAGATAGAGCCAGGGATGGAAGCCGAAGAACGGCAGCAGATCCGCCTGACCGCGCTCGTAGAACCCGCCGAGATAGAACGTGAACGCGCCCGCGAGCACGAGGAAGATCACGATGAAGACGTACGCGACCGGCGTTGCGAAATAGCTCGCGAGCTCGCGCCGGAAGATGATGCCGACGTTGCCGCTCATGCGCGGGCCTCCTTCGCCTTCGCCTCGGTGACGGTGCGGAACACCTCGTCGAGGCGGCCGCGCTCGAGCTGGATCTCGCTGACCGCGATGCCCTGCGCCTTCAGCGTCTCGGAGACGGACGCGAAGATCGCGCGGCCCTTGCGCGGGAACGCCGTGATGCGGTTGTCCTGCGGATCGACCTCGATCGACTCGACCTCGGCGATCCGCGCGAGCGCCTCGCGCGCGGCCTGGACGTTCGTGGCGGTCAGCGATACCGCGGTGTGATAGCGCGAGCGCGACTCGAGCTCGTCCGGCGTCGCATCCGCGAGGATCTTGCCGTTCGCGATGATGATCGCGCGGGTGCAGACCGCATGGACCTCCTCGAGGATGTGGGTCGAGACCACGATCGTGCGGTCCTTCGCCATCGAGTTGATCAGCGTGCGGACCTCGTGCTTCTGGTTCGGGTCGAGACCGTCGGTCGGCTCGTCGAGGACCAGCACCTTCGGATCGTGCAGGATCGCCTGCGCGAGCCCCACGCGGCGGCGGAAGCCCTTCGAGAGCGTCTCGATCGACTGTCCGAGCACGCCCGCGAGCGAGAGGTGCTCGATCACGAAGTCGAGCCGCGCGCGGCGCGCGTCCGGCGCGACCTTGCGGACGTCCGCGATGAAGTCGAGGAACGCGCGCACCGTCATCTCACCGTAGCTCGGTGCGCCTTCGGGCAGGTAGCCGATCGAGCGCTTCGCCTCGAGCGGTTGCGTCTCGACATCGTGCCCGCAGACGCTCGCCGACCCGGAGGTCGGGGCGAGGAAGCCCGCGATCATCTTCATCGTGGTGGATTTGCCGGCGCCGTTCGGCCCGAGGAAGCCGAGCACCTGTCCCGGCTCGACCTTGAACGAGATGCCGTCGACAGCAGTGATGGCGCCGTAGCGTTTGACCAGGTCGCGTGTTTCGATCATGGCGGTCTGTCGATTGGGTTCACGTTGAGCATGCGACCGGCGCATTGCGCCGGGATGTAGGCCGGACATCGCGCAGCGATGGCCGGCGTCCCCACGCCGGCTGCCGGCCATCGCTGCGCGATGTCCGGCCTACGACTTCCTCGAAAAGCGCTTGATCGCGCGGGAGCGGAAAAAGTTCCCCGCAACCGGCCGATCAGCGCATCGGCACGTAGACGTCGGTGAGCGGATCGGGCGCGAACGGGGCGCCTTCCGGAACCGGCTCGGGCGGCAGCCATTCTTCCCAGAGCCCGACGAGATCGCGATCGAACACGTTGCCGTGGGTCAGCGCGTACGCCTTCAACATGTCGCGCGCCTTCTGCAGGCCGACGCGATGGCCGCGGTACTGCGTCCACAGCGCGCGCGCGCCGTAGCCGATCCCGAGCCGGATGTTGCCGGTGGGCTGCGCCGAATGCGGCGCGACCGGGATCGCGAGATTGAAGTCGTGGTTTTCTTCGCCGAGCACGTTGACGATGCGGCGGCGCGGACCGAGCGGCGCGAGGTTGTTGCGCCGGATGAACTGCTCGACCTCGAGCCACGCACCTTCCATCGCGGCCTCGGCGACCAGCCACTCCTTCGGGGCGGCGGGCACGCCGATGCCGACATAGACGAGATCGACCGGCGAGACGTCGCGCTGCTGGATCTCGACCTGGCTGTAGTCGTAGTTCGGGACCGCGGCGATCATCGACGAGAACTTGCCGAGACCCTCGTTCATGAGCTCGCCGACGCGGCCGTTGAGATAGAGGCCGGCATAGCGCCCCATCAGGTTCCAGCCGTAGTCGACGTCCATCGCCCACTTGAGCGTCACAGCGTTGGTCTGCGGGTTCTGCTCCATCTCGAACGTGTAGGTCTTGTCGTTGCCGCGCCAGTCGTTGTCGAGCTTCATGACGACGCGCTCTTCCGGCAGCGACTCGACGATCTCGAGGCTGCCCTGGCCGACCTGCTTCTCGAGCACGCTGTTCCAGTTGACGCGCGCACCGACGCCGTACTCGCTGCCTTCGAGCGAGTACTGCGCGCGCGGGTCGAGCGCGTAGAACGGGTTCCACGCGTTGAAGCGCTTGAAGTGATTCAGGGAGTCGTAGACCTGCGAGATCGGTGCGCCGAGCTCGACCTCGCGCTCGACTCGCGCATGGCTCGGCAGGAACATCGCGATCACCACGAACAGCACGAGGGTGATCAGCACCGAGAGAACCAACTCGATGAATCTAATCATGGTTATTGGAGGGTTCAGGGGCGGTAGCGGCCGCCAATCCTACTCGATGGAACGGGCCGCCGCTACGCGGCAGCCGAGGATCGCAGGAGGGGCCTCAACCCCGACTGCACCGTGCTTGCTCGGAGCGAACTCGGTCGGGGCTGAGGTCCCGCCTACAACGGGAGCCTGGTCCCCACCGAGGAGCGCGGGGGAGCTGACGACCGCGCGCCGCCGCAGCAGCGCTGGCTCTTCAAACGATCCCGAGCTCGAACGCCTTCAGCACCGCGCGGGTGCGGTCGCGGACGCCGAGTTTCGACAGGATGTTCGACACGTGGTTCTTGACCGTGCCTTCGGCGACGCCCAGCGAGTTCGCAATTTCCTTGTTGCTGTAGCCGCCGGCCATGAGCCTCAGGATCTCGGTCTCGCGCTCGGTCAGCGGATCGGGCCGGTCGAGGCTCGCGAAGTTGTTCTGCATGTGCTCGAGGCCCTGCAGCAGGCGCTGCGTGACGACGGGCTGCACCAGCGAGCCGCCGGTCGCGACGGTGCGGACCGCGTCGACGAGCTGCTCGAGCGAGACGTCCTTCAGGAGATAGCCGCGCGCGCCGGCCTTCATCCCGGCGAGCACGAGCTGGTCGTCGTCGAAGGTCGTCAGGATGATCGTCGGCGGCAGCTCGTTGCGGTCGCGCAGCGCGTTCAGCACGTCGAGACCCGACATGCCGGGCATGCGCATGTCGAGCAGCACGACGTCGGGCTTCGCCTTCGGGATGACCTCGACGGCTTGCGCGCCGTCGGCGGCTTCCGCGCAGACCCGGATGTCGTCGGAAAGATCGAGCAGGCTCTTGACGCCCTGCCGCACCAGCGTCTGGTCGTCGACCAGGCAGACCGAAATCATGCGCTGTCCCCTTGGTGCTTCAGCCCGACGCCGGCAACCACGCGTCGAGCGAGAAGCCGGCACCCTTGCCGGTGTCGATGGATAGCCTACCGCCGAACTGCGCGAGGCGCTGTTCCATGCCGTTCAGGCCGTTGCCGGGCTTGAGCTCGCTCGCGCCCTGGCCGTCGTCGCGCGCGTGCATCACGAGCTCGCCGTTCGCATTGTGCTCGAACCGGAGCCAGAGGTTGCGGGCGCGGGCATGGCGGATCGTGTTCGTGATCGTCTCCTGCGCGCAGCGCAGCAGCACCTGTGCGCGGCGCGGGTCGTCCACGCCGAAGCGCGGCGGGATATCGAGGTGGATGGTCGGGAGCGGAATGCCCTCGACCAGCGAGCGCAGCGCCTTGGTGAGGTCGATCTCGTCCTCGCCGCGAAGCTGGCTCACGACCTCGCGCACGTCGGAGAGCAGCAGCTTCGCGAGCATCTGCGCCTGCCGCACGTGCTCCTGCGCCTTGTCGGTGACGAGGTGGCTCGCGACTTCGAGGTTGAGGCTCAACGCCGTGAGGTGATGGCCGACGAGATCGTGCAGCTCGCGCGAGATGCGCCCGCGCTCGGCCATCTTCGAGGACTCGGCGAGCAGCGCGCGCGTCGCGCGGAGCTCGGCGTTGAGCCGGCGCTGCTCCTCGCGCGCGTCGGCCTGTTCCTTCGCGACCAGCGAGGTCACGAAGGTGAAGCTCGAGAAACCGACGTAGAGCGCCGACTGCAGCAGCGCGTCGAACCACTCGTAATCGGGCTGGCGCTTGAACACCGGCACGAGCAGCAGCATCTCGAGCGCGAGCCAGGCGACACCCCACCAGACCGGCAGCACCCACGGCAGCACGCCCGCGATGACGAGCACGAGGATGCCCGCGAGGCCGCTGACGCTGAACCAGCTGATCGCGATCGCCGCGACGCTCATCGCGAGCAGCAGCATCCAGCGCATCGGCGACGGGAAGTCGTTGCCGAGGTCGTGCGTCAGGTACCAGTACGACGCGCCGAACACGAGGTACGACGCCCACCAGCCGACGTGGTCGAGCGACCACAGATCGACGCCGGCGAGCCACGAGTCGCGCATCAGCGGGATGCCGACGCAGAGGTACGTGAAGAAACCCGCGTAGCGCAGCAGCTGGTTGTGGGTCATGCGCGGCAGTCGCATTACGCCATCGTAGGCCCCGGCGCACCTTCCGCAAATATCCGGGAAGTCACGCGGCCCGTCCCGGAACCGCCACGTCCGCTTAACCTTTCGAAAATACGATCGCGTGCGATAATCGCGCCCGGCTCGGGAGGGACACGCCCGACGGCACAGCCCTCGGGCAGGTCGGAACCCGTCTGCACACGAGCCCTCGCAAGACGCAATCGGAGCAGCAATGGCCCTCGTTATCCGCGACGTGCGCGAGCACGAACTCGATCAGGTACTCGCGCTCAACAACAACGCCGGGCCCAGCATCCTCCCGATCGATTCGCACCGCCTGCGGCGCCTCTTCGACGCCGCGTCGTACTTCCGCGTCGCGGAGATCGACGGCCACCTCGGCGGCTTCCTGATCGCGCTCACGCCGGACGCCGGCTACGACAGCCTCAACTTCGCGTGGTTCAAGCGCCACCACGCCGAGTTCGTCTATATCGATCGCATCGTCGTCGCGCGCGCGTACCGCGGCCACGGTCTCGGCCGGATCTTCTACGCCGACGTCCAGAGCTACGCCGAGGTGCGCTCGCCGCGGCTGTGCTGCGAGGTGTTCCTCGACCCGCGCGACGACGTCTCGGTTCTGTTCCACGGCACCTACGGCTTCCGCGAGGAAGGCCAGCAGACGCTGCCGACCGGGCATCGCGTGAGCCTGCTCGGCAAGGAGCTCTGCTCGTTCCCGTACGTGCGCGACACCTATCTCTCCGGCGCGAAGTCGACGCTGCCGAACCTTCCGTGGCTCGCCGAGCGGACGCGCGCCCCGCGCGACCCCGAGCGCAGCGTCGGCGCGGCTTGAGCGGGTGACGCGCACCCCCGGCACGCCGCGGACCGCGGCGTGCGACATCCGTTTCGGCCAGATCGGGGTCGCGCAGCTGCGCGTGCGCACGCTCGACCCCGCGCCCGTCGCGACCGAGCTCGCGCGCAAGGTCGCCGAGGCCCCGCAGCTCTTCGCACGCGCCGGCGTCTGCGTCGATTTCTCCGCGCTCGCGTACGAGCCGGGCGACGACGAGGCGCGCGCGATGCTGGACGCGATCCGCGGTGCCGGGATGCTGCCCGTCGGGATCGCGTACGGTACGACCGAGACGGCGGCGCTCGCCGAGCGCCTCGGATTACCGGTGCTCGCGAAGTTCCGCGCCGCCTACGATCGCGGTGACGGTTCTGTGGGAGGGGCGGAAGCCCCGACAGCGCCGCGCCCGACCGAAGCGAAGAGCATCGGGGCTTCCGCCCCTCCCACAGTGATTCCGACCGCCAGCGCGCTGATCCACACGCAACCCGTGCGCTCCGGCCAGCAGCTCCACGCGCGCAACCGCGACCTCGCGATCGTCGCGACGGTCGGTGCCGGCGCCGAGGTCGTCGCGGACGGCTCGCTGCACGTCTACGGCGCGCTGCGCGGGCGCGCGCTCGCGGGCGCCCAGGGCGATGCGACGGCGCGCATCTTCTGCACCGAGTTCCACGCCGAGCTCGTCGCGATCGCCGGCGTGTTCAAGGTCTACGAACAGCTTCCCGACAATCTGCGCGGCAAGGCGGTACAAGTCCGTCTCGACAACGACCAGATCAGCGCGACCCCGCTCTGAACCCTGCCCCACTGCGAACGCAAGGAGATCCCGTTTGACCGAAATCATCGTCGTGACGTCCGGCAAGGGCGGCGTCGGCAAGACGACCACGAGCGCGAGCCTCGCGACCGGCCTCGCGAAGCGCGGCATGCGCGTCGCAGTCATCGACTTCGACATCGGGCTGCGCAACCTCGATCTCGTGATGGGGTGCGAGCGTCGCGTCGTCTACGACTTCGTCAACGTGATCCAGGGCGACTGCACGTTGAAGCAGGCGCTCATCAAGGACAAGCGGCACGACATGCTGCACGTCCTCGCCGCGTCGCAGACGCGCGACAAGGACGCGCTGACGAAGGACGGCGTGCAGCGCGTGCTCGACGAGCTCGCAGCCGACGGCTTTTCGCACGTGGTCTGCGACTCGCCGGCCGGCATCGAGAAAGGCGCGCACCTCGCGATGTACTTCGCCGACCGCGCGGTCGTCGTCGTGAACCCCGAGGTCTCGTCGGTGCGCGACTCGGACCGCATTCTCGGCCTGCTCGCGTCGAAGACCCGCCGTGCCGAGAACGGGACCGAGGTGAAGACGCAGCTCTTGCTCACGCGCTACAACGCGAAGCGCGTCGCGGCCGGCGAGATGATGAGCGTCGAGGACGTGCAGGAGATCCTCGGGATCGACGTGCTCGGCGTGATCCCCGAGTCGGGCGACGTGCTCGCCGCGTCGAACGCCGGCGTGCCGGTGATCCTGCAGCCCGATTCCGACGCAGCGCTCGCGTACGACGATGCGGTCGCGCGCCTCACCGGCGAAAACGTGCCGCTGCGCTTCACCGAACCGCCGAAGCGTGGCCTCCTGCAGCGCCTGTTCGGAGCCGACTGATGGGCATCTTCGATTTCCTGAAGTCACGCAACCGCGGCACCGCGTCGGTCGCGAAGGAGCGGCTGCGCATCATCGTCCAGCAGGAGCGCAGCGCGCGCGACGCACCGGACTACCTCCCCACGCTCAAGCGCGAGCTGCTCGAGGTGATCCGCAAGTACGTCAACGTCGATCCCGAAGCGGTCAACGTGCAGCTCGAGCGCGAGGACGGGCACGAGGTGCTCGAGCTGTCGGTCGCTTTGCCGGGGCGCTGAGCTCGGCGGTTGGCTGGGGTGGCCTCGGTGCCGGCACCGAGGCCGCCACCGTTGCTGCGCTCGGCGGAGAGCACGCGCACCCTCTGCTCTCGGTGGAGCGCGATGCCGACCCGCGCGGCGCGGTGGCTGACCTGTTCCGAAAATCGTAGGCGACAGGGATGTCGCCTCCGAAGCGTGCAAGGACGTATTCACAGCGGTTTTCGGAACAGGTCAGCCACCGCGCCGCATTCCGGACGGCGTTTGAGCGCGATGACATGAGCGCGACGCCTAGAATGAAACGCATGCTGCTGCTGAGCGACATCGATTCGGACGCCGTCCACGCCCTGCTCGCAAGCCACGGTCTCGAGCTCGTGCCGGTCGACGACGACCTCGAGATCCCCGGCAGCTACTGGGGCGCCCCCGAGGCCGGGGTGATCGGCCGGCGCGTGTTCGCAAGATCCGATACGCCGATGCATTCGCTGCTGCACGAGGCCTCGCATCTCATCGTCGCGGACCCCGCGCGGCGCGACGCGATCCACACCGACGCGAGCGACTCGACCGAGGAAGAGGACGCGACCTGCTACCTCCAGATCGTGCTCGCCGACGCCCTGCCCGGCGCCGGGCGCGAACGCGTCATGGCCGACATGGACGCCTGGGGCTACTCGTTCCGGCTCGGCTCGACCCGCGCCTGGTTCGAGCAGGATGCCGAAGATGCACGCTCGTTCCTCGCGCGGCGCGGCCTGATCTGACGCTCGCATCGGCGCTTCGCGCCCGGTCGCCTCGCTTCCGCCTCTTGCGACCGCGCGGGACGCGGCATAGCCTCGCGCACTCCCCGGAGGACCTCATGAGATCGACCCCTGCCCTCATCGCCGCCGCGATCGCGCTGGCGCTCGCCGCCTGCGACGTGTCGAAGACGAACGTCGCCGTGCCCGCCGCCGACAGCGCGGCGCCCGCCGCTGCGCCGACCGCAGCCGATGCCGACGCGTTCGTCGCGAAGGTCAACGCCGACCGCAAGGCTCGCTATCCCGAAGCGGCCTCGGCGCAATGGGTCTCGGTGACGTACATCAATCCCGACACGCAGCTCCTCGCCGCGAAGGCGAACGAGCGCGAGCTGTCCGCGACGAAGTCCGAGATCGACGCGTCGAAGCAATACACGAAGCTCGAGCTCAGCCCCGACACCGCGCGCGCGATCAAGCTGCTCGAGCTCTCGACCTCGATCCCCGCGCCGAAAGATCCCGCCAAGCTCGGCGAGCTCACGCAGATCGCGACCAAGCTCGAGGGCCACTACGGCGCCGCGAAGTACTGCAAGGGCGAAGGCCAAGCGCAGGTCTGCCGCGACCTCGGCGAGCTCGAGGACGTGCTGAAGTCGAACCGCGACTACGCCACGCAGCTCGATGCATGGCGCGGCTGGCACGACACCGCGCGCCAGAGTCGTGCCGACTACGTGCGGTTCGCGGAGCTCGTCAACGAAGGCTCGCGCGAGCTCGGCTATCAGGACACCGGCGAGTTCTGGCGTGCCGGCTACGACATGTCGCCGACCGACTTCGCCGCCGAGACCGACCGGCTCTGGGGCCAGGTCAAGCCGCTCTACGACGACCTGCAGTGTTACGTGCGCGGCAAGCTCGAAGCGAAGTACGGCGAGAAGGGCTCGATCGACCGGATGATCCCCGCGCACCTCACCGGCAATATGTGGGCGCAGCAGTGGGGCAACATCTGGGATCTGGTCGAGCCGTATCCCGGCGTCTCGAGCCTCGATGTCGATGCAGGGCTCCAGCGCGGCGAATTCGACGACAAGAAGATGGTCGCGCTCGCCGAGGACTTCTACGTCTCGCTCGGCATGCCGAAGCTCCCCGAGTCGTTCTGGCAGCGCTCGATGCTGAAGCAGCCGCGCGACCGCGACGTGGTCTGCCACGCGAGCGCGTGGCCGATGGATCTCGCGAGCGACGTGCGCATCAAGATGTGCATCAAGCCCGACGCCGAGTCGCTCTCGACGATCTACCACGAGCTCGGGCACGTCTATTACTACATGGCGTACCAGCCGTTGCCGGTGCTGTTCCAGGGCGGCGCGCACGACGGCTTCCACGAGGCGATCGGCGACACCGTCGTGCTCTCGCTGACGCCGAAGTACCTCAACACGCTGAAGCTCGTCGGCGAGCCCACGGTGAGCGACGAGGCGCTCATCAACGAGCAGATGCGGCTCGCGCTCGACAAGGTCGCGTTCCTGCCGTTCGGTCTGCTGATCGATCGCTGGCGCTGGGGCGTGTTCGACGGCTCGATCGCGCCGGCGAACTACAACGCGGCGTGGTGGGACTTGCGGCGCAAGTACCAGGGCGTCGTGCCTGCTGTCGATCGTCCCGAGACCGAGTTCGATCCGGGCGCGAAGTACCACGTGCCGGGCAACACGCCGTACACGCGTTACTTCCTCGCGCATATCCTGCAGTTCCAGTTCCAGAAGGCGCTCTGCGACGCCGCCGGCCACCAGGGCGCGCTGCACGAGTGCTCGATTTACGGCAACAAGGAAGCCGGCAAGCGCTTCTGGGCAATGCTGCAGAAAGGCCAGAGCCAGGCGTGGCCCGCGACGCTGAAGGAGCTGACCGGCACCGAGACGATGGACGCCTCCGCGATCATCGACTACTTCGCGCCGCTGCACGCGTGGTTGAAGCAGCAGAACGAGGGGAAGACCTGCGGCTGGTCGGCGTAGCGGCGTAGAGCGCCGGCCTTGCTTCGCAAGTCCGGCCTACTCACACGCCACGCTTCGAAACAGCGTCGACGGCGTGCGCAAGGAGTAGGCCGGACATCGCGCAGCGATGGCCGGCAACCGCGACCACCTCACACCGGCTCCACCGGCTCCTCGAGCTTCGGCGTCATCACCGGCGCTGCGGCGCCCGCGGGCGTGAGCCGCGCATAGGCGTACCAGCACGCGAAGCCCGCCGCGGCGAGCAACGCCGCACCGACGGCGAGCATGCGCCCGCTGCCCGAGAGCGCCGGCGACATCAGGGCCGCGACGAGGCTCGTCATGACGCCCCAGATCATCGCCTGCACCGACGACGCGGCGCCGCGGTTGCGCGGATAGCGGTCGAGCATCTTGAGCGAGAGTGTCGGGAAGATCAGCGAGATCGCGATCGAGTTCGCGGCGATCGCGAGCACCGCCCACGGCACGGTCGGCGTTCCGATCACCATCCAGTACGCGAGATTCGCCGACATCGCGACGACGCTGATCGTGTAGCCAATCCGCACCGTCGTGCGCGCCGCGACGCGTCCCGCGAGCCGGTTCGCGAGCGCGGCACCGGTCATCATGCCGAGGATGCACGGGCCGAAGAACCAGACGTAGTCGTGCGTGCCGAGCCCGAGGATGCGTTCGACGAACGCCGGCGCGGAGCTGATGTAGAGCCAGAAGGCGCCGAAGTTGAAGCCGGTCGAAGCTGCGAGCAGAAAGAAGCGCAGGTCGAGCGCGATGACGCGATAAACCGCGAACAGCGGCTTCAGCGCGAACGGCGTACGCGCCGCCGGCGGATGCGTCTCCGGCAGCGCACGCTGGCACAGCAGCGCGAGCGCCGCGCCGTACAGCGCGAGGAACCAGAACACCGCGCGCCACCCCGCGAGCGTGTAGACGACGCCGCCGACGATAGGCGCGAGCACCGGCGCAACCGAGAAGAACAGCGTGATGAGGCTCTGGACCTTGAGCGCCTGCGCGCCGTCGTAGAGATCGCGCGTCAGCGCACGGCCGACGATCAGTCCCGAGCCGACCGCGAATCCCTGAAGCGCGCGGAACACGAGCAGCATCTCGAGCGAAGTCGCGAGCGCACACCCGATCGATGCGAGCGTGAACGCGACGACGCCCGTCAGCATCACGACGCGGCGGCCGTACGCATCCGACAGCGGCCCGTGCAGCAGGCTCATCGCGGCATACGCGACGAGGTAGACCGAGATCGTCTGCTGCATCGCGAAGTCGCTCGCGCCGAGCGCCGCCCCGACCGCATGGAACGCCGGAAAGAACGCGTCGATCGCGAACGGCCCGAACATCGCGAGCAGCGCGAGCAGCGCGGCGATACGGGTCGGATGCGGGGGATTGCGGGAATCGAGAGAGTCGGACACGCGGCGTGGAGCTTAGCCGCAATCGTCGCGACCCAGGCGCCGTGCAGTCGCGGCTTCCGCCGCTCCCACAAGTAACTCCTGCCGTCAGCGTCGGGCCGCGACGGCGTCTGTGCTTCGAGCTCCCGGCCGGGATCACTGTGGGAGGGGCGGAAGCCCCGACCCCTCCCACATGCCGACTACTGGTTCTCGAAGCTGTCGCCGAAGATCAGGATCGGATTGACCGTGTCGATCTGATAGACCTCGCCGGTGGTGAAGGCGCCATTGCCCGTGCCGGCACCGCCGAGCGCGTTCGCCGCCACATCGACGATCGTATCGTCGTCGATCACGTCGAGCCGGATCGTCCCGACACCGGTGCCGGTCGATACGCTGACGCTGTAGACGCTGCCGCTGCCGCTCACCGCAGCGATGGCGGGCGTCGCAAGGCTGCCCGTCAGCGTGAGCTGGAAGTCGCTCGTGCCGACGCCCGTCACGCTTTCCGAGAAGGTCACGACGAAGCTCACGGTCGGGCCCGGGCTCGGCGACGCGTTCGCGCGCACGATGCTCGACACGACGGGTGGCGTGGTGTCGAGCGGGCCAAGCAGGACGTCGTACGCCGGCCCCGTGAAGTTGCCGTTGCCGGCGCCCGCGCCGCCGAGCGGTTGTGCGGCGCCGTCCCTGATCGAGTCGTTGTCGACGACGTCGAGCGCGAGCGTGCCGGCACCGCTGCCGATCGCGACCGTCACGGTGCACGTCGCGTTGATGCACGCGAGGCTCGAGATCGAATGACCAGCGACTGTGCCCGTCGCGCGCAACGCGAGGTCGACCGAATCGACGCCGGTGACGGGCTCGCTGAAGACGACGGAGAACCGTACGGGCGAAGAGGTCGCCGGGTTCGCATCGAGACGCGCGATCGACATCACCGTCGGCGGCGGATCGCTCGGCGGCACGACGGTGATGGTGAACGTCCTCGGTGCACTCGTCGCGCCCAGATCGTCGCCGAGCGTCACCGATACGGTCGCCGTGCCGTTCGCACCGCTCGCCGGCGCGTAGCTCAAGGTTCCGCTCGAATCGATCGACGGCTGCGTCGCGAACAGCGCGTTCGCGTCGTTCGTCGTGGCGAAGCTCAGCACCTGCGTCGCTTCGTCGGGTCCGCCGTTCGTGACGTTCGACGCGAATCCCGGAAGCGACTGTGCGCCGTCGTCGGACTCGACCGTCTGGTTCGCGCCGAGGCTGAAGTCCGGTGTGTCGTTGACGGGCGTCGCGGTGATCGTGAACGCGACCGGCGCGCTCGTGTCCACGCCGCCGCCGGTCGTGCCGCCGTCGTCGCGCAACGCGACGGTGACGGTCGCGCTGCCGTTTGCGTTCGGCGCGGTCTCGTAGGTCAAGGTGCCGCTCGCCGGATTCACCGCCGGCGTAGTTGCGAACGTCAACGCGCCGGCGACCGTCACGTTGAAAACGAGTCCCTGGTTGATCCCGGGGTCCATGTCGTCGATCGACGTCGCCCAACCTGCCACCGTTTGCGGGCCCGCGTCCTCGAGCACGGTCTGGTTCTGGCCCGCAACGAACGACGGCGCGTCGTTGATGTTGTTGACCGTGATCGAGAAGCGTACGAACGCAACTTGCGTCGACGTTCGGCGCCACCCCCCCGCCGCTGTCGTATGCGACCGCGTCGAAAGTGGCGGTGCCCGAGCGGTTCGGGGCGATGGCGTACGTCAACGTGCCGGACGGATCGATTGCGGGCGCCGTCGAGAACATGAGACCGCCGGTCGTCGCAACGGGCGTCAGCTCGTAGCGGTCAACCGTCTGACCCGACTCGTCGGTCGCGCTCGCGGCTCCCGGCGCGAACGCCGCGTACCCGGCGACGGTCGTGGGTCCCGATTCCTCGTCGACGGCAGGCGGGTCGCCGGCGATCGTGACGACCGGCGCGTCGTTGACCGCCGCGACGTCGATCGTGAGCGCCTGCGGCGCCGTCGGTGGATTGACACCGTCGCTCAGCGTGACGTCGAAGCTCGCGCTGCCGTTGTCGTCCGCGGCGGGCACGAAGCTCAACGCGCCGTTCGCGGCGATCGCGGGCGCGGTCGCGAACGAAACGCTCGGCGCGCCGGTCGGCGTCAGCGTGTACGTCAGCGTCTGGCCCGCTTCGTCCGCACCGCCATTGCTCGCCGTCGCGAAGCCGGCGAGCGAGGTGTTCGCATCCTCGTTCACCGAGACGGCGGCCGACGTCAGAACGAAGCTCGGCGCGTCGTCGAGCGCGGAGACGTCGATCGTGAACGTGCGGTCGAGCGAAGTGTCGTCGCCGTTGTTCGCGGTTCCACCGTCATCGGTGACGCTGATCGTGACCTGCGCAGTGCCGTTGGTGTTCGTCGCGCTCGTGTAGGTCAGCGTGCCGTCGTTTGCCACGGCCGGCGGTACCGAGAACGCGAGCGTCCCGGTCGTAGTCGTCACGGTGACGTCGTAGCGCAACACCGTCTGCGCCGCGTCTTCGTCGGCCGGGCCTGCGTCGAAAGTGTTCGCGAACCCGGGGATCGACTGCGCGCCCGCATCTTCGGCCACGGGAGCGGGCCCCGCCGCGAGGGCGAAGCTCGGCTCGTCGTTGACCGCACCGACGACGATCGTGAAGCTCTGCGTCGCACTGGCGACGTTCGGCGGCGTGCTCGAGCCGCTGTCGGTCACGGTAACGGCGACGGTCGCCGTGCCGTTCGTGTTCGCGCTCGCGGTATAGGTCAGCGCGCCGAACGCGTCGATCGCGGGGCTCGCCGCGAACGCGAGCGTGCCCGTCGTCGCAGTCACGGCGACGCTCGTCGTAGTCGTCTGTGCCGTTTCGTCGACCCCACCGCCCGGGCCGACGTTCGTCACGACGCTCGGAACACTCTGCGCACCGGCGTCCTCGAGACTCGCGGGAACCGCACCGAGCGTGAACACCGGCGCATCGTCGACGGCGGCGATCGTGATCGGAATTGCGTCCGTGTCGGACAGCGCACCGGTCGTGCCGGTGTTGCCGAGATCGTTCGTCGTGATCGTGAGGCTGCCGAGCCCGTTGACGTTCGCGGCGGGCGTGTAGAACGCGTTCGACAACGCGGCGTTGATCGTGCCGCCTTGCGTGTTGTCGATGTTGCGCACGGTGCCCAGGAACGTCATCGACGTGTCGGCCGTGCCGTCGCCCGCGGTGAACACGAGACCGACCGTCGTCGGCAGCGTGAAGGTGCCGTTCGTCGTCGAGACAGTGACTTCGACCTGGCTCGACCCGGCGTCGGTGTCGACCACGAAGAGATCCCCGGGGAACACCAGCGCCGTGTCCTCGTTGGTCGCAGCCGAGGCCGGCAGGTTGTTGACCGGCGCGACATTGCCCCAGGCGTTGGTCGACCCGATGTGGTTGAGCGGTTTGCCCTGCACGCCGACGGGCACGGACACGCCGAGCACGAAGTTCGGCCGCGTTCCCGTGGGTCGTCCGCTTGCGACCCAGGCCGCGGGGCTCGAGCCGACGGAGTCGCCGAAGCGACCCGCGTAGTTGAGTCGCTCGAGGACCGTGACCGTCGTGCCGACCACGCTCGTTCCGGCGGTACGGAAGTTGATGAGGCCGTACGACAGGTCGTTGGCGTTGTCCGATGCACCGACCGAGTCGATCACGGTCCAGCTCGACCACACCGCACCGTCCGGCGTGCCGTCTCCGCGGTTGCCCGAACCGCCGACCGAGTCGATGTCGTCGGTCAGCGCGGGCCGCGCCGGTGCCGTGATCAGCATGTAGGTCGCGCTCGGCCGCTCGTAGTTCGTGCTGCCCGAGAACCAGCGCTGGCGCGGCGGCAACTCGCTCTGCCCGAGGCCGGAAAAACCCGCCGCGTTGCTCACCGACGTCGTCGCGAGCGGATTCGCGACATAGGCGTTGTTCTGCGCGAGCAGCACGAGGAAGCCGTTCACGCCGAAACTGAGCCCGCCGAGCTCGATCACGGCATCGACGTCACCCGGATCCTGATTGCGGTCGCCCTCGATGCTGACGAAGTACGTTCCCTCGGCGATCGCGGCGCCTGGCGGGCCGCGGAACTCGAGATACTCGTCGGACGTGTTCTGCGGCGTGCCGTTGAACGCGACGAAGATTTCATTGACGCACGCCGTCGAAGCCCCGCACGCAAGCGCGGAACCGGACGACAATGCGCACGCGAACACCGCGGCGCGCGCCGCCGTCTTGCTTTGGACTGCCATGATCGAACCCCCCTGCGGGCTCGTGACCCCCCTGCGGGTCAAGTGGGTCATGTGGCGTGCGCGGCGATACTCCCCGGCGGCACCGGCAGTCGGCCACTGAACGGCCACAGAAGACCGACGAACGGTCGTCGCGCTGTCGAATCTGTGAACTTGTCGCCAGTTCGCGGGTGCGCCCTCATGCCACCCGCGCGACCCGGCCCCGGCCCCGAAACCGCCGGAGCGGCAAGTCGCGGCGGCGCAATGCCGCTATATTCCGCCCCCGCCCCCCCACTCAGGACTGGATCCATGACCACGAAGCTCGACCGACCCCTGAAGCGCGAGATCGATATCGACGGCAAACCGTTCACGCTGACCATCGACGCCGAGGGCCTGAAGCTCGTCGAGAAAGGCCGGCGCAACGGCCAGGAGATGACCTGGAAGGCGATCGTGGGCACCTCGCCGGATGCCTCGTCCGATCGCTGAGGGCACGCTCGACCGCGGTCTCGTGCGCCGCTACGCGCGGCGCACGATCAGTCGGCGGCGCCCTGCCGGCGGACAGCGTTTGCGACGGGCTCTCGCCAGGTCGCGCGGATCGGATGCGCTTCGGTGTTGAACGTGACCCGCTCGAAGTCGAGCGCATCGGGCGCGAACAGCAGGTAGAAATACTTGAAGGTCTCCGCGAGCACGTAGCTCTCCATGCGGTCCTTCTGTTTCTTCGTGACGACGCTCTCGAGCGCGGCATAGCCCGCGCGGCTGCGGCAATGCCGCACGAAGTCCCGGAACAGCTCGCGCCCCATCGCCAAGTACTTCGGATCGCCCGTCGTGCGGTAGAGCACATAGGCCGATTCGACGATCTCCGGCCGCAGCGCGTAGCCCGGGTGGACGATCTCCATGCGCCGGTAGTCGAGCACCTCCGGCTCGATCCCGGCGACGCGCCACATGCGCAGCGACGAGTCCTGCAACCGCGCCGCGCGTGTCGTATCGCCCGCGAGCGCGAGCAGGCCCGGCATGAACGCGTCGAGCGCGCCGTAATACGTCTTCGTGCGCGCGCCGCTCGCCATGTCGGCGTAGCCGTACCAGAGCGCGCCGTCGAGCTCGTGTGCGAGGTCGCGGTTTGCGGCGGCGATGCTCGCCGTCCACATCGCCCGGCAATCCTCGTCGCCGAACAGGCGCCAGCACTTCCAGAGGTATTCGTAGTACGAGTCGATGCCACCGCTGATGTGCGACTCGGTGTCGGTCCACTCGCCCGTCTCGACGTTGATTGCCGAACCCACGAGGCCGCGCTCGGAGCGCCGTTCGAACGTCGCGACCAGCGCACGTTTCGCCGCGTCGTGGAACTCGGCGCGACCGGTCAGCTTCGCGAGCGTGCCGAGCTCGATGATCAGCGTGCCGGTCTCCGCGGGATTCGTGACCTTGCCTCGCACGGCGCCCGTTTTCAGGTTCACGTCGACGTACGGCAGGCCGGTCGGCGATCCGAAAGCCGGCAACAGGCGCGTGCCGAGATCTTCGGCCTTCGCGAGCAGCCGCCGGTCGCCGGTGAGCTGATAGCCCGATAGCAGCCCGCCCAGCAGCCGGATCGTGATCTCGAAGTTCTTGACGTAGAGGTCGCGGTCGAAGTCGAGCGTCGTCGCGATGAGCTCGCGTGCGGCGTCGGCTTCCGCGGTGAGGCCCATCAGGACGAGCGTGTCGAGCGCGTCGACCGGCGTCATCAGCAGCGGCTCGCCGTACCAGTCGTGCGGCTTGCGCGAGAGCGGTGCCAGGTCGTCGTGTCCCCAGGCGTAGCGCTTGTAGCCGCGCCACGCGTGCAGGAGCTCGGCCTTGACCTCGCCCGCGAGCCGCTTCGATTCCGCGGCGTCGATCGTGTCGTCCGCGCGCGGCGCGGCCGCGAAGCACAACGTGCCGGCCAAGGCGAACGAACGTAGCGCTCGTGACATGGTGCAGGTCTCCTTCAGTGCAGCGACGCGGGTATCGCGCCCGACGCCGGCGCAGCCGCGCCGCCCGCGACGCGTGCGCCGTTGAGGCCGTAGAACACGATGTAGGCGTAGCAGACCAGCGGCAGCACGAACGCGAGCTGCACGCCGATGCGATCGGCCAGGGCGCCTTGCAGCAGCGGCACGATCGCGCCGCCGACGATCGCCATGATGAGCAGGCTCGCGGCCTTCTCGGTCAGCGGCCCGAGCCGCGCGATGCCGAGCGTGAAGATCGTCGGGAACATGATCGAGTTGAACAACCCGATCGCGACCACGCTCCAGACCGCCGGCGATCCCGTCGTCGCGATCGTGGTCGCGACCAGCAGCGTTGCGATTACCGCCGCGCCCGAGAGCAGCCGCGCCGGATCGTAACGGCGCGCGAGCGCGAAACCCGCGAAACGGCCGACCATCGCGCCACCCCAGTAGAGCGAGACGTAGCCGGCCGCTTCCGCCTCGGTGATGCCGCCGATGTCCGGCATCGAGAGATAGTTGATCAGGAAGCTCCCGATCGAAACCTCGGCGCCGACGTAGAGGAAGATCGCAACGACGCCGAGCCGCACGTGCCGCCGGCGCCACACCTCGCCGAACGTGTGCGGGCGCGAGTCGGCCTGCTCGGTCGCCTCGATCAGGGCCGGCAGGCGGCATGCGCCGACCACGGCGGCCAGCACGAACAGGGTTGCGGCGAGGACCACGTAGGGACCCGACACGAGGTCGGCCTTCGCAACCTGATACGCGAGCCGCGCGTCGGGTGCGAGTTGCGCGAGCTCGTTCGCCCCGAGCACGGCACCGCCGAGGATCACGAGCCCGCCGAGCTTCGGCGCGAGCGTCGTGCCCAGCGAGTTCAATGCCTGCGCGAGGTTCAATCGGCTCGACGCGTAGCGTGGCTCGCCGAGCAGGCTCACGTACGGATTCGCCGCAACCTGCAGCAGCGTGATGCCGCTCGCGAGCACGAACAGCGCGACGAGGAACAACTCGTACGCGGCGAGCTTCGCCGCCGGTACGAAAAGCAGTGCGCCGAAACCCGCCGTCGCGAGCCCGATCGCGATGCTGGCGCGATAGCCGAATCGCGCAAGCACGCGACCCGACGGCAGCGACATCACGAAGTACGCCCCGAAGAAGATGAACTGCACCAGCATCGCCTGGAAGTAGCTCAGCGCGAACACCGACTTGAGGTGCGGGATCAGCACGTCGTTGAGCACCGTGATGAAGCCCCACATGAAGAAGATCGACGTGACCAGCGCAAGCGCGACGCGGTTGCTGACGGTGCTTCGAGTCATCGTCGGTTCCGTTCGGACGGGGGGCGCGGCGGTAGCGTCACGCTACCGTGAATCGCCCCGGAAGTCCGCGATGCCGACCGGTACCCGCGCGTCAAGGCCGTACTCGATGAGCGCGGACCGCTAGAATCGCGCGCTCGCACTCCGCACGGCCCTTTCGATGTCCGCACCCGCACGCCCGACCTTCCACGGTTTCGAACAGATCCCGCTGCGCGACTACGCCGAGCGCGCGTATCTCGACTACTCGATGTACGTCGTGCTCGACCGCGCGCTGCCGTTCGTCGGCGACGGCTTGAAGCCCGTGCAGCGCCGCATCGTCTACGCGATGAGCGAGCTCGGGCTCGACGCGGGGGCGAAGCCGAAGAAGGCCGCGCGCACGATCGGCGACGTGATCGGCAAGTACCACCCGCACGGCGACAGCGCGGCGTACGAGGCGCTGGTGCTGATGGCGCAGCCGTTCTCGTTCCGCTACCCGCTGGTCGAGGGCCAGGGCAACTTCGGCTCGCCCGACGATCCGAAGAGCTTCGCCGCGATGCGCTACACCGAGGCGAAGCTCACGAAGTTCGCGGAGCTCCTGCTCGCGGAGCTCGGCCAAGGTACGGTCGACTGGCAGCCCAACTTCGACGGCACGCTCGACGAGCCAGTCTGGCTGCCGGCGCGCCTGCCGAACGTGCTGTTGAACGGCTCGACCGGCATCGCGGTCGGCATGGCGACCGACATCCCGCCGCACAACCTGCGCGAAGTCGCCGCCGCCTGCGTGCGCCTGCTCGAGGAACCCGACGCGACCCTCGCGAATCTGCTCGAGCACGTGAAAGGCCCGGACTATCCGACTTCAGCGGAGATCGTCACGCCGAAGGCCGAGATCCGCGAGATCTACAAGACCGGCGCCGGCTCGATCCGCGCTCGTGCGATCTACAAGGTCGAGCGCGAGGATGTCGTCGTGACCGCGCTGCCGCACCAGGTCTCGCCGGCGAAGGTGATCGAGCAGATCGCGCGCGAGATGCGCGCGAAGAAGCTGCCGATGCTCGAAGACCTGCGCGACGAGTCCGACCACGAGAATCCGATCCGCATCGTGCTCGTGCCGAAGTCGAGCCGCGTCGACGTCGACGCGATGATGAACCACCTCTTCGCGACCACCGACCTGGAGAAGAGCTTCCGCGTCAACCTCAACGTCATAGGGCTCGACGGGCGCCCGCAGCAGAAGGACCTGCGCACGCTGCTGACCGAGTGGCTGACGTTCCGCACCGAGACGGTCCGCAAGCGCCTGCAGCACCGGCTCGACAAGCTCGAGCGGCGCCTGCACCTGCTCGAGGGTCTGCGGATCGCGTACCTCAACCTCGACGAGGTGATCCGCATCGTCCGCACCGAGGACGAGCCGAAGGTGAAGCTGATCGCACGCTTCGCGCTCAGCGAGACCCAGGCCGACTACATCCTCGAGACCAAGCTGCGCCAGCTCGCGCGGCTCGAGGAGATGAAGCTCCGCGCCGAGCAGGACGAGCTCGAGGAGGAGCGCGCGAAGATCAGCGTCACGCTGAAGTCGAAGGCGAAGCTCACCGCGCTCGTCCGCGACGAGATCAAGGCCGACGCCGAGACCTTCGGCCACAAGCGCCGCTCGCCGATCGTCGCGCGCGAAGCGGCCGCGGCGCTCTCGCAGGCCGAGCTCGTGCCGTCGGAGCCGACCACGGTCGTGCTCTCGACCAAGGGCTGGGTCCGCGCCGCGAAGGGCCACGAGATCGACGCCGGTGCGCTGTCGTATCGCGAGGGCGATGCGTTGCTCGCATCGGTCGAAGGACGCACGAACCACAATGCGGTGTTCTTCGACAGCACCGGCCGCGCCTACGCCACCCCCGCGCACACCCTGCCCTCCGCGCGCGGGCACGGCGAGCCGTTGACCGGACGCTTCACGACGCCGCCGGGCTCCGAGTTCACCGCGGCCGCGATCACCGACGACAGCGCAAAGCTCGTCATCGCAACGAGCCACGGCTACGGCTTCGTCGCGACCTTCGAGTCGCTCGTGACGCGCAACAAGAACGGCAAGCAGATCGTCTCGCTGACCCAAGGCGCGCGGATCCTCGTGCCCGGCATCGCGGCCGATACCGCGCGCGACCGCATCGTCGTCGCGACGAGCGCGGGCCACCTCCTGATGTTCTCGGTCGCGGAGCTGCCCGAGCTCGACAAGGGCAAAGGCAACAAGCTGATCGAGATCCCGAAAAAGTTGCTGCAGTCCGGTGCCGAGCTCTGCGCCGGCATCGCGGTGATCGCCGAGGGCGGCGAGGTGACGATCTACTCGGGCGCGCGCAAGTACACGCTCAAGTGGAACGACCTGGTCGAGTACGGCGGCGCGCGCGCGCAGCGCGGCGGGAAGCTGCCGCGCGGCTTCCAGCGCGTCGACCGGCTCGCGGGGAGCTGACCCGATGCGATGGCTGCGGCGGCTGCTGATTGCGCTGGTTGCGGTCGTCGCGATCGCGCTCGTCGCGGCTTACGCGCTGCTGCGCGCCAGCGTGCCCAAGCTCGACGGCGAAGTCACGCTCGACGGCTTTTCTGCGCCCGTCACCGCCGAGCGCGACGCGCTCGGGACCATCACCATCACCGCGTCCAACCGCCGCGACGCGGTCCGCGCGCTCGGCTTCGTCCACGCGCAGGAACGCGCGTTCGAGATGGATCGCATGCGCCGCTTTGCGGCGGGCGAGCTCTCCGCCCTGTTCGGCGCGCGCGCGCTCGAGCTCGACAAGCGCCAGCGAATACACCGGTTGCGGTCAAGGGCGCGGGTCGCGCTCGACCGCGAGACGCCCGAAGCGCGCGCGGAGCTCGCCGCGTACACGGCCGGCGTCAACGCGGGGCTCGCCGCACTGCATGCGCGGCCGTTTCCGTACCTCCTGTTCGGCGCTGAGCCGGAACCGTGGCGCGACGAGGACGCGCTCCTCGTCGGATACGCGATGTACTTCGACCTGCACGACGAGGACAACGCGCGCGAGCTCGCGATCGGCCGCATGCGCGCGGTGCTGCCGCGCGCCTACGTCGACTGGGTGTTCGACACCACGACCGAGTTCGACGCGCCGCTCGCAGGCGCGCCGCGCGTGCCGGTGCCGATGCCGACCGCTGCGGAGATCGATCTTCGCGCCGCCGCGGCCGTCGCGTCGCTCGCATCACGCGACGAGCAGCCCGCGTACGGCAGCAACAACTTCGCGGTCGGCGGCGCGCTGACCGCGCACGGCGGCGCGATCGTCGAGAACGACATGCACCTCGGACTGGCGGTGCCGAACATCTGGTTCCGCGCACGGCTGCGCTACACGGCCGACGACGGACGCACGATCGACGTGACCGGTGTGACCCTGCCCGGCGTACCGGCGACGATCGTCGGCAGCAACGGCCACGTCGCGTGGGGCTACACCAACACCTACGGCGACTGGCTCGACTGGATCGTGGTCCGCTACACCGACGATACGCGCCGGCGCTATCGCACACCCGACGGCGACGAAGCCGTCGCGGAGCACGTCGAGGCGATCGACGTTGCGTTTCACAAGCCCGAGCGGCACATCGTGCGCGAGACGCGCTGGGGTCCGATCGTGCACGAACGCGACGACGGCACCGCGCTCGCGCTCGCATGGACCGTGCACGTGCCCGAGGCGCAAAACCTCGCGCTCGCGGCGTTCGAGCGTGCGACGAGCGCGGCGGAGCTCGTCGCGCTCGCGCAGCGCGCGGGGATGCCGCCGCAGAATGTCGTGGCGGGCGATCGCGACGGGCACGTCGCCTGGACCGTCGGCGGCTACGTTCCGGTGCGCGCCGGCATCGACCGCGACGCGCCCTCGCCGTGGGATGCGCCTGGTACGGGCTGGCTCGGCGCGACGCCGCAGGCGTCACGACCCGCGATCGCCGATCCGCCCGACGCGCGGATCTGGACCGCGAACGCGCGCGTCGCCGACGACACCGGCCTCGCCGCGATCGGCGACGGCGGCTATGCGCTCGGTCTGCGCGCGAAATCGATCCGCGACGCGCTCGCCGAAAACGAGCGCTTCGACGAGCAAGCGCTGCTCGCGATCGCGCTCGACGACCACGTCGCGCTGATGTCGCGCTGGCACGCGCTGCTCACTCGGGCGCTCGAAGGCACGGACGAGCCCGCGCTCGTCGCGCTGCGCGGTGCGATCGCAGGCTTCACGCCGCATGCGCGCACCGACTCGACCAGCTACGACGACGTCAAGGCGTTCCGCGCGGCCGTGATCGAGCGCGTCCGCGCCTCGCTCGCAGCGCCGATGCGCGTGCACGATCCGGCGTTCGTGCTGCCGAGCCTGCAGCACGTCGAACGGCTCGCGTGGCAGCTCGTCGACGAACGGCCCGCGCATCTGCTCGCGCCCCCGTACGTCGACTGGCACGCGCTCATCGTCGACGCCGCGCGCGCCGTTGCGAACGACGCCGGCGTCGCGATCGCCGAGCGCCGCTGGGGCGACGTCAACCGCGCGGCGATCCGGCACCCGCTGTCGTCCGCGCTGCCGGGCCTGCGGCGGCTGCTCGATGCGCCGTCCGACCCGCTCCCGGGCGACACGCTCGCGGTGCGCGCACAGGGCCCGGCGTTCGGCGCGTCCGAACGCATGATCGTCGCGCCCGGCCGCGAAGCGCACGGCATCTTCCACATGCCCGGCGGCCAGAGCGGCCACCCGCTCTCGCCGCACTACCTCGCCGGCCACGACGCATGGGTCCGCGGGGAGCCGACGCCGTTCCTGCCGGGTGCAACCGAGCACACGTTGCGGTTCGTCGCGCGTTGACGGGCGCCGGCCATGCCTTCGGCATGTCCGGCCTACTCAGAGCACGACGCGACGATTTTCGCGCTGACGGCCGGAATCACTGTGGGAGGGGCGGAAGCCCCGACGGCGAAGGCGCTTCGAGCGGCGCGCCATGCTGTCGGGGCTTCCGCCCCTCCCACATGACCTCGGACGCCACGCCACTCAACCGACCAAGCGCTCCAGCACCCGCGTATGCACTTGCACGAGCCGCTCGAGGTCTGCGACGCGAACGTGCTCGTCGAGCTTGTGGATCGTCGCGTTGACGGGGCCGAGCTCGACGACTTCGGCTCCCGTCTTCGCAACGAAGCGGCCGTCGGAGGTGCCGCCGCCGGTGTCGGGCACGGGCTCGTAGCCGAGCACGTCGCGCACGGCGCCGGTGATTGCATCGAGCAGCACGCCGGGCTTCGTGTAGTACGGCTCGCCCGAGCAGTCCCATTCGAGCGTGTAGTCGAGCCGGTGGCGCGCGAGGATCGCTTCGACCCGCTCGCGCAATGCTTGCTGCCCCGACATCGGGTTGAAACGGAAATTGAAGTCGACCTCGAGGTCCGCCGGTGTCACGTTCAGCGCGCCGGTGCCGGCGCGCAGGTTCGAGATCTGGAAGCTCGTCGGCGGAAAGCACGCGTCGCCGTCGTCCCAGCGCGCCGCGCCGAGCTCCGCGAGCGCCGGCGCCGCGAGATGCACCGGGTTGCGCACGAGGTGCGGGAACGCAACGTGTCCCTGCACGCCGTGCACGACGAGGTGTCCGTGCAGCGAGCCGCGCCGACCGACGCGCACGACGTCGCCGAGCGACTCCCGCGACGAAGGCTCGCCGACCACGCAATAGTCGATCCGCTGTCCGCGCGCCGCGAACGTCTCGAGCACGCGCTTCACGCCGTCGCGCGCATCGCCCTCCTCGTCACTCGTCAGCATCAGCGCGACGGTTCCGCGGTGCCGCGGATACGCGCGAACGAACGCCGCAAGCGCGAGCGTCATCGCCGCGACCGAGCCCTTCATGTCGGCCGCGCCGCGGCCGTAAAGGCACCCGTCTCTCACGAGCGGCTCGAACGGCGGCGTCGTCCACTGCTCGAGCGGACCGGTCGGCACGACGTCGGTGTGACCGAGCAGCACGACCACGGGCGCGCCGCTGCCGTGCGTCGCCCAGAGATTGTCGACCTCGCCGTAGCGCAGCGATTCGATCGCGAAGCCCGCTTCGGCGAGGCGCGCGGCGACGAGCGCCTGGCATCCCGCGTCATCCGGCGTCAGCGACGCGCGCCGGCACAGCTCGACCGTGAGCTCGAGCACCGCGCTCACGGCGCGAACAACCGCTTGAACAGCGAATCGCCGAATCCGACGTGGACGCCGCCGTCGGGCATCACCACGACCGGTCGTCGCACCAGCGACGGATGGTCGCGCACCAGCAACACGTACTCCGCATCCGAGCCCGGGCTGCGGCGCGCCTCGGGCAGCGCGCGCCAAGTCGTACCGGCGCGATTGATGAGCCGCTCCCACCCGAGCGCCTTCGCCCAGCCCTTCAGCACGTCGCCCGGCACCGGACTCGCCTTGTAGTCGACGAACTGGTGCTCGATTCCGAAACGATCGAGCCACTTGCGCGCCTTCGCGCAGGTGTCGCATTTGTCGAGGCCGTAGAGGGTGAGCATGGGTGTTGAGGCTCGATTCGTGAAGTGCTCGGGCAGCGCGTGGCGGTCGAGGTCACTGTGGGAGGGGCGGAAGCCCCGACAGGGTGACGCGGAGATCGAAGCGCCGCGCTGTCGGGGCTTCCGCCCCTCCTACAGTGATTCCGGCCGATTTCGCTTCCTCGAGACGGGACATTTGATCGAAACGCCACGGCTCTTCTAACGCAGCAGCTCGTTGATACTCGTCTTCGCGCGCGTCTTCTCGTCGACGCGTTTCACGATCACCGCGCAATAGAGACTGTGCGAGCCGTCCGCCGCCGGCAGCGAGCCTGCGACCACGACGCTGCCGGCCGGCACTCGGCCGTACGACACCGTGCCCGTCGCACGATCGTAGATCTTCGTCGACTGCCCGAGGAACACGCCCATCCCGATCACCGAGCCGCGCTCGACGATCACGCCTTCGACGACTTCCGAGCGCGCCCCGACGAAGCAGCCGTCCTCGATGATCGTCGGGCTCGCCTGCAGCGGCTCGAGCATGCCGCCGATCCCCGCGCCGCCCGAGAGATGCACGTGCGCGCCGATCTGCGCGCACGAGCCGACCGTGGCCCAGGTGTCGACCATCGTGCCCGCGCCGACATGGGCGCCGATGTTCACGAACGACGGCATCAGCACCACGTCGCGCGCGACGTGCGCGCCGCGTCGCACCACCGCGCCCGGCACGACGCGCGCGCCGCCCGCGCGGAACGCGGCCTCGTCGTGGCCTTCGTAGCGCAGCCCGACCTTGTCGTAATACGGCGCCGGCGTGCCCGGCATCACGCGGTTGCCCGAGAGCCGGAAGTGCAGCAGCACGGCTTTCTTGAGCCACTGGTTGACGCGCCAGCCGTTGGCACCGTCGGGCTCGGCGACGCGCAGCGCGCCGGACTCGAGCCCAGCGAGCGCTTCCTCGACCGCCGCGCCCGCGCGCTCGCGCAACGCATCCGGTGCGAGCGTGTCTCGCGCCTCGAAGCTCGATTCGATCGTCTGTTCAACCGTGGGCATGCCGGTTTCCGTTGCCTTCGCCTAGGGTGGTGCCGGCGCCGTCGATCTGACGGCGCACGGCGGTTTCGAGCGCGGCGATCCGCGCGTCGTCGAGCGGTGCGTCGTCGGCGTCGCTCAGCGTGAAAACGTCCTCGGCACGCTCGCCGAACGTGGCGATGCGCGCGTCGTGCACGCGCACGCCCGATTCGCGGAACGCCTGCGCGACGTGTGCGAGGAGGCCGGGCCGGTCGGCGCAGGTCAGCGCAAGCTGCGTGCGCGCCGTGCCGGCCGGCGCGAACTCGAGCCGTGTCGGGATCGGGAACTGCCGCTGCTGCCGCGTCAACGCGCGGCGCGCGGGCTTCACGTCGAGCACCGCCGCCGCGAGCACCGCGGCGAGCTTCCGCTCGAGCTCGCGCGCGCGCGGCCCGTCGAACGGGCGCCCGTCCGACGCAAGCACTTCAAACGAGTCGAGCGCGCGCCCGTCGCGCGTGTTCGCGACCCGAGCGGCCAGCAGGTCGAGCCCGGCGCGGTCGAGCGTCGCCGTGATCGTCGCGAACAGGCCGTCGCGGTCGGGCGAGTCGACGAGCACTTCGGACGTGCCGTCGGGCCCCGGCTCGCGCACCGCGACGACCGCCGCCTCGTCACGCCGTTGCGCGATCAGCGCACGCGTCTGCCACGCGAGCTGCTCGGGCGACGCGCGCAGGAAATGCGCGTCGGGGAAGGTCGCCCAGAGCGCGAACGCGGCTTCGCGCGCGACGCCCGCGCGCGCGAGCTCCACCAGCGCGAGCGCCTGCGTCTCGGCGACGCGCTCCGACGCGTGCACCGGATGCTCGAGCCCGCGCGCGAGCTGATAGCGCGTCGCGGCGTGCAGGTCCATCAGCAGCCGGTCCTTGAAGCCGTTCCAGAGCTTCGGGCTGGTGCCGTTGATGTCGGCGACCGTCAGGAGATAGAGGTAGTCGAGCCGCTCCTGCTCGGCGACGACAGCCGCGAAGCGTCGCACCACCGCGGGGTCACCGATGTCCTGCTTCTGCGCGGTGACCGACATCGTGAGGTGCTCGCGCACGAGCCACGCGACGAGGTCGGTGTCGGCCGCCGGAAGTGCGAGGCGCTCGCCGAACGCGCGCGCGTCGGCCTCCCCGAGCACCGAATGGTCGCCGCCGCGTCCTTTGGCGATGTCGTGGAACATCGCGGCGAGATAGAGCAACTCGCGCTTGCGGATCTTCGCGAACAAAGCGTGCGCGAGCGGAAACGCCTCGGCGTCGCGCGCGTAGCGGTCGACGAACCGCAGCACCTTCAGCGTGTGCTGGTCGACCGTGTAGACGTGGAACAGATCGTGCTGCATGCGCCCGGCGACGCGCTCGAACGCCGGCACGATTCTGGCCAGCACGCCGTAGCGCGACATCAGCGCGAGCGCGTTCGAGACCGCGCCGCGATGGCGCAGGATCGCGAGGAAGCCCCTGCCCGCCTCGACGCTCTCGCGCAGCCAGGCATCCAAGCGCGGCAAGAGCTCGTCGAGCTGCGAGAGGAGCTGCGGACGGAAGCCGCGCAGCGAGGGCTCGTCGAGCAGCTTCGCGAACGCACGCAGCAGGAGCGCGGGCTCGCGCTCGAGCCGCACGGGCTTGGCGAGATCGAGCCGGCCGCCGCACTCGATGAAGTCGGCGTCGAGCGCGCGCGGCTCGACGTCAGCGCCGAGCTCGGCGAGCCGCACGACGAGCCGCTCGACGATGCGGTCGATCGTCATCGCCGCGCGGTAGTAGCCCTGCATGAACTGCTCGACCGCGAGGTTCTGCGCGTGCTGGTCGGCGTGTCCGAAGCGTTGCGCGAGCTCGCGCTGGTGCTCGAACAACAGCCGTTCCTCGGCGCGCGGCGCGACGAGGTGGAGCCCGTAGCGCGCGCGCCAGAGCGTGTCGCGCGCCGCGATCAGCGCCGCTTGTTCCCACGGTCCGAGCAGGCCGCGCGCGGCGAGGTCCTGCGCGTCGCGCACACCGAGCCGACGCTGCGCGAGCCAGACCGAGAGCTGCAGGTCGCGCAACCCGCCCGGCCCTTCCTTGAGGTTCGGCTCGAGGTTCGACGAGGTGTCGTCGAAGCGCGCGTGACGCGCCGCCTGCTCCGCGAGCTTCGCTTCGGTGTAGCGGTCCGCGGGCCAGATGCGGTCCGGCGCGATCTCGCGCTGCATCGCGTCGTAAAGCGCGCGCTCGCCGTCGACGAGGCGCGCCTCCATCAGCGCGGTCGCGATCGTGAGGTCGTCGGCTGCGGTGGCCCCGCATTCTTCCGGTGTGCGCACCGCGTGGCCGGGTTTCAATCCCGCGTCCCAGAGCGCGGCGAAGAAGGATTCGATGCGCGCTGCGAGCGCCGCATCGGGCTCGCGATCGACGAGCACGAGGAGATCGAGGTCGGAGTGCGGAAAGGACTCGCCGCGACCGAAGCCGCCGACCGCAACGAGCGCAATGGCCGTCGATGGCGATTCGGTTTCATGTGGGAGGGGCGAGAGCCCCGACAGGGCGGTGCCCCGCTCGGAGCGCGGCGCTGTCGGGGCTTCCGCCCCTCCCACAGTGACTCCGTCCGTCAGCGCGTTGCCGAGACGCCACTCCCACGCCTCCAGCACCGCCTGCTCCACCGCCCACGCGCGTGCACGAACGAGCTCGCCGACGGGCGTGCCGTCCCAGAGTGCCTGTGCGAGCCGCGCGTCGAGCGCCGCGACGCGTTCGCGCAGGCTCGCGCCGGGTGCGGCCGGCGGCCACCACGTGTCGGCATGCGCGGGAGGCGACAGTCTCACGTGCGGCCTCGTGAAGCCGGCCGCGTCAGGCCGCGCGTTCGGCGGCGCCGAGCGTCAGCACCTCGAAGCCGTCGTCGGTGACGGCGATCGTGTGCTCCCACTGCGCGGAGAGCTTGTGGTCCTTGGTGACCACGGTCCAGCCATCCGGCAAGAGCCGCGTGTGACGCGTGCCCTCGTTGACCATCGGCTCGATCGTGAAGGTCATGCCGGGGACGAGCTTCGGACCCGCACCCGGCGCGCCGTAGTGCAGGACTTGCGGATCCTCGTGATAGACCTCGCCGATCCCGTGACCGCAGTACTCGCGCACGACCGAGAAGCGGTTCGACTCGACGAAGCTCTGGATCGCGTGGCCGACGTCGCCGAGCGTCGCGCCCGGCTTCACGACGCGGATCCCGCGCCACATCGCCTCGTGCGTGGTCTCGACCAGCCGCTTCGCCATCACCGACGGCGTGCCGACGTAGTACATCCGGCTGGTGTCGCCGTGGAACGCGTTCTTGATGACGGTGACGTCGATGTTGACGATGTCGCCGTCCTTCAGCACCTTGGCCGCGTTCGGAATCCCGTGGCAGATCACGTTGTTGACTGAGGTGCAGATCGTCTTCGGGAAGCCGCGGTAGCCGACGTTGGCCGGAATCGCCTGCTGCTTCACGACGATGTGCTCGTGACAGATGCGGTCGAGCTCCTCGGTCGTGACGCCGGGCTTGACGTGCTCGCCGATGATGTCGAGGACCTCGGCGGCGAGCCGCCCGGCTTCGCGCATCCTGGCGAGCTGTTCGGGAGATTTCAGCGTGATTTTCATAGGGACCCCGCCAATAGTGGCGGATTTGACGCGGCCAAGCTAGAATCCCGCGGCTTTTCAGGGCGCTTCGCGTCCCGTAAGCAAATCCACACACGCATCGCTCACCGGTTTCGGGGTGCTTCGTCCCGGATCGCCGCGTCCTCTCCGCGAGGGCCGGCCTTCCAGCGAGGTCGACGCCGGGGATGCGTGGAGGCCCAACCCCGAAGCGTTGCCGACGCGACATCGATCGCCGCCTCGCTTCATTCATCGGAGTTCGCACCATGCCTGCCGTCACGATGCGCCAGATGCTCGAAGCTGGCGTCCACTTCGGTCATCAGACCCGTTACTGGAACCCCCGCATGGCGCCGTACATTTTCGGCGCGCGCGGCAAGATCCACATCATCAACCTCGAGAAGACGCTCCCGCTCTTCACCGACGCGATGAACTTCATCTCGGGTCTCGCGCAGAAGCGCGGCACCATCCTGTTCGTCGGCACCAAGCGCTCGGCGCGCGAGTCGCTGCAGGAAGAGGCGGCGCGCTGCGGCATGCCGTACGTCTCGCACCGCTGGCTCGGCGGCATGCTGACGAACTTCCGCACGGTCAAGCAGTCCATCGCCCGGCTCAAGGAGCTCGAGCAGATGGAGACCGATGGCTCGTTCGAGCGCTTCGTCAAGCACGAAGTACTGCAGATGCGCCGCGAGAAGGAGAAGCTCGAGCGGTCGCTCGGCGGCATCAAGAACATGGGCGGCCTGCCCGACGCGCTGTTCGTGATCGACATCGGTCACGAGGACATCGCGGTGCAGGAAGCGAAGAAGTGCGGCATTCCGGTCGTCGCGGTGGTCGACACGAACTACGACCCGGCGCGCGTCGATTACGCGATCCCGGGCAACGACGACGCGATCCGCGCGGTGCAGCTCTACGCGCGCGCGGCCGCCGACGCCGTGCTCGAGGGCAAGGCCGCGGCGCCGATCGTGCCGGAGTCGAAAGACGAGTTCGTCGAGCTCGACGCGGAAGGCAACCCGGTCGCGAAGGAAGCCCGCGAAGAGCGCGGCGATCGTGACCGTCGTGACCGTCGCGGCCCGCCGCGCGGCAAGCCGGGCGCGAACCGCAAGGGTCCGGGCGCCGGCCGTGGTCCGGGCCGCGGCCCGCGTCCCGCCGGCGGCAACGGCGGCGCGTAACAGAGAGAAAGCAATGGAAATCACCGCAACGATGGTCAAAGAGCTCCGCGAGCGTTCGGGCGCGGGGATGATGGAGTGCAAGAAGGCGCTCACCGAGAACAAGGGCGACGTCAACGCCGCGATCGAGTGGCTGCGCAAGCAAGGTCTCGCGAAGGCCGACAAGAAGGCCTCGCGCGTCGCGGCCGAAGGCCGCATCGTGCACGCGCAGCAGGGCAAGCGTGCGGTGCTGGTCGAGATCAACTCCGAGACCGACTTCGTCGCGAAGGACGAGAACTTCGTGAAGTTCGCCGGTGAAGTCGCGAGCGCCGCCGCGAACGCGGGCAGCAAGGACGTCGAGACGCTGAAGGGCGTCAAGCTCGGCGGCGCGACCGTCGACGAGGCGCGCCAGGCGCTGGTCGCGAAGGTCGGCGAGAACGTGCAGGTGCGCCGGCTCGTCGCGATCGACGCGAAGGGCACGGTCGGCTCGTACGTGCACAGCGGCCGCATCGGCGTGATCGTCGAGCTCGAGGGTGGCAACGAGGAGCTCGCGAAGGGCATCGCGATGCACGTCGCCGCGATGAACCCGCCGTTCGTCTCGCCGGACCACGTGCCGGCCGAAATCGTCGCGAAGGAGAAGGAGATCGCGCTCGCGCAGGTCAAGGACTCGGGCAAGCCGCCGGAGATCCTGGAGAAGATGATCGGCGGCAAGCTGCGCAAGACGCTCGCCGAGATGTCGCTGACCGGCCAGCCCTACGTGCTCGACCAGAACAGCTCGGTCGAGGACGTGCTGAAGAAGGCGAACGCCAAGGTCGTCGCGTTCCATCGTCTCGCGGTCGGCGAAGGCATCGAAAAGAAGGAAGAGGACTTCGCAGCCGAGGTTCTGAAGCAGGCCGGTCTCGCCTGAGACTCGGCTCGGGACCGTGTGGTCCAGCGAAGGGCGCCCTCGGGCGCCCTTCTGCTTTCAGGACGCCCGTTCGAGCGCGGCGGGGTCCTCGAAACGCCCGACCTCGATGGTCCGGTCGGCGTCCTTGAGGAGTATGCGGACCGGTCGCCGGTCGATCGCCCAGGCCTTGGTGCCCATCTCGACCGCGAGCTGGATGGCCGCTTCGAGATCCGCGATCGCGGTAATGGTGCCGTCGAACGAGATGGTCCATCCCGCGACGTGCGCTGCACCCTGCGGGGATTGCTCGATCAGGATCGTATGAGCGTCGACGTGCAAGTCGCGCACTCGGGTCCCTGGGGTCATTAGCGTAGTACTCCCCCCGGGGGACGGCAACAAGGGTTTTCCCCTCCCGCGACGCGACGTTTCCGCGCGCGTACTCCGGCGCGCGACGTGCAGGACGTGCAAGCAAACGTCACACACGCGATAATCCCGCCGATCCCCGCTGCACCTGCGCGACGCCCCGCGTTCGCGTGCGCGTGCGCGGACGCCAAACCCGACTGCGAGCCGAGCCCGTGCCCGACACCAAGCTCAAGTACAAGCGCATCCTGCTGAAGCTCTCGGGCGAGGCGCTGATGGGTGCCGAGCCCTACGGCATCGACCCGAAGGTGATCCATCGCCTCGCGAAGGAGATCGTCGAGCTGCGCCAGGCCGGCATCGAGGTCGGCGTCGTGATCGGCGGCGGCAACATCTTCCGCGGCGCGGGGCTCGCCGAGGGCGGCATGGACCGTGTCACCGGCGACCAGATGGGCATGCTCGCCACCGTCATGAACGCGCTCGCGATGCAGGACGCGCTCGAGAAGCACGGCGGCTACGCGCGCGTCATGAGCGCGATCAAGATCAACGAGGTCTGCGAGGACTTCATCCGCCGCCGCGCGATCCGCCACATCGAAAAGGGCCGCATCGCGGTGTTCGCGGCCGGCACCGGTAACCCTTTCTTCACGACCGACTCCGCCGCCGCGCTGCGGGCGGTCGAGATCGACGCCGACGTGATGCTGAAGGCGACCAAGGTCGACGGCGTCTACACGGCCGATCCGAAGAAGGACAAGAGCGCGAAGCGCTACGAGCACCTGACCTACGACGAGGTCATCGAGCGCAAGCTCAACGTCATGGACACCGCCGCAATCGCGCTCTGCCGCGACCACGGCATGCCGATGCGGATCTACGACATGACGCGCGAGGGCGACCTCATGCGGATCATGAAGGGACAGAACATCGGAACGCTGGTCGACCGCGGGCGCTGAAGGCGCGGCGCGAGAGGATGGACTGCCCGCGGCGCACCCCCGGGCGCGTCGCGGCTGCATATGAACGGCAGCAATGGCAATTCGGCACGCCTCCCGCCGACGGAGTACGCTCCAGTGGGCGCCGGCCTGCAGAGATCCGATGGCCGACCGGTCGTACTTCGTTTCACATGTCTTCGCGAACGGCAGCATCCGGGGCTTCCTCGTCTCGAACGAGCAACGCGCGATCTCCGAGTTCTTCACCTCGTCCGCCGCGCTTGGCTGCGCGCGCGCTCTGGCGCGGCTCGATTGCACGGCCGGTAACGACGCGGTCGTCTACGAAGTGCAGCCGCTCGGTCGAATTCTCCTGCGCTGGCGCTGCACGCACGCCGCCCCACTGCGGACTACGGATGCGGGCGAGCTCGCGATGGCAGACCCGGCAGACGCGCACGCGACGGTTGCGCCGGACGCCGAGGCAGCACCGGTGACGAGCTCACCCGAGGCCGAGCTCCCCGAGCGGAAGAACACGGCAACCGCGAAGACGCCCTGGATTCGTGGGCTCACTCGCTAGCTGCTGCGGGACATCGTGCCGCGCGGCGCGGGCGTTATACTGCCGCGCCGTTTTCCACGACCAACACCGCCATGACGATCGCCGACATCAGGAAGGACGCCGAAACCCGCATGACGAAGAGCGTCGAGGCGCTGCGCCACGAGCTGCAGCGGCTGCGCACGGGGCGCGCGAGCACGGCGCTGGTCGAGTACCTCAAGGTCAACTACTACGGCTCCGACGTGCCGATCTCTCAGGTCGCGAACATCGCCGTCTCCGACGCGCGCACGCTCACGATCACGCCGTGGGAGAAGCAGATGGTCGGCCCGGTCGAGAAGGCGATCCTTGCGTCCGACCTCGGTCTCAACCCGACGACCGCCGGCACGGTGATCCGCATCAACCTGCCGGCGCTGACCGAGGAGCGCCGCCGCGAGCTCTCCAAGCACGTCCACCACGAAGGCGAGAACGCGAAGGTCGCGGTGCGCAACGTGCGCCGCGACGCGATGCAGCAGGTGCAGAGCCTCCTCAAGGACCGCAAGATCACCGAAGACGAAGAGCGGCGCGCCGAGGAAGACGTGCAGAAGCTCACCGACCGCTACGTCAAGGGTGTCGACGAGGTGGTGAAGGCGAAGGAGCAGGAGCTGTTGTCCGTCTAGGCGTCACCCGGCCGCGCCCCGAGTAGGCCGGACATCGCGCAGCGATGGTCGAACGCCCGAAGGGCGTGAGGGCTGGCGCAGGGATGCGCCAGCGGATGCGGAGCAGGGAATGCGCAACCGGCAATCGTGCGACGCCCCTGCCGGCCTTGCTTTGCAAGTCCGGCCTACTATGTCCGAATCCGCACTCCCCACCCCGCTCCGCCCGCGCCACATCGCGATCGTGATGGACGGCAACGGCCGCTGGGCGAAGCAGCGCCGTCGTCCGCGCACCTTCGGTCATCGCGCCGGTGCCAAGGCCGTGCGCGCGACGGTCGAAGGCTGCCTGCGCGAAGGTGTCGAGGTGCTGACGCTGTTCGCGTTCTCGTCCGAGAACTGGAAGCGGCCGGAGAGCGAAGTCGGCGCGCTGATGAAGCTGTTCCTCAACGCGCTCGACCGCGAGGTCGACGAGCTCGCGGGCTACGGCGTGCGGCTGCGCTTCATCGGCGACCTCTCCGCATTCGCGCGCGAGCTCGCCGAGCGGATGATGCGCGCCGAGACCCGCACCGCCGCGAACACGCGTCTCACGATGAACGTCGCGGTCAACTACGGCGGCCGCTGGGACGTGGTGCAGGCCGCGCGCGCGCTCGCGACGCGCGTCGCGTGCGGCGAGCTCGAAGCTGCCGCGATCGACGAAGCGGCGCTCGGCGCCGCGCTCTCGCTCGCCGACCTGCCGCCGCCCGACCTCTTCATCCGCACCGGCGGCGAGCAGCGCTTGAGCAACTTCCTGCTGTGGCAGCTCGCATACGCGGAGCTCTGGTTCACCGACGTGCTCTGGCCCGACTTCGACATCGAGTGTCTGCGCAGCGCGATCGCGGCGTTCGGCGCGCGCGAGCGGCGCTTCGGGATGACGTCGGAACAGGTGCGCAGCGAATCTCCCTTGTAGGAGGGGCCTCAGCCCCGATGCTCTTCGCGGAGAGCGGTCGGGGCTGAGGCCCCTCCTACAGTGATTCCGAGCCGGTCGCGTGATTTCCCGTGTTTGCTCCGGATTGAGGAGCCGTCCGTTACCATCCGCCCCGCATGCTGAAACAGCGCATCATCACCGCCCTCGTCCTCGCCCCGATCGCAGTCGCGGCGGTGCTATTGCTCGACACGCCGATCTTCGCGCTGTGCCTCGGCGGGGTCTTCGCGCTCGGGCTGCTCGAATGGTCGCGCCTCATCGGGATGCGGCTCGTTGCGCTCCGACTCGCGCTGGTCGCGGTCGCGATCGCGCTGATGGGCCTCGTGTGGCAGTACCGCGACCGCAACACGCTCGAGATCGCGCTCGGCGCGGGTGCGATCTGGTGGATGCTCGCCCCGCTCTGGCTCACGAACTTCAACTTCGCGTCGGAGCCGCGCAAGCGCTGGCTGTCGGTCAAGGCCGGTGCAGGCCTGCTGGCGACCGTGCCGGCGTGGTCCGCAGCGATCCTGCTGCACGGCGGCCCCGAGCGCGGTCCGATGTGGCTGCTGTTCGTCGTGCTGCTGGTCTGGTGCGCCGACGTCGGTGCGTACTTCGCGGGCCGCAAGTTCGGTCGCACCAAGCTCGCGCCGCGGATCAGCCCCGGCAAGACGATCGCCGGCGTGTACGGCGCGCTCGCCGCCTGCGCGGTGTTCGCGCTCATCGCGGGCTGGTGGCTCGATTCGACCGGCTGGGGGCTCGCGACGTTCGTCGTGCTATCGCTCGTGACGGTGCTGTTCTCGATCGTCGGCGATCTGTTCGAGAGCCTCATCAAGCGTCACTCGAACCTCAAGGACTCGGGCACGATCTTCCCGGGCCACGGCGGCGTCTTCGACCGGCTCGACAGCCTGTTCGCAGCCCTGCCCGTCTTCACCGCCGGCAAGCTGCTCGCCGGTCTGTGAGCACGCGACGCCAGCGCGTCGTCGTCCTCGGGGCGACGGGAAGCATCGGTGCGAGCACGCTCGACGTGCTCGCCCGGCATCGCGAGCGCTACGAAGTCCACGCGCTGACGGCGCATCGCGACGTCGACGCGCTGGTCGCACGCGCGCTCGCGACGCAGCCGCGTCACGCGGTGATCGCCGACCCGGCGCTGCTCGATCCGCTTGCTCGCGCGCTGCGCGACGCAGGCCTCGCGACGCAGCCGCACGCCGGTCCCGCCGCACTCGCGGCGGTCGCGTCCGACGCCGAGACCGATGTCGTCGTCGCCGCGATCGTCGGCGCGGCCGGGCTCACGCCGACGCTCGCCGCCGCGGGCGCCGGCAAGCGCGTGCTGCTCGCGAACAAGGAAGCGATCGTGATGGCCGGCGCTCTGCTCGCGCGCGCGCTAAAGACCTCGCGCGGCGTGCTGTTGCCGGTCGACAGCGAGCACAACGCGGTGCAGCAGTGCCTGCCCGCCGCGTACGACGGCAAGCCCGAAAACCACGGCGTCGAGCGCGTCGTGCTGACGGCGTCGGGCGGCCCGTTTCGCGAGCGGACGCGCGCTTCGCTCGCGGGCGTCACGCCCGACGAAGCCTGCGCGCATCCGAACTGGCGCATGGGCCGCAAGATCTCGGTCGACTCCGCGACGCTGATGAACAAGGGCCTCGAGGTGATCGAGGCGCACTGGCTGTTCGGCGTGGCAGGCGAGCGCATCGAGGTCGTCGTGCATCCGCAGAGCATCGTCCATTCGCTCGTCGCGTACCGCGACGGCTCGGTGCTGGCGCAGCTCGGCAACCCCGACATGCGCACCGCGATCGCGTGCGCGCTGGCGTGGCCGGAGCGGATCGACGCGGGTGTGGCACCGCTCGATCTCGTCGCGGCCGGGCGGCTCGACTTCCGCGCGCCGGATCGTGAGGCGTTCCCGTGCCTCGGGCTCGCGTACGCGGCGCTCGAACGCGGCGGCACTGCGCCGGCGATTCTCAATGCGGCGAACGAGGTCGCGGTCGAGGCGTTTCTCGAGCGGCGGATCGGGTTTCTCGCGATCTCGGACGTCGTGGCAGCAACGCTCGAGCGCGTCGCGGTGAGCGAGGTCGAGTCGCTCGATGGGGTGCTCGAGGCGGACCGCGCCGCGCGTGAAGTGGCGCG